>CEAH01037367.1_pt1 | contig 38913 bp, 29 predicted proteins | sample 557571 | NCBI WGS metagenome assembly CEAH01 (sample SAMEA3182092, study PRJEB8094) | gut metagenome | biome: human; feature: gut; material: Stool; isolation source: human stools | place: Canada | collected 2013-11-25
ATTCATGGCACTTATCAGGAGGCAGAGCTGCCGGAGCTGGGCGAAGGCGAAGCTATTGACACCTCCATTCCTGCCGACCCCAATGTGAAGAACTATTCCTATGCCATTGTAGACGGGCAGGTGTACTACCGGGAAAACAGCCGTATGGTGCGCCCTGACCTCAACGCCACCGCCGAAGCCCGTGTAAAAGGTCTTGTGGGACTGCGTGATTGTGTGCAGGAACTGATCGACCTTCAGATGGATGCAGCGGTTCCGGACAGCACCATTCGGGAGAAGCAGGAGGAACTGAACAGCCTCTATGACAGCTTTTCTTCCAAATACGGTCTCATCAATGACCGTGCAAACCGTCTGGCCTATGCAGACGATTCTTCCTATTACCTGCTCTGTGCGCTGGAAGTCATCGACGAGGACGGAAAGCTGGAACGCAAGGCAGATATGTTCACCAAGCGGACCATCAAGCCCCATCAGGCAGTGGCTACTGTGGATACGGCAAGCGAAGCACTGGCGGTGTCCATCTCGGAAAAAGCCTGCGTAGATATGAGCTATATGAGTCGGCTTACCGGAAAAACAAAAGAAGCACTGGCCGGAGAACTGCAAGGCGTGATCTTCCGTGTGCCGGGACAGCTGGAACAGGACGGCACACCCCATTATGTGACTGCTGATGAATACCTTTCCGGCAATGTACGCCGCAAACTGCGTCAGGCGCAGCGGGCGGCACAGCAGGACCCTTCTTTTGCAGTCAATGTGGAAGCTCTTACCGCCGCCCAGCCCAAAGACCTGGATGCGTCGGAAATTGAGGTGCGTCTGGGCGCTACCTGGATTGACAAGGAGTACATCCAGCAGTTTATGTACGAGACCTTCAACACCCCGTTTTATCTCCAGCGCAGCATTGAGGTCAACTATTCCTCCTTTACTGCTGAATGGCAGATCAAGGGGAAATCTTCCGTATCCTACAACGATGTGGCAGCTTATACCACCTACGGAACCAGCCGCGCCAACGCCTACAAGATTCTGGAGGATTCCTTAAACCTGCGGGATGTCCGTATCTATGACACCATAGAGGACGCAGACGGAAAAGAGCGCCGCGTACTAAACGCCAAGGAGACCACTCTGGCTGCCCAAAAACAGCAGGCTATCCGGGAAGCCTTTAGGGACTGGATCTGGAGAGACCCGGAGCGCCGCCAGACTTTGGTGCGCCAGTATAACGAAGAAATGAACTCTACCCGTCCCCGCGAGTATGATGGCAGCCATATCACTTTTGGCGGCATGAACCCGGCCATTACCCTGCGGGAACACCAGAAAAGTGCCATCGCCCATGTGCTGTATGGCGGAAATACCCTGCTGGCACACGAAGTAGGCGCGGGCAAAAGTGCGACACGTTCGTAACTGAAAAGGTTACGCACAAGTCAGCTAACAATAGAATCGGGATTTGAAAGGAGTCCCTGAAAAGACTTGGAGAACTAATATTCCGATAGGTGGAATGATGGGGTAACGCCCTGAAACGCCTACCTTATAAACTGCGATATGCGGCAGTCCTCTGTAACAAGGATTGCGGTATAACGCTCGCTAAAGTCGGCGGAAATGCACCCAAACGGGTTATGCCGTGGAAAGTGTCCCAGAGGTGGGATATGTGCATGATACGCCGGAGGTCTATAAACTGCCTATGGTCAGAATGTCATGGATGACTGACGAAATCCCGAATGTACGGGTCTAAAAGGCGCAGGAGCAGAAATGCTCCTTTCCGATTACGGAAGTATGTGAGGATGAGTAAGAATTTTTACTATGAAAGTCCTTGCGGTGTTACAGGCACCGCCCAGCATACAGGCTCAGAGGGACACCTAATGGCAGATATGTACAGATAGGAATATTGGAACGTGGAAAGGCTGGAACACGGAGCCGGTTACAGGCTATGAGGTGTTGGATTGGAAAGCGTATTGCGTATAACAATCCTTTATCCAGTTGAGAGAGATGGCACAGTACCGTTGAAGCCGTAGAAATACGGTGGAGGGATGGCCATTAGTCGTCAGCAATCAATAAACTGAAAACTATACAGACACAAAGGTTCGAGTATGACTAAGAAAAGCGAAATCCTCTCGAAAGAAAGGAAAGTACCTGACTTTGGCAAACAAGAAGAAACCCTTAAAGAAACAGAAAATCCGCAACTCCGAATACTACGATATGCAGCTCGTTCTTGATGAACTGTATGCCGCAAGTGTCAAGGGGCAGCGGTTCTGCAATCTTGTGGAACTGATAAAACGCCCTGAAAACATCAAGTTGGCATATAGAAATATCCGAAAGAACAGCGGCAGTCGGACGGCGGGTGTGGATAATAAGACAATAAGCGATTTGAACAAATGGAACGAAAATGCTCTGGTCGCCCATGTTCAGCGCAAGCTGGACTGGTATATTCCTAATGCTGTCCGCAGAGTGGAAATACCAAAGGATAACGGGAAAACCCGTCCCCTCGGAATACCCACGATTATGGACAGGCTCATTCAGCAATGTATTCTGCAAGTATTAGAACCTATCTGTGAAGCAAAATTCTTCAAGCGAAGCAATGGTTTCAGACCAAACCACAGTGCAGAAAATGCCATTGCCCAAGCGGAGAGAATGATACAGAACGTCGGTTGCCACTATGTCATTGATATAGACATTAAGTCTTTCTTTGACAATGTGAACCACGGAAAACTGCTGAAGCAGATGTGGACACTCGGAATTAGGGATAAAAAGCTGCTGTCTATCATTTCTGCCATGCTAAAGGCAGAAGTGGCTGGAATCGGTTTTCCCGAAAAGGGTACGCCACAGGGCGGTATCATTTCCCCACTGTTGTCAAACATCGTCCTGAATGAACTGGATTGGTGGATTGTCAGCCAGTGGGAAGAAATGCCTACCCAAAGGAACTATGTACACAGAATCTATGCGAATGGAACCCCTGATAAAAGCAGTACCATCCGAACCCTGCGCAACTACACGAATCTGAAAGAGTGCTATGTTGTCCGCTATGCAGATGATTTCAAAATCTTCTGTAAAAAGCGGTCAGATGCAGTCAAGCTGTTCGAGGCAACGAAACAATGGCTTTTGGAACGTCTGGGACTGGAAACCAGCCCGGAGAAATCAAAGATCGTAAATCTGAAACGCCATTATTCCGAGTTTCTGGGCTTTAAGCTGAAAGTTCGAACAAAGGGAAAGAAGCCTGAAGGACAGCCACGGTATGTAGTAGAAGCACATATCAAGGATAAGGCATTGTTGAAAATCCGGGAGAAAAGCAAGGAAATCATTGGGCAGATACGGCAGACCTATGACCCAGGAATGGAATATCGTCTGATACAGAAATACAACTCCTATGTCATGGGCGTTCATAACTATTACAGCATTGCAACCCATGTGAATATTGACTTTCACAAAATCGCTTTCGATGTCAAAAAGAGCCTTTACAACAGATTGAAGCACAGACTGCAAAAGAAAGGTCAAATCACAAACAGGTATATCAAGGAGAAATACGGCACAAGCCGGGAGGTGCGTTATCTGAATGGTCATGCCATCGTCCCGATTGCCTATGTTCAGCATAGAATACCCATGGATAAGAAAAGTCGGGTAAACAAGTACACGCCAGAAGGACGGGTTGAGATTCATAAGAATCTTGCTGGTATCAATATGGCAGTACTCTATCATCTGATGAACAATCCATGCGGTAAGCAAAGTGTGGAATACAACGATAACCGCATTGCGCTCTATGTTGCACAGAAAGGAAAATGTGCCGTCTCCGGTGTGGAACTGGAAGCAAAGCAAGTGGACTGTCACCACAAAAAGCCATTGGTGCTTGGGGGCAATGACAGCTACCAAAACCTGATTATTGTCTCCGCTGTGGTTCACATTCTCATTCATTCCAGTAATGAGCGCACCATCCGAAAATATCTGAAAGTGCTAAACCTGGATAAAAAGCAGTTGGCAAAGCTCAATAAACTTCGTGTGATGGCAGAAATGCTGGAACTCGTTTTCTAAAGGGCAAATCTGTTTGATGTATAGATTGTCATAAAAAGCGCTGACGATGGAAAGCCGTGTGATGGGAAACTGTCACGCACGGTTTGGAGCGGGGGAAAATCTGGAGGAACGGATATGCAGCCTGCGGCTGCATATCCCGCCCAAAGGATTACCTATCGCTATCTTTTGAAATGGTAGCTGCCGCCATGGAGAGCAAGCGGCTGGGCCTGTGCCAGAAGTCCCTCTTTGTGGTGCCCAACCACCTGACAGAGCAGTGGGCCACCGAGTTTTTGCAGCTCTATCCGGCAGCGAACATCCTTGTTGCGACCCGCAAGGATTTTGAAACCAAGAACCGCAAGAAATTCTGTGGACGGATCGCCACCGGCGACTATGATGCCGTTATTATTGGTCATTCGCAGTTCGAGAAGATCCCCATGAGCGAAGAGCGCCAGCGGGCCATTCTGGAACAGCAGATCGACGAAATTATGATGGGCATTTCCGAAGCCAAGCGAGAAAAAGCCGAGAACTTCACCATCAAACAGATGGAGAAAACCAAGAAGGGCCTGCAAGCCAAGATCGACAAGCTGAATGACCAGAGCCGCAAGGACGATGTGGTCACCTTTGAGGAATTGGGCGTTGACCGTATCTTCATCAACGAGTCACATTATTTCAAAAACCTCTTTCTCTACACGAAAATGCGGAATGTGGGCGGTATTGCCCAGACGGAAGCACAGAAAAGCTCAGACCTCTTTATGAAGTGCCGCTATTTGGACGAGATCACCGGGGGACGCGGCATTGTCTTTGCCACCGGCACCCCCATTTCCAATAGTATGGTGGAGCTTTACACCATTCAGCGTTACTTGCAGATGTCGGCGCTGGAGGAACAGGGCTTGCAGCACTTTGACGCATGGGCGGCGAACTACGGCGAGACCGTCACCGCCATCGAGCTGTCCCCGGAAGGCACCGGCTACCGGGCCAAGACGCGCTTTGCCAAGTTTTATAACCTGCCGGAGCTGATGAGCGTATTCAAAAATGTGGCGGACATCCAGACGGCGGATATGCTCAATCTGCCCGTGCCGGAGGCGCATTACCACAACATCGCCTTGAAGCCATCGGAGTATCAGAAAGAGATCGTGGCGTCGCTGGCGGAGCGCGCTGAGAAAGTCCGCAACCGCGAGGTGGACAGCAGCGTGGACAATATGCTGATGATAACCAACGATGGCCGCAAGCTGGCGCTGGATCAGCGGCTGGTCAACCCCATGCTTCCCAGCGATCCCAACAGCAAAGCCGCCAAGTGCGCGGAAAATGTGTTTGAGATCTGGCAGCGCACCGCTGGCCAACGCTCCACGCAGATGATCTTCTGCGACCTGTCCACCCCAAAGGATGACGGCACTTTCAGCGTTTATGATGATATTCACGCAAAATTGCTGGAATTGGGTATTCCCGAAAACGAGATCGCCTTCATCCACAACGCCAAGAGCGAGGTACAGAAGAAAGACCTGTTCGGAAAAGTGCGAAGCGGTCAGGTGCGTATCCTGCTGGGCAGCACCCAGCGCATGGGCGCTGGCACCAACTGTCAGCAAAAGCTCATCGCTTTGCACCATCTGGATTGTCCGTGGCGTCCGTCCGACCTTCAGCAGCGCGAAGGGCGCATCATTCGTCAGGGCAATGAAAATAAGGAAGTGGACATTTACAGCTACGTCACCGAAGGCACCTTTGACGCCTATCTTTATCAGCTTGTGGAGAGCAAGCAGAAATTTATCAGCCAAATCATGACCAGCAAATCGCCTGTCCGCTCCGCCGAAGATGTAGACGAACAGGCGCTTTCTTATGCCGAGATCAAGGCACTGGCCAGTGGCAACCCCATGATCAAGGAAAAGATGGATCTCGACATTGAGGTGTCCAAGCTGAAACTGCTGAAAGCCAACCATCTTTCTCAGAAATACGCGCTGGAGGACGCCATCAGTAAGGATTTCCCGAAGCAAATCGCAGAAACGCAGGTGCGAATCGCCGGGTATGGCGCGGATATTGCCACGGTCAAGGAGAATACCCATCCCAATGGGGACGGCTTCTCTCCGCTTACACTGGCGGGTGTCACCCATGCCGACAAGAAGGAGGCGGGCGCGGCGCTGCTGACCATGTGCCAGACGATGCTCTCCCCAGCGGCGACACAGATCGGCAGCTATCGCGGTCTGACGCTGGAACTGTCCTTTGATACCTTCGCACGGGAATACCACCTGACCATGATCGGGCAGCTCCGCCACACGGTCACGCTGGGAACCGATGTGTTCGGCAATTTGCAGCGCATGGACAATGCGCTGGAGGGACTGCCCATCAAGGAGCAAACCTGTCGCGAGCAGTTGTCCAACCTGCAAACACAGTTGGAAACCGCAAAGGTGGAGGTACAAAAGCCGTTCCCCCGCGAGGCAGAGCTGAACACTAAAACGGCACGGCTGGAGGAACTGAATTCCCTGCTGAATTTAGACCACAAGGAGCCGGAGATCGTAGACGCCGAACCAGACGAGGATCAAAGACCGCCAGAGCGCCGCAGACCGCAGCTGGAGCGGTAAAACCAATAGAAAACGGAGGATATTATGGGTTATCAGGAAAGCTGGCTCTATATCGAGCCGCAGCACAAATTCAAGAAATTGATCCAGGCATACGAAAAGGCGGAGCAGTCCGGCTACTATGAGGTGGCCGGGGCGGAACCACATTCCGTTATTGTTTTGAAGCAGCCCTTTGGAGATATTCCCGCAGGAAAGAAACTGCTTTGGGTGTGCGGCGACCGTGGCTTTCACTGTGCCGCAGGGGTATTCGGCGGCGAGCTGAAATGCTCCGGCAGGCTTCGCGTGATCCCGGTGGAGGCGGTGCTGAACGGCACCGACGATCCCCGCATGAAGGGGCTGGACTTTGACAGTCCGGCCCCCAGCGAAAACGCCTATATGAAACGATACAGCGTCGCCAATTACGCCCACCGGATGCGGGCGGGTCTGGCGAGATGAAGGGAGGTTTACCATGACAAAGGAACAGTTGGAAAATACGCTCTATGAGCGTATGTCCGCGGAAAACGAGACGTTTCTGACCGATCTGAAAGCAAAGCCTGTGGATGAGATCATTTCTCATGCCTATGAAATTGCCTGCCGGGACAACCTGCTGATGCTTTTTGAGGATGAAACAAGCCTCTCCGAGCGGCAGCTTACGGTGCTGAACGAGTTTGAGCATCCCCTGTCACAGCTTTATACAGACTGGCTCTCCCGCGATACGGATGAGATGGATGCCTTTCGAGACAGCATTGCGTGCTGTGCGGATGATATTCTGCGGAAAAGAGTCGAAGAAAAATATCGAGATCCCGCGCAGCCCATATATCCTAATACCCGTTCTGAGGCCGTGGCTCGCGGAGAGGTCTTTGAGTGGATGGCCAGCCGGGATCGGACGCTGACCTGTGCGGGAACCTTTGAGAAGGACGCAACCAATGCCTACAACGATGGAAAGCTGCCTGCTTTTTTGAAGGAGTGGACAAACACCTACGGCAAGGGCCGCTGTATGTTCGTGCTGGCCTGCACCATGGCGCAGCGCACAGGCGATGAGCGGTTTTACCCACCGGCGCGTCAGGCCGCAGGCCGCTTTGCGGCACTCCAAAAGCAGATGGGCGGGCATACAGATGTTTACGCTGTGGACAATCACTCCTGCGTGATCAATGCCGCAATGGAGCAGCTTGCCAAGCCGGAGCGCAGCGTGGAGCGAAAGGCGGTGAAAAAGGACGCGCCGGAGAGGTAAAATCGTTTTTGAAATAAGGCAAAGGAGCAAATGGCTTTATTTCAAAAAGTGATTGTCTTTTTGAAATAAAGCAGGTATAGTAGAGAGTATATTTCAACTTCTTTCAAAAGGAGGCGCATGAACAGATGAACCGAGCAGGTAAATTTGTCAATAATATGCCGGGAGATACTTCATATCAGTCATTTTGTCCTAATCCACTTCCACCAGTTCCGGGACTTGAATTCGATGAGGATATGCTTCAAATTCTGGTCAAGGCAAGCCGCAGTTTGAAGCAGTTGGATGTTTCTGCCCAATTGATTCCAAACGCCGAGCTGTTTATATCTATGTATGTCCGCAAAGAGGCGCTCATGTCCTCGCAGATGGAAGGAACACAATGTACCTTGGACGACATCCTTGACCCTGAGCTTGATACCAACGCAAACTTGGATACAGCAGATGTTGTGAACTATGTAAAGGCAGCTCAATATGCCCTTACAAGGCTTCATGAACTTCCTATTTGTAACCGTCTTTTCCGTGAAGCTCATGCTATTTTGTTGGAAGGCGTCCGTGGGCAGGAAAAGAACCCCGGAGAATTTCGACGCTCACAGAACTGGATTGGCCCTGCCGGTTGCGGCTTGAAGGATGCGCGATATATTCCGCCAAATCCGGAAGATATGGTGACTGCTATGTCGGATCTGGAAAAGTATATCAACGAAAATCAGGACTATGATCCTCTGGTACGGGCTGCCTTGATCCACTATCAATTTGAAACGATTCACCCGTTTTTGGATGGCAATGGACGAATCGGCAGATTGCTGATTTTGCTTTATCTGATGGAACAGGGATTACTGAAGGAACCAGTTATCTATGTGTCCTACTTTCTGAAAAAGAATCAGGTGGAATACTATGACCGAATCAGCGAGGTACGCAGAAGCGGAAACTACGAGCAATGGGTAAAATTCTTCTTGGAGGCAGTAGATTCCGCAGCCTCAGATGCTGTGGAATCTATAGAAAAGCTCTCAAAACTGCATGAAAAGAATATCGCTTTGTTGCCAAAGCCAAAGCGGAAAAAGGATAATCTGCGTATGCTGTTCGATTACCTTGAAAAGCATCCTATCATTGATATTAAGCGCACATCAGAGACTCTTAAAATCAGCTATAACACGACTTCTACCGCGGTAAAGACGCTTGTGGAGTTGGGTATCCTGCGTGAAACGACAAATGCAGCACGAAATCGTGTGTTTTCTTACGAAGCATATCTTGAAATACTCAGAAATGGAACTTAATAAGTCTAAAGCGCAGGCAGAAATGCTTGCGCTTTTTTCATGTCTCCAGGAGATGAACACTGTGCCCTATCTATCAAAAGACCAGATCGCCACCGCCCGCGAGATGGACCTGCTGACCTACCTGCGGCGATTTGAACCGCAAGAGTTGGTGCATATCGGCGGAGACACCTATGCCACCCGCACCCACGACAGCCTAAAAATCTCCAATGGAAAATGGTGCTGGTGGTCACGGAATATCGGCGGCACAAATGCGCTGGACTATCTGACCCGCGTGGAGGGGCTTTCCTTTCTGGATGCCGTTCAGCGCATCCTCGGAGAATTGCCCCGTGTGCCGACCAAATCAGAGCCAACCGCACCGCTCCCGAAAACTGAATTTACCCTCCCACCCAAACACGCCGACAACCGGCGTGTTTTTGCATATCTGCGGAGCCGCGGCATTGACGCGGAGATCATCAACCACTGCATCAAGCATGGGCAGCTCTATGAGGACGCTGAGCGTCATAACTGCGTATTTGTGGGTTATGAACATGGAAAGCCTGCTTATGGCGCGCTGCGCGGGACGCTCTCAGAAACCACCTTCGCCGGTGAAGTCCCCGGCAGCGATAAGCGGTTTTCCTTTGCCGTTCCCCTTTGCGCCGGCGGCAAAACCCTCTGCGTGTTTGAATCCGCCATAGACGCCCTTTCTTACCTGACGCTGCTGAAGCTGCGGGGGCAAGATTGGCGCGCCGCCAATACGCTGTCCCTCTCCGGCATCTATCAGCCGCGGAAGGACGGCTCGATCCGATTCCCCGCTGCGCTGGAGCAATACTTAGCAGATAACCCCGGCGTGGAGCGGATCGTGCTGTGTTTGGATAGCGACAGGCCGGGACGGGCGGCGTCGGCGGCCATTCAAAAGTGCCTTCCAAAATATGAGGTCATCGACAACCCACCCCGCCGCGGAAAGGACTACAACGACCAGCTCCAGCTTGTGAAAGGGATCAGCGGCAGGGTAAGAACCCGTGGCGGTGACGCACGCTGATTTTCTTTTTCGGCTGGGTTAGGACTGCAAGCGGCCTGCGGCTGCTTTGCAGTCGCAAGCATAGCATTTGGCTATCCAAATGCGCTTGTTAGGGGAGCAAGTCCCCTAAGACCCCATCCTATTTCAAGGAGGAATCTATTATCAGAAAACGATCTATCTCTATTCTTCTCCGTTTGAACGAAACGGAACACCGGCATCTGAAGGAGCAGGTGGCAATTTCCGGTTTCCCCATGGAGGTCTATCTTCGCACATTGATCGCCGGTGAAAAAATGCGGCCAAGGCCACCCAACGAATACGCTGAAATACGCCGCCAACTCGCCGCCATCGGCAATAACATCAATCAGATCGCCCGCACAGTCAATGCCCGCGGCTTTGCCAGCGGTGAGGACATCGCCGCGATCACAGCGGCGCAGGAAACGATCTGGAACATCGCGGAGCGGCTGTGATATGGCATACACCAAGGTATTCGCCATCCGCGCAAGGCTGGACGACCGCGTGAAGTACGCCGTCAATGGGGAAAAGACCGAGCTGGACGAGCGGATCGTCTACACCGCTGACCCGGAGAAAACCGATACTGTGCGCTTTGTGACCACGCTGAACTGCCGGTCTGCCGAAACCGCCTTTGCTGCCATGCAGAAAACGAAAAAGAAATACAAAAAGACGGGCGGCGTTCTCGGCTACCACTTCATCCAATCCTTTGCACCCGGCGAGGTGACGCCGGAGCAGGCCCATGAGATCGGGTGTGAGTTTGCACGGCGTCTGTTCGGCAATGATTTTGAGGTCGTCATCGGGACCCATTTGGACAAGGCCCATCCCCATAATCACATCGTGGTCAATTCTGTCTCCCGCACGGACGGCCACAAGTATCATTCCAGCCCGGAGAGTTATTACAACGATGTGCGCGGTACTTCGGACGCACTGTGCCGGGAAAACGACCTATCCGTCATCGCCCCGCAGGGCAAGGGCAAGCATTACGCCGAGTGGAAGGCGGAGCAGGGCGGCAAGCCCACCGTGCGCGGTGTAATCCGCGCCGACATTGACGCCGTCATTGGGCAAGCCTACACCTACGATTCCTTTCTCATGCTCCTGCGACGAAACGGCTACGAGGTGCGGCACAGCCCCAATCGGAAATACACCACGGTCAAGCCCCCCGGCGCAAAGCGGGCGATCCGCCTGGACAGCTTGGGCGAGGGCTACACCGAAGCGGATATTCTGCTGCGGCTCTCCCGCCAGCGGCACGGTGGCATGGCCCTGTCGACCGTCACTCATGCCGTCAAGCGTTACCGCGTGAAGGGTAAGCTGTCCACCGTCCGAAAAAAGAAGATCACAGGCTTTCATGCGCTCTATCTCCGCTACCTCTACCTGCTGCGGGGAAACAGGCGGAAAAAACTGCCGCCCAAACTGCCCTTTTCCGTCAAGCGGGAGGTCATTCATTTGGAGCGGTATGAGCAGCAATTCAAATACCTTTTATCAAGCGGAATCACCACCGAAGCGGAGCTGGAGCAGCGCATCCGTGTGCTGGAGTGGGACATCCGCTTGCTGGAGGAACAGAGAAAACCACTTTATCAGGAAAGGAGGAATACCAGCGATGAAGAAACACAAGCCAAGTACAGCGCGGAGATCCAACAGCAGACTGCCGCCTTGCGGGAGAAGCGCCGGGAAGTGCGGCTGTGCCGCAGGATACAGGCAGACATTCCGCGGGTATCCCAACAGTGCCAGCAGGCGCAGGCTGAACGGCAGGAAAATCTAAAGAACAAGGAGGAACACGAGCATGAGTACCAACGGTGAAACCGCTGACCTGATGGTGCGTGAGGGCATCCAGATCACCGAGAGCGCCCTCAAGCTGGCAGGGCTGGGGGCGAAAAATCTTGCCGCCCTTCTGATTGCCCTTGCCAACGACAATCAGAAGCTCGCCGGTAAAACCAACCTCAAGCGCCTGATCCACGACGGCGAGGAGCTGACGATCTTTTCCGTCAAGCAGGAGGACTTGAAGGGCTTTCAGATGGAAGCCAAACGCTACGGCGTCCTGTTTTACCCCATCGTCAATAAGGTGGAAAAGACCGGGACGGTAGAAATTATGGCAAAAGCCAAGGACGCCAAGCAGATCAACCGCATTTTTGAACGCATGGGCTATCCCGCCCCGGTGAAGGAGGATACTGCCGCAAAAAAAGAGAACGCCCGCGCTCCGTCCGAGAACAGCTCCAAGGAGCGCGGGACTGGTGCGAGAGCGTCTACGGAACCGGCTGCGGAGAAGGCTGACGCCCGCCCCTCTGTCCGCAGCCGTCTGATGGCGCTGCAAGCCGCGGCAGAACGGGATGGCACAGCTCCCACCAAGGACACCGTGCGGGAAGCCATTCAAAAGGCTATGCCTACGCGGGAATAAATTGATTTTGAGAAGGAGAAACGAACATGGCAAAGTTAGACGATTTGATCCAGCAGAAGCAGCAGAGGGACGAGGACTGGAAGGCAAAGAAAACAGCGGAGCGCGAGGAATTGGGGCAGCTTTCCGACGATGCGGTCATGCACGTCACCAGTGAACCCGGCGCATACCTCCACTATCTGGACACGCAGGCCATCAACCCGCGATACAGTGCGTCCAATGTGATGCTGGCGATGGCGCAGAACCCGGAGATCACCTACATCAACAGTCTGGAGGTGTGGAACCGGCTGGGGCGCAGCGTTAACCGCGATGAGAACGGCATGAAGATTCGCGTGTCGGACACCTATGTGAAGGACGGGCGGGAGTATCACGGCTATAAGATCGGGCGTGTTTTTGATGTGACGCAGACCCACGGCAAGGCCGGTGTTCCGGCGCTGAGCCTGAAAGACAATACACCGGAAATGGACGCCGCCCTGCGCCGATTGCTGGACAGCTCCCCCGTTCCCGTGGTCACCAGCAGCACCATGTATCAGGACGCCGTTTATGATCCTAAGACGCAGAGCATTACGGTATCCAGCCGCCTGATCGACAGCAAGATCTTTGCGGCGCTCTCCCGCGAGATCGTCCACGCCGGTATCCATGACCACGGACGCTATCCCTACTATACCCGTGAGGACTGCGCCATGGACGCCGAGAGCGTCAGCTATATGCTCTGCCGCAATTTCGGCGTCGAGACCCCGCAGCCCGATGTGAGCCGCGTGGGGCAGGTGTTTGACGGTATGGAGGTGCAGGATCGCCGCGGCGTGGTAGACAGCCTGCAAAAGTATTTTCGTAAGCTGCAAAATGACATCCAGCGTGAGATCTCTCCGCAGGAGCGCAAGCAGCCGGAACAGAACCGGCCCGTTCGCTGAGGAAGGAGGACGAAGCGTGAAAAAGAAAGTTGCGTTTGCACTCTGCACGGCGCTGATGCTGTGCAGCATGAGCGTCGCGGCGCTGGCCGCAGAACCCATGACAGAAGCCGATACGGTATCCACGATGATCTCTGCCGCAGATACGCTCCCCGGCATTTCTGCCTATCCCGCCGAGGTCAGAGCCAGCGAGGAAAACGGCGTCTATCGTTTGGAAAAGGTCTACTACCTGACCGCAAAGGACGATCCCGCCACGATCCCCACCGCTGACTTTGAGCGTGAGGGCCACACCTATACGCTCCTTGATTTGCTGAAAAATGACCAGACAGAAACGGACACGCGGGAGCATATCGAGGTGGTCACGCTGGAGAGCAAGGCCAAAGATATGGAGGAAATTCTGAAAATGCTGGAGCCGAAGCTGGAGGTCAAGACCGAGGACGGCTATGAGGGTGTCCTGTCCCTTGACCACACTACCATTCAGGTGGAGGCAGCGGGCTACGGGACCAGCAGCCGCACGGTGACGGCGGAGCGCACCTATCCCAACCTCTCCGACGCGGATGTGTCCCTTGTTCCCAAGTCCGTGAATGAAAATGGCCGCACCCTGACTCTTGCCGATGTAAGCTGGCAGGAGGCGGCTGTTGACCCCACGGACGGCTATGACATTCCCATTCGCTACACTGCTGTGGCAAGCTACACCGGCACCGCCACCAGCAAATACGCCACCGGCTACACCGTTACGGCAGACTACAAGGGTGATGTCACCCGCACAAGCTGTGATACGGTGATCTACACCGCCGTTTTTTCCAGCGTCGGCGCTGCGGCATCGGCAAAGAGCGGAGTTGATTTTAACTGGCTGTGGCTGCTGCTCCCCGTGGGAGCTGCGGCGCTGGGCGGCTGCGGCTATGCCGGTTATAAGGGCTATCGCCACTACATCAATAAGAAAAGAGGGTATGCCGCATGAAAAAATATCTGACCACGCTGCTGGCCGCCTGCTGTATGCTGGCGGCTTTTTCCATGCCTGCATCGGCACTGGAGTATCACTTTGACGGACCGGACGCAGGACTGTTCGGACGCCCCACCTCGGACGATACCATTTATGTCACGATGGACAAGCCTGCGAATACCGACCGCAGCAAAAACGCCGCCTATATCCCACCTGCTTTCGGAAGTCCGACCAGCTACACACTAAACGCCGGGGAACTGCTGACACCAAACCTTGTGAGCGGTTCAGTCGCAGGAACGACCAGCGGCACAGGCGGTGTGACCGTCCTGCCGCCCTCCGCTTCCGGCAGCATCGCTGGTGGAAATACCGGCTCCTACACGCCGGTGAAGTACACCGCGGTCACGAAAGACCTCTATTACAGCGGCGGCTCCCTCGGTACACTGAAAATCCCCACCCTCGGCCTGTCTGTCAAGGTGTATCAGGGGACGGACGCGGACGCGCTCCGCAAGGGCGCGGGTCATTTTGCCAGCACCTCTATCTGGGAGGGTAATGTGGCGATTGCGGGCCATAATCGGGGCGTCAACAATCACTTTGGCAAAATTCACACCCTTGACATTGGGGACACCATCAAGCTGACCACCCAGCTCGGCACACGCAGCTATGAGGTATATTCTGTCAGTAAAATCGGCGTGGACGATACCAGTGTCCTGAGCGACAGCACGGAGAACATCATTACCCTTGTCACCTGCGTGATGGATCAGCCGGATTACCGCTGGTGTGTGCAGGCTCGACAGAAGTAGTATTGATGTGAATAATTTCGACGAGAAAAAAGTTATTCATATTGATGTTAAAAACTTTACTTAACGCAAAGGGGGTGATATAATGGCTGACAAAGGTGGTGACAGAATCATGGAATTAAAAAACAGATCGCAGTATCTCGATAAGCTCATTTCCGTTCAGGATATGGAGGTCATCAAGGTCGTGACCGGAATCCGGCGCTGCGGCAAATCCAGCCTGCTGAAATTGATGATGGCACATCTGCGGGAACAGGGCGTCATGGAGGAACAGATCCTCTCGATGAACTTTGAGTCCATGCAGTTTGCAGACATGGACAGCAAGCAGCTTTATCAGTATGTGATGGAGCGTGCACCCAAGGGCAAGCGGCTCTACCTGTTTTTGGACGAGGTGCAGAAGGTTCGGAACTGGCAGGATGCCGTGAATTCCTTCCGTGTGGATCTGGATTGCGACATTTATGTGACCGGCTCCAACGCCTACCTGCTGTCCTCCGAACTGTCCACGTATCTGTCCGGGCGCTATGTGGAGATCAAGATGCTGCCGCTGTCCTTCCGTGAGTTTTTGGACTTCCACGGCTATTTGCTGGAGGAGTACAAAGCCCCCAACGGCACTATGAAACAGCGCGCCAAGGGAAAAGACAGCGAAGCGTATGAGCTGCGAGACCTGTTTGAAGCCTACGCACAGTTTGGCGGTATGCCGGCGCTGGCCGAGGCGGAGCTGGATCAGGAGCGCGCCAATATGCTGCTGGACGGCATTTATTCTGCTGTTGTTGTGCGGGATATTCTGGAACGCGGCAAACGGAAAGAACAGCGGGCCGTTACCGACGCGCTGCTGCTCCGCAAGATCATTCTGTTTCTGGCTGACAACATCGGCAACAACACCTCGGCTGCGTCCATCGGGCGCACCCTTGTCAGCGAGGGCCTGCTGGACGATGGCAGAAAGACCAAGCCTGCGGTGCAGACCATCTCTGCCTATATCGACGCACTGTTGGAGTCCTATATCTTTTATGAGGTCAAGCGTTTTGACATCAAGGGGAAGGACTATCTGCGGACGCTGGGCAAATACTATATCGTCGATCCCGGCCTCCGCACCTATCTGTTAGGCAATCGCGGCGGCGATGTGGGACACATTCTGGAAAATATCGTTTATTTTGAACTGCTGCGGCGTGGCTATGAGGTGGCCATCGGCAAGGTCGGTGAAAAGGAGATTGACTTCATCGCAACGAAGATGAACGAGAAAAGGTATATCCAAGTCACCGACAACATGAACGCCCCCGAAACCCGCGCACGGGAGCTTGCGCCGCTGCAAGCTGTGCAGGACAATTACGAAAAGATCGTGATTGCCATGGACTGCGACCTTATTAGCGACGTGGACGGTATCAAAATCGTAAAGGCGCTGGACTTCCTGCTCAGCGAAGTGTAACTAAAAATCCGCTCTGAAAAATCAGGGCGGATTTTTTTGACACACGGCGGTATCCGCGATACCATGAAGCCATCAAAGGATATGGAGGTACACACCATGAAGCGAGGAAGTTTTGCAGCCGGTTTTCTTACCTGCCTGCTGTTGGCTGGCGTCACCACCACGGCTTTTGCTGCCGGGATCATGGCGGAGCGCAGCACCAACCGCATTTTTGTAGACGGGCAGGAGGTCCAGATGGAAGCCTATGTCATTAACGGCAACAATTATGTGAGGCTGCGCGACATTGGCGAGAAAGTTGGCTTCAATGTCTATTGGGGTGCGACTCGTTCCTAACTGAAAAGGTTAGGCACTAATAAAAGAACGAACAGTTCAATATTAGGAGAACTGGTTATCCAACAGGTGGAATGATGGGGTAACGCCCTGAAACGCCTGCCCTGATACTCCGGCTGGCATATGTAAGCGAAAGCTGATAGGTCAGAAGCCCGGTAAAGTCGGCAGAGAGTGTCCGTATGGGGATGCGTAAGCATACCACGAAATCTGTCCAGAGGTGGACGGTGTCACCTATATGCCGGGGGTCTATAAAATGCTCATGGTTAGAATGACCGTAAAAGGTCTGACGAACTGGCGAATGTAAGGGTCTAAAAGACGGCTGTATAGAAATGTGCAGATACGAGAAATCGTAGTCAGTGTGGATGAGTAAAAATTCCAATTATGAAAATCCATAGTGCGTTACAGGCGCACTCAAGCTGGCAGGCTTATAGTCAGAACCTAAAAGCATATGGAAAGATAGGATAATCGGAACGAGGAAAGGCAGCGAACATCACCAGAATGGAATGTTAGACTGGCGAAGAATTATAAGCGGTCGAATTGCTGCTGAAAAGCAGAGGTCGAACCAAAGAAGTTTCTGTAATGGAAACGGAGGAATGGCCTCAAGTCGATTATTACAACAGAAAATAAATCAATCTTACAAGGATTGCGAGTAAGACAAAAAGGGTCGCTCAATTCATCAGTGGAGGGAGTGATGCCTTGTGCCAAAAGAGAACAGAAAACTAATAAGCGTAGATAACATCCGCCACTCGGAATATTATGGCTTGCAGGAAACATTCGACAGATTGTATGCGCAGAGTAAAAATGGTGAAATCTTTACGAACCTGATGGAAATTATTCTGTCGCGAGAAAACATACTTCTGGCGTATCGCAATATAAAAGCCAATACCGGTAGTCATACTCCGGGAACAGATAGGCAAACTATCCGAGATATTGGGAGACTTACACCAGAAGAGGTCGTAGATAAGGTCAGATTCATCGTAGCAGGAAGTCCCCATGGGTATCGTCCTAAGCCGGTGAGAAGAAAAGACATCCCCAAACCTTATGACCCAACGAAAAGCAGACCGCTCGGTATCCCATGTATTTGGGACAGGCTAATACAGCAATGCATAAAACAAGTTATGGAGCCAATTTGCGAAGCTAAATTCAGCAATAACAGCTTTGGCTTCCGACCAAATCGATCGGTGGAACATGCCATTGCCAAAACTTATCGGCTATTAAACTTGTCACACTTGCATTATGTTGTAGAATTCGATATCAAAGGATTCTTTGATAACGTAAACCACTCGAAGCTGGTCAGGCAGATATGGTCAATGGGAATCCGGGATAAACATCTCATTTATATCATCCGGTGTATTCTAAAAGCTCCTATCCGAATGCCGGACGGAAGTACTGTGCAACCAGGGCAAGGAACTCCACAAGGTGGCATCATCTCGCCGTTACTGGCCAACATCGTATTGAACGAGCTTGACCATTGGGTGGAAAGCCAGTGGCAGGCAAATCCAGTAACGCGAAAATACAGTGTGAGTATAAACCGCAATGGTAGCGAATGTCTTCACCATGGATACAGAGCAATGAGGAATACAGGACTTAAAGAGATGTTCATCATTCGCTATGCTGACGATTTCAGAGTTTTCTGCCGTACAAAAACGGATGCAGAAAGAGCAAAATATGCAGTTACACAATGGCTATCTGACAGACTGAAGCTGGAAGTGTCTCCGGAGAAGACTAAGGTTGTCAATGTTAAACGCAGATATTCTGACTTTCTGGGTTTCAAAATCAAGGTTACGAAGAAAGCTGGTAAAGCGGTCGTCAAGTCTCATATCAGTGATAAGCAACTATCCAGAAAGCGCCAGAATTTGCTGGAACAAGCAAAGCGGATTGCAAGACCAAGGCCAGGAAAAACGGAGTTTGACGAGGTTAATCTCTATAATTTTATGGTCATGGGAATGCAAAACTATTACCGCATAGCAACTGATATAAGCCGTGACTGTAATTCTCTAAATCGATCAGTAATGACAATTCTAACCAACCGGTTAAGGACGCCATCAGGAAACAGACTGGTCAAAACAGGCAGAACGCTCACGAACTTTGAGAAGACTGCTTACGGAAAGGCTCGAACGATGCGCTATGTAGCAGGAACAGGCGAGCCCATCTACCCAATTAGCTACGTGCAACACAGGAAGCCGATGTCGAAAAAGCTTAGCGTGAATAGCTACTCCCCAGACGGAAGACAAGGATTACACGACAATCTCCGAATCAACACCAGCATGATGCTCATGCTTATGCGACAGCCGTTGCACAATCGCAGCACTGAATATGCCGATAATAGAATTTCGCTGTATTCGGCGCAATGGGGAAAATGTGCTATTACGGGGCACGAGTTTCGGTCAGTCGCTGAAATTCACTGCCATCATGCTACTCCACGCAGTAAAGGCGGCACAGACAAGTATGAGAACCTTGTCCTAATCCTTGAATCAGTTCACAGGCTAATCCATGCGACCAGACCCGAAACGATTAGCCACTATAAGGAAATCTGCAACTTGAATGTAAGCCAGATGAAGAAACTCAATGAATTCCGGCAAAAAGCGGGGCTAGAAAGCATCGCATAAATATTAGGAAAATTCTCTAAAGGTAGATTGATTAAATTTGACGAAGTGATGGTCGATGGAACGCGGAGTGCGGTGAAAGTCGCACGCTCCGTGTGAAGCGGGGGAAAAACCAGAGATAATATCAAAGGTTTACCTATCGCTATACAGCACCAACGGTTGTGTGCAGGTGGAAAGCGGCAAGCCCTACACCGGAACCGCACTCCAGCAGACTGCCGCAGCACCCACAGACGGTTCCCGGTATGTTCCCAAGGTGGGCGATGTGATCCGCTGCGACGACGGTACGGACTACACTATTAAAGATGTATCCCGCTGGGATAAAAAACGCCTTTTCCAGCGCGCCGCTGGGAGAACTGCCTGCCGCCACCTGTGACTGGAGCAAGCTGCCCCAGCCGGAAATGCCGCAGGCAGAGGCGCGTCATTTCACAAGCGGCGGGCAGGACTACCTATTCCAACGCAACCTCTACGAAACGCGCCGGATGCTCTATACCTTGTATAATGCCATCGGGGACAACCCTGAAACATGGCAGAATGGCCAGCCGGTGAAATTCCCCAGCGGGAATGACAAGGTGAAAATCAACCTGACCATTCCCGCAGACGTTACGCCGCAGAGCTTCTGGCCGTGGCGGGCAGAGCAGATCACCGAGCTATTCAATTCCTGCCCTCCGGGGACTTACTCTCTGGAGGCATGGAATGTCTACAAAAACGGCGTGTTTCAATACACTGAGTACAGCATCTATGTGAGCTGACAACTTCATATCTCAACGCGCGGGCGGTATGCAAAAGCATACCGCCTTCTCTATTTCCCAAAATCAACAAAAGGAGAAAATGCACATGAAAAAACGAGTGGTTTCCATGCTCCTTGCGCTGGTAATGGTGCTGGGGATGCTCCCCGTCACGGCCCTTGCCGCCAGCAGCGAGGAGGAAGCCTTGGGTGAGGTCAATATTTACAACGGAGAGCAGAAGCTCTCCTACCTCTCCATCAACGGGCGAATCCGTGAGCTGATCTATACTTATTTCAACCATGTGGATGCCAACGGCAGGACGAAGGAGATCCCCGCGTACTGCGTCAATCCGAATACAACGGGTGTGCCGCAGACGGTAGGCCCCGGCGAGAGTATCAAATACATCGCCAAGGAAAAGGGCAACGATCCGAAGGTCATGGGCATCATCGCCAACGGGTATCCCACCCGTGGCCTTTCGGAGCTGAAGCTGGAAAACAAGTACCACGCCTACTATGCGACCAAGATGGCGCTGTGGTGCTATCTGCTCCCCAACTGGAATATCAACAACCTGAAGGTCAATCCCAACCTGACCGGTGCGGAGCTTCAGCGGGCGCAGGCTATTCTCGCCGCCGCCAAGGACATCTATGTGCGTGGCACGGCGTGGAACAAGATATACTCGCCCCGTGTTACCGCTGCCCCCGACCGCGACACCGCCTATGCCGTCACGGTGGACGGACAGCAGTACAAGCAGCAGGTATTCACCGTCCATTCCGACACATGGGTATGTAATTACGCCATCCGCGTGGCCTTCTCTGATCCCGCCTCCGTCCCCGCGGGAGCGCGCATTGTGGACATGAACAACAAGGATATTACCACCATCACCACCTCCGGCACCGGGGATGGCTACGGCGGCAAATTCAAGGTGCTGTACCCTGCCGCTGCGGTGGCGGGCAAGACCGGCAGCGTCCAGCTTTCTTTTACCACCGATGTTTATAAGTATGCTGTGTTTTACGCTGTGTGCGCAGAGCAGAACAAGTACGGCCAGCTCCAGAACTATATGTGCGACACCGACCCTACCGTCACCATGCGCCTGTCCACCTACAGCAATTACAGCGATGGCGGCGAAGTGGAACCGCCCGACACCGGTCTGAAGCTCATCAAGCTGGAAAAGGGTACGGATACCCCGCTCAGCGGCGCTATTTTTGAGGTGGTCGATCCTGACGGAGCCACCGTTGGCACCTTCGCCACCGGCTCGGACGGCACCGTGACCATCCCCCTGACGCTGGCGGGCAACTACACCGTGTATGAGCGTGTAGCGCCCCTGAACCACCTGCTTAGTGATACGCCCGCACAGAATATCAGGGTGGAGTACGGCAAGGTGGCGGAGCTGACCTGCTGGAACGAGCCTTACGGCACGCTCCGCATCGAGAAGCTGTCCGACACCGGGGCGCACCTGCCCGGTGCCATGGTGCAGATCAAGCACATCGAGAGCGGCGTGACCTACACCGCCGAAACCAATTTTGCGGGCTATGCCATCTTTGACAACATCAAGCCCGGTGCTTATGAGATCAAGGAGATCACCGCGCCCTCCGGCTGCCTGAAGGACGATGCCACCTATACGGCTTCCGTGGCCACCGGCGAAACCACGACCTTTTCTCTCGTGAACAAGGAGCTGCCCGGTCTGCGGATCATCAAGTATGACCGCAAGAACATGGTGGCGATGGCCAATGTCACCTTTGAAATTTTCCGAGACAGTGTTTCTCTCGGCAAGTTCAAGACAGACGAGTTTGGCGAAATTCTCTTGACGGACGCTGCTCCCGGCACCTACCGCGCCGTGGAGGTGGATACCGGCAGCGATGGCCACATCCTCGACACCACACCGCAGGAGGTGGAGCTGTCTCCCGGCGACGGCATCAAGGAGCTGCTGTTCTTCAATGATGTGAAGCCCGGTATGCGGCTCATCAAGGTGGACAGCACCGACCCCAGCAAGGTCATTCCCAATGCAGTTTTTGAAATTAAGTCCGTGGCTGGTGACTACGGCCCCAAGGAGTTTACCACCGACCAGAACGGCGAAATTGACCTTTCCAAGCTCCCCACCGGCGCGTATGTGGTAACGGAAAAATCCTGCGAGGGCTATATCATCGACCAAGCCCAGCGCATCATTCAGTTGGACGCCAACGAGGACGCGCAGTTCGTGTTCACCAATACCATCAAGCCCTCTCTCCAGATCATCAAAACCAGCTCGGACGGCTCCCGCCTGAAAAATGTTCATTCCCGTATCGCCAAAATTGAGGACGGAACGCACTACCTTGATCGTACCACCAATGAGCAGGGCGAAATTCTGATTGCTGATTTGGAGCCCGGCGTGTATTCCGTCAAGGAAACGGCCACGGACTCCTCTCACATCCTCGACCTGCGGGAGTACCACATGGAGCTGTTCGCAGGCCGAACCAGCACCCTGACCATTGAGAATCAGAAACGCCCCAACCTGACCGTCTACAAGCACGACGCCGACACCGGCGAGCCGATTGCGAACACTGTGTTTGAAGTCCGGGCGGCAGACGGCCATAGCGTTGACCAAATCAAGACGGACAGCGAGGGCAAAGCGGAACTGAAAAATCTGCTGCCCGGTGTGTATGAGATCTCTGAAAAATCCGTGCCGTCCCCCTATCTGCTGGATGCGCCCTCTCAGCTTGCCACGCTCTATCCCAATCGAGACCACGCCGTTTATTTTGAAAATCATCAGAAACCCAGCCTGACGGTGAAAAAGGTGGACAGTGTGACAGGAGATCCTTTGCAGGGTGCAAAATTCCAAGTGATTTATGCCAGCAACAGCACAGACAGCGGTGAGATCAATGACCTCGGCATTTTCTATACCGATGAAAACGGCCAATTCCAAATCAGCGGCCTGCGTGATGGCTGGTACAAGATTTCGGAACTGGAGCCGCCCACGGGGTACGCCATCAAGGAGGCCACGCAGGAGGTCTACATCAAGTCCGGCACCGGTAAAGTGCTGGCCTTTGAAAACATTCCGCTCTCCGCGCTGGTGGTGTGGAAGTATGATAGCGTGACAGGTGCAGCAGTGCAGGGAGCTGTGTTTCAGGTGAAGTATCTGACCGGCACCTCCGGCACTGGCGGCACAGTCATCGGCACCTACAAGACTTCCGCCAATGGCAGCTTCACCGTGACAGGACTGAAGGAAGGCTCTTATATCGTCGAAGAACTCTCCAGTGACAGCGGCCATGTGATCGACTCCGCACCGCAGACGGTCTATATCAGCGGCAAGCAGCAGGATGTGGTGCAGCTCTATTTTGGCAATTCTCCCAAGGGCAGCTTGTTGGTGAAGAAGATCGACAGTGTGACCCATGCGCCCCTCTCGGATGTGGAGTTTTTCGTCACCACTGCGGACGGAACTGTGGTGGGCGACGCCAACGGCAAATTCGTGACGGACAGCGCAGGCAGCTTCACGGTCAGCGGCATCACCCCTGGCACGACGCTGGTGGTAAAAGAAACCCGCGCCAAGAGCGGCTATGTACTGGACGATACGCCGCAGACGGCCACCATCAAAGCGGGCCAGACCGTGACGCTGGAGTTTCGCAACGCGCCGAAAGGCTCTCTCATCATTGTAAAAAAGGATGCTGTGACCGGCAAGGCGCTGCAAGGCGTGGCTTTTACCGTCACTACTTCCTCCGGCCAGTTCGTTGCGGACGCTGAGGGACAGATCAGCTCCAACGGCCTCTATTACACCGACGAGAACGGAAAAATCATTCTCTCTGGTCTATCGCCCGATACCTATGTGGTAACGGAAACCGCAACGATCCCCGGCTATGTACTGGACAGCACCCCGCAGACCGTGGTGGTCAACACCAACGACACGCAGACGCTTACCTTTACCAACAAACCCATCGGCGGGCTTATCCTCATCAAGAGCGATGAGGACAGCGGCAAGCGCATCTCCGGCGTTCAGTTTGAGGTGCGTAAGATGAACGGCGAAGTCATCGGCAACTACACCACAGACCGTAACGGCATCATTCAGCTTCCTGAACTGGAAAGCGGCTGGTACACCGTGACGGAGCTGAAAGTTGCATCCGGCTACCTGCTGGATACCACGTCCCACCGCATTGAGGTCAAGGACGGTCAGACGGCCACGCTGGAACTGACCAATCACAAATCCTCCCGCATTTTGCTCCACAAGGTGGACAAAGCCACCGGCAAGGGCATCTACGGTGCGGTGTTCCTGCTGTACGACAGCAGTCACAACCCCATCGGTGAATATGTCACCGATCAGGACGGCTATCTCTATGCCGACGAAGGGCTGAAGGATGGCCGCTACTATCTGCGTGAGATCAAGGCGGCAGACGGTTATGTACTTGATCCGGAGCTGAAAACCATCTATGTCCGCTACGGCTCCACCACAGAAATTGAGTGGAGCAATACCGCGGAGTGCGGTCAGATCCAGATCATCAAGAAATCCGCAGACGATAACGCCACCAACGGCCTGCCTGCCGGGACGCTGCTGGAGGGCGCGGTGTTTGAGATCTATGATAGGGCGGGTAATGTGGTGGACACCATCAAGTCCGACCGCAACGGACGTGCCGTTTCCAAGACGCTGCCCCTGTCCCGCTATACCGTCCGTGAGATCAAAGCGCCCGCCAATTACTCCACTAACTCCACAGTGATGACCGCCTATCTGGAGTTCAACGGTCAGATCGTCACCTTTGAAGTGCAGAATACCAGCGTTTCCACCGGCGTATCCATCAAGAAAACCGGCCCTGTGCAGGCAGTACCCGGTCAGCCGATTCGCTACGTGTTCTCACAGATCAAGAACAGCTCCAACGTCGCCCTCGACTCCTTCTATTGGCGCGATCAGCTTCCCGCGCAGGTGACGCTGAGCAAAATCGTCACCGGCAGCTACAATCAGCCGCTTTCCTACAAGGTGGTCTATAAGACCAACCTCTCCGGGGACTACCGCACTTTGGCGGACAACCTGAGTACAAGCAAGGTTTACGTATTGGACGCCCGCCCCGCTGTCCTCGGCCTTGCCGCCAATGAGCGTGTTACCGAAGTCATGTTTGTGTTTGGAAATGTAAAGGCGGGCTTTGCACAGGTGGAAACGCCGTACATCTACGCCACCGCCCGCAGCGGTCTTGCCAACAACTCCGGCATTGTGAATGTGGCGGATGTGGGCGGCCTTTACAACGGACAGTGGATTCAGGCAGTGTCCCGCTGGCTCACCACCGTCTACACCAAAACAACGGTGAAGCTGCCCAAGACGGGGTACTAAGCCTTGCGGCGCAATAACTTCCGCAGCGCCGCCCCAATGTGGGCGGCGCTTTCCCCGTTCGTCCTCTGGCTGGGAGCCATAGCTGCCTACGCCTACGAGGACGGTATGAACCTCTTTCAGTGGATGGGGCGTTTCAGCCAAGTGCTGGAGCGCCCCCTTTCCATTGGATGGACGGCGCATACACCGAAATTTATGCTGGTGAGCCTGATCATCTATGCGTTCGGCATTGCCCTTTACTACTCCAGCAGAGAAAACCGCAGACCGGGTGAGGAATACGGCAGCGCCAGATGGGGCGACCCAAGGGCGCTGTGCCGGAAGTATATGGATCATCAGCACAAAGAGGCCAACATCATCCTGACCCAGCGTGTCCGGCTGGGCATGGACGGCTACGTCACCCAGCGCAACATGAATGTTCTGGTCATTGGCGGCTCCGGCAGCGGCAAGACCCGCTACTTTTGTAAACCGGGCCTCTATTCGGCCAACTGCTCCTATTTGGTCACCGATCCCAAAGGGGAACTGCTGAAGGCTGCGGGGGGCCTTCTTCTGTCTCTCGGCTATGAAGTGCGGGTATTCAATCTCATCGACCCCGAACAGTCCGACTGCTACAATCCCTTCGTCTATGTGCGGGAGGAAAAGGATGTGCTGTCCCTCATCGACAACCTCATCAAGAACACTACGCCCCGCAACGCCTCCAGCAATGACCCCTTCTGGGAAAAGGCTGAGGTTGCGCTGGATTCCGCACTCATGCTCTACCTCATCCATGAAGCGCCGCAGGATGAGCAGAACTTTGAAACCATGCTCTACATGATGAATTTTGCCGATGTGCGGGAGGAGGACGAGCAGTACCGCAGTCCTCTGGATATGCTGTTCCGGGCCTTAGAGGAGGAGCAGCCCGCCCATGTTGCCGTAAAGCAATATAAGGTTTTCAAGCAAGCTGCCGGCAAAACCGCTAAGTCGATTTTGATTTCCTGCGGTGCGCGTCTGGCCGTATTTGATATTGCGGAGCTACGCGAGGTTACATCCTACGATGAGTTGGAACTGGATACGCTGGGAGACAGAAAAACGGCCCTGTTCCTCATTATGAGTGATACGGATGACAGTTTTAACTTTCTCATTTCCATGTGCTACACCCAGTTATTCAACCTGCTTTGTGAAAAGGCCGATGATGTGTATGGCGGCAGGCTTCCGGTTCATGTGCGCTGTTTGATTGATGAGTGTGCTAACATCGGGCAGATTCCGAAACTGGAAAAGCTGGTGGCCACCATCCGAAGCCGTGAAATCTCTGCCTGTCTGGTGTTGCAGGCACAGAGTCAGCTCAAGGCGATCTATAAGGATAACGCAGATACCATCATCGGTAACATGGATACATCCATCTTCCTGGGCGGTAAAGAGCCGACTACCCTCAAAGAGCTGGCTGCCGTGCTGGGCAAGGAAACCATCGACACCTACAATACCGGAGAGAGCCGTGGACGGGAAACCTCCCATTCACTCAACTATCAAAAATTGGGGAAAGAGCTGATGAGCCAGGATGAGCTTGCTGTTATGGATGGAGGCAAGTGTATCCTCCAGCTGCGCGGTGTGCGTCCTTTCCTTTCGGATAAGTACGACATCACCAAGCACCCCAATTTCAAGTACACTGCCGACGCGGATGACAAGAACGCTTTTGATATTGAAGCATTCTTGTCCGCAAGGCTGAAACTCAAGCCCAATGAGGTCTGCGATGTATATGAAGTAGACACAAAGGGCGCTTAATTTCGTTCCGCTTTAGAAGGGAGTGATCTTATCTATTCGCCGCACCTGCCCTCTATGGGCCATTGGCGTACAAAGCGGACAATCGCAAGAAAAAATAATGAAAAAGGAGGACAGCCGGAATCATGCCCCCCGGAAACCGGGCGGCAGATTGTTCCGGCTTTTGTATGCCTATGAAACATGACAAACCTATTTTTTAATCAGATTCCGGCTAACAAACTATATGGCATTTTTTGAACAGGCAATCACCGTTCTTCAGACCCTCGTTATCGCGCTCGGTGCCGGTCTCGGTATCTGGGGCGTTATCAACCTGCTGGAAGGTTACGGCAACGACAACCCCGGCGCCAAGAGCCAGGGCATGAAGCAGCTCATGGCCGGTGCTGGTGTAGCCGTGGTAGGCATGGTCCTTGTACCTCTGCTCTCCGGGCTTTTCTCTGTCTAAGCGTCTCCGTATGAAATCCTTGCCGCTCCCGCAGCTTTGCGGGGGCGGCGGAAAGGAGGTTGACACCGTATGGATTTCTTACTTGAAGCCCTGACAAATTGGCTGAAAGAAATGCTGGTGGGCGGTATTATGAGCAACCTTTCGGGGATGTTTGACAGTGTAAATCAGCAGGTCGCGGATATATCCGTACAGGTAGGCCAGACCCCACAGGGATGGAATGGCAGTATTTTCAGCATGATTGAGAATCTGTCCAACTCCATCATGGTGCCGATTGCAGGTGTGATTCTGGCTATCGTGATGACCGTAGACCTGATCCAGATGATTGCAGACAAGAACAACCTGCATGATGTGGATACCTGGATGATTTTCAAGTGGGTGTTCAAATCAGCTGCCGCCATCCTCATTGTCACAAACACATGGAATATCGTGATGGGCGTCTTTGATATGGCGCAGAGCGTAGTAGCGCAGGCAGCAGGGATCATCGGTTCGGATGCGTCCATTGACATTTCTTCTGTTTTGGCAGATATGGAGCCGAGACTTATGGAAATGGATCTGGGACCGCTATTCGGGCTTTGGTTCCAGTCCCTCTTTATTGGCATTACCATGTGGGCGCTGTATATCTGTATCTTTATCGTCATTTATGGCCGTATGATTGAGATCTACCTTGTCACATCCGTTGCGCCGCTTCCGATGGCTGCCATGATGGGCAAGGAATGGGGCGGGATGGGACAGAACTACCTCCGCTCCCTGCTGGCGCTGGGCTTTCAGGCGTTTCTCATCATCGTCTGCGTGGCAATTTATGCTGTGCTGGTGCAGAACATCGCTCTGGAAGATGACATCATCATGGCAATCTGGAGCTGCGTGGGCTACACCGTACTGCTGTGCTTTACGCTGTTCAAAACCGGCAGTCTCGCAAAATCAGTCTTTCAGGCGCACTAAAGGAGGGTTCTGTATGAAAAAATATCAAATCATTTACGCAGACCCGCCATGGAACTACAAAGTATATTCCAAGAAAGGATTGGGACGCAGTGCAGAAAGTCACTATCCGACCATGAGTATCGAGGATATTTGTGCGCTGCCAGTAGGTAACTTGGCGGATAAAGACTGTGCCTTGTTTTTATGGGTCACGATTCCATGTTTACTGGAAGGTCTCTCAGTTCTGAAGGCATGGGGCTTTACCTATAAAACCGTCGGCTTTGTTTGGGTAAAGCAAAATCGAAAGGCAGATAGCTTGTTCTGGGGAATGGGATATTGGACGCGCTCCAATGTGGAACTTTGTATCCTCGCAACGAAAGGACATCCCAAGCGTATAAACGCAGCTGTTCATCAGGTCATTGTCTCTCACATTGAAGAACATTCAAAAAAACCGCAGGAAGCCAGAGAACGCATTGTCTCATTGATGGGTGATCTCCCGCGCATAGAACTGTTTGCTCGTCAATCCACACCCGGTTGGGATGTGTGGGGAAATGAAGTGGACAGCTCTATTTCATTCCCATAAAGGAGGTGGATAATATGGCTTATGTACCCGTACCCAAAGATTTAACCAAAGTCAAAACCAAGGTCATGTTCAATCTGACACGAAGGCAGCTGGTCTGCTTTACCGCCGGGGCGCTTGTAGGTGTACCGCTGTTCTTGTGGCTCCGTGAGCCTGCGGGAAACAGCATGGCTGCCATGTGTATGATGCTGGTCATGATGCCCTTCTTCCTGCTGGCAATGTATGAAAAGCATGGACAGCCCCTGGAAAAGATCGTCGGCAACATCCTCAAAGTAGCTGTGATCCGTCCCAAGCAGCGTCCCTACCAGACCAATAACTTTTATGCCGTATTAAAGCGGCAGGAAATGCTCGATAAGGAGGTGTATGACATTGTTCACCGCAATGAAAAGCTGGCTGCGCCGTCTGCTGGGAAAACCGGAAGAAAAGACCGTGCAGCCGGTAAAGACAAAGAAAAAGCTGTCCCGCGCCGATAAGAAGCAGATCGAAGCGGCCATTGCCCGCGCCAACCGCACGGACAAAAAAGGAAAATCGGCACAGGACAGTATCCCCTATGAACGAATGTGGCCGGACGGGATCTGCCGTGCATCGGACAGCCACTACACAAAGACCATTCAGTTTCAGGACATCAACTATCAGCTCTCCCAAAATGAAGATAAGACCGCGATCTTTGAGGGCTGGTGTGATTTCCTCAATTATTTCGACAGCTCGATTCATTTCCAGCTGTCTTTTTTGAACCTTGCGGCATCGGAGGAGACCTTTGCCAACTCCATTTCCATCCCGCCCCAGGGGGATGCCTTTGACAGTATCCGTGAGGAATACACCACGATGCTGCAAAATCAGCTGGCCAGAGGCAACAACGGTCTCATCAAGACCAAATACCTGACCTTTGGTATTGACGCTGACAGCATCAAAGCCGCCAAGCCCCGTCTGGAGCGTATTGAGACTGATATACTCAATAACTTCAAGCGTCTTGGTGTAGCTGCCAGGACACTGGACGGTAAGGAAAGGCTTTCCCAGCTTCATGCGGTATTCCACATGGATGAACAGCTCCCGTTTCAGTTTGAATGGGATTGGCTGGCTCCTTCCGGTCTGTCCACAAAAGATTTTATTGCACCAAGCTCCTTTGAGTTCCGCACCGGCAAGCAGTTCCGTATGGGCAAGAAATACGGGGCTGTTTCTTTTTTGCAGATCCTTGCACCGGAGCTGAATGACCGTCTGCTGGCTGATTTTCTGGATATGGAAAGCTCGCTCATTGTGAGTATGCACATTCAGTCGGTGGATCAGGTGAAAGCCATCAAAACGGTAAAGCGCAAGATTACCGACCTGGACCGCAGTAAGATTGAGGAACAGAAAAAAGCAGTCCGCGCCGGATACGACATGGACATCATTCCTTCTGACCTTGCCACCTACGGCAGCGAAGCGAAAAAGCTGTTGCAGGATTTGCAGAGCCGAAACGAGAGAATGTTCCTGGTCTCCTTTTTGGTGCTGAACACAGCGGACACCCCCCGTCAGCTTGGCAACAACATCTTTCAGGCAGGCTCTATTGCCCAGAAGTATAACTGCCAGCTGACCAGACTGGACTTCCAGCAGGAAGAAGGGCTGATGAGCTGTCTGCCCCTGGGACTCAATCAGATCGAGATTCAGCGAGGGCTGACCACCAGTTCTACGGCTATCTTTGTACCATTCACCACACAGGAATTATTCCAGAACGGCAAGGAAGCGCTGTACTACGGCATCAATGCCCTGTCCAACAACCTCATCATGGTGGATAGAAAGCTGCTGAAAAACCCCAACGGCTTGATTTTGGGTACGCCGGGCTCCGGTAAGTCTTTCAGCGCCAAGCGTGAGATTGCCAACTGCTTTTTGCTTACCAATGATGATGTCATCATCTGTGACCCGGAAGCGGAGTACGCACCTCTGGTGGAGCGTCTGCATGGGCAGGTCATCAAGATCTCGCCTACCTCAACCAACTACATCAATCCGATGGATCTGAACCTGGACTATTCGGATGATGAAAGCCCGCTGTCCCTCAAGTCTGACTTTATCCTCAGCTTGTGTGAGCTGATCGTGGGCGGTAAGGACGGATTGCAGCCGGTGCAGAAAACCATCATCGACCGTTGTGTGCGTCTGGTCTATCAGACCTACCTCAATGACCCGCGCCCGGAGAATATGCCCATACTGGAGGACCTATATAACCTGCTCCGTTCACAGGAGGAAAAGGAAGCCCAGTATATCGCCACGGCCCTTGAAATCTATGTAACCGGCTCCCTCAATGTGTTCAATCACCAGAGCAATGTGGACATCAATAACCGCATTGTCTGCTATGACATTAAGGAGCTGGGCAAGCAACTCAAGAAAATCGGTATGTTGGTGGTCCAGGATGTGCGCTTTGTTTCTTGTTAATCTCCATAGAAATATGGAACAAAGCAAGACAGATTTCTAATGAAATCTGAACTCTATATTCGATTTGACAGGGGAAGTTCCTGTCTGACCCGGTGTGACGGGTTACAAAAATTCTAATCTCCGACGTGCATTTCATTGTGACAGGTGAATTGTACGAAGCTCGGTGAAAAGCGGGGAAGAAGCTTGAGACAGTTTGGATAACCGCAAGAAGCTATAAATTAGTCATGTCCAGTATATTTTGTTGCAATCGACAAATGTCCTGAGTGTAAGGCTCGTAAACGATGGGATGATAATACAGCCATCCTCCCCATGTGGGGTGCTGTCGCCGTTGAAATATGTCTTGGTGGAAAACGGCAGAAAACCGGAATGGTCGAATGTCACTGGCAATCAATCACACAAGCCAGTGATGGCAGCCGGGTCAGAGGGACGGGCTAAAACTAAATGTAAAGCTAGAATATAGGGAACAAAGGAACCGTGGACGGCGCTCCGGTATATGCCGGTGCAAGTAAGGTGTCACCCTTGCCGCACAGGTAGGAAATGACCTGTTAATCCACGGGGCATCAGCCCGTAGTAGTGATGAAGCTCCTGTAATGGGAGTGGAGCGAAGGGGCATAGTCAGTATGGATTCGTATGTGAACAGAAAGTCGAGGAAGCCGTAGGCAAACCTGACTAAAACCAGAAACACAACCTCGGAAGGAGGTGGTGCGTATGGCACAACAATTCGACTGCCCAAAAACTGAAACTGAATTACGCACTTTGTTAGACGAATTGTATCAACAAAGCAGGAAAGCCAGACAGGGAGGGAAATACCCTGCCTTCAAAGGCTTACTGGAAATTATGTCAGCAGAAACAACGATTGTGACTGCAATTCACAATATCAAGAGCAATCATGGGAGTGATACTCCCGGTGTCGATAACAAGACCATGCGGCGGGAATATCTGCAAAAACCCTACCGATGGGTTATTAACGACATCCAGAGAGCTTTTGAAAAATTTGAAGCACAGAAAATACGCAGGAAATATATTGACAAACCGGGGAAAAAGGAAAAGCGTCCGTTAGGTATTCCTACAATACGGGACCGCATTGTACAGGAATGTATGCGTATCGTGTTGGAACCCATTGTAGAAGCGCTATTCTTTGAACATTCTTATGGTTTCCGCCCAATGAGGGATACGGCAATGGCGTTGGAAAGACTGAATTTCATCACTTTCCACACAGGCTATTACTGGTTTGTGGAAGGAGACATTAGCAAATGTTTCGACCATATCGACCACGCTATACTTCTCCGCAGACTATATCATTTGGGAATTAAAGACCGGCGTGTGCTTCAAATCATCAAACAAATGCTGAAAGCAGGCGTTCTTGATGAATGTGAAGTAAATGAAGAAGGCACTATGCAGGGCGGGATTATCAGCCCTCTGCTTGCAAATGTCTATCTCGACATTATGGATGAATGGGTAACAAAACAGTGGGAACTGAAAAACACCACCCACAAATACAATCAGGATTCCGCAAAAAGAAGGGCATTGAAAAAGACCAGACTGGTGCCGGGATTCCTAGTGAGGTATGCCGACGATTTTGTAATTATTACAGATAGCCGGGAACATGCTGAATTTTGGAAATCATCGTTAAAGGAATTTCTGGAAACAGAGATGAAGCTGACATTATCTAAAGAGAAAACACTGATTACGGATGTAAGAAAGAAACACGCCACATTTCTCGGATACGAGTTTAAGGTAGTAAAGGGGAAAGGCGAACATGGTTATGTTACCAGAACACAGCCGGACAGAGAAAGACTGAAACGCAAAGTTGATGTGATAGCGGATAATATTAAGAAAATCCCACGGGATACAAGCCGTGAAAAGCTGATTGATGAAATCAATCGGATTAACAGCCAGATACGGGGGGTTATCCAGTATTATCAATGCTGCACATGGGTCAGCGTGAGCATGGACAAATATGGCAGAAAGATACAACTTGCAGCGAGCCGCCGGCTCAAACAGTATAAAGGGAAATGGATTCGAGCTCAAGATACGCAGAACCTTCCCCGAATACACCAGAATTACAGGCAAAAGATACCTTCTGTCAAATACCGTGACATCTATGTTGGAGTTACATCGCTCACGTTCTGTAACTGGCAGGAAACGAGAGGGAAAAATCCAAAAGAAACGCCCTATACTGCCGAAGGACGGGAAATCAATTTCAGGCGCACTAAGAAGAAGCGCATACAAGCCAGATTGGATGATGTGTATTCAGAAAATGCGTCAATCGCTGTCCTAAAGGGTAAATGGGGCTATCTGAACAATTTCGAGTTTGTCATGAATAAGGCATACGCCCTGAACCGTGACCAGCTCAAATGCAGGGTTTGCGGAAAATGGCTGATAGACCATGCTCCATACACCCACAGAATTAACCCATATCTTCCGCTGGATAAAGTAAACCGTGTCAACAACCTTATATCAGTACACAAGAAATGCTATATGGCAATCAACACGCCGGGCATGGACATCAGTGATTATGAAAAACAAGTGCAAAAGAAGATTTTAAGTTATAGGGAAAAACTGGTAGTTTCACATACACGCAACAACTAATCCGTATTGATGGAGCGCCGTGTGCGACGAAAGCCGCACGCACGGTGCGACGTGGGGGAAAATCCGTCCTGACTACCATATCGGGAGATATGGCAAAAGCGGCGGATTACCTATCACAATCAGGTATGGAACCGCGTTACCATCAACCGTGCCGCCCACAAGTCCACCCGCTACTACATCGACGAGATGCACCTGCTTTTGAAGGAGGAGCAAACCGCCGCTTATACGGTGGAAATCTGGAAGCGATTCAGAAAATGGGGCGGAATCCCCACCGGCATCACGCAGAATGTCAAAGACCTGCTTTCCAGCCGTGAGGTGGAGAACATCTTTGAAAACTCGGACTTCGTGTATATGCTCAACCAGGCAGGCGGAGACCGTCAGATTTTGGCGAAGCAACTGGGTATTTCCACGCACCAGCTTAGCTATGTGACCCACTCCGGTGAGGGCGAGGGTCTGCTGTTCTATGGCTCTACGATCCTGCCGTTTGTAGACCACTTCCCGAAGAATACCGAGCTTTACCGCATTATGACCACCAAACCCCAGGAACTGAAAAAGAAGGAGGATGAATGATGATGAACCCCAACATTTTGAATAAAAACCCGCTGATGTTTTTTGACAGGGCGGTAAATGCCCAGCGCAGCCAGTTGCTTACGGTCATGGCTGATGCAGTAAGTGAGTGCCGCACGGCGGCAGATCAGGCAGCCGAACTGAATGAGACCGGTCAGGTGGGGCTTCTCCGTCTGGCAGAGGTCTGGAGCGCCATCCGTGCCAAGGAAGGCATGGGCGGTCTGGTTCTGGAAGGAACAGAGGCGAAGATCCTGTCCGATGTGGTGGCACAGTTTTATGCCTACCTGTCCGGCTGTATGTTCAACGATCCTGTGGGAATGGCCATTTATGCAGAGCTGCACTACATGATGTCCTCCCTCATGCTGGGAGAATGGTTTGAATAAAGAGCCGCGCCTGCGCTTTACTGATGAGGAACAGTCTGATCCTGCACTGGAAAAGCCGATCCGTAAAGCGGAGAAAGCTGCGGCCAGAGCAGATAAGGCGCAGGCCAATATCCCAAAGAAAAAGGTCAGGCAGACGGTCATTGACCCGGATACCGGAAAAAAGACCTCGAAGCTGACCTTTGAGGACAAGAAAAAGCCACCTTCCAAAGTTTCTCAAGGAGTCAGGGAAGCTCCCGTCCATCTGGTCGCAGGCAAGCTCCACAAAGAGATCCGGGAAACAGAGCAGGACAATGTGGGCGTGGAAAGCGCCCACAAGTCCGAGGAAGCGGTGGAGACCGGCGCTTATCTGGTGCGGGAGGGCTATCGCAGCCACAAGCTGAAGCCGTACCGCAAAGCAGCCCAGGCAGAGCGTCAACTGGAAAAGGCAAATGTAAATGTTCTGTACCAGAAATCTTTGCAGGAAAATCCCCAGTTTGCCAGCAACCCTCTTTCCCGCTGGCAGCAAAAACAGGCCATCAAAAAGCAGTATGCCGCCGCCAAACACGCCGGTCAGACTGCCGGAAATACCGCCCAGGCTGCATCCAAAACCGGAAAAGCCGCAAGGACGGTAAAAGAAAAGGTACAGCAGGCAGGGGCATTCGTCATGCGCCACAAGAAGGGTTTCCTGATGGCAGGGGTTTTGTTCCTCATTACCTGTATGCTGATGAATACCCTGTCCTCCTGCTCCATGATGGCGCAGAGCATCGGTTCCGTTCTCTCCGGCACCACCTATCCGTCGGATGACCCGGAAATGCTGGCAGTGGAGGCAGATTATGCAGCCAGAGAAGCCCAGTTGCAGGAGGAAATCGACAACATCGAAAGCAGCCACCCAGGGTATGACGAGTATCGGTATGACCTTGGCATGATCGGCCATGACCCGCATGAGTTGGCGGCCTTTCTCTCTGCTGTCTTGCAGGGCTACACCCGGCAAAGCGCCCAGGCGGAGCTGGCGCGTGTGTTTGAAGCACAGTATCAGCTGACGCTTACCGAAGAAGTGGAAATCCGCTACCGCACGGAGACCTCCACCGACCCGGAGACTGGCGAGACCACCTCAGAAGAAGTACCCTATGAGTATTACATTCTGAATGTGAAACTCACCAGCAAGCCCATTTCTGCTGTGGCGTCGGAACTGCTGACCCAGGAGCAGATGGAAATGTATCAGGTCTACCGACAGACCATGGGCAATAAGCCGCTGTTGTTTGGCGGCGGTTCCCCTGACACCAGCGGCTCGGAAGATCTGTCCGGTGTGCAGTTCATTAACGGCACCCGCCCTGGCAATCCGCAGCTGGTGGAACTGGCGAAAAGTCAGGTGGGAAATGTGGGCGGTTATCCCTACTGGAGCTGGTATGGCTTTGACAGCCGCGTGGAATGGTGCGCCTGCTTCGTATCCTGGTGCTATAACCAGGCAGGAAAAAGTGAGCCGCGCTTTGCAGGCTGTGAGTGGCAGGGTGTTCCGTGGTTCCAGTCTCATGGACAGTGGGGCGCACGAGGATATGAGAACATCGCCCCCGGTGATGCCATTTTCTTTGATTGGGATCTGGATGGTTCCGCAGACCATGTGGGAATTGTTGTCGGCACCGATGGCAGCCGTGTTTATACCGTGGAGGGAAATTCCGGTGATGCCTGCAAGATCAAGAGTTATGACCTGAATTATCAAAGCATTAAGGGCTACGGCCTGATGAACTGGTAACCGAAATTTATTAGAAGGAGTGATAGACGATGGCAAAGAACAAAATTGAGCGCATTGACCAGGAGATTACAAAGGTCCGCGAGAAGATTGCAGAGTATCAGGAAAAGCTCAAGGCGCTGGAAGCACAGAAAACCGAGGCAGAAAATCTGGAGATCGTCCAGATGGTGCGCGCCTTGCGTATGACCCCGACCCAGTTGAGCGCCATGCTGTCCGGCGGCACAGTCCCCGGCAGTTTGGCTGATGACAACAACGAACAGGAGGAAAACAGCTATGAGGAATAAACGATTGCTCCGAACACTTTCCGCCCTTTGCCTGACAATGGTTGTGGCATTTGGCTTTACGATCCCTGCTTTTGCACAGGGGTCAGAACAGGCTCCGGCGGCACCGGCAGAGGATTCTACCAATGACAGCAACGTGATTGTGGAAGAAACAGAACCAGCACCGGCACTTACACCGGAGGGGAATGCGGCACTGGTGGATGATTTTGGAGGCAATAAGCAGCTCATTACCGTTACCACCAAGGCTGGCAACTATTTTTACATTTTGATCGACAGGGCGAATGAGCATAAAAAGACTGCTGTTCATTTTCTGAACCAGGTGGATGAAGCGGATTTGATGGCACTGATGGAAGATGAAAATGTCAAAGAGAAGCCGGCTGCGGTATGCAGCTGCACGACAAAATGTGAAGCAGGGGCAGTCAATACGGCTTGTCCGGTCTGTGCAACTGATAAGAGTAAATGTACGGGCAAAGCACCGGAACCTCCGGCAGAAACACCGGAGCCGGAAAAAGAGAAGCCTGCCGGACTGAACCCGGCTGCGATAGTCCTTTTGCTGGCTCTGCTTGGTGGCGGTGGCGTATTTGCCTATTTGAAGCTCGTTAAGAACAAGCCTAAGACCAAGGGCAATGACAGTCTGGACGATTATGATTATGGCGAGGAAGATTCCGAGGAATGGGAAACCGAGGATGAGGAGTCGGACGAGCCGGACGCTGATGGGGGCAGCACAGAAGAAGATGATGAGGACAGTGTGAAATGACCCGTTTCACAGACAGTCCCTATGAACGCATGATGACACGCAGGCCGGAGGGCGGGAAGGAAACTTCCCGTCCTCCTTCTTTACCCCACAACCACCCCTGCTATGGCTGCGGGAATTATGGAAGTCCCTGCGTAGGTATCTGCCATCGTGAGATGGAACGCTGGCTCAAAGAAAGGAAACGAAAAAAATGAGTGTTCTGATTATATTTATCAAGCTGATTGCTGTTTTTGACCTGCTGGTGATCGCCGTGTATTTTGGCGGCGACATTCTTTCTACCATGTTAAACAAACTTCGGAGAAAGCCAAAGCAAGATGACCCCTTTGATTTCTCCTTAGATACCGTGACAGTTTCATTGTCCATAGATTCTATCCGTCAGCTTTGTTCCGACGATGCGGCAGATTTTGTGGAAGAAAAGATCCTGCCAAATGCGGAGAAAACAATGGCCGTGCTGACGGAACAAGAACAGACGGCGGCTCGGCTGCTCTTATCCGCTTTGATCGGTTTTCTTGCAGCAGAAGCTCCTATGGATGAACAGAGCTTTCCTTTGATGATGGAACTTCTGAACTGCATGGAAGGGGAAAAAGAAGATGGTTGTCAGGATGCAGTAGATAGTTTACTTGAAGATGCCGCCTGCAATACCCGCCGTCACGAAGAATATTACAGCAATTATCAACGCTACCAGCTGATGCAGGTGGATAAAACCCGTGTCATTTTGGCTTGCCGTATCATCATCAATGACCTGCTGGGGAAACTGTACCGCTATGACTACCGGTTTGGTTATAACCTGCTACTGGATGAGGAAAACAGCATAGAGAAAAAACTGCACACGCCTGTGCGGGAAGAATGGGAGGCTGAAGATGATGAGATATAAACTGGTAATCGCTGAAAAACCATCGGTTGCACAAAGTCTGGCTGCGGTAATCGGTGCAACTGCTCGTAAGGACGGGTATCTGGAGGGTAACGGCTGGCGTGTCAGCTGGTGCGTGGGCCATCTGGCCGGTCTTGCGGATGCAGACAGTTATGATCCCAAGTATGCCAAGTGGCGATATGATGACCTGCCTATCCTGCCGGAACATTGGCAGATGGT
>CEAH01039091.1_pt1 | contig 36530 bp, 38 predicted proteins | sample 557571 | NCBI WGS metagenome assembly CEAH01 (sample SAMEA3182092, study PRJEB8094) | gut metagenome | biome: human; feature: gut; material: Stool; isolation source: human stools | place: Canada | collected 2013-11-25
CAGGAGGGGCAGATCTGGGAGGCTTACATGGCCGCCGCCCACTATAAGCTGGACAACCTCACCGTCATCATCGACAACAACGGTCTGCAGATCGACGGCTCGAACGATCAGGTCATGAGCCTCGGCGACCTCGGCGCGAAGCTGCGCGCCTTCGGCTTTGACCTTGTGGAGCTGCCGGACGGCAACGATCTCGACGCGGTGGAGGCCGCGCTCTCGAAGCCGACGATGCCCGGCAAGCCCAAGGCGATCCTCGCCCACACGGTCAAGGGCAAGGGCGTTTCGTTCATGGAAAATCAGGTCGGCTGGCACGGCAAGGCGCCCAACGCCGAGCAGCGCGATCAGGCTTTGAAGGAATTGGAGGGTTAACGAACATGGCTGATAAAATTGCGACCCGCCAGGCTTACGGCGAAGCGCTGATCGAGCTGGTGGAAAAGAACGATAAGGTCGTCGTGCTCGACGCCGACCTTGCCAACGCGACCCAGACCTGCAAGGTCGCCAAGGCGCACCCCGAGAAATTCTACAACTTCGGCATTGCCGAGGCCAACATGGTCGACGCCGCCGCCGGCATGAGCACGATGGGTCTCGTTCCCTTCTGCTCCACCTTTGCGATGTTCGCCGCCGGCCGGGCCTACGAGCAGATCCGCAACTCCGTTGCCTATCCGCACTTCAATGTCAAGATCTGCGCCACCCACGCCGGTATCTGTGTTGCAGAAGATGGCGGCAGCCACCAGTGCATCGAGGACCTTGCGCTCATGCGCGTGATTCCCGGCATGACGGTCATCTGCCCCGCCGATGCGAACGAGACAAGAGCCGCCCTCGATGCCATTACCGAGTTCAACGGTCCTGTCTATATGCGTCTTTCTCGCATGGCAACCCCTGTCTTTGAAGGTTCGCTCGCAAAGCCTTTCTCGCTGGGAAAAGCAAATATTCTGCGCGATGGAAATGACGCTGTTGTCTTCGCTACCGGTGTTATGGTAAGCGAGGCGCTTCAAGCGGCCGCTCTGCTTTCCGCCGAAGGTATCGAAATTACAGTTGTCAACATCCACACCATCAAACCTATTGATGCCGAATGCGTGACAAAGTACGCTGAAAAATGTGGCAGGGTCATCACTGCCGAGGAGCACAGCGTCATCGGCGGCTTGGGCGACGCGGTGGCCGACGTGCTCATGGGCAAGGTCAACTGCAAATTCCATAAGATCGGCGTGAACGATCAGTTCGGCCAGTCCGGCAAGGCAGCCGACGTGCTGCGCGAGTACGGTCTGACCGCCGATCAGATCGCCGCAACGATCAAGGCCAACATCTGACGAGAGAAAGAGAGACAAAGCACACACTTTGTCTCTCTTTTTTAAGGAAATATTTTTCACTTTTCTCTTGTATTTTCCGTTTTCTGTGCTACAATACAGGTAGTACCAAATGTACCAATCGTTTGAAATAACTTCACAAAAGGAGACGATATCATGCCACTCGTTACCTCTACCGAAATGTTCAAGAAGGCTTATGACGGCGGCTACGCCATCGGCGCGTTCAACGTCAACAACATGGAGATCGTGCAGGGCATCACCGAGGCCTGTCAGGAGGAACACGCTCCCGTCATTCTTCAGGTTTCCAAGGGCGCCCGCGCCTACGCGAACCATACCTACCTCGTCAAGCTTGTCGAGGCCGCCGTGGAGTGCTGCCCCGACATCCCCATCGTGCTGCACCTCGATCACGGCCCGGACTTTGAGACCTGCAAGAGCTGCATCGACGGCGGCTTCACCTCCGTTATGATCGATGCCTCCTCCAAGCCCTTTGCCGAGAACATCGAGATCACCAAGAAGGTCGTTGAGTACGCGCATGACCACGGCGTGGTCGTCGAGGCCGAGCTCGGCACCCTCGCCGGCATTGAGGACGAGGTCAAGGTCGCGGCGCACGAGGCGTCCTACACCCATCCCGAGGAGGTCGAGGAGTTCGTCTCCAAGACCGGCTGCGACTCTCTTGCCATCGCCATCGGCACCAGCCACGGCGCTTACAAGTTCAAGCCCGAGCAGTGTACCCGCAACGCCGACGGCATCCTTGTTCCGCCCCCGCTGCGCTTCGACGTTCTGAAGGAAGTCTCCAAGCGTCTGCCCGGCTTCCCCATCGTGCTGCACGGCTCCTCCTCCGTCCCGCAGGAGTATGTGAAGATGATCAACGACCACGGCGGCAAGATGCCCAATGCCATCGGCGTGCCCGAGGAGCAGCTGCGCGAGGCTGCGAAGCTCTCGGTCTGCAAGATCAACATCGACTCCGACCTGCGTCTCGCCATGACCGGCACCATCCGTCAGTTCATGGATGAGCACCCCGACAAGTTCGACCCCCGCGAGTATCTCAAGCCCGCCCGCGCCAACATCAAGGGGCTCGTCCGTCATAAGCTCGTCGACGTGCTCGGCTGCGCCGGTAAGGCTTAAACCGTCAAAGGAGAAACGATATGAGTGAATTGAAAGGCGCCTGCATCATCGGTCAGTCCGGCGGCCCGACCTCTGTCATCAACGCCAGCGCCTACGGCGTGATCCGCACGGCGCTTGACTCCGACTGCATCACCGCCGTCTACGGCGCGGAGCACGGCATCAAGGGCGTGCTTGCCGACCGCCTGTTCGACATGAGCAAGGAGGACGCGCGCGAGCTGGAGCTGCTGAAGTACACCCCCTCCTCCGCGCTCGGCTCCTGCCGCTACAAGATCGCCGATCCCGATGTGGACGACACCGATTATAAGCGTATTCTCGAGGTGTTCAAGAAGCATGATGTCCGCTATTTCTTCTACAACGGCGGCAACGACTCAATGGACACCTGCAACAAGATCTCCAAGTATATGCAGAAGGTCGGCTACGAGTGCCGCGTAATGGGCGTTCCCAAGACCATCGACAACGATCTCTTCGGCACCGACCACTGCCCCGGCTACGCCAGCGCCGCGAAGTATATCGCCACGAGCTGCATGGAGGTCTATCAGGACGCGCGCGTGTACGACACCGGTATGATCTGCATCATCGAGATCATGGGCCGCCACGCCGGCTGGCTGACCGCCGCCGCTGCGCTCGCCACCGAATACGGCGCGGGCCCCGACCTCATTTACCTGCCCGAGCGTGACTTCGATATGGATAAATTCCTTGCCGACGTCGAGCGCGTCTACAAGGAAAAGGGCAACTGCATGGTCGCGGTCTCCGAGGGCATCCACTATGCCGACGGCAGCTTTGTTTCCGAGGCCAAGACCAGCGCGACCGACGGCTTCGGCCACGCGCAGCTCGGCGGCCTTGCCGCGCGTCTGGCTGACGTCGTGAAGCAGAAGACCGGCGCGAAGGTCCGCGGCATCGAGCTTTCCCTGCTCCAGCGCTGCGGCGCGCACCTCGCCAGCGAGACCGACATTGAGGAGGCCGTCATGGCCGGACGCGCCGCGATGGAGAATGCCGTCGCGGGCATCACCGATAAGATGGTCGCCTTCGAGCGCGGCACGGTCAACGGTCGCTACGCCTGCAAGACGAAGCTGCTGCCGCTCACCGAGGTCGCAAACGCCGAGAAGAAGGTCCCGCAGGAGTGGATCAACGCCGAAGGCAACGGCGTGACGCACGATTTCATCGACTATGCCCTGCCACTCATTCAGGGCGAGCCGAAGCTGCCGAAGGAGGATTCCCTCCCCCGCTTCGCCAGGCTCAAGAAGGTTCTGGCAAAGTAAGACCGCCTCGTGCAACAAAGAACAAAAGGAACCGCTTTCGATAGGCGGTTCCTTTTTGTATCGTTTCCGTCAGTCGTTCGCAAGCCACTCACCCAAAATGTCTGTGGTGAGCGGCAGCGTCGTTTCCTTTGTGCCGCTTTCCATACGAAGCGTCAGCGTGACGGTATTGTCCTCCGCGTGATAGGTCTCCGCCCGCGCGACCGAGCCAAGCGGCGCGCTCAGCTTCGCAAGCTGTGCATCCGCTTTCTCCCAGACAATGCCGCTGTGCTGCGAGATTCCCTCCGCTGCGTTCCAGCGGTAGACAAAAACGCGCGGTACGCCGGTGCCAAAGGTGCTGCGCGTGACCAGCTCGCTGCGCCCGTCGCCCGTAAGGTCGAGCGGCCACACGCCGTCGCCCCACTCTGTATCATCAAAGCCATGGCCAAAGGCTTCTCCCGCATAGACGAAGCCCTGCTCCGTCAGCGCATAGAAGTAACGAACTGTCATGCGCCCGCCTTGGACCGTTTCAAGCTCGAAGCCCGGGAAGCCGAGCACATCATCCCGCGCGGTCAGGGAGACTTTTTTGGCGGCCTTGTCCTCCCCGATCCGAGTGCGGCGATCCACGCCGAACGGTATGTCGATCTCCGTACCGCCCGCGTCAAAGAGCGCGTAGCGCGCAATGCCCTCCTCGTCCGGCTCATAGACCTTCAGCGTGACGATTTGGCCGCTGACCTTCTCGGTCAGCATGAGCAGCACGGCGGGCGCGTCCGCCGCATCCGACGGTAATTCCTCTATGATGGGCTGCGGGGTGCGGCTGGCAAAAATGACGCAGAGGGCAAAGACCAGCAGAAACAGCGGCAGGGCGAGCTTTCGACTCATGGCAAACTCCTCCGGTTATCGTTATGTAAACAGCATAGCAGTCGGCGGAGGAAAAAGCAAGTTACAAAGCGGTAACATTCCGGTTACAGACTGTAAGAAAGAGAGGGGTATCTCCCCTCTCTTCGCAATTTTCATAGAATGATGCAGATGAGGCCGCCGCTGCCCTCGTTGATGATGCGCTCGAGCGTCTGGCGGAGCTTTGCGCGCGCGTCGTCCGGCATCCGCTTGAGCTTGGCCTGCAGGTCCTCGCTGACGATCTCGTGGAAGCTGCGCCCGAAGATATTCGACTGCCAGATCTTCGCTGTGTCGCCCTCGAACTCCTGCAGCAGATAATTTACCATGTCCTCGCTCTGCTTTTCGTTGCCGACGATGGGCGAAACAGTCGTTTCGATGTTCGCGCGGATCATATGGATGCTCGGCGCGCTGGCCTTGAGCCGCACACCGTAGCGGCCGCCCTGCTTCATGATCTCCGGCTCCTCCAAAATGAGCTCGTCGACCGTCGGCACGACCACGCCGTAGCCCGTTTCGCGGGCGTCCCGAATGGCGGAGGATACCTTGTCGTAGTCCGCCTTGACGGCGGAAAGCTCCGTGAGCAGACGCATGAGGTCGCCGTCGTCCGCCACATCAAAGCCGGACTGCTCGCTAAGCGTCTGATAGAACAGCGCCCGCGGGAGCTGAAGCTCCGCGCTGGCGGTGCCGCTGCCGAGCGAGATGGCGTTGACCTTTGCGCCGCTGATGCCCTCGTAGGCGCACATGGCGTCCACCGCGGGCGCGACCTCACGGATGCGGTGCAGTCCCTTGGCGCCCTCGCGGATGCTGCGGTAAAGACCGAGCTTGATGGCATGGTCGGCGGGCAGCGCCAGGACCCATGCCGGGATATGAAGCTCCAGCTCGGTCAGCGGGAACTCGTAGAGGATCGCCTTGAGGATATCCCCCACCGCCGCGTCGTCCAGCTCCAGGCAGTTGACCGGCAGACAGCACACGCCATAGTGTGAAGCAATATCACTTGCCATCGCCTGAACTCTGCTTGATTTCGGGTCAACGGCGTTGAGCAGCACGAGAAAAGGCTTGCCGATCTCCTGCAGCTCACGGATGACGCGGCCCTCAGCCTCGAGGTAGTCCTCGCGCGGAATGTCCGTGATGCTGCCGTCGGTCGTAATGACGATGCCGATGGTCGAATGCTCGCGGATCACGCGCGTCGTGCCCAGCTCCGCCGCCTCCGCCATCGTGACCGGATGGTCGGCCCACGGCGTCGTGACCATGCGGGGACTGTCACCGTCGAGCTGTCCCGCCGCGCCGGGGACCATGTAGCCCACGCAGTCGATGAGCCGCACGGAGCAGCTCGCGCCCTCATCGAGCGCGATGTCCACGGCCTCCTCGGGCACGAACTTCGGCTCGGAGGTCATCACCGTGCGGCCGCTGCCGCTCTGCGGCAGCTCATCCTTGGCGCGCTCGCGGCGGTAGACATTGTCGATGTTCGGGATGATCTGCGTTTCCATGAAGCGCTTGATGAAGGTCGATTTGCCGGCGCGCACCGGGCCGACGACGCCGATATAGATGTCGCCCGCCGTGCGCGTGGCGATGTCCTGATAGATGCCGGTATTTGTGGTCATAGCGATCTCCTCCGAATCCTCACCGTTCTTGCTTCACTATATGAGCGCTCCGCGCGGGGTATGACAAGCCAAAAAAGAAAAAGAGCCTCACGGCTCTTTTCCCGGGAAATATTCAACGGCGGCACGGAATGAGCAGCATCTCGCCGCCCGGCGCGTCGGCCTCGGCGGAAAGCTCGTTGGCGGTGAGGATCTCGGCAACCGTCGTGCGGTAGGCCTTGGCGAGATCCCAGAGCCGTTCCTGCGCGCCCATGGCACGCAGTACGAGCGTCGGCTGCCTGCCGCCGCTCTCCTGCTGCGGCTCCGCCTTGAGCGCGCACAGGCAGGCGCAGCGGCAGCGGCGGGTACATTCGAGGGTAAAGAGCGCCGGGAAGCGCACCTCGATGCCGTCCGCCGTCGCGGCGGCGCTGACCTCGCAGGCCGTCACGCTGCGGACCGCGGCGGTACAGCCCTCCGGGACGGCGATGCGCGCGGCGACCTCGGTGCGGCGCTCGACCATCAGCGGCGCGCCGCCCTCGTCGAGATAGAGCACACGGAGGATCGCCGTGCAGCGCACGTTTGCCGTGCTCTCCTCCTGCACCAGACTGACGCTACCGAAATGGACCTCGGCGCACAGCACCGCAGATACCTCCACGCCGGTCTCGATCTGCTCGCGGACGTTCTGCTCCTGCGTGACGGTCTCTACGCCGCCGCACAGCTCAAGCGTCTGCATCTGCGCGGAGAGATCGCAGCTCGTGCTGTAAAGGTCGGTGATGCAGCGCAGGCAGAGCCTTTGGCGCAGCACGACAAAGGCGTGCAGGAAGAGCTTTGCGGAGATGGTGCGCGCGTCGCCGCTCTCGCCGCCGATGCGCAGCTCTGCGCCGGTCAGGCACAGCATCGCCTCGGCAGAGGTGTTCTCGTCCGCGTCCTCGACACCCTCGACGATTTGGGAAAAGGGCAGCTCCGCGGCGGCGCTGCAGATGGTCCCGCTCTCCGAGAGATAGAGGACCTCCACGCAGACAACGCCTTTGAGGATGATCTTGCCGCCGATCAGGCGGCACTCCGTCGTGCGGACAGACGCGCTCTCGCGCAGCAGTTCCGCCGCAGGCTCCTTACTGCTCGAGAGCACGAGGTCGTCGGAGAACACGAAGTCCTTGCTGCGCAGCGCCTTGATGATCGAGACCTCCTGCGTCTCGCACAGCGTCTCAATGCCGTTTTCCGCCCGCCGCGTCACATCGCCGCAGGCCGTGAGCTGCGCGGCGCAGTAAGGCGTAACGGTCAGCTCGACAGCGGCGCGCGTCATGATCTTGCGCGGGTTGAGCGCGCGGACCTCCAGCGCGCTGACGCAGCCGCTCACGCTCGCCTCGGTGCAGCCCTCGCGCAGCCGTCCGTCCAGCGTCTCCTCGACGGGAAGCGTGTACGAAAAGCTCTTGAGCCCGCCGCTGCCGTCGGCTATGTACAAAAGCGTCACGCGCAGCGAGCCGGAAACGCTCACGCGCCCGTCCGCAATCTCGCGGCTGCGCACGAAGAGGCAGCCGCTGCCCTCCACGATGCGCGCGATGTCGGGGCAGTAATCGGGGACGATGGTCTCGGTGCTCTGCTCGCGTGTCTCCACAAGCGGCGGCAGAGCCTCATAACAGGAATACGTCTCTTTGCACAGTTCAAGCTCCATGGCAGTCCTCTCCTTTGGCACGGTTTTGCTTCACTCTATGCGCCAAAGGACCGCTTTATTCCTGCCCGTCTTTGATCCCGAACAGCAGCCGCAGCACGCCGCACAGGGCCTTGGGCGACTTCCACACCACGATCTTCAAATCCGCTCACCTCCTCCGGATACAGCCCCAGCCGCAGACGACGAGAAGCAACGCGACCAGAAACATCAGAAAGCCCACCGGAAAAATGGCAACGATGAAGATCGCCAGTCCCAGCGCCAGCGCGCAGATGCCCAGACAGCACCAGTTCCTGCCCCACATGGCCGCACCTCCTTCCCGTCACGCCTGATGCTACAGTATATACCGCGCGGCGTTGTCCCGTGCCCTGCGGGCATGGAAAAAGCGGCGGGATTTCCCGCCGCTTTCGCTTTTTCATTTGCTGCTCCACTCCCGCAGGTCCTTGAGCTCGTTGTAGAGCCGCAGATAGCTCGCGTGCCGCGAGGCGGAGAGCTTCCCTGCCCGCACGGCCTCCAGAACGGCGCAGCCCTTTTCCTTCGTGTGGCTGCAGCCGACGAAGCGGCAACCGTCCAGATAGGGCGCGAAGTCCAAAAAGGTCTCCGGCAGCCGCTCCTTCAGCGCAAGCCCGAGCTCGTCGGTATCAAAGGAGGAAAAGCCGGGCGTGTCGATGATCTCCGCGCCGCCGGAGAGGGTATACAGCTCCACATGGCGCGTGGTGTGGCGTCCGCGTCCGAGCGCCTGACTGACCTCGCCGACCTGCACGGAAAAGCGTGGGTCGAGCGCATTGAGCAGGCTCGATTTTCCAACGCCGGAATTGCCTGTAAAGGCAGACAGCTTGCCGGAAATACGCTCCCGCAGCTCGGCAATGCCCTCCCCCGTTTCGGCGCTTGTGAGCAGAAACGGAAGCCCCGCCTTTTCATAGATGGCGCACAGCTCGTCGGCATGGTCGAGGTCCGATTTGTTGATGCAGATCAGGACCTCGCAGCCTTTCAGCGCGGCGATGGCGGTCATGCGGTCGATGAGATACGGATCGGTCTGCGGGATGGCGTTCGACGCCACGATCACGAGCTGGTCGATGTTGGCGACCGCCGGACGCGAAAAAACATTGCGCCGCGGCTCGATGGCGTCGACCATGCCCTCCGTGCCGGATACCGTGATCTCCACGCGGTCGCCGACAAGCGGCGAAACGCCCTCCTTACGGAAGCGCCCGCGCGCGCGGCAGGTCACGATCCCCTCGCCGGTATCGACATAGTAAAAGCCGCTGAGGGCTTTTTTGATCCGTCCTCTCACGCCGCCTCCGGGGGGATCCCCTCTGTGCCGGAAACGGAAGGATCGGGCCCGTCGCTGACGGTGAGCACGATCTCGGCGCCGGTGGTGACGACCGTATCCTGCGCGATGCTCTGCTCAACGACGGTGCCCGCAAGCGCGTCGCTGTAAACGTGCTTCACGGTGACCTTCAGGCCGAGCGTCTCGGCCTCCTCCACCGCCGTCGTCTGCTCATAGGTGAGGAAGGAGATCACCGTGACCGGCTTCGGCTCGGGTCCCTTGCTGCGGTAGAGCAGCAGAACATCTCCCTGACGGAGCATCTCTCCCTTTGCCGGCTCCGTGCGAATGACACAGCCGGAGGTAATGGAGTCGGAATACTCATCCTTCCAGTTATACTGCAGGTCCAGCCCAAGGTCGTCAAGTATGATCTTCGCGCTGCGCCACTCCAGTCCCGTGACGCTCTGCATCGGCTCAGTCTTTTCCCCTGTGCTGACAAAGACCTGGATCTCGCGGTTGCTGCGCACCACGTTGTCGGCCGCAGGCGTCTGCTCAACGATCTGACCCTCCGCGTACTCGCTGCTCGCGCGGCTGCCCATTTCCGTAATGGTGAAGATGCCCTTCACCCGCTCGTCGGCCTCAGCCTCCTCAATGGTCATGCCGAGGAGGTTCGGCACGGTGAACTCCGTCTGCACAGGCTCCTTTCGGAAGCTGCCCATGATGACGTTCCACAGAGCGAACACAATCACCGCGGCCAGCGCGATGCCGCCGGCCAGCAGAAGCATTTTCTGCGTTTTTTTCTCGTCGACCGGCTCGTCCTCCTGCGGCTCCTCCCGCTTCGGCGTGACTGCCTGCACGGCGGGGATATACTGCGTCGGCTCGTCGGTATCGGGGCGGCGCAGATCCTCGATGCTGAAATCAAGGTCTACGTCGGGGTTCTTGCGGAACTCCTCCAGGTCGGCGAGCATGGCGTCCGCCGTCGGATAGCGGCGGTCGATGTCCGAGGCCATCGCCTTCATGCAGATCTTTTCCAGCGCCTCGGGCACGTCGGGGTCGATCTCCCGCGGGGAGAGCGGCACACTGCTTAAATGCTGGATCGCGACGGACACGGCGCTGTCGCCCTCAAAGGGCAGGCGGCCCGTGAGCATCTCATAGAGCACAACGCCGGCGGAGTAGATGTCCGAGCGCGCGTCGGGGCGGTTGCCCTTCGCCTGCTCGGGCGAGATGTAGTGGACGGAGCCGAGCGCCTCCTGCGTCATGGTGTTGGCGGAGTTGGAAAGACAGGCGATGCCGAAGTCCGTGACCTTGACACTGCCGTCGCGCAGCACCATGATGTTCTGCGGCTTGATGTCGCGGTGGACGATGCCGCGCGAATGCGCGTGGCTCAGCCCCTTCATAATCTGTGTGATGAAATGCAGCGACTCGCGCCAGTTCAGACGCCCGCGCCGCTCCATATACTGCTTGAGCGTGATGCCGTCGATGAGCTCCATGACGATGTACTCCGGCGAGGAGCGCGACACGTCATAGACCGAAACGATGTTCGGGTGGGAGAGCATCGCGATGGCCTGGGATTCATCGTAGAAGCGGCGGCGGAAATCCGCGTCGCTCGCGAAATCGCTTTTCAATACCTTGACCGCCACAAGGCGGTTGAGCCGGTGGCACTTGGCCTTATAGACCATTGCCATGCCGCCGCTGCCGATCAGCTCAAGCAGCTCATAGCGGTTGTCCAGCATTCTGCCGATCATTTGATCCATCTATGCGCCCTCCTTTCTCACTCGTGATAGAGCAGCACAGCGGTAACGTTATCCGGCGCGCCGCGCTGTTTGGAAAGCTCGAGCAGGTGCTCAAGACTCTCCTCCGGCGTATCGCCCCGGCCGACCGCCTCGTACATCTCCTCGTCCGTGGCGGTGACGACCAGCCCGTCCGAGCAGAGCAGCAGCCGCTCGTCCGCGCCGAGCGTCACATCGTATACGTCGCACTCGATATGCTCCTCGGGGCCGAGCGCGCGGGTGATGAGATTGCGGTTTGGGTGCGTGCGTGCTTGCTCGGCGGTGATGCTGCCGCTTTCGATCAGGCCCTCGACCACCGAATGATCGCGTGTGATGCGCTCGAGCCTCCCCGCGCCGACGCGGTAGGCACGGCTGTCGCCGACGTTGCAGATGACCGCGCCGGAGCCGTTCGTCACGGCGGAGACGAGCGTCGTCCCCATGCCGCGGCACTCCATATGCTCCTGCGCGTGGCGGTTGACGGCAGCGTTTGCTTTGGAAACGCAGAATGACACCGCTTCGCGCAGCTGCTCCGTCGTCATATCCGCGCGCAGGACTGCGTGCAGCTCGTCGAGAAAGGCGCGGACCGCAAGGCTGCTGGCGATCTGCCCGCAGTTCTCGCCGCCCATGCCGTCGCACACGACCGCAATGAGCTGACCGTCCGCCGCGCCGCGCTCCACGGCAAAGGTATCCTGATTTTCGTGACGCTGCAGTCCAACGTCCGTGATGCCGCAGGCTTTCATTGTCCTCTCTCCTTTGCCTCCATCTCCTTGCGGCGCAGCTGGCCGCAGGAGGCATCGATATCCCCGCCGAGACTGCGGCGCACCGTCGCCGTCAGGCCGTGGGACTCCAACCGCTTCTGAAACGCCGCGACGCGGCGGCTGGGCTTGAACTCGCTTTCGACCACGTCGTTGAGCGGGATCAGATTGACGTGCCCCGGCATCCCGTGGATGCGCTCGGCGAGCAGGTCGGCCTGCCAGTCGTGGTCGTTCACGCCGTCGATCATCGCGTACTCAAACGAGATGCGGCGGCCGGTTTTCTTAAAATAGCGGTGGCAGGCGGCGAACAGCTCCTCCACGTCGTAGGCGTTGTTGACCGGCATGATGCGGCTGCGCGTCGCGCTGTCCGGCGCGTGGAGCGAAATGGAAAGCGTGAGCTGCAGGTTTTCCTCCGCAAGCGCGTCGATGCCGGGTACAACGCCGCAGGTGGAAAGCGAGATGTGGCGCATTCCGATGTTCAGCCCCTCCGGGTGGTTCACGAGCTGCAGAAAGCGCAGCACGTTCGCGCGGTTGTCCAGCGGCTCGCCGATGCCCATGAGAACGATGTTGGAGATATCCTTTCCCGAATCCAGCTGGGTAAAGAGCACCTGGTCAAGCATCTCCGAAGGTGTTAAGTCTCTTACCTTGCCAGCTATGGTGGAGGCGCAGAATTTGCAGCCCATCCGGCAGCCGACCTGCGAGGAGATGCAGACGGTGTTGCCGTGGTGATAGCTCATGAGCACCGTCTCGATGCAGTTGCCGTCGCGCAGTTCCCAGAGGTATTTGACGGTGCCGTCGAGCCGGGAAACCTGCTTGCGGGCGACGGTCGGCGCTGTAATGGTAAACTCCTTGCCAAGCTTTTCTCGCAGGGGCTTGGAGAGATTGTTCATCTCCGCAAAGTCGGTCGCGCCCTTATGGAGCCAGGAGAACACCTGCTTGCCGCGGAAGGCAGGCTCGCCCATCGCGCGCAGCGCGTCGGTGATCTCCTCTTGTGTCATGGATTTGATATCGGTCATCGTCATCCTCATTCCTTGCGCGTCATGCGGCAGATATAAAAACCGTCCGTCCCGTGGCGCTGCGGCCAGAGCGTGATGTGTCCCTCTACCGTGCCGATGGGACCGGGCAGCGCAAAGGTATCGTAAGTAAAGTCCGGGTGCGCGCGGAGAAACGCATCCGTCACCCGCTCGTTTTCCTCGGGAAGCACCGTGCAGGTGGAGTAAACGAGCGTCCCGCCGCGTCGGACATAGCGTGAGGCATTGTCCAGAATGGCGCTCTGGATCGTGGGCAGACCTGCGAGCGAAGCCATGTCCTTATAGCGAATATCCGGCTTCTTGCGGATGATGCCGAGCCCGGAGCACGGCACGTCGCAGACGACGATGTCCGCCTTCTCCGCAAGCGTTTCATCGCAGACACGGCCATCGGCCAAGCGGACCTCCATGCACTCGATCCCCAGCCGCTCCGCACCGGCCTCCATGAGCCGCAGCTTGTGCTCCTCCATATCGCAGGAGAGAATGTGTCCTTTCCCTTCCATGCACATCGCCATGGCGAAGGACTTCCCGCCGGGGGCGGCGCAGGTATCGATGACAAAGCTCCCCGCCTTCGGCGCGGCAGCCAAAGCCGTCAGCTTCGCCGCGGCATCCTGCACCGTGAACCAGCCCTCGCGCCACGCGCGCAGACCTTCCAGATCGCCGGTGCCGGAAATGGTGAAGCAGTCCGCAAGCCACGGGTGCGGCTCCACGGTTACGCCCTCATCCTCCAGCGAGGCGCGAAGCTGCTTCGCGGTCGTTTTGAGCGTGTTGGTCTGAATGGTGGTCGGAACCGGCTCATTGTCCGCGCGGAGAAAGGCTTCCGCCTCCTCCGCGCCGAGCAGGCCGACCATGCGCTCGACGAGCGCACGCGGGTGGCTCGTCTGTACGGAGAGCGCTTCAAGCTCATCCGCAAAGGCAAGCGGCTCTCCCCTTCTGCGGTCCACATTGCGCAGCACCGCGTTCACCAGTCCCGCCGCGCGGGATAGCTTGTGCGCCTTCGCCATCTCCACCGCCTCATTCACGGCGGCATTGACCGGCACCTTGTCCATAAAAAGGATCTGATACGCGCCGATGCGGAGGATATCCAGCAGCAGCGGCTCGAGCTTTTCGGGTCTCTGCGTCAGGCAGCGCGCCAGACAGCGGTCAAGGTAAATGCGGCTTTGCATCACGCCGTAGGCAATGCGGCTGGCAAAGGCTGCATCGCGGCCGGAAAGCCCGTCCCGCTTGAGCACCTGCTTGAGCGCGCCGTCGATCCACGCGCCGTTCCGGCGGCAGGCCGCCAGCGCGTCCAACGCCGCTTCTCTTGCACGGTCGACTCTCATTGGCGCCCTCCGCGGCGATTCCCGGAGCGGTTGAGGAAGATCAAAACGTAGCGCAGGAGCTGCAGCAGCGACGAGAGCAGCGCGGCGACATAGGTCAGCGCCGCGGCGCGGAGCACCTTCCGTGCACCGGCCATCTCCTCGTCCTCCAGGATATGCTCACCCTCCAGCGTTTCAAGCGCACGGTGGGAGGCGTTGAACTCCACCGGCAGCGTGACGAGCTGGAAGAAGGCGACCACGCCGAAGAGGACAATGCCGAGCAGCAGGATCGGCTGGCTGTAGAGCACGAGGCCGAGCATCAGAATGATGAACGAAGCCTGCGAGCTGAACTGCGTCGTTTTCACAATGGCGCTGCGCAGCTTGACAGGGCCATAGCCCACGGCGTACTGCACCGCGTGTCCCGCCTCATGCGCGGCAACGCCGACCGCCGCGACCGTGGCGGCATCGTAAACCGAATCGGAGAGAAAGATGGTGTTATTGCGCGGATCGTAGTGGTCGGTCAGCTTGCCTGAGCAGCGGGCGATGCCGACGTCTGTGATGCCGTGCGCGCGCAGCACACCGGCCGCCGCTTGTGCGCCGGTCAGTCCGCGGCGATTCGTCACCTTGCTGTAACGCGAGAAATTGCCGCTGACCGCTGCCTGCGCATAGAGCGACAGCAGCAGGACTGGGACCAGCAGAATGAGGTAGACCAGGTTGGCTGAATCGTAACCGTAGCCGTAAGAATAGTAAGGCATAAGCTCTCCCCTTTAGCCGTTTGTTTTGAGCGGGTGACCGCGCAGATAGTCGGCAGCCGCCATGCGCTTGCCGCCCTCCGCCTGAAGCTGTGTGATGATGAGGCTCCTGCCGTCGCCGCAGGCAACGGAAAGGCCGCGCTTGACCGCGTGCATCGTGCCGGGTGCGTCGGCAGTCATTTCCCCGGAAATGGTCTCGTAGACCTTGACGCTTTTCCCGTCCACGCTCGTCGCGGCACAGGGCCACGGAATGAGACCGCGCACCTGACAGTCGATCTCCCGTGCGCTCCTCGTCCAGTCGATGGGCGAAAGCGAGCGGTCGAGCATGGGCGCATAGGTGAAGGCCGACTCGTCCTGCGGTGTGCGCTTCGCCGTGCCGTCCGCAAGCGTCGGGATCGTCTCGCTCAGCGCCTGCGCGCCAAGCTCAGAGAGCCGCAGCGTCAGCGCCGCGGCGTCCTCGCGCTCACCGATCTCGGTCGAGACCGTGCGGATGACATCGCCCGCGTCGAGCGCTGCAACCATATACATGATGGAAACGCCGGTGACACGCTCGCCGTTCAGGATCGCCCAGTTGATGGGCGCGGCGCCGCGGTACTTCGGCAGAAGCGAGGAGTGAACGTTGATGCAGCCGTATTGCGGCAGGTCTAAGATCTCCTGCGGCAGGATCTTTCCGTAGGCCGCGACCACAATCAGCTCGGGCGCAAGCTCCCGCAATATGCCGAGCGCTTCCCCGTCACGCATTTTGAGCGGCTGATAGACCGGCAGGTCTTGTGTTAAGGCATATTCCTTCACAGGCGAGAAGGTCAGCTTCATGCCGCGGTTTTTGGGCTTGTCCGGCTGGGTGAATACGCCGACGACCTCATGCCCGTCCTCCACCAGACGGCGGAGCGACGCGACTGCGAAGTCGGGCGTTCCCATGAATACGATCCTCATTCGTCGTCTTCCCTTTCGTACTCGTCCTCGTGCTCCTTGAGATACTGCTCCAGCTCCTCGTCGGTGAGCAGGCGGTCGCAGTGCTCGCTGAACAGGTGTCCGTCCAGATGCTCGATCTCGTGGCAGAAGCAGCGGGCGGTGATGTCCTCATCCTCGACCTCGAAGGTCACGCCGTCGCGGTCCTGCGCGCGCACGCGCACGGTGTAGGGACGGGTGACGATGCCCCAGCGGCCGGGCAGGCTCAGGCAGCCCTCCAAGCCGGTCTGCTCGCCCTCAGCCTTGACGATCTCGGGGTTCACGAGCTCGATGATCTCGCCCTCGCTGTCCTCCACGATGCACACGCGGCGCAGGATGCCGACCTGCGGCGCGGCAAGCCCGACGCCGCCGGACTCCTCCAGCGTTTCACGCATATCGTCCAGCAGCAGGTGCAGACGCTCATTGAACTCCGTCACCGGGTGGCAGACCTTCTCCAGGCACGGGTCACCTTTTTTTCTGATCTCACGAATGGCCATAGCAGTTCCTCCTATTGTATCGCATTGCAGTCGGCAAAAATGTCGAGACCGCGGTTTTCCTTGTGTTGATAAAACGCATAGAGATATTCCGCCACCAGACGGCGCAGCGCCGGACAGCCCTTGCCGACGAGAAAAACACGGTAGCGGTAGCGATTGTTGACCTTCACCACGCTCGCCCCGGCAGGACCGAGCACCTCAATGCTCAGCGGCTTGAGCTCCTCGCGCCGTTCGACGGCGTAGCCGAGCGCGTCGCGCAGCGCCTTTGCCGCGCGGATGACGCGGCTCTCGTCCGCCCCGGTCACGGTAAAGGAGAAAAGGTCGGCGAACGGCGGATAGCGGCGCAGGCGCCGCATCCGGATCTCGCTTTCGTAGAACGCGTCGTAATCCTGTGCGGCCGCCGCGCGGATGACCTCGTTTTCCGGCGTGAAGGTCTGAATGATCGCTCTGCCCTGCTTGCTGCCGCGGCCCGCGCGGCCCACGACCTGCGAGAGCAGGCTGAAGGTGCGCTCCGGCGCGCGGTAGTTGTCGATATAGAGCGAGGCGTCGGCGCAGAGGACGCCGACCAGCGTGACGTTCTCAAAATCCAAGCCCTTGGCGACCATCTGGGTGCCGAGCAGGATCGGGATCTTTTCTTCTTCAAACTGCCGCAGGAGCTTTTCGTGCCCATGCGACGCGCTGACCGTGTCGGTGTCCATACGCAGGACCTTCGCTCCGGGGAACAGATCGTGCAGCTCCTCCTCGACCTTCTGCGTACCGGTGCCGATGTGCTTCATGATGCCGCCGCATTGCGGGCAGCGTTCATAGGCCGGTTCACTGTGGCCGCAGTAATGGCACATCAGCCGTCCGTTCGCACTGTGATAGGTCATCGGAACGCTGCAGCGCGGACACTCGGGCACCTCGCCGCACTCACCGCACAGCAGCATCCGGCTACTGCCGCGGCGGTTGAGAAAGAGAATGCTCTGCTCGCCGCGCGCGAGATTTTCCTCCAGCGCAGAGCGGAGCGGTTCGCTGACGGCGGTCTCGTTCCCCGCGCGAAGCTCGTCGCGCAAATCGGCAATGAACACCTCGGGGAGCGCTTTTTCATTGTAGCGTCTGTAAAGGGAAAAAACTTGATAGCGCCCTTCCCGCGCGCAATACATCGTCTCGACCGTCGGCGTCGCCGAGCCGAGCAGCAGCAGCGCGCCGCTCTGCGCACAGCGGAACTGCGCGACATCGCGCGTATGGTAGCGCGGCGGGTTTTCCGAGCAGTAGGTCGGCTCCTGCTCCTCGTCCATGATGATAAGTCCGAGGTCCGGCAACGGCGCAAACACCGCGCTGCGCGTGCCGAGCACGACCCGCACGTCGCCGCGGCGGATGCGCTTCCACTGGTCGTAGCGCTCCGTCAGCTGAAGTCCGCTGTGGAGCATGGCGACGTTCTCGCCGAAATAGGCGGTAAATTTCGCCATCATCTGCGGCGTGAGCGCAATCTCCGGCACAAGCAGCATCGCCGTGCGGCCCATCGCCAATGTTTCCTCAATGAGGCGGATATACACCTGCGTCTTGCCGCTGGCGGTCACGCCATGCAGCAGCGCCGCTCCCGCCTCGCGGCGGGCAATGAGCGGCAGCAGTCCGTCAAAGGCTTGCTGCTGCTCGTCGTTGAGCACGATGGGCAGGGCCATCTCAACGGGCTCGTGCCTGCTGACACGCAGGACCTCCTGCTTGGCAAAGGAGACGATGCCCGCCTTTTCCAGCCCGCGCAGCGTTTGCAGCGACGCGCCGGTATAGTAGCAGATATCCGACGAGGAGAGCGTGCCCTGCGCGCAGAGCATTTCGACCGCCGCATAGCGCAGCGGCGCGCTGCGGCGCTTTGGCTCGACCGCGGCGAGCGCGTCCTCCGCGCTCACGGCAAGGCTCACCATGCGCACCGACTTGTCGCTGATCTGCCGGATGGCCGTCGTCTCGGAGTACAGCACGCCCTGCTCGCACAGGAGCTTGAGCCGCTTCATCGTCTGTGCGCCGCCGAGCTCCTCGAGCTCGCTGCGCTCCAGCTCGCCGCGGGCGGTGATGGCCTCAAGCAGCAGCTTATCCGTTCGGTTCGCCGCGGCAAGCGCTGACAAGTCGCTCTCCTGTACACCGTCTGCTAAGCGGTAGGTCTCGCGGTAGCGGAACCAGATGCCCGCGGGCAGAATGGTCTTGAGCGCGTCGTAGACCGTGCAGAAATAGCGCGCCTTCATCCATTTGGCAAGGCGCAGCAGGGACGTGTCGAGCAGCGGCTGCTCGTCCAGCACGGTAAAGACCGGCTTGAGCGGCTTGTCCGCCGCTTCGCACAGCGTTTCGAGCACGAAGCCCTCAGTGCGGCGGTTGCCGCGGCCAAACGGTACACTCACGCGAACGCCCGCACGGCAGGCGTCAGTCAGCTCGGGCGGGACGAGATAGGAATACAGCTTGTCCGCACTGTAGGGTACGCCGGAGAGGGCGATCCTTGCGATCTGCTGCTCCATGCTTCTCCCCCTCTCCGGCGAATCGTTCGTTCTTACTTATTGATGTGCGTATCAATGTCCGCCGCGGTGATCTCGCCGTCGGCGACCTCATTGATGGCTTCGGTGACGGGCTTTTCGGTCAGGTGGATCCCCTCCAGCTCGGCGTCCTCTGCGATCTGGCGGGCGCGGCGCGCGACCACGTTGACCAGCAGGTAGCGGTTTGGAACATTCTTGGTGAGGGTGTTCATAGCGGGATAGAGCATCATAGTCGTATACTTCCTTTCGCCGCGGCGCGGCATGATTGATAAATTAAATTAGGTATCTTACTGCAATATCTCCATGCGCTCGCTCGGGCGGCAATGCTCGGCGAGCATGATGGCGTTGATCTCGCGCACGGCATTTTCCACCGTGTCGTTGATGACAAAGTAATCGTAGGTGTCGGCAGTCTGAAGCTCGACCTTGGCGCGGACAAGGCGCTTCTGGATCTTCTCGGGGCTGTCCGTCCCGCGTCCGGTCAGGCGCTGCTCCAGCGCGTCCCACGAGGGAGGGGCGATGAAGATGCGCACGGTATCGGGCCGCTTGCCGATGACCTGCAGGGCACCCTGCACCTCGATATCGAGGATAACGTCCTTCCCCTGCGCCATGGCTTCGTCCACATAGCGCTTGGGCGTGCCGTAGAAGTTGCCGACATACTCGGCATACTCGAGGAATTCATCCTCTTGGATCATTTCACGGAACCGATCGACGTTGATGAAATGATAGTGCACGCCATCGATCTCCCCCTCACGCGGCGTGCGCGTTGTGGCGGAGATCGAAAAATAGAGGTCGTCGCGGTCCCGCAGCAGCTCACGGAGCACGGTGCTCTTGCCGACGCCGGAGGGGCCGGAGATGATAAAGGTTTTCCCTGTTTTCATTCGTTTTCTTCCAATCCTCCCAAAATTTCAAGGCCGAGCCGCTGCGCGAGCTTCTCCGCCGCGATGGCGCTGAGCACCACATGGTCGCTGTCCATCACGAAAACGGACGCGGTCTTTCGGCCGTAGGTCGCGTCGATCAGCATACCTCGCTCGCGCGACTCCTGAATGAGACGCTTGATCGGCGCGGAATCGGGGCTGACGATGGCCAGCACACGCTCGGCGGAGACCAGATTGCCGAAGCCGATGTTGATGAGCTTCATCGTCCCCTCCTCACTCGATGTTCTGCACCTGCTCGCGGATCTTTTCGACCTCCGCCTTCAGGGCGACCACATCGCGCGCGATGGTGATATCGTTGCACTTGGAGCCGATGGTATTGCTCTCGCGGTTGACCTCCTGAATGAGGAAGTCCATCTTGCGGCCCATCGGCTCGTCGGAGACGAGCATGGTACGCAGTTGGGAAACGTGGGAGCGCAGGCGGACGGTCTCCTCGTCGACGGCGATCTTATCGGCAAAGATGGCGGCCTCGGTGAGAATGCGGGCCTCGTCGATGGTGGTCGATTGCAGGACCTCCTCCATCTTGGCGGTCAGACGCGCGCGGTACTCCGCAACGGTCTGCGGCGAGCGCTCCTCGACCATGCCGGTGATGTGCTCGATGGTATCGAGCCGGCTGCCAATGTCGGCGGCAAGACGCTCGCCCTCGGTCGCGCGCATCCGATTGTACGCGGCAAGCGCGTCATCGAGCACGGCGCAGAGGTCGACGGCAACGCTCTCCAGGTCCTCCTCCGCCTTGGTGACGGTCAGGACGTCGGGAAAGCGGGCGATGGCCGACGCGGTGATCTCGCTCTCAAGGCCGCAGGCCTCGTTGATCTCGCACAGCGCCTTGTAGTAGCCCTGCGCGAGCGGGCGGTTGAGCTTGACGACTGCCTCGTCCGCCGCCGAGGTGTCGATGGTGATGAACACGTCTACCTTGCCGCGCGAGACGGCCTTCTGCACCCGCGTCTTCACGGCGTCCTCGGCGAAGATGTAGGCGCGCGGCATCTTGACGGTGCAGTCAAGATAGCGGTTGTTGACCGAGCGGACCTCGACGGTGATATCGCGGCCGTTGCGCGTTTCGCGGGCTCTTCCGTAGCCCGTCATGCTTTTGACCAATGTGATCTCCTCCTCATTCAAATCAGAACATACACGGCAGGCAGAAGTAGCCTCCGCCGCCGAGAAGATTGCAGCACAGTGTCGCGAGGCACCAGTTCGAGCAGGCGTCGTTGCCGCAGCTCGTGGAAACGGTCTGATAGCCCTGCGGACGGTAGCCGCGGTTGTTGAAGGCCGCGAGCGCCTGCCGGTACTCGGGATTCTCCGGGTCCATCCGGCAGGCCGTCTCGAAATAGCGCTTTGCCTCGTCCAGCCAGCCGCGGCGGTAGCAGACGTTGCCCATGAGGAAGCTCCACTCGGCATTATGGTCGCTGACCGCGTTCAGCAGGCGCTCCGCCTGCGAAATGTCGCCGCGGGCGATGGCGAGACGGATCTGCTGCATGGTCGGGTCGGCACTGGAATAGCCGTTGCTCGTCGTGCCGTAGTAGCTCTGCCGCGGCGCACCGTAGCCGCTGCCCGCCCTGCGCTGCTTCTGGATCTGCTCGTAGGCCTCGTTGATCTCCTTCATCTTCTCCTGCGCGAGATCGGCAAGCGGGTTATCGTGATAATTGTCGGGATGATACTTCCGCGCAAGGTCACGATAGGCCTTCTTTACCTCCTCGTCCGATGCGGAGGGCGAGACGTTCAATACTTTGTAGGGGTCGTTCATAGTGCTTCCTCGTTGCTTTTCTTCTTGCGTTCACCGTACCGCGTCCGCGTGCGGCGGCGGTAGGTCCCGTCCAAAACGGCTTTGCCGATGCCGTAAAGGCTCTCATAAAATATACTGTCCAGGATCGGCGTCCATACGCCGTAGTCGTAGAGTGCGTAGGCGCTCGCCATGCGCTCGATGGAGGCGTCCAGCGTTTCAGCCAGCGCGAGCCTGTCCGCATCGCCGAGAACGCCGTTTTCCGTATGATAACGGTAAAGCAGTGGGTTATAATTCCCGCTTTCGGTATCCTTTTTCAGGTCGTCCGCCGCGTCGATGAGGTAGATCCAGCGGCCGAGCTGATAGAGGATCTGACCGAGGATGCGCCGGCGCTTCTCGTCCGTGAGGTCTGCCGCCGCGTCCGCCATCAGCGCCGCGAAGGGCTCTGCCGCCATATCAATAGAGGCGCAGCGCGCATCCTCCAGCGCCGCGAGCGCTTGGAGATGCAGCCGCACCGCCGCGTCGAAGCGCGGCAGCCGCTCCCCTGCCCTGCGGTAAGCACCGCGCAGAAAGAGCGAAGCAAAGCGGTATTTAAGTCCGCTCCAAAAGCCGTGGTCGGCGATGTGATCCCGCAGCTGCCACCAGGAGAGGATCACGGTCCGGTCCGCCGCGGCCTCGAGCGCCGGCGTGCTTGTCTGTGCGCGGCAGCCCTTACAGGGATGCACGGCGCAGCGCCGCACGGTGCAGGGCTCCTCGTCTCCGCTTGAGAGCAGAATGGCTAAAAGGGTGAAATCGTAGTTGAGCAGGAGGCTCGCGGCAAAGCCGTAGCGCTCCCGGAGCGTGTGGCACAGTCCGCAGTAGACGGCGCGGAAGCGCTCGCGTTCCCGCTCGTCGAGCCGATCCCGCGAGGGCAGAACGTAGCCGAACATATCTGCGCTACAGGGTTCGTATGATGGTGAACGCCAGCCCGCCCTCGCGCTTTAGCTTGCGGTCGTAGAGGATCGCCGGCACGATGCCGAGGCAGAACGCCGCAATGGCGACGGCATAGCGTAGCCCCTCGGAGGTCAGCGCGTAGGAGGCAAAGTAGCCGATCAGAAACAACACGATGGGCACCGCGTAGACCAGCAGCATCACGCCGTAGAGCCGCTTGTTGCTGCTCTCGACCACGACCTTCTGTCCCGTCTGCGCGCCGATGGGATTGAGCGCCACCGCATGGGTGGACGAGCCCTGCATCCCGCATCCCGAGCAGCTCTCGCAGTCGTGTCCGCAGGCGGACTTGCGGGGAACGGAGATCTCCGCCCTGCCGCCGCGCAATATTTTTTCAACCGTTGCTATCTGGGTCATAGGTTCTCCTTCAGTTATGCTCTGTACCGTTTTCCGCTCCGCCGCTCAAGCGCACGGTCACCTGATAGCTGCCGACGGCGCCGACGTCCAACCCGTCCACATAAACCGTTGCAGGGACGGTATAGACGCCGTCCGCGTCGGAAACGTTCGTCAGGTCCGCCACCACGCGGAGGTTTTCTTCATTCACCCGCGCGAGCGCCGTGCTCGTGCCGCGCAGCGTCACGCTCAGCGTCGAGGTCACGACCGTCACATCACGCTCGGTCGTCAGGTTCTCGTAGCCGAACTGCGTGGCGTCCACCGTCAGGGAGTCGATGTCGTCGAACAGGATGGTCAGCGTCACGCTCGTCACGCCGCTGAGATTGTCCACGCCGTCAGGAAGCGGAATATCGTAGGTAAAGGTCTCCGCCGCCTTGAGATCGGCGAGCGAGAGCGTATCGAGCTTGATCTCGTCGATGGCAGCCATCGTCGAGGCGTCGCCCGAGAGCGTGATCGTGTCGATCGGCGTCAGCGCCCACTTGACGTTCTCGAGCCGCGAGCCGGGCGTTTCGACAAATTCGACCGTGAGCGGGACCTCCTTGACCGTCATCACCGGCATCGTCACCTGGATGCTCTCGCTGGCCGGATGGATGCGGTTCGAGCGGATGAGCTGGTCGCTGAAATCGTACAGCTCAAAGCCCAGCAGCTCCACGACCGTGGAGGTCGCGTTTTCAATGTTCAGCGTGACCTGCGCGTAGCTCACCTGCATGATGTCGACCTGCTGGCCGCGCACCTCAAGCGTCTCGGGCAGCATACGGACCGTGCCGGCGATATAGCCCTCCGCCACGTTGCCGACGACCTTGCAGCGGATCTCCACATTCTTGCGGAACAGCTCGCCGATCTCAATGGTGGTCGAGCGGACGGTCGGCTCTTTCTGCGTGATGCTGCTTGAAAGCAGCTCGTCGCGCGGGCCGCGCGGATAAATGACACTGTATGTGATAGACTGCTTGCCGGTCGAAGTGACCGAGCTGAGGTCAGCCACAATGCGGATCTTATCTGGATCAAGCTTAAAATAGGTGCTGCGAGGCATCCGCAGCGTAAGGTCGACCGTTTCCTCTTCACTGGAGAGGAGCATCAATCCCTTGTCCGCAAGTGCGGTGTCCTCATTGGTAAACTCGATGGGCACATCGCTCACGGAGATCTCGATCTCCGTGTCGTCGTTGGCGTAGAACCAAACGAGCAGCGCAATGAGGATCGACAAGCCGATGCAAAACGCCCTGCGGCCTTTAGTTTGCTCCATTTTCTTCGTCGTCCTCCTTCCACTTTTTCAGGATACGCGGCAAATGCAGCTGCGGCTTGTCCGCTCCCGGTTCCTCTGTCTGCGGCATGAGCTCGTTGATGAGCAGCTTCTCGAGCGTCTCCGGCTTGAGGTGACGCTTGAGCAGTCCGCCGATGGCGACGGAGATGGTGCCCGTCTCCTCCGAGACGATGACGACCACGGCGTCGGAATTTTCGCTCATGCCAATGCCCGCGCGGTGGCGCATACCGAGGTCGCGGCTGAGGTTCACATTCTTCGACAGCGGCAGCATACAGCCGCCCGCCAGGATGCGCCCGTCGCGGATGATGACCGCACCGTCGTGCATCGCGGCCTTGACGAAGAAGATGTTTTTCAGCAGCTCGCTGCTCACCTGCGCGTCCACGATGGTGCCGGTGCGCGCCATCTCGTCGAGGTTGATCTCACGCTCAAAGACGATCAGCACGCCCGTGCGGGTCTTGGACATCTCGGTGCAGGCGAGCACCGTCTGCGCGATGGCGTTTTCAATGGCGCTCGACTGCTGCTTTGTGGCAAAGGGAAGGAACGAGCGCAGCTTACTCGAGCCGACCTGCTCTAAAATGCGGCGAATCTCCGGCTGGAAGAGGACGATCAGTGCGAGGATGCCGACATCAAGCATGTGGTTGAGGATAAAGTAAATGCCATTGAGCTTGAATATATGCGAGATCCACAGCGCCAGCAGAAACACCATGATGCCCTTGACCAAGCTCTCCGCGCGAGTGCTGCGCACGAGGCGGAGCAGCAGATAGCAGCAATAGGCCATCAGCGCGATATCCAGATAGTCCGCGATGCGGATGGTCGTCACATAACGCCACGCGCCCTCGAGTATGGTCATCACAAATTCCATGGCATATCCCTCTTAAGCAATAGTTATTCATATTCTAATATAATCCGCAAAAAAAAGCAACCGAAAGAGCATGAATTTTCCATGAATTTGTGCAGCGCAGCCTTCAGCCGCGCACGATGCTCCGCAGCGCATGGGTAAAAGCGTCGATATCCGCCGCCGAGGTGAAGGCGGAGACGCTCAGGCGCACCGTTCCGTTCGGCAGCGTTCCCGCCGTGCGGTGGGCGTAGGGCGCGCAGTGCAGCCCGCCGCGCAGGGCAAAGCCCCGCTGCGCCAGCGCGTCCGCGGTCTCCTCCGGCTCCCTGCCATCCAGGTTGAAGGACAGCACCCCGACCTGCTCCGCAGCATTCCGCGCGGCATAGACCGTAACGCCGTCCATTCCGCGCAGCGCAGCGGTGGCCCGCGCGATCAGCGCGCGCTCGTGGCGCTCGATGCTGCCGCGTTTTTCCCGCACGAAGCGCAGCCCTGCCTCCAAGCCCGCGATGCCGGGCATATTGTGCGTACCGGCCTCCAGCCGGTCCGGCAGGAAGTCCGGCATGGTCTGCTCGAGCGACGCGCTGCCCGTGCCGCCGTAGAGGAGCGGTGCGGCGTCGTGCGCGCACAGCAGAAGTCCAGTCCCCTGCGGGCCGTAAAGTCCCTTGTGTCCCGGCATGGCGATAAAGGCCGCGCCGAGCGTGTCCAGCTCGAACGGCAGGATGCCCGCGGACTGCGAGGCGTCCACGATCAGGGGAACTCCCTCCGCTCGGCAGAGCGCAGCGATCTCCTCGATCGGCAGAACGAAGCCGAACACATTGGAGACGTGCGTGCAGACGACGGCGTCAAGCTCCGGTGAGATGCTGTTTTCAAAGGCGCGCAGCAGCGCGGCGCGGTCAAAGAGCGGCGAAGCGGCGACCTTGATCCTCGCGCCCAGCGCGTGCAACGGCCGCGTGACGGCGTTGTGCTCATAGCCGGAGACGGCGACGCGCCCTCCCTCCGGCACGAGCGAACGGATGGCAATGTTCAGGGCGTGCGTCGCGTTGGAGGTAAAGACGACCTGCTCCGGCGAGGGTACACCGAACAGCTCGGCGGCAAGGCTTCGGCAGCGGAAGGCCGTCTCCTCCGCCGCTCTGGCCGCGGCATAGCCGCCGCGCCCCGGCGAGGACATGGTGCGCATGGCCCTCTGCATCGCATAGGAAACGCTCGGGGGCTTTTGGAAGGTCGTCGCGGCGGAGTCCAGATAGATCATGGCTCTACCTCCGAACGATCTTGACCGGCTCGACCTGCGCATCCTGCAGGCGGCGGATGGCGGCGGCGTAATTCCGCTCCGCAACCTCCAGCGTGTAGCCGCAGCCGCGGCCCGTCAGCTCGGCGCTCGCGCGCAGCACCCGCGTGCGGATGCCCGCACGGTCCAGGACCTTCATCATCTGCTGGGCGTGTGTGATGGAGCGTGCGACCAGTAAATAGCGTTCCATACTCTCCCCTCCTCGCAGCATACTATGCGACCGCGCCGGAAGCGGTGCATTGCGCCGGAGGGCAAAAAGAGAAGGACGCCGAAGCGTCCTTCCCGTTTCCTTTTTCTATTACGCGCGCGGGTGCGCCTTCTGATAGATGTCCCGCAGCTGTTTTTTCACAACGTGGGTGTAGATCTGTGTGGAGGAAATATCCGCATGGCCCAGCATTTCCTGAATGGCACGCAGGTCTGCGCCGTTTTCCAGCAGATGCACCGCAAACGAGTGGCGCAGCGTGTGCGGCGTGATGTCCTTGTCGATCTGTGCCATCTCCTGATAGTGCTTGACGATCTTCCAGAAGCCCTGACGGCTCATGCGCTCGCCGTTCATGTTGACGAACAGCGCCGTCTCCTCGGGATCGGCCAGCAGCTGAGGGCGGACGTCCTTGATGTAATCCGAAAGTGCCTTGACCGCGGCGGGATAGAGCGGAATGATGCGCTCCTTGCCCTTGCTCTCGCAGCGGATGAAGCCAGCGGAAAGGCTGCAGTCGCTCTCGTCGAGCGAGATGAGCTCGCTCACGCGGATGCCGGTGGCATAGAGCAGCTCGAGCATCGCGTGATCGCGGTAGCCCTTGGCGTCCACGCACCGGGGCTGGTCGAGGAACAGCTCGACCTCCTTGCCGGTCAGGATCTCCGGGAACCTGCGCTCGACCTTGAGGGCGGCGACGCCCTTGGCGGGATTGGTCTTGATCTCGCCGCGCTCAGCAAGGAAGGCATAAAAGGACTTGATGGAGGCCAGCGCGCGCGTGACCGTCGCGGCGGACTTCCCCTTGCCGCCCATCCACGCGACGTAGTCGCTGATGGCGGCGGTCCTGACCTTACGCAGATCGGTCACCCGCTGAGCGGCAAGGTGCTCGGAAAACTGGCGCAGGTCGCGAAGATAGGAGCTGAGCGTATTTTCGGAGGCGTGCTTTTCCTCGCGCAGATAATCCTCATAGAGCTTCAGATAATCGGACGCCATCCGGCACACCTCCTTCCGTAAGATCAGCGCAGCAAAAGCGACAGGATGCGTGGAATGAACCACAGCTCCAGCGCCGCGCCAAAAAATAAACACACACACGCGATCCCAAAGCGGGACCAATACCGCTTTCCGTAGGTCACGCCCTTCGCCCGCTTTCCGCCGCCGACCGATAAGGCCGCAAGACCACGCGAGGTCTCCCACGCGGCGCTGCCGAGCAGCAGCGTGCAGGGCAGCACAAGCATCAGCCGCAGCGCGAAGAGAACAGGCAGCAGGAAAAATCCATCCTGCCCCAGACCCGAGGCGAAGCAAAGAAGCGAATAGGCGTACAGGAAGCCCTGAGCGGCACACACCGCCGGAATGAGCGCCACGCCGACGGAGGCAAAGCCCAGCAGGAACACCGCCACGCTCGCACGGAAAAAGCAGACCATCGTCTGCCAGACCGCCGCGGAGGAGGGCGCGCCCTCGATGCGCAGGGCAAGGTAGCCCTCAAGATATCGGCGCAGCTCGCCGCCCATTGCCGACGCGCCGCGCGCGGCGACCACGCCGCCGAGGACCGCGCCGAGAAGAAAAAAAGCGGCAAGCGCCAGCATGGAAAGCGGTATTTTTCGCAGACTGACGCATCGCAGACGCGCCGCCGTTCGTCTTTGCTTCAATGTAAATCCCTCACTGTTTTCCGCCGAGGAAATTCGCAGGGCGCAAAAAGCGAGGGAGCGAAAGCACTTATAAATATAGGCTATTTGTCCCCGTTTCGCAAGCGGATTTCCTCAATTTCCCGAATTTTGTCAATTATGTCAAAATATTATGTAAATACCATTATGTAAACTTCGTACACCGAGCTTTCTCGGAACAAGATATGGTATCGTGAAAAACCGCCGTTTACCAAATCTGGAAACCGTCTTTCAGGCCGCCCTCATTCCCCACCAGGCCATATTTGTGCAATCCGTTCACGCCGCGCAGAATGTGCCGTTTTTCGATCTTTATGTTTACCGTCGGGAACGAGGCGTTTTATGTCGCTTTGCCCGTTTTCCCTTTCCCCGCCGCGCAAGCCCCACCGCAAGCAACCCGCCAAGCGCAGACGCCGCGAGCAGCCCCAGCACCCCATTCAAGTCCGGCGCATCCGACGCGAGCAGTCCAATCAGCGACACGCACACCCAAAACGCCGCAGCGCCAAGCAGCGGCAGTACCGCCGTCCCCCGTTTTCCCCACGACGCCGTCATCGCACCGCCGAAGGCCGCAAGGCAGGCGCACGCCCACGCCGTTTGCTCTATTCGCACCTCATCCAGTCTGCCACTCACCGTCAGATAGGCCGTAAGCGTCAGCAGCACCAGATATACCCCCATCGCCGCCGCCAAGCCGAGCGCGATCGGTCTCACCGGCAATCGTTTCTCCTTCTCCATGCTATAGCCCTCCCCGTCCCAGTCGTTCAAGAGAGCGTATGCCGCGGGACCGCATTTTATATCCAAACCTCCGAAAAAAGTGCGCAAAAAAGCGCCGGCCATTCGGCCGGCGCTTTCGCGTCAGGATAGGATTTACTTGATCTCGGGATCGTAGGAGGGCTTTTCTTCCGCAGCAGGAGCCTCGACCGTCTCAGTCTTTTCCTCGACAGCAGGAGTCTCCTCCACCTTTTCTTCGACCTTGTCAGCCTTCTTGCCGCTCTTCTGCGCGGCAGCCTGCTCCATCGCGCCGGTGGACTGCACCGCCCACTTGGTCACCTCGATGCGGACGCGGTCCTCGCTCGTCTCAAAGACGATGGTAGAGTCGTTGACCTGCACGATCTTGCCGACCATACCGCCGATGGTGGTGACGCGGTCGCCCTTTTTCAGGCTGCTGCGCATCTGCTCCGCCTGCTTTTTGCGCTTGTTTTCCGGACGGATAATGAGGAAATAGAATACCGCGATCATCGCGACCATGAGAAGAAGGGATTCCATAATTGTTAAAGTTCCTTTCGTTTTTAAGGTTCCGCCATAACAGCATTGCTGTCATTATAGCCGAATCCGTCCTAATGTGCAAGAGTTTTCTGCGGCAAATTACGCTCTTTCCGAAAGCTTTTCGCTGTATTCCGCGCGGAAGGCCGCAAACTCGCCGGCGTCCAGCGCGTCGCGGATGCGCTCCGCGAGCTTGTTGTAGAAATAGAGATTGTGCATCACCGCAAGGCGCAGCGCCAGCATCTCATCCGCTTTGAAGAGATGGCGCAGATAGGCGCGCGAGAAATTCCGGCAGGTCGGGCAGTCGCAGCGCTCGTCGATCGGGCGCTCGTCGAGCTTATATTTCTCGTTTTTCAGATTGATCGCGCCGCCCCATGTAAAGAGCTTGCCGTGGCGCGCGTTGCGCGCCGGCATCACGCAGTCGAAGAAGTCCACGCCGCGCGCCACGCCCTCAATGATGTTCGACGGCGTGCCGACGCCCATCAGGTAGCGTGGTTTATCCTGCGGCATATAGGGCTCGACCGCGTCGATGATGTCGTACATCACCTGCGTCGGCTCGCCGACCGCAAGGCCGCCGATGGCGTAGCCGTCGCAGTCGAGCTTCGCGATCTCCTTCATGTGCCAGATGCGCAGATCCTCAAAGGTCGCGCCCTGATTGATGCCGAAAAGCATCTGCCCCGGGTTGACGGTATCCGGCAAGGAGTTTAACTTGTCATGCTCTGCCTTGCAGCGCTCCAGCCAGCGCAGCGTGCGCTCGCAGGAGTCCTTCGCGTACTTGTAGGGCGCCGGATTCTCCACGCACTCGTCGAACGCCATCGCAATGTCGCTGCCGAGGTTGGACTGGATGCGCATACTCTCCTCCGGCCCCATGAAGATGCGGTGGCCGTCGAGGTGTGAGGCGAAGGTGACGCCTTCCTCCTTGATCTTGCGCAGTCCCGCAAGGGAGAACACCTGGAAGCCGCCGGAGTCCGTCAGGATCGGGCCGTCCCAGTGCATGAACTTATGCAGTCCGCCCATTTGGCGCACCACATCGTCGCCCGGGCGGAGATGGAGATGGTAGGTGTTGGACAGTTCGATCTGACAGCCGAGCTCCTTGAGGTCCAGCGCGCTCACGCCGCCCTTGATCGCCGCCTGCGTGCCGACGTTCATGAAAACCGGCGTCTGCACCTCGCCGCCGTGGGCGCATTGGAATTTGCCGCGCCGGGCCTTGCCCTCGTATTTGATGACCTTGAACATAGCTTGTTCCTCACATTTTGTATATACGGAATATCGAATCGTATATGCAATGCATATACGATTCGTATGCATCAGGAGATGAACATCGCGTCGCCGAAGCTGAAGAAGCGGTAGCGTTCGCGCACCGCCTCCTCATAGGCGGCTAAAACGTGCTCGCGCCCCGCGAGTGCGCTCACCAGCATGATGAGCGTGGACTCCGGCAGGTGGAAATTCGTGACAAGCGCGTCCATCACCTTGAAGCGGTAGCCCGGATAGATGTAAATATTCGTCCAGCCGCCGATCGCGGTCATGGTACCGTCCTCCCCTGCCCAGCTTTCAATGGTGCGGCAGGAGGTCGTGCCAACACAGATCACACGCCCGCCGTTTGCCTTCGTGCGGTTGATCAGATCCGCCGTCTCCCGCGGAATGGTGCAGTATTCGCTGTGCATATCGTGCTGCTCGATCTCGTCCTCCTTGACCGGTCGGAACGTGCCGAGCCCGACGTGCAGCGTCACATAGCCGACGCCGACGCCCTTGGCAGCGATCCTCTCCAGAAGCTCCGGCGTGAAGTGCAGTCCCGCCGTGGGGGCCGCCGCCGAGCCGTTGACCTTGGAGTAGACGGTCTGGTAGCGCTCCTGGTCCTGCAGCTCCTCCTTGATGTAAGGCGGCAGCGGCATTTTGCCGAGCCGCTCGAGCACCTCAAGGAAAATTCCCTCGTAGTCGAAGCGTACCAGGCGGTTGCCGTCCGGCAGGACCTCGGCGATCTCCGCCGTCAGCTCGCCGTCGCCGAAGCTCACCCGCGCACCCTCGCGCAGGCGCTTGCCCGGACGCACAAGGCACTCCCACACCTTATCGCCCTTGTCCTGCAGCAGCAGCACCTCGCAGGCTCCGCCGCCGGGCAAACGGTGTCCCAGCAGACGCGCCGGCAGGACGCGGGAGTTATTCAGGATCAGGCAGTCCCCCGCCCTCAAAAAATCCGGCAACTCATAAAAGTGGTGGTGCGACCACTCCCCCGTTGCCTTATCGAGACACAGCAGGCGCGACTCGTCGCGTTTTTCCAGCGGCGTCTGTGCGATCAGCTCCGGCGGGAGGTCGTAGTAAAAATCACTTGTTTTCATCTTGCTTCTTTCCGCATCAGCTCAGCGTGATGCCCGTGTAGTAGAAATTCAGAATGTCGCGATAGGTATAGCCCTGCTCCGCCATGGCAAACGCGCCCCACTGGCTCATGCCGACGTTGTGGCCCCAGCCCGAGCCGGAGAAGGTGAAGGTATTACTCGTGTTCGCACTCTTGCGCTCGAGCGACTGCACGCCGCCCGCGGTGATGACGTAGGTATCCTTCGCGCCGGCATTGTTCGGCGTGACCGTGCCGTCGCCGTCGATCACATACAGCCCACCCGTGCCGGTCACCGAGCTCTGCGCGTCGTTGACGTAGTAGGTGCTCGCGTCGCCGCCGGTGACGGTATAGCGCATACTGCGCACGTTGATATGGTCGTACACGCCGTTGAGGAGCGTGCGGCACTTCTCGCGCCGCGCGGTGTAGCTGCCCCGGGTCCCCTCATAGGTGATAGCAATGACGTTGCCCGTGTCGCTGTATTCGGACACATAGACGTTCTGCACCTGCCCGATGTCGGTATTGGCCTCGGACTTGAGCGCCTCGCGCAGCTCGTCGCCGGTCGCAGTGAACGACCAGTAGTAGCGGGAGAAGCGCCACGCGACGCTTGCCTCGTAAGGATCGAGCTTGCCCTGCAGATACGGCACCTCGCTGCCCCAGACGTTCTTGCAGCTCTCGCTCGCGCCGCCGTTGCAGGAGTAGTAGACCGCGTTGGTCACCAGCTCGCCGTTGTAGTAGAGATAGACGCCGCGCGTCTCCTCCGCCGCCGCGTCGGAGCGCTCATTGGAGAGTGCCGCGCCGCGATAGGCCTGACAGTCTGTTGTTGAACAGACGTCAAAGCCTGCGCTGCGGTGGCGCGTCTGAGACGCGGCGTAGGTGCGCGCGCAGACTGTCTGCGCCTTGAGCGCTTCGAGCGGCCAGTCGTTCGACATTTCCGCCGCAATGACGCACTTGACGTAATCTTCGATGTCCAGCACGTTGATGACATTGATGTAGCCGCCGGTCGTGCGCTGGTATTCAAAGCCGCCGTAGTAGCGGTAGCCGGAGAACCATGTCACCGTCTTCTCCCCGCTCACCGAGCGTGGGCGGACGCCGAGGCTGCGAAGGCCCGAGCAGTCGAACTCAAAGAGGACGGTGTCCGTATCCGTGACCGACACGACCACGCCGGTGCTGCTCGGCGTTATGATCTGCGCGCCATAGGCCAGCACATCTGTTTCCGACAGCACACGCGCGGACTCATCGTAGCTCGCGTGATTGCCGACGCGCACACGATACTCCCCGTCGATGTAGGCGACGAAGCCCTTCGGGTAGCTCTGCGCCACCGCAAGCGCCTCCTCGTAGTTGCCGAATGCCGTGAGCAGCTCAATGTGGTAGGCGCCGAGGATGGTGGAGTAATTCGTCGGCCGCGTCTCATAGCACACGCCGCCGGAAACGTAGGCGTTGCTGTCCACCGTAACGGTGATCCTCTGCTCATCCGTCGCGGCGAGCGGAACGAAGCTGCGGTCGGCATCGTAATAGCCGAACTCGTAGCCGGAGCCGCTGAGCGTATCGTTGTAGTTTTGCAGCCGCGCCGTAAAAAGAGCGTTCGTGCCGTATTTTAAGCCGACCTTGAGCATAGTATTCTCTGCGGCCTGCGCGCCGACACACAGCGTGAGCGCAAGCAGCATACTCAAGATGATCGTTTTCCAGAATCGTTTCATAGGGGTCCTCCATTGGCCGCATTTCCCTGCATTTCTACATTATAGGATAAAATGCGCAAGGATTCAAGGAAAACCGTTCTTTTTCTCCCGGCAATATTTTCCACGCTGCTATCAAAAAAGAGAGGAGCTTCCATCATGTCCCAATCCTTATTCCGCGGCTCCGGCGTTGCGCTCGTGACGCCAATGACGCCCGACGGCATCGACTTCCCCGCCCTTGAGCAGCTGATCGAATGGCATATCGCCTCCGGCACCGATGCGCTCGTCCTCTGCGCGACGACCGGCGAGGGCGCGACGCTGACCTATGCCGAACGCGCCGAGATCATCGAGCGGTCCGTCCGGCAGGTAAACGGCCGCGTCCCCGTCATCGTCGGCACCGGCTCGAACAACACCGCCTCCGCCATCGCACTCTCGCGTGAGGCCTGTGCAGCGGGCGCGGACGGCATCCTGGTCGTCACGCCCTACTACAACAAGGCGACGCAGCGCGGGCTCGTGCGTCACTTCACCGCCGTCGCCGACGCCGTCGACCGCCCTCTCATCGTCTACAACGTCCCCTCCCGCACTGGCGTGAGCTGCACCGCCGAGACCTACGCCGTGCTCGCGCAGCACCCGAACATCGTCGGCGTCAAGGAGGCCTCCGGCAGCTTCGCCCTGATCCAGGAGACCCTTAATCTCTGCGGCGACGGCTTCTCCGTCTGGTCCGGCAACGACGAGGACACCGCCGCCGTCTGCGCGCTCGGCGGCGCAGGGGTGATCTCCGTCGCGGCAAACATCGTTCCGCGCGAAATGCACAGGCTGGTGGAGCTGTGCCTTGCCGACCGCATTTTGGAGGCAGGACGCGAACAGCTTCGCCTTGCTCCGCTCATCCGGGCGCTCTTCTGCGAGGTCAATCCCATTCCGGTCAAGACCGCGATGGCGCGCATGGGACTGTGCAGCGATCTTCTCCGTCTGCCGTTGTGCGAAATGAGCGAAGAAAACCGCGCGCGGCTCTTCGCCGCGATGGACGCCTGCGGCGTGAGCGCATGAAGCTTCACGCACAAGCACCGCACCACAAAAATGCACAAAGGCCGGTGCGTGAAGCTTTTGTGCATCCTTTCCGCTTGCCCCACAGGGGCGAGGAAAGGGCACATATCTATTTTTGCCACGCGTTTGCATAGCAAAAAAGGACGGCTCAGCCGTCCTTTTTCTTATTCTATTTTCTCAAGCAGCGCGACCGCGTGCGCCGCGATGCCAAGTCCCTCTCCGGTAAAGCCGAGCCCCTCCTCGGTCGTCGCCTTGACGCTGACGCGGGAAGCATCAAGCGCAAGCACGCGGGCAAGGTTTTCCCGCATCCGCTCACGGTAGGGCGCGAGCTTCGGAGCCTGCGCCAAAACCGTCGCATCAAGGTTGACGACGGCATATCCCGCCTCACGCAGCCGCTCCGCCACACGCTCGAGCAGCAGGATGCTCGAGATCCCGGCGTAAGCCGCGTCCGTATCGGGAAAGAGCTTGCCGATATCGCCCAGCGCCGCCGCGCCGAGCAGAGCGTCCATGACGGCGTGCGTCAGCACGTCGGCATCGCTGTGGCCGAGCAAGCCCTTTTCATACGGCACCTCTACGCCGCCGAGAATGAGCCTCCGCCCCTCCGTCAGGCGGTGGACGTCATAGCCGTGTCCGATGCGCAGACCCGTCATTCCTCCGCCTCCCGTTCCTCCCGTCGGCGCAGGATCGTCTCCGCGACGATCAGGTCGAGCGGTGTGGTGATCTTGATGTTTTCCTCGTCGCCATCTGTCAAGTAGACCGCCTTGCCAAGGCGCTCTACCGCGGAGCAATCGTCCGTCAGCGCCGCGTGCTCCGTCAGCGCGGATTGCAGCGCTGCTTTCAGAAGTCCGGCGTCAAAAACCTGCGGCGTCTGCACCGCAAAGAGCATGGAGCGATCCGGCGTTTCCGTCACGCGGCGATCCCGTGCGAGCTTGATGGTGTCATGCACCGGCACGGCGGGAGCCGCCGCGGCGCACACCGCCGCGCGCAGTACCACCGCGTCGAACAGCTCCGGCGTCACGAGCGGACGCGCTCCGTCCTGGACAGCAAGCAGCTTTGCGTCAGCTCTTGCCTCCAGTGCCGCGCGCAGCACGGATTCCTGTCTTGTCGCGCCGCCTACGACCACCTTGACCGGCTTGCGAATGCCATAGGTCTTGCAGAGCTCCGCGTAGGTCAGCAGGTCCTCCTCCCGCGCCGCGATCACGATCTCGTCCACGCTCTGCGCCGCGTCGACCGCGCGCAGCGTGTGCGCCAGCACCGGCATCCCATCCAGCGGCAGCAGGAGCTTATTTTCGCCGCCCATCCGCTGTGAGCTGCCCGCCGCGGCAAGGATCGCCGTGCAGGTCGGACGAACGGCGGAAACGCCTTTGCCCAGCAGCCTCCCAAGCAGCTTTTTCATGCGCTCTCCTCCGCCATCACGGCCGCATTGACACGCGCCTCCGCGTCGGCGTACTCCACATCCTCGGCCAGCACGACCTCCGAAAGCAGGATCTGTCTGGCGTTGTGCAACATCTTGCGCTCGCCGGTGGAGAGCCCGCGCTCGCCGTCGCGGTGCATCAGCGCCTTGATCACGCCTGCGACCTCCAGCAGGTCGCCGCTCTTGATGCGCTCCATATTCTCGCGGTAGCGGTGGTTCCAGTTCGTCGTCATGTCCACGCTCAGCTTCGGGAGCTCCGCGAGCACGCGCTCGATCGTCTCTGCCGACGAGACTGCGCGGACTCCGATCATCTCGCTGTTCGCCGTCGGGATCTTGAGCGTCAGGCCGGAGACAGGCATCCGGAACACATAAAACTGGACAAGGTCCCTGCCAATCTTCTCGTCCACGATGCTTTCGATCACACCGGCTCCGTGCATCGGATGCACGATCTTATCCCCTACGCAGAACATGACGCCCGCCTCCTGTCAAAAATTTTCAGTCACACAACATAGAAAACCGCAAAAGGGTCATTCCCCCTCTGTATATAGTATAGCTCAAGTCCGAATATTTTTCAAGTTCTTTCTGCCTCCTGCTCAAAAATCGCGCCCGATCCCGCACCTACGACAGGAAAAAGGACGGTCCTTTCTGATATGCTCCCTCTATGAGAGACAGTGAAATAAAACACTGTCAATCATGGAGGGAGCATTGTTATGTCGGAAAGAGAAAAACAGAAACCAGAAGAGAAAGTAAAAATCGTGATAAAATACATAGCGGGAGAGGTAAGTATAAGCGGAGCGGCCACAGAGGCCGGCGTGGATCGGAAAACACTTCAAAGGTGGGTCATGCAGTACGAAGCAGAGGGCGCAGCGGCCTTCATGCCGGGCAGGCTGGAGCACATATACAGTCCGAAATTAAAGCTGCAGGCGGTACAGGAGTATTTGTCCGGAA
>CEAH01021253.1_pt1 | contig 34953 bp, 30 predicted proteins | sample 557571 | NCBI WGS metagenome assembly CEAH01 (sample SAMEA3182092, study PRJEB8094) | gut metagenome | biome: human; feature: gut; material: Stool; isolation source: human stools | place: Canada | collected 2013-11-25
CGTTGTCCTTGACGGCCAGCTGCTTGCCCTTGGAATCCCGGACGATCACCTCGTCCACCTCGTAATGGCGCTCCGGCTTCACGGTGATGGTCACCTTGTCGCCCTTGGCCGCGTTGGTCTTGGAGAGGGAAACGGAGCCGTCAGGATCCTTGCTCACCTCCGCCTGAACGGGGTGGGTGGAGGGTCTGGAGCTGCCGCCACCGCCACTGGAGGGGCGGGTGCTAACGGTCAGCTTGCCGTCCTCATAGCGGATGGTGTAGTTGTCGGAGGCCGTCGCGCCGCCGGCAAGGATCTTAACCTCGCCGGTCTTGGTCATGTCAGGGGTGATCTCGCTGCCGTCCGCGCCGACGTACTTCACCGTCGGCTGGGTCGTCAGCTTCTCCTCGCCCACCAGACCGGAAACAGTATAGCTGTCCTCGCTCAGCGCAGGGACCTTGTCGCCCACATAGGCGCTCTGATCCTTGGCCTTGACGGTGATGACCGCCTTTTTGATGACGAATTTATAGGTCTTATCCGCCGTGTCATCATCTTCGCCGGCCCACTTGGTGTTGTTCTTGTCCTTCAATGCCACAGTGACGTCGTAGCCAGTTTCGTTGGCGTTGGTCTGCTTGTTGCCGGTGATGGTGTAAGCGCCATCCTCCGCCAGAGCGTAGATCTGCTCCGTGCCGTTGTAGGTGAAGACCGTGGCATCCGCCGTGGGAATGGTGATCGGCTTCTTCTCCACCGTCAGGGTGCAGGTCGCCGCCGCCTCGTCATAATCCTCCGTGGCGGACGCCTTGGCGGTGATGACCGCCGTGCCCGCGCCCTTGATGGTGACCTTGCCGGTGCCGTCCACGGTGGCAACCGCAGGCGCACTGCTCTCGTAGGTCACGGTGCTGCCCTCGACAGCGCCGACCGCGCCAGCGGAGAAATCCGGGTCGCCATAGGTCTTGCTTACGGCAGACGGAATGCTTTCAAAGCGGAAGTCGCTCTGAGCCAGCTTATCCGCCACCGTATAGGTACCGGCGCGGAAGTCGATGGTGTAGTTTTCGTTCAACGCCAGATCGCCCTGCGTGATGGAATAGCTGCCCGCGGCATCCGAACGCGCGTTGGTCTCCAGCGTGCCGGTGAACTCGTCACCGGCGGCCAGTTCCGGGGTATAGGTGTAGGTCAGTTCCGCCAGGGCCAGGCCCACACGGGAGGTTTTGTTCTCCGCCGTTACGGTGATGGCCCGCTTTTCGATCTTGACAGCGATGCTCTGAGCCGCTACATCCAGATGATTCTTGTCACCCACGACCTTGTAGGAAACGGTATAAGTCCCAGCTTCCTTGCCCGTGGGCGGAGTTTCGGTGTAGTTCGTGCCGTCCAGACTGTACTGCACCGTGCCGGTGCTGCTGGTAGGCAGAGTCCCAAGCAGCGCCTGCTCCTCGCCGTTGTAGACTAAATCGGTCTTGGCAGCCGGATCGGTCACAGCCCCGGCGGCCTGAGAGATCGAGGGCCTGATGTAGGTGAAGCACTCACGGTAATTTTCGCCGCCAGACGTCGGCGTAAAGACCGCCCTATACACCTTTGTATTACCGACTTCCGGGATTTCATCCATGCCGTCGCCGTCAAATTTCCATGTGCCGGGTACGATTGTTACCTTGCTGCTATTATAGTAGACCGTAGTGGAAGAGACAGGGATATCTTTTACCTTGGTGCCGTAAGACGCCGTGGCCGTCATCCGATCTTCTCCGATAATTCTCAGCGTTACGGGATTGATGGAGAAGCGTACTGTAATCTCACCCGTATAGTTGCCGGTGCCGGTAATGATGATTTTCGCCTGAGAATCCGGCCCCAACTTGGTGGCGTTGATGTTATTCGCATAAGCAACGGCGTAATCCGTCCCCGCCGTCAGCGTATTGCCATCCAGCACAACAGATGTTACCGCTGGCTTCTTCTCGCCGCCATCATAAACTTGTTCGCTTTGGTCCCTCGTGACTGCGGCGCCCTCAATGGATTTCGGGCTGATGGTGAAATTCACCGTGCCGGTGTGGATCTCGGTGTCGGTTTCATAAGACACGGTCACGGTGTACTCGCCCGCGTCGGTAGGCCGCTTGCTTGACGTGGTGCCGTCCTTCGTGTTCGTGTAGGTGACGGTCACGGCGGGATCGGTAAGCTCCACGCCGGTCGGCAGACCGTTTACCTGCAATTCCTTCGCGGCTTCTCCGAAGGTCCAGTCGTCCATGGTAACGGTAATATCATTGGCTGTGGGCTTTTCTTGCAGAGTCAGCGTGATCCCTACCGGAATAACCTTGTAGTTTCGACTGGTCACATTAACGGTTACATATGCTCGCATACCTACGAGATTGCTGGCCATCGGCTTCATGGTAATCGTTAAAATTTCACCGTTTAACGCAGTATTAGTCAAATCCACATAGTCGGATTGAGAAGTAATGCCAAAAGCAGCGAGTGCCAGAGAGTCACCGTGGCGAACTTTATTCTTCGTCAGTTCCTGACTCAAATCCACTGTAAAGGTTTGGGAAACAGAAGAAGGATGCATGTTGTTTACCGCTACGGGAACCGTTCCGTTGTATTGAGTTGCCTGCTGGATAGTCAAGCCCAATTCGCTGGTAGCCGCATTGGTGGTATCCGTATCATTAAATACCGCTTCGATGATGTAGTCGCCCGCATCAGTTGGGTTTTCGTTCAGCTTTTCACCCTTGATATAGGTATTACCCTCGTTTTTTGTGGCAGTATACCAGTTAAACTCTGCAATATCACTGTATGTACCGCCGGAAATCGTCAAACGGTCAGAAGCCGGGTTGGCAAGCTGGGTGCCGTCGAATGTTTTGCCATACGGATAACCTTGCCAGCTTCGGATCGTCGGCGTCGCCTTGGTGATCTTAAAGCCGCGGATCACGGTCTGGCCCTCTACCGTGATGCTGGCCGTGTAGGAGCCCGGCAGGGTGGGCGCGGTCGTGCCGAGATCCTTGCCGGTCACGCTGTTCTGATAATAGATTTCAATTGTCGAGACCTCCGGGCCGCGCCAGGCGGGCTGTTTGCTGGCTTCTACCGATGCGTTATTCCAACGATCGCCGTACGTTGTGTTTTCGACTTTAAGCCGCACAGAACCGCCGTTATACTCATCGCTGCCAGAGGCGGTCACCGGACAGTTTGGAGCGGTGCATTTTGCCTTGATCATCTCGGTCGTTGCGGTGAACTGCCAGTTGTGGTCGTGGCCGTGGAACCGGATCGCTCCGTTCTCGTCCTTCGTGAACGAGTACCCTTTGTCCGTCACGTCGGAGGAGAAGATGCTCTCATAATCCTCCACCGCCTCGCCGGTGGTAATGACCGCGCTGGCTTCGCCCTGCGTGGAAATGCCGATTTTGGACGCGGCGTCCAGGGTTCCTTCGACGGTGATGGTCTTGCCCGTGGACAGGAACACATTGTAATCGAGGGTGCCAACAAGTGTGCCGTTGTTATAGACGTTTTTATAGTTGCCGGTGACGCTTACCTTACCGCTGACGGTGAATGTGCCGGGGTAGGTGTCGCCGACATTGTTTTTGTAATCGCACAGATACACACCGTAGCCAGCGTTGCCGGTAATGGAGCCGCCGGACATGATGAACTCGCCGCCGTTCACATACACACCGCTGCTGTTGCCGTAAAGGCTGCTGTTGTCCGAGATCTCGCCGCCGGACATATTAAATACGGCGCGGGATGAGTCGGCATAGGTAGGGGCAACGTACACACTGCCTCCGCCGGAATAGCCCATGTTACCAGTGATCTTGCCACCGTACATATTGAAAACGGAGTACGTCGCGACATAGACACCCGCGCCGAACGTACCTCTGTCGTTATAATTACCATCGGTTTGGTTGCCGGTGATGTTGCCGCCGTACAGATTGAAGGTGCCGAACACCATCACGCCGCGGCCTCTCTTCTCGGCTTCGTGCGTGACCGTACCGGCCGTGCCGCAGTCGGTGAGGGTGAAGGTTTTGCCCTTGTCCACCTCAATAACATTAATACCCTTTTCAGTCGCCGTGATGCTGTGACCGTTGAGGCAGAGCACCACGCCGTCTGCCGGATGCCAGGTTTCACTCACTGTGACATCTCTCATGAGGTAGTAGTGGCCGCCCGCTTGCAGACCGGTTACACCCATGACACCTGTCCAAGTCACATTATTGTGATTCCCGTCCTCGCAGGTGCTACCGCAGATGGGGTGCTGGTGTCCGCCCGCCGCCAGCGTCTCAAGCTGGCTGAACCAGTAGGACAGCGCCTCCAGCTTCTCCGTGTTTTTCAGCTGTGCCTGCTGTTCTTCGGTCAGGGTGTCATAATACGCGTCGCAGGCGGCCTGAAACGCCTCGTAGACCGCCATGGCATCCTCATCGTCCATGCCGTCCAGTTCCGCCGCGTCAGGCAGAGCGTCGATCATCGCCTGCACGGCGGCCACGGCCTCGTCCTGCTTTGCGGCAGAATCCTCCTGCTGTTCTTCCTGTTCCGCAGACTGGCCCTCCTGCTTCGCTTCCGCAGACTGGCCCTCCTGCTCCGGGGCCGCAGGCTGATTTTCCTGCTTCACTTCCCCGTTTGCCGGGTCTGCCGCTTCCTCCATGGCCGGGGACGTCTGCGCCGTCCCCTCCGTCTCCTCCGCCAGCGCCGCCGTGGGCAGCAGCGTCAGGCACAGGGCCAGCGCCATGAGACAACTCAAGATACGCTTCTTCATAGATCTCCTCCTGTTCGTTTCCTTCTCTGTCCGAATCAGTCTCCCACGGACAGAGATCTTCCCGTAGGGAGTCCTCCCTACGGGTCCGGGGGGCGCCCCCCGGACAGTTTTTCAGTTTTCGGTGTTCAGTGTAGCATATTTTCCGCGCCTTGCGGGGCCGTCTGCATGAAACGTCCTCAATTTGACATGAAATGTCACCGGAGCGGCCACTTGCATCCGACCTCGTTTTTCACGATAAGATCATACACCGTACATCGGTGTACGATGCAAGAACTTTTTTGAACTTCGGAAGAAATTTTATGAAACCCGGCGAAAAGCCGTTTCCCTTTAGTAAAATCGCCCATGCCGCCCCGCAAAAAAAGCAGCTGCCGCAGAACGAGCCGTACCCGTCTGCGATAGCTGCTTTCAGCGTGTCGAAAAATTCTTTTCGCTCCCGGCGGCACTTCGCCTTCCACCGTCGGCCCAGCCGTTTTCCGTGTGCTTTGCCCCCGAAAACCGGGGGCGCAACGGGTCGAAAAAGTCTTTTCTTCCCCGCATGGAGCGTGAATACACCGTCGGCCCAAGCCAAACAGCGGACACTGCGTATTCGCTGTTTGGGGGCCTTCCTCGAAACATGCTCGCTTCATCCGCCACCGGCGGCGCGTCGCCTGTTTCCCCTTCTTGGGTTATCTCCGCGCTAAGAGCCGCCTTACGGCGGTTGCGCTCCGAAACGCGCCTGCGGGCACAGTCCCGCACACCCCCTTCACCCGCAAGGGGCATGCAGCATCCGCAGCGCGACAGAGCCGCTGACGGCTGCCCTACCCTATACAATCAATTCCTGAAGGGTCAACAGCTTTTGTCATGCGCACAAAGAGCAGCTGCCACAAGAATAAGCCTTTTCGCTTACTTGTGGCAGCTGCTCTTTGTGCAGTCTTATCTTAATGTCGTTGTTTAGACGGAGCGCAGTTCACAGACCGCAGGCCATTTCCTTACCCCACCAGATTAGGCAGGAAAGTGCTCAGATCGGGGAAGAACGAATAGATGAGCACTGTGAGAATCATCATAATGAAGAAAGGCAGCATCCCTTTGATGATTCGGCTCATTGGCAGGCCCGTGACGCTGACCGCCGTGAAGATGTTCACTGCAACCGGAGGAGAAGAGGAACCGATAATCAGTGCGCCGGTTGCAAAAATGCAGTAATGGATGGCGTTGATTCCCAGAGATTGCGCCACTGGAAACATCAAGGGCAGCAGTAGAAGGGCGTTAGCATTGGCGTCCATAAATGTTCCAAAGATCAGGAAGATCACAAAAGAGAGGATCATAAAGGAAACCGATGTGGTGAACACAGAGGAAACTCCGCTGACAATCAGGCGGGAGAGGCCCTGTCTTGCAAAAATCCAACTGAAGGACATAGAGGTAGAAATCATCAGCAAAATCACTGAGCCAGCCACTGCAGAATCCACCAGAGACTGGATAAACTGCTTCACGGTAATCTCTCTGTAGATGCAGAAGGAAACGATAATGCCGTAGACCACCGCCACAACGGATGCCTCCGTAGGGGTGAAGTAGCCGCCGTAAATGCCGCCCAGAATGATGATAGGCATACCCAGAGCCGGCATAGCGGACCAGAAAATCCGCCATTTTTCTTTACTGCTGTAGGTCTGGCCGGAGCCGCCGTAATTTCTTCTGCGGCAGATGACGTAAGCCGTCAAGCAGAAGACAACCGCCAGTAGAATGCCGATGACGATTCCGCCCAGGAACATATCGCTGATAGACACGCCTGTGCATACACCAATGGTAACCATCAGGATGCTGGGGGGAATCAGGGGACCTAGGTTGCCGGCCACGGAAATCATGCCGCCGGCAAACTCCTCGTCATAGCCGTCCTTGAGCATCTCCGGATACATGATGCCGCCGATGGCGGAAACCGTTGCCGGTGCAGAGCCGGACAGAGCTGCGAAGAAGGAGCAGGCAACAATGGAGGTAATGGCTAGACCGCCCCGGACCTTGGCGCAAAGAATCTTTGCCACTTGAACGATTCTGGCGGATATGCCGCCGTATTCCATCAGCTTACCAGCCAACATGAACATGGGGATGGCTAAATAGGAGAAGGAATCCACGCCGGCAAACATTCGCTGGGCGATACCGGACACAGACACACCCGCCGTCAGCATGCCGATGCCGGATGCCACACCCAGAGAAATGGCAATGGGAACCCCTAAAAACGCCAGCAGGAAAAAAGTTCCCAGCAGAATGAAAATCAAGCTCATGCAGCACTTCCTTCCCCGTCGGTCTGATCCTTGAAAGCGGTCGGCTTAAAAGCCTGAATAGTCATAAACACCAGTTCTACAATGAAGAGGATTCCCCATACTGGCATGGCCGCATAGACAAAGGCCATATTGATCCGCAGTGCCGTGGAGGTCTGGTTGAATTCGATCTGGGTCTGGATGACCTCCAGTGCCCCCAGGATCAGCACCACCGCAAACACCAGGCACACAATGTTTGAAAAGCAGGTCAGTACAACCTTGGCCTTGCCGTGGAACCGGTTAATGAGCACGTCAATGCAGCAGTTTGCCCCGGTTCGGAACGCGATGACAGATGCCAGGAACACCTGCCACACCATCAGGTAGCGGGCCGCCTCCTCGGGCCAAGCAATGGTTGCCTTGATGATGGTGCGATTAACCACCTGCAAAAACACAACCGCAACTAACAGCACTGTGACGATTGCCACCAAAACTTTTTCGACTTTGTTGATTCCGTTGTAAAATTTCATACTCGCGACTGACATTTTACAAGGCGTAAAGCGGCAGTCTCCCTCCCTTCTCTCTCAGAGAATTTAATAGGCACAATTACGGATGGACTCAACGAGATCCTGAGGGATGGTATCATAGAACTTGGGATAGATCTCATCGGTGATGGCCCGGAATGCATCCTTGTCCACATCCTCATGCACCGTCACGCCGTCCTCGGCCTGAAGCTCATCCAGATACCGGGTCTCTCTTTCTGCCACATCGGCCCGCTGAAGATCCCGCGCCTCAGCCGCAGCCTCCTTCAAAATGGTCTGCTGCTCCTCCGTCAGGGATGCAAAGACCTTCTTGCTCATCAACAGGGCAGTGGCGCCATAGAAATGCTCCGTCAGGCTCAGTTCTTTGCACACCTCATAGTAGGCGCTGCTGTAGTAGGCGCAGATGGCATTCTCGGCGGCATCAATGGTTCCCTGCTGCAGGCCGGTATAAACCTCGCCGGAGGCCATATTGGTGACGATGGCGTTCAGAGCACTGAAGGTGGCAGTCTGGATCTGGTTTTCCATGATACGGATTTTCACACCCTTGAGATCAGCAGGCTTGGTGATAGGCTTAGTGGAAAAGACATTGCGGAAACCGTTTTCCATGTAAGTAAGGCCCACCATGCCCTGACTCTCCAGACCATCAAAGAGGCTCTGGCCGATCTCGCCGTCCAGCACCGCATAGGCATGGGCCTTGGAGTCAAAGAGGTAGGGCATGTCCAGCACGGACATTTGAGAATAGAAGTTGCTGATGGGAGCCGTGGAAACCAGCGCCAGATCCAGATTGCCGATCTGAAGGGACTCCATCATCTCCCGCTCCTGCCCCAGCGTGCCGTCCGTGTGTACCTCCACCTGAAGGGTGCCGCCGGACTTCTCGTTTACCAGTTCGGCGAATTTGTCCACGCCAAAGTCAAAGTGGCTGCCATCCGCCAGCACATGGCCGCACTTAAGCACGATTGTGCCGGAGGGAGCGGCATCCCCATTGCCGCTGGTAGCGGGGGAATCGCTCTTCTGTCCGCCGCAGGCGGTGAGGGAGAGTGTCAGCAATCCTGCCAGCATCAGGGAGACAAGTCTTTTTTTCATGGAAACCGTCCTTTCTTCTCTGTCCATACTATATTTAATGTAGTTTTTTACGCCTTTTCAAGGATAATGGGATGGGCAAGGGCCGGATCTGCATCTGGATAATCCGCCCGGTAGTGACTGCCCCGGCTTTCCTTCCGCTCCAGCGCTGCCCGGGCGATCAGTCCGCCGACCTCTGCCAAATTTTCCAGCTGTACCAGTTCTCCCAGACACCCAGCCGTTCCGCCGCAGGCGATCTCCGCCTTCAGATCTGCCAGCTCCGTCAGGTACTTTTGAAGTCCGGTCTGGCTGCGGATAATCATCAGGGCTTTGTCCGAGCGCTCCTGCAGGGTCTCCAGCAGGTCTCTGCATTCCCGTCTGGTGCCGGAGGTCAGCTGCTCCAGCCGCCGGGCGATCTCTCTTGCCGACGCCTCTCCAGTTGGGTGAGCCTTCAGCCCCTTTGCATAGGCGGCAGCGCTGCGGCCGGCAATATTGCCGAACACCTGACAAGTAACGGACATGTTGCCCCCCAGCCGGTCGGCTCCGTGGGGGCCGGAGGCCGTCTCTCCTGCCGCATAGAGTCCCGGGAGACTGGCGGCGGCATGTTCGTCGATCAGGACACCGCCATTGAGGGCATGGGCAAAGCAGGCAATCTCCACCGGATCCCGATAGAGGTCGATCCCCCGCTCTTTGTGCCACTGATAGGTAACCTTCCACATGGAGGCAAATACCGGATCCCGCCGAAACAGACTGTCAAAATCCGTTCCGCGGAAATTCAGAAGCATGTTGCCGCCGGCGGTTCCCCAGCCGTAATTATACTCGCTCTGAACCGCAATCTCAATATATCGGGAGAGATCTCTTGTGCTGAATGGGAAATGGGTCTTCTCCCGGATAACAGCCTCCGGCGTCACTTCGGCCGGAAGGTATTTTTCCAGCACAGGCTCCCCTGCTGCGTTTTCGATCTGGGGGTTAGCCTCCCAGAGGTAGTTACCGAAAAGGTTGATAAAGGGTGCCGCCACGCCGATCCCCGCCTGAATGAACTCCATGTTGCTCATCCGGGCGCCGGCCCGCCAGGCCATTGCGTATCCGTCGCCGGTAATGTCCCGAGGATACATATTCCGCCGGAAAAGGCGGCTGGCTCCGCCGGTGGCCAGGACAACGCTGCCGGCATGAACAATCACTGGGGCACCAGCCTCATCCAGTGCGTACACACCGCAGACCTGTCCGTCCTCTTTCAGCAGATCCACCGCCTGCAGACCGCTGAGAACCGTGATGTCCCTTCTGGCCACCTCCTCCCGGAGGGCCCGAAGGATGGGCTTGAAGTGGTTTTCCACCACATGGGAGCGAGGCCGGGTGGAAAAGCAGGCCTGATACACCTTGAAGTGTCCATCCTCTTTGGCAAACACAGTGCCGCCGCTGATCTTCTCCAGATATTGCAGGGCGCTCTCCGCCTGTTCCGCCAGAATCCGGCATAGGGGCAACTGTGCAGTACCCAAGGCGGCCATCTCCATATCCCGGTAGAATTCCTCCGGGCTGTCCTCAGGATCCAGGGCTCCGTCCGGCACATTGAAGGCCCCCACCTCTGCCACACTGTAATAGGTGGCGCCGCTTTTTCCTGCCTCACCCTTGGAGAGGATGGCGGTTTTTGCGCCCTGCTCACAGGCGCTCAGGGCGGCCCGCAGGGCTGCGCCGCCGCCCCCCAGCACCAGTACGTCAAACCTAAGTTCGCTGCTCATACCCACGCTCCGTTCTTACGTAAACAAGGCTGCGTCCATCTCCTTGGGGTTGGACACCAGCACCGGGAAGGGAATCAGATCCAGAATGTCCTTCTGAATGTCAATGCCGGGGGCGTATTCCAACAGTTCAATGCCCTTGGGGGTCAGGTGGAACACCGCCCGCTCCGTCACATAAGTGACGTCCTGTCCCTTTTTCAGAGCTTCCTGACCGTTCAGGGTAATCTGCTCCACCTTTTCCATCAGCTTGTGGTACTTGCCCTCCTGAATGATCTTCAGGCGACCGCCGCCAATCTCAATTTTTGCGCCGCCGGCGGTGAAGGAACCGCAGAACACCAGCTTCGGCGTTTTGTGAGCAATGTCGATGAAGCCGCCGCAGCCGGGGATGATGCCATTGAATTTGCTGACATTCACGTTGCCGTATTGGTCAAACTCACCGAAGCCCAGGAACGTCTGAGTCAGACCGCCGCCCCGGTAATAGCGGAACACATCGGTGGAATCAATGATAGCCTCGGGGTTTACATTGGTGCCGAAAATGGCCCGCTCTGCCGGAACGCCGCCGATGGCGCCGTGCTCCGGGAAGAAAATCGTGTCCTTGTCAGAGTTCTCTTCCACTTGGATCATAGGAATATTGATGGGAATGCCTACCCCCAGATTCACCACTGCGGACTGCTTGGTGATCTCCTGAGCCGCCCGGCGGCTGATAACCTTGGCAGCGTCCAGCGGCAGGGGTTCCAGCGCAGAGACGGGAATGCGAATTTCACCGGTGAGGGCCGGGTTCATCCGCCCACCGCTGGGGGCCTGATTCTCATCCACCACCACCATGTCTACCATGATGCCGGGAATCACTACCTTCTGGGGGTCAATGCTGCCCCGCTTCACCAGACGGCTGACCTGAACGATCACCTTGCCGCCGCTGGCCCGGGCTGCCATGGCCAGTGTCCGAACGCCCAAGGTCATGGGCTCATGCTCCAGGCTGATATTGCCGAATTCATCGGCTGTGGTGCCCCGGAGGATAGCTACGTCAATCTTCGGATTTTTGTAGCAGAGCATTTCCTCGCCGTGAATGGTATCTCGGGTGCAGAAGGTGTTCTCCGCAATGCTGTTGACGCAGCCGCCCTCCACATCGCAGTCTACAAAGGTTCCGAACCCCACCTTACTGTATGTATAGGGCTCGCCGGCAGCCACGTTGGCCATAATCTGCAGCACCGTGCCCATGGGAATCAGGTAGGCGGGGATCTTGTTCTCTCGAATCATGGAGGTCATCTTAGAGGTCTTCAAGTAGCTGTAACCGCTGCCGATGACCTTTTTCGTCATACCCTCGTGGGCAAAGTGCTCCAGCCCCAGACCCACGCCCATGCCGTGGATTACGGTGTGGATCTCCGTCAGGTCTCTGGGATGGCCGGTTTCCAGAAACCGCTTCTCCAGATTAGCCAGTAGATATTCGGGAAGCAGGATATTCTCACAGCCGCAGACAGTAACGGTGCTGCCGTCCGCAATGGAGGCAATGGCCTCTTCCACACTTACAACTTTACTCATGCTTTATCCCTCTTTCTGTGCGGTGCGTTTCATCATAATGGCCTTCGTGCCGCTCTGGCAGACGGTACCATCCTGCTTAATGAGCTCAAAGTACAGCTTGAGCACTCCTCGATCCGGCTTGCTGCGGCTGGGAATCACGTCCTTCACCGTAATTTCCGCGTGAATCGTGTCTCCGAAGAAAATAGGCGCCTTGAATTTCCATTCCTCAATTTCCAGAAACGCGATGGCACTGTCCGTGATCAGATCCAGTCTGTCCAGAAACCCGTGAGCCCAACTGATCCCCAGCAGCCCATGGGCAATCCGCTGACCGAACTGGCTATGCTTCATGACCTCGGCATCCGTGTGATTGGGGTGCATATCCCCTGTCATGCAGGCAAAATTGACGACGTCGCACTCCGTCACCGTCCGTGCGGCAGATACAAAGTGTTCTCCCAACACATATTCATCCAAGTATTTGCTCATGCGTTTTCCCCCCTCCCGTTGTTTTTGAATCCAGAACTTGTTTCTGTATCTAGATAATATAGCAGGAGAGAAAAAAAGTCAACACTTATACAGTGAGTAATTTATACAAAAATGCCAACGAAATTTCATTCATTTGACCGATTGTACATTCAATAAGTTGAGAACTCACGGCAGTCAAGGATACCGGTCTGCGGTTTTCCCGGCCAAACAAAACAAAAGGGCTTGCCGTCTGCAATTCACAGATGGCAAGCCCTTTTGGCGGTTTGAACATTTTTTACTACTAATTTATTTGTTTAACTCATTTGAATTCCTTCATAGGCCCAGAAGATCTTCAACTGGGAATTAGTTTACGGGCGGACCAGGTTCTGCTCGATTTCCTGGGCGCTTTTCTTCATTTGACCTGCGATACGCTCATATTCTTCCATGCTAGAATCTGTCACCACGGTGCCGATGCTGATTGCCCCCATCAAATCATCTCCACGGTATACCGGCACACCGATACCCAACACACCTTTGGTGCCCTCACCATGGTCCACAGAGAAACCCCGCTCCCGGGTTTTCCGGAGTTCTTCCAGGTATCCCTCCCGGGTTGTGATCGTGCTGTCGGTAAAAGGAGTATAGTCAATGCGGGAAAGATACTGTTCCAACTGCTCCGCTGGCAGCCAAGCCATCAAAGCCTTCCCCGCAGCCGAGGAGTGCAGCGTCAAAGGCCGGCCTACCGAGGTGGTACGGATGGATATATTCCCGTTCTCAGCCTTGAACACACATATGGCGCTGCCTGCATCCAGAATACAGAAATGAACAGAAAACTGTGTCTCATCTGCCAGCTTTGTCAGGGGACCGCGCACACACTCCACAATGTCATTCTGCTTAGGGATGCCACGCAGCAGCGGAAGGATCCCCATTGCCAAACGATACTGCCGGTTGTCCAGTCGTTCAACATAGTGAAACATCTCAAGAGTTGAAAGAGTCTGGTAGGTTGTGGATTTAGAAAGCTCCAGCGCCGTAAAAATCTCACTAAAAGATGAATCCGGGTGCTCTGCCAGAAAATTCAGTATTTTAATGGCTTTTTCCACCGCACCAACGCAATATTGTTTCGGCATAGTATCTCCTTTTCACAGTTTGTGAACATGTACCATTTTGATCGTCAGAGGCAAATACACCGGAAAATTCGCTGTCAGATGCCCCCGTCTTTGTCAATCGATGGCAAAAATTCTTTACATTAATTAACAATAGCAGATTTTCCGAAACCGGTCAAGGCATATCTCGCAGTGAAATTTATCCTTCTGACTCTCACCCGAACAAGCCCGCTGTCGGCCTTCCTACCCTGTATCAGGCAGCTTGAAGGCCACGCAGCTTTCACCAGTTTCCGGTTAAAATACGCAAAAGTGTTCGCGTCGGGCGTAACTAACCGCATGGTCGGGAACGTCCAACGCGAACATCTTCAATCATCCACACAGGCTGAGTTCGCAGAGGTAGCATATCAAAACGTTCCATTACGCCTGTCTCATAGCTGTTGCCAGCTTTGACGCTTATTCTCCCCGGTTCGATCAAACCGGTGAGAATTCTTTTAAGAGGTCTTAATCTCCCTTTTCCATGTACAGCCGCCACGGGAACGCCGTGATCTGCGCGCTCGTGCAGTCGTTGGCGGAGTCGAACAGCCCGCTGCCTGTTCCTTTGCTGATCCCGTTGTCAGCGGCCCACGTCACGGCATTTGCGCAGTAAGCGTCCACTTAATTGTTGGTGCAGTGGTCAGAAGCCGCCCCCACCCTGCCGGCAAGGATCTTAACCTCGCCGGTCATGGCCATGTCAGGTGCGCTCTTCTTTCCGTCCCCTCGTTTTTTTACCCCCAGACCTCCATCATCACGCCGCCGGTGACCGCCTCCCAGCGGCGGGCCGTCAGGTCCGCCGTGGGCAGCACCGTCACCGACAGGTGGGCCGGTTTCAGCCGCTCCACTGCCCGTTTCAGGGCCGGAATGTCCGCCGGAACACGCCCCTCGCCCACGGTCAGCGCCGTGACGCTCCAATGGGCGAAGTCCTCCTCCACCTCGCCCCGGTCGCCGCCGCCCAGCGTGACGCACAGCTCCTTCAAAAAGGCGGGGGTCAGGGTGCGCCCCCCGGCCATGGCGGCCCGGACGGCGGCACGGCGATCCTCCATCGCGGCCCCCTCCCGGACGGGCAGGCCGTAGTCCCGCTCCCACAGGGTCAGCCCTCCGGTGGCGGTGGTCACGCACACCTGCCCGTTCTTCTCCGCCACGGCCTCCGCCATGGCGTTCTCCCCCTGCTCCAGCGCCGCCAGCGTCTCCCGGACGGGGGAAAGCTCCGTCAAAAACTCCGGCAGTCTCATGCCTTCACCTCCGTCAGGGTCAGCGTGCCCACCACAGGCACAGCGCCCTCCGTCAGCGTCAGGCTGTCGCCGCTGCCGTTCATGGTGAAGCCGGACACATCCGCCACGCCCGCGCAGTCCAGCAGCAGACGCAGGGCCTTGCCGTGGCTGACCACCCGCGTCCGCAGGGCGTTGTCCCGGAAAAAGGCGGTCAACCCCTGAGAAAAGGCGGTTTTCACGCCCTCCAAGCTGCCGCCGTCCATCAACGTCACGGACGCCGCCACATTCACCGCCGTCTCAGCGGCGGCAATGACCCTCGCGTCCGCGCCCACGGGCCGCTCCCGCTCCACGACGGCCTGGGCCTCCCGGATGGCGGCCTCGCCGGGGGCTTTCCCCTCCCGGCCCACCGCCACGATGTCCACGGTGCCGTTTCCTCTTGCCAGAGGCAGCACCTTCACCCGCAGGATGTCCGCTACCTGTCCGCACCATGCGGCGTAGTGGTCGGCGTTGCCGGAGGCGGGTGTTGCGGCCAGTGCCGCCAGCGTCCGGGCGCGCAGTTCCTCGTCCGTCTCCCCCTCCTTGCGGACGCACCCGCGATCGGCGCACACGGCGGTGAGCCACTCCCCCACAGCGGAGGACACAAAGGCCCGCCGTTCCAGTCCGTCGATCTCCATGCTCCAAAGCTGTGCCATTCCGTCAGCGCAGGCACGGAGCACGTCTCCGGCAAAGGTGCCCTCGGCGGCACTGCCGGGGCCGGTGTAGGCGGCTGTCAGCAGCCGCAGCATTTCTTCCTTGGTCATCTGATCGAAACCTCCGTTTTCTGGGTAAACTCCTCATAGACGGTGTGCACGGTGAACCGGGCCTCCACCCGGCTCCCCTTCTTCGAGAAGGAGAACCCGTCCACCTCCCGGATATAGGGACACGCCAGCAGCGCGTCCCGCACATACTGCCGCACCTGACTTTCCAGAATGCCCTGATCCACGCAGCCGCCCAGCAGCAGCGTCAGCTCGTTGCCGTAGTCCGCCGACCACGCGGTATAGCGGAACCGCTGGCTTTCCGGCCACAGCGCCCGTGTCACCCAAATTTTCAGCGCCTCATCGCCGCTGACCAGATACGGCTCTCCCCGGCGCAGGGCAAAGCATCCGTTCTCCCAGTCCACGGCCCACTCCCGGAACAGCGGCAGCGCCGCCTCCGGCGCGGTGTCGGGGGCCGTGCCCCAGTCGGGAAAGATCATGCGCCCCCACCTCCCACAAAGCCGAGGATCCAAAAGCCCTCCTCGCAGGACAGCAGCGCCAGTTCCCTGCCGATGTCCTCCTCACGGAACACCGTCCCTTGGAGATAAAACAGCCCCTCGGTCAGCGCCGTCCCCCGGACGGTAACGGTCAGCGGCGAAACCGCCGTCAGCGTGCCGAACAGCCCCGCCGGAGCGTCCTTCCGCTCCGGCGTCAGCAGTTCCAGCAGTTCACTGTAAACGTTCATGCCTCAACTCCCTCCAAACTCAGCGACGTGGTAAACACGCCCTTTTCCCAGCGGTGCTCGTGGGCGGTGATGTCATAGACCCCCTCCAATCCCCATTGGGGCCGGTGGGCCTCCACCCGCCCGCCGCACCGAAGGGACAGATCCCCCAGCACCGTCACCCTTGCGGACAGGCTGCGCCGCCGCAGCGCGGCCCTGGCCTGCGCCTGCGGATCGCCGCTCTTTCCCATCACCCGCTGGAACCGCCCGCAGGCGGTGATGTCCTCGGTATTCTGGGCGGCGGCGAGGATACGCCCGTTCCGGCCCGTCACCACGGCCCGGTTCACCATATTTCCCATGGACGCCCGCCCGGAGACCTCCAGCACCCGCTCCGGCTTCAGGGGAACGGCCCCGCCGCCCCCCTTCGTCACGGTCAGCGCCCCGTCCCGGACGGCGATCTCCCGCCCCTCCCCCACGGCTCTGCGCAGGATGGAGAACGCGGACTCCCCCGGCCCGGTGACGATGGTGCGGTAAAGGCCGTCATCCTCCACGGCCCCCAGCGGGATACCCAATTCCCCGGCGATCTTCCCGGCGATTTGCCGTCCCGTCCCGGCGTACACGCCGTACAGCTCGTTCCGGATCAGATACACGCCCCGGTCATAGGCCGTCAGGGTCACGGCCTCCGGCGTTCGGTCAAGTTCATGGACACTGCCGAGGAAGATCTCCTTTCCGCCGTCATCCAGCAGCCGCACCACGTCCCCCACCGCCACGGACAGCTTCAAAAAGTAGGTGTCCGCCGGGGCGATGAGCACCGTAGCGGTGAGACACGCCGCCGCCTCGTTCCGGGTCTTGCCCAGCCGCACTGATTCCAGCGCGGGCATGACCATCTGTTGTCCGATCAGCAGTTTCACAGCGTCAGCACCTTTCCGATTTGCAGTTTCCGGGGATTCGTCACGCCGTTTTTGGCGGCGATGCTTCCCCACTTCGTCCCGTCGCCGTAAAAGCGGCAGGCAATGTCCCAAAGGGTGTCCCCTTTTTTGACGGTGTAGGTCTGGGGCGTGACCCGCTCATCCGTCCGCTTTCGGACAGAGGCGGAGCCGCTCCCGCCGCTCCCCCCGGCCAGAGCCGCCAGCGCCGACTTGAATTTATACTCCCGCAGTGTCACAGTCAGCCCCACGTCCCTGTCCCCCTCCGCCAGCATCTCGGACACGTCCTCGATGAGGAATGCGTCGTTGATGTCGCTGCCGGAGATGATGAGCCGCACGGGGTCTCCGGAATCCTGCCAGCTTTTCAGCATGGCGAGGACGCTTTCCGGCTCCTTTCCGTCAAAAAAAGGCGAGTAGGCGCTGGGGAGGAACGTGGTCAGCCTGACCTCCCGCAGTCCCCGGCCGCCCCAGATATTCACAGTCCCGCCCATGGCAAGGCTCCGCACCCGGTTCTCATTGGGCCGGGTGACGGTGAGCCGGGCGGGATTGACTGTAAAGTAGATGCGCTCCTCACCGTTGTTGTGCCAAAGCAAAACGGTTCTGGTGTTCATAGAAAACCCCCTATCTCACAGCGGCGGCACGGCGCAGGCCCTCCAACAGTCCCTCGGCGAACCGCTCCACTGATTCCGACTTCATTTCGTGCACCGTTTCCTCGACTTCCGACTTGTTTTCGTGCAAGCCCCGCCGTCTCGCCGCCACAGATTCCGACTTCGTTTCGTGCACCGTTTCCTCGACTTCCGACTTGCTTTCGTGCAAGCCCCGCCGTCTCGCCGCCGCAGATTCCGACTTCATTTCGTGCACCGCTTCCCGGACTTCCGACTTGCTTTCGTGCAAGCCCCGCCGTCTCGCCGCCGCAGATTCCGACTTCGTTTCGTGCACCGGTTCCCCGACTTCCGACCTGCTTTCGTGCAAGCCCTCCCGTCTCTCTGCCGCAGATTCCGACTTCTTTTCGTGCACCAGTTCTCCGACTTCCGACTCAGATTCGTGCAGATTCGACCCTCGCCCGGACACTTCCCCAGCGTTCCCGGACACTTCCAAAGGTGCCGAAAACCGGTCATTTTCCTCGGACAACGCAAGATTTTGTGGTACAAAATCGGAAACACCACCCAAGATAGGGTCTGTCCGGTCTGAACCGTCCCCGCCGAAAAACTCATGTGAGACTTGTCCATCTTCTGCCGTACCGTCCGGATTCCGCACGTCACCAAGTCGGATTTCCGCATTTTGAACCGCCTTTTTCCGCACGTCCTCACGTCGGACTTTTCCCGTAAGATCCCCGTTTTCCTGCACGTCAGCAAGTCGGAATTCCCTTGCTAACGGCGCTTTTGCCGCAAAATGAGGCGCATCGTTCCGCACGTCCTCACGTCGGACTTCGGCCTTTTGACCCGCCTTTTTCCGCACGTCACCAAGTCGGACTTCGGCCTTTTGAACCGTGTTTTCCTGCACGCCGTCAAGTCGGATTTCCTTCTCGGACGGCGCATCAACTGCCAAATGCGCCCCGTTGTTCTGCACGTCCTCATGTCGGACTTCCGCGCTTTTTGTCGATGCGCCGTCTCCGTCCGCCGTCACGCCGCTGAGCGCCAGGACCGTCCGTGCGGCGGCCGCCGCCTCCTCGTCGGACACATAGGCCGTCACCTCGGCAGGGGTGAACAGCCGCCCCTCCCGGCGCAAGGTCTCCCCGGCAGTCTGCAAGTCCCGGCAGGCGGCGTAAAGCAGCGCCCGTCCGCCGTCCCGCATCCCGAGGGCGGCGCACTCTCTGGGCGGCAGGGCCTCCACCGTCACCGTCCCCAGCAGACCGCATGCCACCTCAGCGGTGCGGCCCCTGCGGGAGACACGCTCCCGCAGGACGTCCGCCAGCGCCATCAGTCAGCGGCCCGGATGCTGTCCAGGCACACCAGATCGGAGGGCCGGAAGGTAAAGGGCAGCTTCTGCTGGTTCACCTCGCCCATCTTGTAGTTCATGAAGGGCAGCTCGGTAAACGCCACGTTGTCGATGCTGTACCGCTCCTCGCCGCCGTCGGCGGCGTCCGGGTCTTTCAGGGCGGTGGTGATGGTGCACCGCTTGTCAAGGCCCCGCTTGGCCTGTTCCAGCACCTCGTAGAACCGGGTGTAGACCTGCTTGAGGGTCATGGTGCCCTCTCCGGCGTAGCCGGTGATCTTGGAATCCACGTCCATGCCGAACTGGACTTTCTCCCGCTGAACCTTGACGGTCAGCGTCAGCTGGGACAGCTCGGCGATGCGCGCGCCGTCCACCCAGACCTCGGCAAAGGAGCCGGACAGGGTGCGGTTTGCCTGTAAATTACTCATACGTTCCTCCTATTTCACGTTCGTCCGATGGTTACATGGAGATGACCAGCGCCAGATCCTCCATGGCGTCGCAGAAGGTCAGCTTGGCCTCCAAAAACACCTGACTGCCGGTGTTGGCTTTCAGAATGTCGGTGTCCTTCATCTCGGAGGTGTCGGTCCCTCTGGATTCCAGATAGCTTCTCTGCCCGGACAGAGACACAAAGCACCGGTTGTCGGCGGTCTTGTCCAGCACATCCCCCTCCAACCCCTTGAGATAGGCGTTGATGGCCGTCACCAGAAGCAGCTTGTTGTCGTAATCGTTGAGCACCTTGCCCACATAGCCGCTCTCGAAGGCCTTGGCGATGTCCCCGCGGATCAGGTCGATGCCCTCCACGATCTTGATTTTCTGGAAGGGCGCGGCCTTGTCCGGCGTCAGCGTGGTCAGGGAGTTCACCGCGCGGCCCAGACGGTAGCCCTCCCGGCCGGGGACGATGATGAGCTTGCCTGCGTCCACGGCCTCGTCCGGCTCGGCCAGCGCGTCGCAGCCCACCACCTCCGGCAAATTGACGTAGGTAGCGGAGCGGGTCAGGGGCAGCGCCGCCAGCAGCGCCGCCACACGGACGGCGTAATCCTTTGCCTCCATCGCGCCGTCCTCCAGCGTCAGGCCGGACACGCACAGGTTCACGATGCCCTCGCAGTCGGGGGCCGTGGCGTTGGCCACCACGGCCTTCACGCCCCGCCCGCCGTTGCGGAGGGTCTTGATAAAGGACATCACCCGCGCGTCTTCCAGACCGGGGGCCGCCAGCCAGTCAAAGCGCAGACGCTCCAGCGCCTGATAGGTTTTCTCAGCGTCCTCGCCTACGCGCAGCACCCAGACCTTGGTGGGCGCGGCTAAAAAGGCCAGCTTCAGCAGACGGTAGTTCTCGGGGGAGAACTTGTCCTCCGGCACCTCCGCCAGACTTTTGTACGCGGCCTCTGTCGCACCGCCCGCGGTGGCGTCCTTCACCGCCACCGCCAGCACGCCCCGGGCAGAACGGGTGATGGCGGACACAGCCGCCGTCTGAAAGCTGATAAAAATTTCAGGAAGACCCATAAATACCTCCAAATTTCAAAGATTTCCTTGTTAAATGTCCAAATTGAGGGTCGCCATGCGTCCCGGCGGCTCCATGCCGGGCTTCTCCGGCTGGGGCAGCGGCACGCACAGTTCCACCGTGAACGTCAGCGTCTCCCCCTCGGTTTTCAGTTCCAAGGGATGCAGCGTCCGCTCCCCCATGGGAACGCCCCGGAGCAGAATCGGCGTCAGGGAGGAAAGCAGGGCGGTGTTTCCGTCCCGCTCCCGGTCGGATGCGGCGGAGACCGTCACCCGGTAGGTGTGCTCCGCCTGCCGTCCGCCGTCCACCAATACAGTCCCGTCCTCCCGGACGGACACCGCCAGCAGGGGGTATTCCCCCCGCACCCTCGTCCGATCCGCCACGGTGCGGACGCCCGTGCACGCCTGCAAATACGCCGCCACGCTGTCCTGAACAGCTTTCACGCCAGCCCCTCCTTCCCTGTCTCACGTGAGACTTGTCCATCGTCGGAGCAAGCTGCATATCCCTCGCTTCCGGCTGCCGCCGAAAGCTCACTCATTTCGCTGCTCCTCCTCTCCCCAGCGGAACCGCTTTGCTGGGTTCCGCCGGGGGCCCCCACGTGACTGATTTCCACCACTGTTACGCAATGGCTGTCGTACCGAAAGCTGTCGGAGGTGCGCCCTATCCAGACGCTTCCCCCCTCGTCCGTCACCTCCACCCGGTCGCCCAGCCGAAAGGCCAGTTCCGGGCGGGTGTACAGGGTCAGCCGGTACAGCGCCTCCGGCCAAGCGGCGGAAAGGGACGGCGGCGTGGGGGCGCTGGTGTGCTCGGAGCGGCTCAGGGCACAGGGAGCGGCCTCGCAGAGCCGCTCCTCCCCCTCCGCCAGCGGACGGAACGCCGTGACACGGTGGGCATATGTCCGGGCGAGAATGTCCGCCAAGGCTTTGTCCGTCACGGTTCACCCCTCCTTCAGCCGCCCAAGCCTGCGCCACGGGGCCAGCCCCGCCAGCGCGGCGGCCTGCCCGTCGGAGACGGCGTAGGTCACGGCGGTGTCGCCACGGGTAACGCTCTTCACGGCGGCCTCCCGGCCCTCCATGTCGAGGAGCAGCGCCGCCACGGCCTGCTCCATGGCCTCCGGGATGTCCTCCCGTCCGCACCACGCGCAGGCCCGCTCCATGGCCATTTCCGTCAACGCGTCCCCGTTTTCACCGAGACTGCGGCCCGCCAGACGCTCCGCCTTCTCCCGAATGGCGGCCGCCTTGTCCGCGCCGCTCATCAGGGAGCCACCACAGCGCCGATGGATGCCAGACGCTTGCCGGGCACGAACAGATCGTAGAGATAGCGGGCCTGAATGGAAGTGCCGTCAAAGAGCTGGTTCTCCTGAGGGCCGAACTGCTTGATGGCGTCCAGCTTGCTCACGGCCAGCGGCGTCTCGCAGTGGGTGATGAGACAGGCGATGTCCTTGGCGTTCTCCCCCGCCACGATGCCGCCCTGATCGCTGTCGCCGCTCTGGACGGTGATGACGGTTTTCATGCGGCTCTGGGGCACGAACACGCAGGGCAGATCGTCCAGCATCATCACGTTCTCATAGGTCACGCCGTTGATAGACACGGCGTTGCCGAAGGAAATGTCGTGATAGGTGCCGTTGGCGGCCTCCAAAAAGGCGGTCTTGTGCTTGTGGCTGATGAGGGCCACATAGCCGTCCATCTCCTCCGCATCGTCACGGACGGTCTGCAACAGGCCGCTGACGGTGGCGATGGCGTTGGTCTTGGTCAGAGCGGCGGAGACGATGTGGGTGGTATTGTGGGCCGCGTCGCCGTTGGCCAGCTCGTACAGGCGGTGGATGCGGTAGGTGTCCTGCTCCTTCACCAGGGCGTTGCGGGCGAACTCACGGATGACGTTCTCGGCGGTGACCAGAAAACCGGTGTCGTTGGGGTCGGTGCGGTCCAGAGAGAACTTCACGCCGCGGTCCATGGACAGGGTGTAGCTTTTCCAGCTGTTGGTCACGGTGCCCTGAGGGTAAGCGGAGCCGTCGGCCTTGCCCGCGTCATAATTGCCGAGACCCGTGGTGGACAGGGTGGAGATCTCAATGTCCCGGCCCCCCGTGAAGCGGACCTTCCCCGCCTCGGGGATCATCCACGCGGTAGCGGAGGCCGCCGCAAACTCCTCGTCGATGAACTGCTGGTATGCCTTTGCGTAATCAAATGCCATAATTATACCTCCGGTATTCAAATTCCGGGCTTTTCAGGCCCCATACCCTCACAATAGCGCAAAAAAAACGCCCCGCCTCGGGAACCGTTTCCCAAAAGCACGACGCCTCTTCTCTCTCCATATCCCCCGCTCATCCGTCTCCATATCCCTCATAACCTCCCATCCGCTCCCCCAGACACGCCCCATCTATCCTCATGCCCCCGCCAAACATCCGTCCACCCTCACGCCCCCGTCCGTCCCCTCTCAGACCACTCGCTCACCCCCCGCACCCGCAAAAAAAGAACCTCCCTCCGTCCCCGGAAGAAGATTCCTCTTTACCGTAATCAATTTTAATGGTAATAATTCCTGATAATTCCCTCTTGCGTCACTGTCCAACTACCGTCTCTCCACCGCCCGTTGTGGCGGTGTTTTTTTATGTCCCCGCTTTCCGTCTGCTTTCAGTGAAAACCGATAATTTAGCAGCTTAAATCTGTATGTCGGAGACATCAATTTCACCAGACATGAGTTTCGGAAGCAGTGAGTCTCTAAGAATTGCTAAACGCGCATTCCGGACGAAGCCAGAAGGTCAACCATAGCCAAATCTCGCGCCGTTGTACAGTTGTCGCGCATCTGCTCCAACGCTTCATCGGTGTAGGTGTCCTTAACAACCTTTGCGGTTTTTACCTTATGAATCCGTCGCACTGGACTTTTCACGATAAAATCCTCATCCTCAAGCCAAGAGAAGAAACTGGATAAAATCCGCCGAATATTATCTATGGTCACTTTACTCGACCTGCGCTGAACCTGATAGTTAGTCAGATAGCGGCGCAAATCATCTGTGGTGATCTGTTGTACAGCCTTTCCGACTCCGGCAATCAGAGCCTCAATCATCTTCCGGTAGTAGCTCAGGGTTTTCTCCGAACAGCCTTCGATCCGCTTTGCCGTGATAAATGCATCGACGGTACCAGTTTCTTCAGCTGGAATTGAGCTACTATCAAAGGTGATCGTTGCCCCTTCTAAAGTCTCAGCCATTGCATCCCGGAGCCGCATGAGCTGTTCGTTGTTGAGATATGGCAGCATTTTTTGCTGTATCTCTGTGATGAGTTGTTCTGTCATTGTCGTGTCTCCTTTCGTGGTAAGAGAACGACATTCAGTGGCAGTCCCTTTTGTAAAACTCTCGCCACTGGTGAGAGTTATTGATGATGACCATGGCGCTATTGCTTCCTTGAAACCTTAATTATTTCTTATTCTCAAGCACCCGCGGGGACATTTGCTGAATAGCCTCCCGCCATGATTCCGGTAAGTTCTCGCCATATTCAGCCACGGTCGCTTCAATGCTAAAAGTGTTCCAACGGGCACGTTCGTATGACTTTCCAGTCATTGAGGACCTTACCTTCTGAATCGTAGTCACAGACTCACTACCTTGACAATCAATCAAGGTAAGAAATTCGCCTAAATCGTCGCGAATGACAAGGTACTCGTTGAAGTCTCTGTCCATGTATACTCGGCCTCGCATTGAAAGGGCCCTATGCGTAGCACTATCATCCTCAACTTCAATAAGTCTCAAATCGAAATCGCGGAGTACATGTCCTGTGAACAACCGCTGCAGCGGGTTGACGGCCCGAGATACGCCATAAACGCCAGTTCTACGACTTACCGTGGCCATCTCACTCATGACATAATTATTCTCGACTGCGGCCAACATATTTGAACCATACAGCGCAATCTCGTTACGCTGTGAATCCGTCACCTTACTCTCCAATAACCCAGCACATCCCATGAAGGCAAGCTGTTTCTGGAAGGATTCAAACGGCCTCACTTGACCGAATTCCGGCGAATAATAGAAGGTAATCGTGCCATCTATCGGATTGACCATGATATGGTTATAGAAATCAACATCAACAATCAGACCATGGATCGTTCCATAAAACCCAAGACGCTTTAACTCACGAGAAATCTGCAACTGCGCCGCTCTTAAAGGCTCAAGCACTGCAAGATACTTACTAACGACAATATTGAAATTGTCGTATATCCACTCAATGTTCTTGCTCAATGCAATCTTCTTCGTTTTCCCACCATTCACGATTGAGATTCCGGAATTATTGACAACGAAGAATCCGTAATAACCCCTGGACTTGATTACATACAGCTCGCCTGTCTCGCAACGCTTCCGAATGAGCTTGCCTTCTCCAACCGACTCACCGATGTAGTCATAAAACTGAAGATACGCATCCGGCGTCGTTTGTTGATAACCGTCTTCAAAATCAGCGTACGGATTCCTTGCAGGGTCTGTCGTTGCGCGCTTGAAACGAACAACGCCATCAAATCCGCCATTCTTGTGATAACCCACCTGATTATCAGCATACAGCACCCTGTCCTCTGTCTTGTAGCGCTCGTTTCTATGTGTGTGGCCGGAAAAATAGACTGTGTCCTTGTCGAACTTTGAAAGACAGCTTTCCACCGGATAGTGTGTAAGACAGATAAAACACTTTCCCGTATCCTTTGCATGCTGACGTGCGGCTTCATACTCTTGTTCAAACACCGCAGTCTGAGCAATCTCGTAATCACGATTTCCCATCATAGCATCGCAGCAGACAATATTGTTCGCGTTGAATTGCTCGCTGTACTTAGCAAATCCTGAGCCAGCGTAGATAACAACCTGGTCATTCTCCAATGACTCGTTCTGTAAAACACGATAGCCTAATGGCTCGAGTTCCTTCTTGTAAAATTTAACAGCATCATCAACATCGTAAAATCCAATGTATTCATGGTTACCGAGAATTACTACGCCAAGTATGCTCGGCTGCTCATAATGAAAATCAGCCAATCGCACAATGTCATAATCATACTCAGCATTTATGCCTTGTTCTAAACGCAACAATTTACGCTGCAAATCGCTTACTTTATCTTGAACGGCTGAAACTAACAATATCTTTTCGGTAACAGCATCAGGGACCTCTCGCTTCTTATAATAATTGCTTGCAAGATACTTCTTAATGTCTTCGAGACGTCCTTTTGGTGCAATAACCTTACTATAGCTCACATACTCGTCGATTTCTGACTTTAAGGCCCTTATCATTACCTCTTTCGAATCAATGAAACGCGACAGTCTGTCATATCGTTTCTCGATTTCGATATGCCTCCGCTCTAGTTGTTGAATATCACTTTCACTTCTCAACGAACGCTTGAATCGCTTGTATTGTCTATACATATCCTGCATCCGGTATTGCTTATAGAATGCAACTGTGACCCGTCCGTCAGATGATATATCGCCGAGAAATGCCTGTACGGTTGTCCCGCCCCAACGCCCAAATGACATTGATTCATAGAGTGACTTCGCTATCGCTCGTATTGTCTTTTGAATATCGTAATTAAAATATGGAGCATGATGCAGCAGATGAATATCCGAGACATAATCAACTGTAATACGTGCCTTCGAACCGTAATACAGCATCGGTTCGTAAAGCTCGCTTTGCTTCACAAGGTCAGCGCCACCAGCAAGAATCATTTCATTCTCACTCACGGTATCACCTCCCTTAACCTCCCATCCTCGGCCTTATATTGCCCCGGAATGCTCAGTCTACCACGGTAACAAGGCATTCCAATCACGTACGATTCGCTCAACGGATTTTCGCCAATCCATTCAATTGGATAGGTTATTCTAAATCCCATGCACCACATAACAAAGGCAATAAGCAACTCCCCAAATACTATCCATGTCACAACGCTTTTGAATATCCTCTTCATTATCCCTACCTCAACACATCTAAACGAACATTTACCTTACCATTTCGATCGTCCGTTCCAGCAATTCCCTGGGCGTTGCGTTCTGATGATCCACCATGTAATTGATCAGATCTATTTGCAGGTCTTCCTGCTCGTTCAGCAGCAGGATTGCGGCTGCCATATTTTTGGTTGCCCCGAATGCCTGCAATCCAGAAATTAACGTCTGTTTTGTCTCTGTCAAAGCCATTTTGAGCATCCTCCATTTGCGTCATCAAGATATCGCATGCGGCTTTTGCGCATTTCCGCCCCTCACATCAGTCCCGCCACACCGCAGGTCACCGCCGTGGTGATGCACCCGGCGATCACAACGCCTGCGGCGATAGCCGGCAGAGCGGTGCGCATACGAATGTCCAGCACATCCGCCACCAGCGCCCCGGTCCACGCACCGGTCCCCGGCAGGGGGATCGCCACCAGCAGCACCAGCCCCAGCGTCCGGTACTTCCGCACCTTCCGCCCCTTCAAATGCGCCCGCCGTTCCAGACGATCCACCTTCGGCCCCAGCCACGCATTTTTCCGCATCAGAGCGAATACCCGCCGCAGCAGCAGCAAAATGCAGGGCACCGGCGTCAGATTCCCCGCCATCGCCGTGACGGCTGCCACGGCGGGCGACAGTCCGGCGGCCACCCCCAGCGGAATGGCCCCCCGCAGCTCCACCACCGGAACCATAGCCATGAAAAAAGTCATCGCCAGCTTTCCCAATACGCTCTCGCCAAAAATCATGTATGTCCCATCCCGCGCCGATTTTCGGCGCGTCAGCGTGTCGAAAAGTTCTTTTCGCCCCGCTGACCCCATTTTCAGAACTTTTGTAAGTTCTGAAAATACTTGATTCCAATGGTGCGGGACACCCTTCTTGGGTTTCCCGCACACACCCTTCCTTACCGTCACGGAAACTTTATCACTTTATCGACAAACCGACGCGCCATTCGGCGCGTCTTTTATTTTTTTTCGACCCTTCCTCACGAACCCGGCCATGCCGCCATCAAAAAAGCCCACGACACCGCCGGAGCGCCGCCCCTATCGGCCCGCGCCCCGCTTCGCTCAGAAAGTCTTGTTTCTTAGGTTAACATAATTTCATCCGCTTCGCAACTACAATCTGTCCTCCCCAACGCGCCGCCGCTTTTCTGGGCCGCCACTCTTTGCGCCGCCGAACCCTGTACCCCTTGCAATGACAGGGTTTCCTCCCATTTGTCCCCACGTCCCGCCCTCCGCTGAAAAAAGTTTTTCTCCGTCTGCTGCACGGCCCCGTGCAACAAACCGCCCCGAGTCCCCATGGACAGAACGGCTTTTCCAGGGAACTCCTTCACAAGCGCCCATCCCCCTCCGGTGATACGGTGCTCCTATCTTTATGAAAGGAGTCCTGTTCTCTTGTTGACCACGGAAACATTTCGGAAAGCGGCCCGGGACCCGGCGGAGTTCGGCAGCTACTACCTCTCGCACTACTTCACCCGCCGCTCGCCCCCCTTTCACCGGCAGCTCTCGGCCCTGTGGCGCCGCCGGGTGATGAAAAACCGTGACCCGGTCTCGGACTGCGCCGCCATGCTGTCGGAAAAGGGCACCCGCAGCGCCATCGCCGCCCCCCGGGGCCACGCCAAAAGCACCGTGATGAGCCTGCAAAACGTCCTCCACGCCGCCCTGTTCGGCTACAAGCGCTACATCCTGCTGGTCTCGGACACCGAAGCCCAGGCGGTCAGCTTTTTAGACGCCATCAAAAACGAGCTGGAGACCAACGAGCGCATCTTAGCGGACTTCGGCGAGCAGCCGGGCAAAACGTGGAAGACCGGCTCCATCCTGCTCTCCAACGGCTGCCGGATCGACGCCGTAGGCAGCGGCCAGAAGCTGCGGGGACGGCGCAACTACGAGCGCCGCCCGGATCTCATCCTCTGCGACGACATCGAAAACGACGAGGGCGTCCGCACGGCGGAGCAGCGGCAGAAAACCGCCGACTGGTTCTGGAAGGCGGTCTGCAAGTCCGGCGACAGCTACACGGACATCCTCGTCATCGGCACCATCCTGCACCACGATTCCCTTCTGGCGGGCCTGCTGGAAAACCCCGGCTTCCAGAGCCGGAAATACCGGGCCGTCCTATCCGACGCGCCCTCCCCTTTGTGGACGGACTGGGAGCGTCTCGCCTCAGACCTCACCGACCCTGACCGGGAAAAAACCGCCCACGCCTTCTATTTCAAGCACCGCAAGGAAATGCTGGCAGGCTCCAAGGTCCTCTGGCCGGAAAAACTCAGCTACTACGATCTACGGCTCATGCGGCTGACGGAGGGAGACGCCGCCTTCAATTCGGAAATGCAGAACCAGCCCATCGACCCAGCCGCCTGTCTGTTCTCCGCCCAGTGGTTCCGGTACTACAACCCCGCCGAGGTGGACTTCCGCGCCGCCGACTTCCGGTTTTACGGCTACTGCGACCCCTCTCTGGGCCGCACCGCCTCCAGCGACTATTCCGCCATCGTCACCCTGGCGGTGGATCGGAACACGGGCCTTTCCTACGTCTGGGACGCGGACATCCAGCGCCGCCACCCGGATCGCATCATCGCCGACATTCTGGAAAAGGAGCGCCTGCTCCGCCGGGAAACCGGCCGAGGCTACGCCCTTTTCGGCGCGGAAACCAACCAGTTCCAGTGGTTCTTAAAGGAGCAGCTTGCCCGGGAATCCGCCCGTCAGGGCCTGTATCTGCCCATTCAGGGCGTCCGCTCCACGGAGGATAAGACCATGCGGGTAGAGACGTTACAGCCGGACGTGAAAAACGGCTACATTCTCTTTCGCCGGGATCAGACGCTGCTTTTGCAGCAGCTTTCCCAGTTTCCCCTGGGCGCCCACGACGACGGCCCGGATGCGCTGGAGGGCGCCCGCACGCTGGCCCGCAAGCAGTCCCGGACGGCGAACCTGTCCGGCCTGCACCTGTAAAAAACTCACGTGAGACTTGTCCAATTATTTTACGAACGAAAGGAGTCCATCTATGACCATTCCTTACTTAAACACCGCCCGTCCCGTCCCCATGAGCGACATTCCCGAGGAATACCGGGACATTGCCGAGGCCATCGGCCTTGAGGCCTTCACCCAGCTGACGCTGCTGTGCGGCGGACAGAGCCTGTACATCCCCAAGCGGGAATCTCTGGAGCGCAACGCCCGTGACCGGGACATCCGCGCCCGGTTCAACGGCTGCAACTACCGGGCGCTGGCGGCTCAGTTCCGTCTCAGCGAGCGCCAGATCCGCAAGATCATCAACGGCACCCGCACTTAAAATCGGAAAAACTCACGTGAGTTTTGTCCGCGTATCGCCCATCCGTTCGCCCCACGCGGAGCAGGGGAGCGGCCGTCGCCCTTCCTTTTCTTTACATTTTTGTAACAAACGAACTTTTTCTTTGCTTTTTCCCCCTTTTATGCTACACTATTCTCGAAAAAACACTCTTTTTCAAAGGAGGGCCTTGCCATGCCTCAGGATCCCGCGCCCATGGATCAGCTCCGGGACGAGCCGCTGCGTTTTCTGGAAACGGAGCAGTTTCAGGAAATGCTGTCCGTCTACCGCAAGCTCAAGCCCCTTGAGCAGGAAAACCCCCGCAAGTTCCGCAACCAGCTGAACACCTACGACTTCTCCGACATCTACCCCATTATGGACACCTACCTGCAAACCCGTGCCCTCTCCGATCCGGAAGCCGTGTCCGCCGTCATCGCGGAAGCCGCGCCGGAGAGCGTGGCCTTCGCCTCCACGCTGCTGGACATCTTCGAGACCACGGTGGCGGAGCGGGTGCAGGAATACGACGTTCTGGGCAACAGCCCCGCCACCTACTTCATCTGCGGCGTGTGGGCCAACATGAAGCGGGGGAGGGAGTTCCACCCGGCGTCCAACGGCATCACCGTCACCTACGATCAGCCGGACGCCTACGGCAACCAGAACATCCGCTACCGCAACAAGGACTACGAAATGACCCTCATCTTCGAAGCGGTGGAAGCCTACACGAAAAACCTCAGCTGGACGGCCCACCGCCTGCTGATCTACACCCTGATGCGGGGCAACGCCGACAACTGGCGGAACAACACCGCCACCTTCTCCATCGAGGAATACATGGCGTGGGCGGGCTTGAAAAGCCGGGACGCGGCCTACCGCCAGCTGAAAAAAGACATGCAGGCCATCACCGGCATGAAGATCACCGCCGAATCCTTCAAAAAGTACTTTGAATCCTTCTACATCACTCACCTCGCCACGGAAGCCTACATCAAAAAGTACACCGGCGAGGTGCATATCTCCTTCGCGGAAAACGTGCGCCACTTCCTGACCCAGTATTACCAGCTGATCCCGGACTGGATGGGCCACCTCTCGGAAAACAGCTACCGTCTGGCCTTCTACCTGTTCTACCGGGCCAGAAAAGCCCCCATCGACGAAAACGGCAGCTTCCGCATCAAGATCGACGACATCATCCACTACATCGGCCTGCCCACCAAGGAGGAGGTCAAAAACCGCAACTATGACGAGGCCATCATCCGCCCCTTCAACAAGGCGGTGGAGGAGATCGAGAGCATTTCCAACGGCTCCATCCATATGGACTTCGACTATGACGACATTAACACCTTTCTGGCGGGCCGCATGAACGTGGGCATCGACCAGACCCTCTGGGACTACATCCAGAAACTGGACAAGACCCGGGCGGCCAAGCAGCTGAAAGGGAAGACCTCCCACAAAAAAGCGCCGAAGGCCGAAGACTGACGGGGACGGTCTGCACGAAACCACGTCTGAACTCCCTTCCGAAAAACCGCCCGTTCCGGGCCATTGTGCAGAAACCGACGTCCACTTCTCCACAGGGAACCCATTTTTGGGCCGTTTTCCCTGAAAAACAACCTCAAAACGCCCTCACCGTGGAGAAAACCGTCCACAATCCCCCTATTCTCCCTGTCCGATTCCAACTTCCCCCCGTGCAGCGCCGACTTCGACCCGTGCAAACAACCACTTCCCCCCGTGCAGTCCCCGCCTTTCCGCCCCTCCCATTTTTCCCACTTTCGTTCACTTCTATACTCACATTTTTGGAGACAATTAACTTTTTATTCCCAATTTTTCTAACTTTTTCCCACCCCACCTTTTTCTCCCGTTTTCCCCTTATTGATATATTAAGATATACTACTGCCCCGGACCGCTTCGCCGGTCTCCGGGGCGGTATGCTACAATACTCCTGATCAGACCCAGAAAGGAGACGTTCCATGCCCGACACCTTCGACTCTCTCCGTCCCCGGATCATCGACTACCTCTATGACCGGGGCATCGATCCCCGCAAGCGGTTCCGCTGTCTGAACCCGTCCCACCTTGACCGGGACCCCTCCATGGGCTTCGATCCCAAGCGTAGCAAAGTTCACTGCTTTGCCTGCGGCGCGGACTACGACCTCTTCGACCTCCTCGCCCTCGACAACAACCTCTCCTCCCCGGCAGACGCCCTTTCCCTTGCCAGCGAACGGTACGGGGACGGCTCCGCAAGGCGTTCCGTCTCCTTCAGCGCCGCCGATACCTCCCGCATAACGAACCGTCCCGCGGAGCGGGCCGTTCCTCACGGGGGGGAGGAGGGGATCGGGGGCTGCGCCCCGTCTTTTTTCAGCGAAGAACCTCTTTCTTCCTCCTATCTCTCGAACTGCTTCGCCCACCGGGAGGAGACCCCCTACTTCACCCAGCGGGGTCTGTCGGCAGACACCGTCACCCGCTTCCGCTTAGGCTACGATCCCAAGCATGACTGCGTGGTGCTTCCCTGTGAGGATGGCCGCTGCGTCCGCCGCGCCGTCTCTGAGAAGCGCTACCTCAACGAAAAAGGCCGTCCCTCGCCGCTGTTCCAGCCGAAGCTGCTGACCGGGGCAGGGGAGGGGGACGTCATCTTCCTCCTTGAGGGCACCTTCGACGCCCTCTCCGCCGAGGAATTGGGCTACCGCGCCGCCGCCCTCAACGGCTCCGGCAACCGGGAGAAGGCCGCCGCCCTCCTGCGGACCCTGTCCAAACCCGCCCCTATCCTCTTGCTGACGGACAGCGATCCGGCAGGGGAGACGTGGGCCGCGGCGCTGACGGCGGAATTTCCGTGGCTCTACCGCTGTCCCCCCGTGCCCTACGGCAAGGATCTCAACGAATCCCTCTGCCATGACCGGGACGAGACCGCCCGCTTCCTCGCCCAGTGCGCCGCCGACTGGGCGGCCAGCCAGCCGCCCCCCTACAAGGAGACCTCGGCGGCTGGCCGCATGGAGGATTTCCTTGCTTACATCCAAAAGCAGGCCGCCCGCCCACCCCTGAAAACCGGCTTCCCAAAGATCGACGAAGCCTTGGACGGCGGCTTGTACGATGGCCTTTACGTCATCGGCGCGGTCAGTTCTCTCGGCAAGACCGCCTTCTGTATGCAAATGGCTGACCAGCTGGCCCGGCAGGGGAGGGACGTGCTGGTGTTCTCCCTTGAAATGATGGCGTGGGAGCTGATGGCCCGCTCCATCTCCCGGGAGAGCTTCCTGCTGGACACCTCCGCCCGGCGGCGTATGGCCAAAACCGCCCGGGGCGTGCTGGACGGCCGGCGCTGGAGCCAGTACACCACCCAGGAAAAGGCCCACTTGGACGCCGCCCGGGACGCCTACGCCGCCTACGCCGGACACATCTACTTCCGGGAGGGGGACCACGAGACCGGCCTTGACTACATCCAGAGCGAGGTGGCCCGCCACATCGCCGAGACCGGCGAAAAGCCGGTGGTGCTCATCGACTACCTTCAGATCATCGCCCCGGTGGATGTCCACTTCACCGACAAGCAGAACCTGGACCGCATCGTCTGCGCCCTGAAAAAAATGTCCCGTCAGTACGAATTGACCGTGTTCGCCATCTCCTCCTTCAACCGGGAGAACTACAACCTTGAGGTTTCCATGAACGCCTTCAAGGAATCCGGCGGCATCGACTACTCCGCCGACGTGCTGCTGGGTTTGCAGGCCCGTGGCGCAGGCCGTCCCGGATTCCAGATCGACGAGGAAAAGCGGAAGGACCCCCGGGAATTGGAGCTGAAGATCCTGAAAAACCGCTCTGCCGCCTTGGGCCAGCCCATTTCCCTTCGCTACTACCCGGCCTTCTCCTGCTTTATGGAGGGCTGATTTCGGACAAAACTCACGTGAGACTCACGCCGACTTTCCCTCGGCGCAACAGGAGGTATCCATGCCAGCAGAAGAACTGAAAAAACCGGACGAAGCGGCTATGTTCCGCATCCTCGCCCGTCACCCATACAGCCCGGAGGGCGTCATCCTCCGCCTTGCGTGGCAGGAGGGCCTGAGCCGCAAGGAACTGAACGAACTCACCTGGGATCAGGTGGATTTGGACGGCGGCAGCATCCTGCTCCCGGACCGCACCGTCCCTCTGGAGCCCTCCGTGGCGGACTGCCTGCGGGAGCGCTATGCCCGGTATCGCAAGCTGTCCGACCGTGTCCTTATTGCGGACCGGGGCAAAAAGCCCATGACGCCGGAAAACGTCTCCCGTCTGGCGAAGATCGCCTTGGACAGCGAGGGGCAGGACGTCTCCCTGAAAGATCTCCGCCGGGACTGGATCGTCCGCCAGATCAAGGCCAGCGGCTGGGCCTATGCCGCCCGTGTCAGCGGCATGGCGGTGGGCAGTCTCCGGGGCATTTTTCCCGCTGCCCTATGGGAGGATGCCCCCCAGCCGGACGTCCCCCAGACCGGAGGTGACGATACGGAATACAGCCTTTGGCGCATCGTCCAGCAGGAGGGCAGCTCCACCGCGGGCCTTGCCATCTGGATGTGTTGGAAATTAGCCATGCAGCCGGGGGAGATCCTCGCCCTGACGTGGGATCAGATCGATCTGCAAACTGGCCTGATCCGCTTTCCCGACCACGACATCGACATGGGCGCCCGGACACAGCGCCTGTTGTCCGACGTCCGGGCACGGCAGAAAGACGCCCCCACCGATCGCGTGTTCATCGCCCCCGCCACCGGCAACCCCATCGACCAGTCCCGCCTGTCCGTCCTGTGCCGCACCGCCATGATCCGGGGCGGCTTGGAGGGGTTCAGTCTCCGGTCTCTCTCCGTCTGGGCCCACAACAAGCAGATGGAGGACGTCCTCCTCCGGGGCGCGGAAGAACAGGGCTACCTCCTCCGGGACACGGCGGCATCTCTGCTCCATGTCGCGCCCGGAACGGCGTGGGAGCACCTGAACCGCCTGAGCAAGGCAGGGCGGCTCACCCGCGTGGGCGTCCGCTACTATCCCGCCGGAAACGCCGTGGCGGAGAAAGACTACCTGCCCATTCTGCAAGCCTATCTGCAAAAAGAAGGCATAGCGGGCCGTCAGGCCCTTGCGGAGCAGCTGAAAATCGACCCCAAGCAGGCCACACACATATTAAAAGGAATGGTGGACAGGGGAGAGCTGGAATTGGTTGGGAAACGTTACAGACTGCCGGGAAATACCCCATAACATCACGCTTCCGCAACAACTCACCGAAAACCTTCCGCAAAACGACCATTCTCATTACGGTTTTGTTACAGAACCCCAAAACCTATTTACAGTCGAAAAAAGCAGTGCTAAAGTATATCCTGCAAGGAAGGTTATCGCCCGAAGTCCCGATTCAGATATTGGGTAGGCTAGCCACGATATGTAAATCGGGGC
>CEAH01028599.1_pt1 | contig 34936 bp, 36 predicted proteins | sample 557571 | NCBI WGS metagenome assembly CEAH01 (sample SAMEA3182092, study PRJEB8094) | gut metagenome | biome: human; feature: gut; material: Stool; isolation source: human stools | place: Canada | collected 2013-11-25
AGCCTTTACTCTCAGTATCCTGATCTGTATACTTCTCAGGGACGATATTTTTCTCCTCAAGGTAGATCACAACTTCATTTACGCTTTCCTTCACATCAACAAGATCAAAGTAATCTAAAGTGCCTTCAGGAAGAAGAAGGCGATAACCGTTTAACTCCATAAGCTATGAATTTGGAGACAAAGATAACAATTTATAAATTTACCCCTCAGGTTTTTACATTGACCCTTTTTTTGATTTTACTTTATAACACATATAATAAAAAACGTAAATACAAAGAAAATAATAAAAAAAATAGTACCTTTGTACATTCATTCAATTTGTATGTATAATTATTTGATAAAAAGCAAAATATAGTATAGGATCTATGTCTAAAATATTTTTGATAACATACGATTTAAAGGAACCGGGACAAGATTATTCAGAGCTTTACGAGGCTATAAAAGGTCTTGGCGATTGGCAGCACCCATTAGAATCTATGTGGATGGTGAAAGTCAATGACTTTGTTGTTGCTCAAAATGTATATAACTCTTTGCGTCCACAAATTGATGAAAATGATTTATTGTTTATCGTAGATATTACTGATAGAAATTGTCAAGGGTGGTTGTCTAAGACTGTTTGGACATGGCTTAATTAAGGAATAATATGATTAAAAATATAACTATTGAGGGTTTTAAGTGTTTCCATGAAAGGCAATCAATTCCCCTTTCTCAAATTAATTTATTGTATGGGAAAAATGGTCGAGGCAAATCTACTATAGCTCAGTCTTTTTTGTTGTTAGCTCAAACAATGAAGGAATGTAATGACATTGCAGAGTTACGTTTAATGGGTGATTGGGTAGCATTGGGAACTTTTGACGAAGTGGTGAATGTCAATACGGAATCTAAAAAATTTTATTGGGCATTTCAAGATGACGATAATCGGATAGAGTTAGGTTTTGAAAAGCTCCCTCAAAAAACTCAAATGGCAAAACTATGCGAGCTATTAGTTAATGGGGAAAATCGTTTTGATGTAAAAACAACTTCAGATAAAGATATCGTTAGTGAAAATAAATCTGTTAGTACGACATCTGATATCATGATGTTACAAAACTTCAAATTGTTGCAGTATGTCTCAGCCGAACGTTTAGGACCTAAGAATATTTCTGCTAGAATAGATTCATTGGATAATAATTGGTTAGGGGTGAAAGGCGAGTACGTTATTAATGTACTTTCAAATCAAGGTGCTTTATTCCAAGCAAAAGTGTGTGAAGTTTTATCGGAAATATTAACAGGCGCTACTCTAGAGGCTAAACCTAAAGATAATGATAGTGTTGAGCTTTTTCTTGACTCGGTAAATAATGGTCATAAATTTCGCCCAATCAATGTTGGGTTTGGTTATAGCTATGTTTTACCTGTTATTGTTGCAGCTCTGCTTGCAAAAAAAGGAAGTATACTGATTGTTGAAAATCCAGAAGCTCATTTGCATCCAGGAGCTCAATCAAGATTGGCCAAATTCCTTATAGAAGTATCTATTAAAAATAATATCCAACTTTTGATTGAAACCCATAGTGATCATGTCGTAAATGGGCTCCGTATTGCAATGAAACAAAAATTAAATGATTTGTCTCCTAATGATGCTGAGATTATTTTTTTCTCTCATGATGATATAAATACAAATTCGTCTGTAGAGATAATTAAGTGTGATCGTTTTGGAGAGCTAAGTGATTATCCTGATGACTTCTTGGATGAATGGACAAAACAATTAGTTACTTTAGTTTGAGTTATGGACGCTTATTTTAACGAACTCTCTTGTTTTCCTCTATGTAAATCAAAGGAATGTGCAAAAGAAAGAGCGTACAAATTTGCTTCGCTGCTATCCGAAACGAAGAAACAGGGTTTTAATGTCGTACGTTGTCATGATAGAGGAATGGCTGAAATTCTTCTGAGCCAAGACTATTCGATTGCAGATTTTTGCAATGAAAATTTACGTGGAATTAAGGAAATGTTGTTATTATCAATGTTGCATCCACCATATTTTGAACCTGGTTCTGAGGAAGAGAAAACATATATAGAGAATACCTTTTCTGTTTCTGTTACTAATGATCTTAATCAGGAGGAAAGGAAACCTGCTTATGGTTTGTCTGCTGTGCATTTATATAATTCTATTGGTCAGAATCTTTGCTCTTGTGATTTTTGGGAACAAAGCAAAGAATATGTGATATATGACGTTGATGATTCAGGCAAAGAAAAAGAACGCAAAGTTTTATCATTTTCGAATCCTGAAGACTATAAAACTTTAGAATATAAACAATGGCGAGCAAAAACAAAACCTTGTAATTTTTGCGATTGCGGATTAGAGAAAACTAAGAAACAATGCAAATTATCGTCTGATCATCACGGCAATGATGTGTTGAAAAAGTTTGCTAAGGAAAGTTTATTTATTCTTCCATATATTGAGAGTGTAGTTACATCATTGGCATATACTCCTGATTCAAAAACATTTGTAAAAAAATTACATTATGGTACAGGTCGAATTGAAATTGTATTAACATGGACAGAAAAAGGGTATGGAATGGTTGTGCAAACTACAGCTCGAGATGACATTGAATTAATCCAGATTGGATATGAGTTGGAAAAACGTTTTGGAAATGGCAATTGATTTAATGCAGAATATGTTTGTATAATATTTTCTTAAATCGCCTTTGGCCGTTTTAGATAGCGTGGTTTGTTTGCCTAAACAACAATGTATTTTAGGCAACTTGTTGAAAATAAGGATAAAACAAATTCTTCCGGGAAGAAGGATGATTTGAATATGTGGAGATTATATGGTGGTAATGCGAGAGGTATTTGTATGGTATTCTCATTCAATTCTCAGCAAAATAGTGTTTTAAAGAAAATTCAATATGTGGCAAAAGAGGATGACATTATAAAAAGACTCAACCAACTCATGTTATCACTCAAAGATTTAAATATAAATTTTTTTTTTTAGATAAATATTTAAACTCCACTTGTATTCGTATTAGACTTCTCCAACTTCCAAACATCAGGAAGAAGTTCACGAACACTTTTCCGGAGTCCTTTTCCAGATAATATGGAAGTTTGGCTATGATATCATTCAGCCATTCCCTAGAGTTAATTTCCTGTGCTTTACAGGTAGCTAATAGTGAGCATAGGGTTGCTATATTTTCAGCAGCCTTATTCTTATGTAATTTTCATCTATCAGCTTCATGTGCCATCTTACTTTTTAGAGACATTTACTGAATGTTTCTTTTTAGGCACGGAATACACGGATTTCACGGAAAAAAATAAAGAAAATCCGCGTTTTCCGTGTATTCCGTGCCTAAAAAAATCATCAAGCGTCTTTCTGCATCCCCTCTTTGTCTTTGGCGATTCGCTGAAAATTTACCTTTTCATAATCTTTTTGAAATCCTCGGCAATCTGCTGCCCCATATTGACTATCGCGCTATCGACTTTATGTACCTCTGCCGGTGTGACCGCATCTTTGTAGCGAGCCTTGCCGAGCTTGAACTTCATATCGTCCAGAGTTCCGGATATATTCAGGCCCAGTTTGAACGGAATGGGGGATTTCAGGATGGAGATGTGATAGTCGAACTTCATATCCAGTCCTTGTGTGCCGCCTACCGCCGCTCTGTAACGGTCCATTGATATTTCGAACGGATAAACGGTTACATTTCCGTCTTTGATGCCGATGTTTACGGATATGCTGTCTATCATGTTTCTCTTCTTGTTTTTGAAGAAGAATTTTTTGGAGATTTCGGCGAAAGTCTCACCGTCCATCAGGACAAGGCTGTCTCCCTTGACATGAATGGCCGACCGCATGGTGGGGATTTTGATGTTCAGGGCGGAGTCCAGGGAAGCGGCGGCAGCCACATTGAAATCGACCGTTCCTTCGAATGAGCGCAGCATGGGGACAATCGTGTCCAGGGAAGGGGCGAAGTCTACCAGCTTCCCGATGTTGATGTTGTGCAGTCGGAAGTCGAAACCGGCAAATCCCTCTTCCGGAGATTTTGCCTGATAGACGAGGGTGGTGTTCATGTCGGAACCCATGCCTTTCATGCTGAGCTGTTTCAGGTAGACGGACTGGTTGCGGATGTCCACAGCTCCGCGGACATCGTTGAATGTGACTTTCTCGTAATAGACTTTCCTGAAATCGGTCTGCAGTTCAAAATCCAGGTTCTTGGGGATGACGAACAACTTTACTTCGGTGGAGACCGTATCGCTTTCCGCAGCCAGCGTATCCGATGGGAGTGATATCGACCGTATCAACTGGTTGCAGTCCAACTGTTCGGACGATACGTCCAGTTTGGCGCGCAGAAGCTTGTGATGCCGCATGGCGCCGTACAGGTCGTGAATTGAACCGGTGGCGGTGATATCGGATTTGCCGATGCGCATGGTGGCATTGCGCAGGGTGATGACGCGGTCGTTTACCGTGACGGAAGTTTTCTGCACCTGTATGGGAAGTGCACATTCCGGGGTGCGGAACGCCATGCGGTGGAAACCGATGATGCCTTTGGGTGTCCACAGCGAATCGCGTACTTTTTCGGCTGTTATTCCGATGCCAGCTTTGTCCATTCCCAGGCGGGTGTCGCCCATGCGGCAGAACAGTGTGTCCGCTTCCAGTGTAAGCCCTATCTGCGGATTGGCAGGGTTGTGCTCTCCGGGTTGCAGTTTGAGGCGGGCGGATGATTTTCCGCAAAAGAGGTCGAGCGAATCCGCCAGGGATACTCTCAACTTGTTCATCTCTATCTTGCATTCCGTTTTGGCAGGGCGCAGCGTGTCTTGGGAAGGATAGGTGCTGATTGCCGCCGTAAAGCTTTCCGTGGCTGAGTTCAGGGCAGGTGAGCGGAGCGTCATATCCTTGATTTCAACACGCCCTCCGAGCCATTCGTTGCCGGCAAAGTCCAGCGTAGCGTTGCTTGTGAACTCGAAATTCTTTTGGGTATGGCGCAGCACGAGTTTGTCCGTCCTGATTTTGCCTTGCATCTTTACCCGTCCCCAATCCTGTTTCTTGAGGGTGGACAGGCGGCAACGCAGTTTCAGGTCGGCATTCATCTTTCCATCCATACCGATGCCTTCCTGAAGAGGGAAAATCTGCGCCAGCGTATTCAGGTCAACGGTGGAGCGGGTATGAAAGGTGATGTCCGGGTCGGTGAGCAGGTTATCCACTTTCATATCGGCCAATATGTCGGTGTCGGCGCCTTTGAACTGGAAGATTTTCAGGTTCAGGCAGGAGGGGGTGTTCCGCATGAGGTCTATCCGGGCGGAAAAGTCGGCGTTTACCTTGTCTATGCCGTAAGGCAGCCCGGCGTATCTGGCGAAAGCATCTTTTATCCTGATGTCCAGCGTGGCAAGGGGCATCTTCTGCTTGCCGTACATGCCTTTCAGCGTGCCGATGAAACTTACTTCTCCTCCTGCCGATACTTCCGCCTTTTTCAGGATGCTCTCCGGAATCATGTGCAGTACGGTTTCCAGTGAGGGGGTGTGCAGTCCGTATTGCAAATCGACGTCGAGCGCTTGGGCTGCGGTGTCGCGGCGTACGGTTCCTTTTACTCCCAATTTCGTACCGTTGATGTCAATCATGGCATCGTGCAGGAGCAGGGAGTGCCGGGCGGTATTCAGTTCAAGGTCGGTGCGCAGGTGGGTGGCGATGCGGTTTGCCAACAACTGCCCGTCTTGCCAGAAGAGAAGGTTCTTGTTGCGGAAATCTACCGCCAGCATGGAATGGCCTTTCTTCATATTGGCTTTCAGGGTAAGGTCTGTGTCCCATAGGTTGGCGAAAATGCGTGTGTCGCGGTCGTCCATGGTTACCGTGGCGTGCTGGATGGAAATTTGCCGGATGTCGAGCTCGTTGATGTTCATGGCGTCTCCGGCAGGTGAAGAGGCGGACTGTACCGTATCCGGAACGGTGATGTCCCAGTTGGCAATGCCGTCTTTGTTTTTATAGGCATAGATGTCGGCATGTTCCAGTGCCAGGCGGTGGATGCTGATTTTCTGTTGCCGCAGGTAGTCCATGGGGTTGACCACCGCTACGGCCTTTTTGAATGATACCAGGGTGTCGGTCCGTTGCCACAGCGTGTCGCGGATGGCTTTGGAAACCAGGGTTCCGTCGGTCAGTTGCACTCCGAAGCGGGGGAATGTTGAGAAAAAGGTAAGCTCCACGCTTTTCATGTCCAGCTTGGCGTTCAGGTTGCGGTTGGCGGCTTCCAATACTATGGGAGTCAGCTTCTCGGAAGTGAATATGAAATTCAGAACTACGGCAATCAGTATGCCTGCAACGGCTGTGAGTGCTCCCAGTATGATACCGGACAGTTTGAGTATTTTCTTGGTTTGACTTTTCATTTTGTAATTCGTTCTGTAAATATTGGGCAAGGAGTGATTTCCTTTCCTTAATCATGTGCAAAGTTATAACTGTAATTTGATAAAGCCGTAAGCTGGTATTGTTAAAAAATGATTAAAGGAATTTATGAATGATTTTTCCGCTATAATGAATAATTGAGTTCTTTTTTTATGTTAAAGCATGAATAAATGCTGCTTAAATTTTATATTTGTACCGTTGGTATCCGGTTATGTTGCCTTATATATAAGGTATATCGGGATGCCTTAAGTTTAATCTAATAAATTGATGTTATGAAAAAGTACATTGCAGAAATGCTGGGAACCATGGTTCTCGTTCTTATGGGCTGCGGCACGGCAGTCAGTCTGTCGTGCACATCGGCCGACCCTAATCTGGCGGCCACGGTAATAGGTACGGCGCTTGCTTTCGGATTGTCGGTGGTGGCTATGGCCTATACTATCGGTGGTGTTTCGGGCTGCCATATTAATCCGGCGATAACGCTCGGTTGCCTACTTTCCGGCCGTATGAGCGGAAAGGATGCCGGTATGTATATGCTGTTTCAGGTAATAGGAGCTATTTTAGGTTCTGCCGTTCTTTGGGTGCTGACTTCCAATTCGGGTGTGAGCGGAACAGGTGCCAATGCCTGCCAGGAAGGAGTTTCCGTAACGGGCGCCCTACTGGCCGAGATTGTGTTTACATTTGTGTTTGTACTGGTGGTACTGGGCACTACCGATGCCAAGAGGGGCGCCGGTAATTTTGCCGGACTTGCCATAGGTCTCTCTTTGGTACTTGTACATTTGGCCTGCATCCGTTATACCGGTACTTCGGTTAATCCGGCTCGCAGTATAGGCCCTGCGCTCTTTCAGGGTGGAGAGGCTTTGAGCCAGTTGTGGATTTTCATTGTAGGCCCGTTTATCGGTGCGGTGCTGAGTGCCGGGGCATGGAAGATAGTTGCCGGCGGAAAGGAATGAGCCGGTGCCTGGCCTGAACCGGGCCGCTGATATTTGAAGAGGATATTTAAAGAGGATGTTTCCCGATTGCGGCAGAACGCAGTGTTTGGGGAACATCCTCTGTTTTTTTACTCTTTCGACTGGTGTACGGTGAGTTGCGGGAACGGGAATCCGATACCTTCTTCATTGAATGTCTGGTAGACGATTTCGTTGATATCGTACAGTACACTCCAGTAGTCGGCGCTTTTTACCCATACGCGTACCGTGATATCGACGCTGCTTGCGCTCAGTGAACCTAAGACGATGAGGGGGGCGGGGGTGTCCAATATGCGGCTGTCTGCATTGATGATGCGTTGCAGCACGGCTCTTACTCTCTTCACATCCTCACCGTACTCTACGCCGAACACCCATTCGACACGGCGCTTGTCCTGCTTGCTGTAATTGGTGACAGCATTGCCGCTGAGGCTTCCGTTGGGCACATAAATCATACGGTTGTCGAGGGTGGACAGTATGGTGTGGAAAATCTGTATTTCCTTTATCGTGCCGCTTACTCCCGGTCCGTCTATGTAGTCGCCTACTTTGAAGGGTTTGAAAATCAGTATAATCAGCCCGCCGGCAAAGTTGGAAAGATTTCCGGAAAGCGCCATACCCACAGCCACACCGGCGGATGCAAGCAGCGCCGCAAAGCTGGTGGTTTCCACACCGAGCTTGCCGATGATGGCAAAGGCAAGAATCATATTCAGCAAAATCTTTATCAGACTCTTCAGAAAGGTCTGCACGCTGGTTTCAATCTTCCGCTTTTCGAGTATTCTGGCTACCAACACGCTTATCTGCCTGATGATGAAACGTCCGATTACATAGATTAAAATGGCGATTAATATGTCCTTGCCGGCATCCATTCCAAAATCTATCAGTTTTTCCAATGCCTGTTCGAGTTTCCCACCGGCGGCGGGAGTGTTCAATAAAAGTAAATTCATTTCTTTTTCCTTATAAATAAAATAACATTATAAAATAGGTGTATATTCAGCATGCAAAGATAATCAAAATCCGGGCGGTTGTGGCGTATGAAATATATAATGCGTATTATTTCCTAAATAGAATTAAAACATTAATTTTGCCGAATATTACACTCTAACTTAAATAAATTAATAAAAAATGAACGTATGAAAAAAGTATTAACTTTATTCGGATTGCTTTTTGTGCTGTTGGGTAGTGCCCATGCACAGAAAGGAAAACAGGCGATAGGTTTTGGCCTGAGTTACGGAACGGAAATCGAAAGTATCGGGTTGGGTATCAAGTATCAGTACAATATTACCAATCCTATCCGTATAGAGCCGTCTTTCAACTATTTCTTCGAGAATGACAATGTAAGCATGCTGGATTTGAACGTGAATTTTCACTATCTGTTTCCGGTGGCCAAGAGCGTTAAGCTTTATCCGTTGTTCGGTTTGACATTGTCCAACTGGATGTTCGACATGCACGACTTTGATATTGATATGGACGAAGGCCATGTGCATATCGACGATAACGGCAATCATAACGAATGCCGGTTCGGTGTAAATCTGGGAGCGGGAGCGGAATTTGCACTGCCTCGTAACTGGGCGATGAATTTTGAGTTCAGATACCAGCTGGTAAGCGATTTCGACCAGGGGGTTATCAATATAGGAGCTGCATACAGATTCTAAGGGAGCAGCGTATATTTTCGGGCACGGATTACACGGAATTCACGGAAGAAGAATAAAGAAAATCCGTGTTTTCCGTGTAATTTGTATTTCCGTGCCTGAAAAAAATCAAGTGCATTTTGCACGACCTCTTATAATGTTAAAGAGAGAGTCTAATGCCAGGCTCGGGTTTGCTTAGGAGCGTGCCTTGATTTTATCCGCGAATTTTTTCCAGCCTTCGGCCGTTTTGTAGGCTTCGACGGCTTGTGCGGGTACGGAAATGCTTGTTATGGTTTCCGGAAATCCGTACCATTCGCCTTCGGAAGTGGCAGGCGGTGTGAGGGCTTCCACAATGACCTCTTTTATGCCGGTATTGTCGAAAGCGGAAAAGTCGATGCGGGTGACGCGGGCGGGAATGGTCAGTGTATGTACCTTTTGGTTGCCGGTTATCAGGCCTTGCCCCAGGATGCTTATGCTTTGAGGAATTTCAAAGCGGGCAAGGTTGGGGCAGCCTACAAGGCAGTGCTCTTTGATTACGGCATCCGGATGGTTGCTTGAGGCAGGACCGTATGCGGATACTTCCGTCAGGTTGGGGCATAGGTAGAAGGCACGTGCTTCTATGGTGGAGATGCTGTTGGGAAGTTGTATGGTGGTGATGCCGCTTCCCCGGAATGCTTCCATACCGATATGTGTGACGCTTTGGGGGATTACTGCGGATTTCAGATGTTCCGTCATCATGAATGCCTGTGTTCCGATGGCTGTGAGTGCAGACGGCAGTAATACTTCTTCTACTCCGGAGCATGCGAAAGCGCTTTCGGGAATCCGGGTGATTTGGGTGTGCGAGAGGTCGACCCGTTTCAGCCGGTCGCAGTAGTAGAACAAATCCGGCGCAAGCTGCTGCAAGGTGGACGGGAATACGATTTCCTGTACGCCGGAGTTGAAGAAGGCCATTTCGCCGATAGAGGTCAGTCCCTCGTTCATCACGACTCTGGTGATTTGCCTGTTCTGTATGAAGGCTTCCGGTGCAATGGCTGTTACGTGTGGGGGAAGCGTGATTTCGCTGTATCCTTTATACGCTCCTGTCAATACGCCTTCCTGCACGTAGACGGGGACAATGCTTACGGTAAAGCTTGCCTGACGGTCTTCTATGCCGATAGTCAGTTCCAGCCGCTCTGCCGGAACATCGGAAGAAAAGCCGCTGACCTGTTCCGGGGTTACAGTAAGGGGGGATTCTTGTCCGTTACTGTAGATGCCGGTCAGCAGAAGGCCTTCCAAATCCAGCTCTTCTCCCAAAGTATATACTATTTTATGAGGCGGCTGTACAATGGACAGTCTGGTAAGTGTTGCTTTGTCTTCCGGTTGCTCTTGTTCGGGGGCGAGGGCGGAAGTCAGGCGGATTTCAAGCTGTATGTCTTTTCCGGCATCTATCGTTTTTCCGACGGACCATATACGGTAGTTATCCGGACCGCCGCCTTCCTGTACGACAAACGTCAGGAAGCGCTGCGATTGTCCGGAGAACCATGTTTCGCCGGGCAGCGTGAACAGGGCGATGCCCTGCGCGTTGGCGGTTGCGCCGGCAGTAGGCGGTGTGAGGTTATCTTGCTCGAATGCCTTGTAGTCTTTTTCGTCATACATCTTTACGGGAACGCCGGGCATCACTTTTCCGTTTTCGTCATAAACGGTTACGCTTACACGGCTTTCTTTTCCTGTGTGCTGCTCCTTTTCGCATGCTACCGTCAGGAAGACCGCACATACTAAAAAAATAATTTTATTCTTCATATTCTTACACATTTTTAATCGTTGTTCCGGTTGCAAAGATAGTGAATACGGCTCTTCCGGGAGTTACGATTTGAATGTGTAAATCTAACGGGCGTGTTTTTATGCTGTTGTTTTACAGTGAATTATAAAGTGAGGCTTTGCCTTTTTCTAACACGGCTCTGACATCTATCCGAAAAGGGATAAGAACAGGTCGGTATGGGGTGTTCCGGCTGTTTTGATGCGCGACTTCAACCGGGATTTCCGGGCATAGATGTTTGCCACGCTCTCTTTCGTGAACAGGCTGATTACTTGCGGGGAGAATCCGGTGAAGATGTAGCAGAGCAGGCGGATGTCATTTTCTTTCATTGCCGGAAAGTCCTGCCGGAGTTTCTGCATGACGTTGTCATGGCAGGTATCTGCCATTTGTTCGAGTTCCCGGAGCATTTCACTGTTTTCTGAGAAGTCGGTGATTATCCGTTTTACTTCCTGAAACATGGCTGCCTGTTGCGATGGGGTATTCTCGCGCTCGTAATAGGTCTTTCCGAGTTTGTCGAGGATGTCGAAGCGGGAAGCAACCAGACTCTTCAGCCGCTTTTCCGTGTCTTGCCGTCCTTCCAGTTGCCGGGTGAGCGCCCGGTATTCGGCACGGGCCTCTTCCGCCAGCAGCAGGTAACGGTCGGTGCGTTCGCGCTGGATGCGCAGGCGCTGGCGGATGATATAAACGGCTATTCCGGCGAGGATGAATATGGCGCAGATAACGGTGGTTTCCCAGAAGATGCGGTTCTTCATCCGGTATTCGGCAAAGGCGGATTGTTCCTGGAAATATTCTTTCTCCGTTATGCCGGCAGAGACCTGCATGGTGGAACGGGTGAGGGAGTCTGTGAGGTAGATATAGCGGTGTATGTGGTCGGTCGCTTTCCGGAAGTTTCCGGAGAGGGCCTCTATCCGGTAGGCTGTGTATTGCAGTTCGGCCCGGTCGAGCACGTCATTGTCTTGCGCCTCTGCCAGTTGCAGGTAGTGGCGCGCACTATCCGTATGGTGTTTGAGGAGCTGGACGTCCACCATAGTGTGTGCGCTGTAGCGGGATGCCTTGCGTGCCGACTGTTCGATGCGTTGCAGCAGGTCCTGGGGGATTTGTTTTCTGCCCGATTTTACATAGAGGGAGGCAAGGTTGCTGAGGGCTGCTCCGGCAAGACGTTCGTCTGCCTGTTCGTCGGCAAGGTCGAGGGCGGCGGAATATAGCCTGATGGCACGCTCCAAATCTTTCTGGCGGTAGGATGAGGCTGCCATATCAAGCGTAGCTTCCGTTTCCTTACGAAGACTGTCGGATACCTGAAAATTCTCTCTGGCCTGCTTGAAGTAGTGGTAGGCGCGGACGTAGTTCATCTGTCCGTAGTATATACTGCCGATGCGTTCGTAGAGAAGCCCTTTATTGTAAGGGTCTTGCCGGCTTTGCAGCTGCTCTTCGATTTGCAGGAAGATGCGCAAAGCTCCGGATTTATCGCCGGCATCGGTCAGCAGGCTGTCCGCGAGGTTAAGGCTGGGGAGCTGTTTACGTTCATGGCATCCCGCCAGCGGCAGGAGCATACATATAATAGGTATGATAAGGCGTTTCATGCCGTGAATGTAGTGATAAAAGATGTTTTGCACAAGTGAAAGGCGGGAAATGAGGAGCTTTGTGTGAATTTCCTGCATTTCTTTTTTTAGGCTTCGCGGAACTTCCTATCTTTGCACTTCTAAATGTAGATAAAACCGTAACACTTTGGAATGGCTATATAGTTTGTTTGTCGAACACTCCGCATTGCAGGCGGTGGTGGTGCTCTCGCTGATTTCCGCTATCGGATTAGGGTTGGGGAAAATACATATTTGCGGTATTTCCCTCGGCGTGACGTTTGTTTTCTTTGCCGGTATTCTTGCCGGACATTTCGGACTGTCCATCGACCCGCAGATGCTGAACTATGCGGAGAGTTTCGGACTGATAATATTTGTGTATGCACTGGGGCTGCAAGTGGGGCCGGGTTTTTTCAGCTCCTTCCGCAAGGGCGGGGTGCAGTTGAATATGCTGGCGCTGGGAGTGGTGCTCATCGGTACGCTGATGGCCGTATTGGGCAGTTATACCCTGGATATTTCACTGCCGGACATGGTGGGTATCCTCTGCGGCGCTACCACCAATACGCCGGCGCTGGGTGCGGCACAGCAGACATTGAAGCAAATGGGGCTGGAAGCCAGTACGCCGGCTTTGGGATGTGCCGTGGCATATCCGCTGGGGGTAGTGGGCGTTATTCTTGCCGTGCTGATAATACGCAAGGCATTGGCGCGTAAGGAAGATCTGGAGTTGAAAGAGAAGGACGATGCGAACAAAACTTACATTGCGGCGTTTCAAGTACACAATCCGGCCATCTTCGATAAAAGCATCAAGGAGATAGGCGGCTTGAATTATCCGAAGTTCGTAATCTCCCGTCTGTGGCGGGACGGCAACGTAAGCATTCCCACTTCCGAGAAGATAATCAGGGAAGGAGACCGCTTGCTGGTGGTGACTTCGGAGAAGTATGCTCCGGCACTGACCGTACTGTTCGGCGAACAGGAACATACCGACTGGAACAAAGAGGATATAGACTGGAATGCCATAGACAGCCAGCTCATTTCGCAGCGTATCGTGGTGACGCGTCCCGAACTGAACGGAAAGAAACTGGGCTCGCTGCACCTGCGCAATCATTACGGCATCAACATCAGCCGTGTGTACCGTAGCGGCGTGCAGTTGCTTGCCACCGCGGAACTGACCTTGCAGTTGGGCGACCGTCTGACAGTGGTAGGTGAGGCTGCCGCCATCCAGAATGTGGAAAAAGTGTTGGGAAATGCCATCAAGAGCCTGAAAGAACCGAATCTGGTAGCGGTGTTTATCGGTATCATCCTGGGTCTGGCTTTGGGTGCGATTCCCATTTCCCTGCCGGGCATCAGTGCTCCGGTGAAGCTGGGACTTGCCGGCGGACCGATTATCGTAGGTATTCTGATCGGTACGTTCGGGCCGAGGATGCACATGATAACCTATACTACACGCAGTGCCAACCTGATGCTCCGTGCATTGGGACTGTCGCTCTACCTGGCTTGTCTGGGACTGGATGCCGGAGCGTATTTCTTCGATACGGTGTTCCGTCCGGAAGGCCTGCTGTGGATTGCCGCAGGGTTCGTGCTGACCGTTGTGCCGGTGCTGATAGTGGGAGTGGTTGCCTTTAAATGGATGAAGGTGGACTTCGGCTCCATGGCAGGTATGCTGTGCGGAAGCATGGCCAACCCGATGGCGCTGAATTATGCCAACGACACCATTCCGGGCGATAATCCGTCGGTGGCTTATGCAACGGTGTATCCGATGTGTATGTTCCTGCGGGTAATCATAGCACAGGTGCTGCTGATGTTCCTGTTGAATTGAGAGCTGAGAATTGAAAATTGAGAAATGACAAAGAGGGCTTAATTGCTGATAATTGAATATATATCATAAATCTAAAATCATAAATCGTATCATGGGAACTATTACTCCGGAAAGTATAGTCAACGACTTACGCTATTTGCAACTGTTGTCGCGCAGTTTTCCTACCATCGCCGATGCCAGTACGGAAATCATCAACCTGGAAGCTATTCTGAATCTGCCTAAAGGTACGGAACATTTCCTGACGGATATTCATGGAGAGTACGAGGCTTTTCAGCATGTATTGAAGAATGCTTCGGGTGCGGTAAAGCGGAAGGTGAATGAAATCTTCGGGCATACGCTGCGCGAAAGCGAGAAGAAGGAAATCTGTACGCTGATTTATTATCCGGAAGAGAAGTTGCAGTTGATAAAGGAACAGGAAACGGACCTGGACGACTGGTATCTCATCACCCTGAACCAACTGGTGAAAGTCTGCCAGAACGTATCTTCCAAATACACACGCTCGAAAGTGCGCAAAGCGTTGCCGGCGGAGTTCTCCTATATCATTCAGGAGTTGCTGCACGAGTCCAGCGTAGAGCCTAACAAGCATGCGTATATCAATGTGATTATCAGTACAATTATCTCGACCAAGCGTGCGGATGACTTTATCATTGCCATGTGCAAGCTTATCCAACGGCTTACAATCGACTCGCTGCACATCGTGGGCGATATTTACGACCGTGGTCCGGGTGCGCATATCATCATGGATACGCTTTGCGACTACCATAATTTCGACATTCAGTGGGGCAACCATGACATACTGTGGATGGGCGCCGCATCGGGCAATGACGCCTGCATAGCGAACGTTATCCGTATGTCCATGCGCTATGCCAACCTGGCGACACTGGAGGACGGCTATGGCATCAATCTGCTGCCGCTGGCTACCTTTGCGATGGATACCTATGCGGATGATCCTTGCACTATCTTTGCTCCGAAGATGAACTTTGCCGATGCCAATTACAACGAAAAGACACTGCGGCTGATTACGCAGATGCACAAGGCGATTACGATAATCCAGTTCAAACTGGAAGCGGAGATTATAAACCGGCGTCCGGAGTTTGACATGGACAACCGGAAACTACTGCACAAGATTGACTTTGAACGGGGCGTATTTGTGTACGAAGGCAAAGAATACGAACTGCGCGATGCCAATTTCCCGACTATTGACCCTGCCGACCCGTATCGCCTGACGGATGAAGAAAGGGAGCTGGTTGAAAAGATTCATGCTTCGTTCATGAACAGCGAGAAGCTGAAGAAGCATATGCGTTGCCTGTTTACGTACGGCGGCATGTATCTGGTGTGCAACAGCAACCTGCTTTATCACGCATCCGTGCCCCTGAATGAGGACGGAAGTTTCAAGCATGTACGTATCGGAACGAAAGAGTATTGGGGGCATAAACTGCTGCAAAAGACCGACCAGCTTATCCGTACCGCCTACTTTGACGAGGATGGTTCGGCGGAGAAGAATTTTGCGTTGGATTATATGTGGTATATGTGGTGCGGCCCGGATGCGCCCTCTTTCGACAAGGATAAGATGGCTACCTTTGAGCGTTACTTCATAGCCGACAAGGCTTTGCATAAAGAGAATAAAGGTTATTACTACACGCTTCGCAACCGTGCGGATATTTGCGACAATATTCTGGCGGAGTTCGGGGTGGAACCGGGACCTCATTCGCATATCATCAACGGACATGTGCCGGTGAAGACGATTAAAGGCGAACGCCCCATAAAGGCTGATGGAAAGTTACTGGTGATTGACGGCGGTTTCTCCAAAGCCTATCAGCCCGAAACGGGTATTGCGGGCTATACGCTGGTATATCACTCGCACGGCATGCAGTTGGTGCAGCACGACCCGTTCCAGAGCCGTCAGAAAGCGATTGAAGAGGGACAGGATATCAAGTCCACAACCTTCGTTATCGAATTCAACTCGCAGCGTATGATGGTGAAGGACACCGATAAGGGCAAGCAGCTCGTGACGCAGATTCAGGATTTGAAGAAGTTGCTGGTGGCATATAGAACGGGATTTATCAAAGAAAAGGAGATTTTCTGATATAGCTGTGGGTTACGAGTGCTTGCATTGCTTGAAAAAACACATGACAAGTGTTCTTGCCAATAGTGCCGGATTAGTATTTGAATAACACCACACCGCCTTCTACAATGGCTCCCTTGTCGAAGTTGGCATTCCTGTTGTAGTATCTGTCCCAACCGTAACCGCCCGTAACGAATACTCCTAATTTTGCCGTCAGACGGTATTCGAGGTTGATACGGGTTTGGAGAGAATAGAGGCGGGCAGGGAAGCCATAGTCTTTATTCTTGAAAGTTTCTACGTGCTGGTATCCCAAATCGCCGCTGATGAACAGTTGCTTGCAGACGGGCAATTCCAGTCCGGCACGGTAGAAAAGCGCACCGGAGAACTTATCGCTGAAGTCGAGGAAATGCGTACCGCCACCGAGGATGGTATAGAACAGTTTGTTCTTGAAGCGGGCTGCAAGGTTCAGTTTCGTGGTGTTGCCGCCGAAAAACATCATCTGTACTTTGGTGTCCGGGTTGGCATTGACCAGTCCCAGTTGGAAACCGTCCAGCTTCTCCTTGTAGTAGTTTACCAAACCTATCTGAAGGCCTTTGGCACGGACGGCTACATTCAGGGGAGAGAGCTGCACGCCGGCAGACGTACCGCCTGTGATATTGCCCAGACCGGCAATCTGGAGTCCTTTCATATCGCCGCCCACCACATTCAGCAGTCCGGACATGGTGACACCGGAAAAATTACCGCCCGATATATTGGCGAGTCCCGAAAGCTGTACGCCGGCAGTCTTTTCGCCTGTAATATTCAGCAAGCCTCCTACAATCACTCCGTTGCTGTTATCGCCCGTGATATTGGCAAGGCCGGAGAAGACCATTCCCCGTGCGTGATTACCCGTGATGCCCACAAGACCGGAAACGGACAGACCGCTGAGGTTATTGCCGTTGATATTGGTGATGCCCGCTACCTGTACGCCCCGCATGCTTCCACCCACCATGTTGGATATACCGGAGATTTGAACTCCGTTCATGTCTCTGCCCGTAACAGCTCCCAAAACGTTTACTCCCAAGCCGTTCAAACGGTTCATCGCCGAGAAGATACCGAGATTGAAGAATGTGCTTCCGACCGTATCCGTGCGCTGTGTGGAAAGATTTTTCCAAAGGGAAAGGTTGATACCGTTTTTTTCTTTACGGGCAGACTGTTGCCGGTCTGTCCGGGCATGGCCTGTCCCTGCCAATAGCAGGGACAGACAGATAAGTGGAAATATACGTTTCATAATTCTTTATAATGTTTCATCGGGCCAGGGTGCCAACCGGTTGGTGGCACGTAATACAGGACGCTGTGCATCCACCGACCGCAGATAGTTGCTCAGTTTCTTTGATAGTTTCTTTACAAGTTTGGGGTTCTCGGCGGCTACGTCATGCTTTTCGCTGATGTCGGCAGGGATATTGAACAATTCGTGCTTGCCGCTGTCGAAGTAGTACACCAGTTTCCATTCTCCGGAACGGATGGAGCAGGTGGCGCCTATGCCCGGACCGGAAGGACCCCAACTGTGCGGGTAGTGCCAGTAGATGTCGCGCGAGGGCATTTTACCTTTGCCCGTAAGCAGGGGCAGGAAGCTGATGCCGTCGCGTTTCTGTACCGTATTGTAGTGCTCCACACCGGCTATTTCGAGAATGGTGGGGAAGAAATCTTCTATCATCAGATAATGGTCGCATTTGGTTTCTGCCGCTACTATGCCGGGCCAGCGTACAATCATCGGTTCGCGCACCCCGCCTTCGTAGGCGGAACCTTTTCCGCTGTTGAGCGGATAGTTCTGCCTGTGCAGCTCTCCTGCACGGGTGTGTGCAGCCAGTCCGCCATTATCGGACATGAAGAGCAGTACAGTGTTGTCGGTGAGATTGTTTTTGTCCAGATAGTCCATCAGGTCGCCGAGACTTTTGTCCATGCCTTCAATCAGGGTGGCATACGCTGCTTCTACCGGGGGAAGTCCTTTGTCCAGATATTTTTGGTAGAAACGCATGTCGGGCTGGATAGGCGTATGGATGGCATAATGGGCCATGTAGAGGAAGAAAGGCTTGTCCGTTGTCCGGGCGTTGTCCAAAGCTTTCTCGGCTTCTATGGTAAGGGCTTCGGAGAGGAATATGTCTTTGCCGTGATATTTCTCCAGTCCGGGTACGGCAGCCAGTGGGCTTTTTCCGCCGGGTTTGTTTCCGAAGTTCTGCATGCCGTAGTAGCTGGCGGGAGAGCCTGCCGCATGGCCGGCTATGTTCACGTCGAAGCCCATTTTCAGCGGATCGGCTCCGGGCGTGTCATTGGCTCCGAAGTGGGCTTTGCCGCAATGGATGGTGTGGTAACCGTTGTCCTTGAGCACTTGTGCCAGCGAGGTGACTTGCGTGGTGCGTTCCACACCCGGTTCCTGACAGATACCGTTGACATTCCATTCGGGGTATATCATAACGGAGTCCGGCTGTTCGTGGGTGGTATTCTTGCGTAACGTCCAGCTTGTCACCCGGTGACGCGCAGCGTTCATACCCGTAAAAAGACTGACGCGCGTAGGCGAACTGATGCTACAGGCATAGGCTTGCGTGAACATCTTGCCCTGCTTTGCCAAACGCTCCATATTGGGTGTATGGTACGTGTCGTTGTAGCGGGTGCGTTGTGTCCAGAAAGGCAGGGATGTGTCCTGCCAACCCATATCATCTACTAAAAATAAAATAATGTTCGGACGCTTGTCCGTAACAGGTGCCGTTTCATTTGACGGCCTTGTGTGTACTTCTCCTGCCATTCCACATAACGGGAGCAGCGCAGCAGATAATAACAATTCGTTTTTCATCGGGAAAAGAGAGGTTAGGGTTAGTGGTTAGTGATTAGTGGTTAGTGATTAGTGGTTAGTGATTAGTGGTTAGTGATTAACATTAAAAATAGCGGTAAATAATTAGCGCAATATACTGCACAGCCTACTAATCGCTAATCACTAACCGCTAATTACTATTTCATCATCCTTTTGCTTCCTGATACAGGAAGCGTTTGATAGATTTTTTTGGTGTCTTTTCAAATTCTTCGGGATATATCTTCATTTTGGAAATCTGGCTGTAAGCGGGCAGTTCTGCATTCAGAGCCACACGATTCTCTTCCATGACGCGTTCTATATCGTCGTTGTTGAGGCCGTGGGCAAAGGCATCGTCAAAGTCGGGATATACCAGTCCCACGAGCTTTTCGTTCTGTTGTACGATGATGCTTTCAGCTACGTACGGCAGGTTGTTCAGCTTGTCTTCTATTTCTTCGGGGTAGATGTTCTGTCCGTTTGGACCGAGGAGCATATTCTTGCTGCGTCCTTTGATGGTGACATTGCCTTCGGCGTCCATCAGGGCAAGGTCGCCGGTGTGCAGCCAGCCGTCTTTGTCCACAACTTCGGCGGTAGCCTCTTCATTCTTGTAGTAGCCCAGCATGACGTTGGGGCCGCGGCAGACAATCTCGCCGGGGATATTCTCCGGGTCGGGAGAGAGAATCTTCACTTCCATGCGCGGAGCGGCTTTTCCGCAGGAACCGGGTTTGAAGCGCGTCCAGTCTTCGTAGCAGATGATAGGGCCGCATTCCGTCATACCATAACCCACGGTATAGGGGAAGTCTATCATGCGCAGGAACTGTTCCACTTCCTGATTGAATGCCGCACCGCCGACAATGACTGTGGCAAAATTGCCGCCGAATGCCTGTACCATTTGCTCGCGTACGGTGGCTTTTATCTTGTCGTTGATGATAGGCACTTTCAGCAACAGTTTCATGGTAGGCGTTTCCAGCTTGGGCAATACACTCTTCTTGATAATCTTCTCGATAATGAGCGGTACGGCTACGATGAGGTTCGGCTTTATGTCGGCAAATGCCTGGAAGATAATCTTCGGGCTTGGCATGCGGGTGAGGTAGTAGATGTGGCAACCTACGGAGAACTCGTACAGGAATTCGAATGCCAATCCGTACATATGCGCCATCGGCAGCATGCATACCAGTTTGTCGCCGGCTTTCAGCGGCAGTACTTCGAAAGCGAATCGGGTGTTGGACCACAGACTGCGATAGGGGAGCATTACGCCTTTCGAGTAACTGGTGGTACCGGAAGTATAGTTGATGACCGCCAGTTCTTCGGGCTGGTCTTTGTGATAGTCGATGTGTTCCTTACGGAAGTTCTTGGGGAATTTCTTGCCGAACATCTCATTGAGGTGCTCGCGGGCGTAAGTAACCCGTTCGTTGCGCGATACCAGCAGGGTGAAGTCCGTCATCATGAAGATACCTTCCAGCAACGGCATGGCGCTTTCGTTGAGGTTTTCCCACACCTGGTCGCCGACAAAAAGAAGCTTGGCTTCGGAGTGGTTGACGATGTTATGCACATTGTCCGCCTTGAACTCGTGAAGAATGGGCACGATGACCGCACCATACGTCAGGGTAGCTAGGAAAGTGACTCCCCAGTGCGAACTGTTACGTCCGCAGACGGCGATTTTATCACCTTTCTTAATGCCGCTCGCTTCAAAAATGATATGCAGTTTTTCTATTTTGCGGGCTACATCCTTGTATTGCAGGGTGGCTCCCTTATAATCGGTCAGGGCATCCAGATCCCAGTTTTCCTTTATACTATTCTCTATATAGGCGATAAAACTTTGTTCCATTATATATTGCACATTTAGTTGAAAATTGTGCAAATATAAGGGTTTATGTAGAGAATGCAAACTTTTAGGGGGAAAAAGCATTTTATGCAAATTCCCCCTTTGAGCCTATTTATTGTTATCCAGGTACCAGCGGTACATCCGCTCTACACCTTCTTCGATGTCTATTTTATGATGCCAGCCCAGTGCGTGCAGCTTACTCGGGTCGGTGAGCTTGCGCATGGTCCCATCGGGTTTGGAAGTGTCGAAAGTCAGCTTTCCGCGATAACCCACAACGCTGACAATCAGTTCGGCAAGCCGGCGGATAGTGATTTCCTTACCTGTGCCGATGTTGATGTGGCAGTTGCGGATGTCCTTGTCTCCGGGCTTACAGGTGTCTTTGAAGTCTACGTGCTCCATGACGAATACGCTGGCATCCGCCATTTCCTCGCTCCAGAGGAATTCGCGCAGCGGCGTTCCCGTACCCCAAAGCCGGACTTCTTCTTCGCTGATGCCGTATTTGGAAAGTATGTCCAGTATCTCTCCGTTGCTGTTGCTGCCGTTGATGCCTTCTACCGGACGCAGGTTCATGTCGCGGCGCACGGCATCCCAGTCGCCTTGTTGCAGGCAGTGGGCCAGGTGTATCTTGCGAATCATGGCAGGAAGTACGTGGCTGCGTTCCAGGTCGAAGTTGTCGTTGGGACCGTAGAGGTTGGTGGGCATGACGGCAATGTAGTTCGTGCCGTATTGGAGGTTGAAGCTCTCGCACATTTTCAATCCGGCAATCTTGGCAATGGCGTACGGTTCGTTGGTGTACTCCAGGGGTGAGGTGAGGAGTACGTCTTCTTTCATCGGCTGTTCGGCATCACGCGGATAGATACAGGTGCTGCCCAGAAAGAGCAGTTTCTTGACATTGTGGCGGAAACTTTCGCCAATGACATTCTGCTGTATCTGGAGATTCTTGTAAATGAAATCGGCACGGTAGATGCTGTTTGCCATGATACCGCCCACGAAAGCAGCGGCAAGGAATACGTATTCCGGCTGTTCCTCATCGAAGAAACGGCGGACGGCAACACCGTCCAGCAGGTCGAGTTCTTTATGGGTTCTGCCCACGAGGTTGGTATAGCCTTTCTCCTGCAGGTTTTTCCAGATAGCAGAGCCTACCAGTCCGCGATGCCCTGCGATGTATATTTTTGCGTTCTTGTGTAACATTGTTATAAAATGGATTGGTTTCAGACAGAAGAACAAAAGAACATATTCGGTTTATACTCTTTTTTATTTTCTCATATATATGTTCTTTTGTTCTTCTGTCTGAAAAATTAAATTATCTGTTTCAGTCTTCTTTGCTTCTCAAATGCAGTTTCCGTACAAACTTCATGTCATGTTCCGCCATGATGTGTACCAACTCCTCAAAGCTTGTCTGCTGCGGGTTCCACCCCAGCAGTGTTTTGGCTTTGGTGGGGTCTCCCAATAGCTGTTCCACTTCGGAAGGACGGAAATATTTGGGATCCACCTCTACCAGTACCTTACCGGTTTGGCTGTCAATACCCTTCTCGTTCACACCTTCGCCTTCCCAGCGCAGTTCTATGCCGGTTTCCTTAAAGGCAAGTGTGGCAAATTCGCGTACGGTGTGCATCTCTCCGGTAGCAATCACGAAGTCTTCCGGCGTATTGTGTTGCAGGATAAGCCACATACATTCCACATAGTCTTTGGCATATCCCCAGTCGCGGCGTGCGTCCAGATTGCCCAGATACAGTTTGTCCTGGAATCCTTGTGCAATGCGGGCGGCAGCCAGCGTAATCTTGCGGGTAACGAAGGTTTCGCCGCGGCGCTCGCTTTCGTGGTTGAAGAGAATGCCGTTTACGGCAAACATGCCGTAGCTTTCGCGGTAGTTCTTTGTAATCCAGAAACCGTATTGCTTGGCTACGCCGTAGGGACTGCGCGGGTAGAAAGGGGTAGTCTCCTTCTGCGGCACTTCCTGCACCTTACCGAACAGTTCCGAGGTAGATGCCTGATATATCCTGGTTTTCTTTTCCAGACCGAGAATGCGTACAGCTTCGAGCATGCGCAGCGTACCTATGGCATCTGTTTCGGCGGTATATTCGGGTACATCGAACGAGACCTTTACGTGGCTCTGTGCAGCAAGGTTGTATATCTCATCCGGCTGCACCTGCTGGATAATGCGTATCAGCGAACTACTGTCCGTCATATCTCCATAATGCAGGTTGATAGTCCGTTTCTGCTTCATGTCGCGCACCCATTCATCGAAATACAGATGTTCGATACGCCCGGTATTGAACGAAGATGAGCGGCGCAATATGCCGTGTACTTCATATCCTTTTTGTAACAGGAATTCTGCGAGGAACGAACCGTCCTGTCCGGTTATTCCGGAGATTAGAGCTTTTTTCATTGTTTCTGGTATTATACTTTTTTTGATTGTTGCATATTTCGTCCTGCAAAAATCGTAATTTATTGTGAGACAACAAAGCCAATGCGGTAAATGATTTTGAGATTATCTATGTTTTACACCTGGAGTAACATTCGGATGATTGTCGGGAAGCGGATGTGACATCGTTTTTTCTGTATCAATCCTTTATGAAAAAAGATGAATTAATTTCAAATTAGATACGAACAAACAGACGTTATTTTTTGTTTTAATAACAAAGATAAATTATACAAGTATATGGAGAATTTAAATAAAACAGACATTGGACTGATAGGGCTGGCCGTGATGGGCGAGAATCTTGCATTGAATATGGCGGACAAGGGCTGGCGGGTTTCGGTTTATAACCGTACGGTTCCGGGGATTGAAGAAGGTGTGGTAGAACGTTTTATAAACGGACGTGCACAGGGTAAAAATATTGAAGGATATACGGATATAGCTCGTTTTGTGGAGTCTGTAGCCGTTCCGCGCAAGATAATGATGATGGTTCGTGCCGGCAGTGCGGTAGACGAACTGATGGAGCAGCTTTTCCCGTTGCTTTCTCCGGGAGATATATTGATAGACGGAGGCAATTCCAACTATGAAGACACCAATCGCCGTGTGGCATTGGCCGAAGCGAGAGGCTTCCGTTTTGTGGGAGCAGGTGTTTCCGGCGGTGAAGAGGGTGCATTGAATGGAGCTTCTATCATGCCGGGCGGTTCGGTAAGCGCCTGGGAAGAAGTGAAGCCCGTTTTGCAGAGTATTGCTGCCAAAGCATCCGACGGCACGCCTTGCTGTCAGTGGGTGGGACCGGCTGGTTCGGGACATTTTGTTAAGATGATTCATAATGGCATCGAATATGGCGATATGCAGCTTATTTCTGAAGCCTATTGGGTGATGAAGAACCTGCTGAAGCTGGATAACGGAGAAATGTCTTCGGTCTTTTCGCAATGGAATGAGGGCAAATTGCGTAGCTATCTTATTGAAATTACTGCTAATATCTTGCAGCATAAAGATAAGTCGGGTGGTTATCTGATAGATAAAATACTGGATACAGCCGGACAAAAAGGTACAGGCAAATGGTCGGTAATCAATGCGATGGAGCTTGGTATGCCGTTGGGGCTGATTGCTACGGCTGTTTTTGAACGCAGCTTGTCGGCTCAGAAGGAACTGCGGAAGTCGGCTGCCGGGCATTTTACCTGCCGGCGCACGGAGGTGGTATACAACAAATCCGAAATGGTAGGAGATATTTATTCGGCGCTTTATGCATCCAAACTGGTGTCTTATGCTCAAGGCTTTGCTGTATTGCAACGTGCTTCGGACTCTTTCGGATGGAACCTCGACCTGGCTTCCATTGCCCGTATGTGGCGTGGCGGCTGCATCATCCGCAGTATCTTCCTCAATGATATTGCAGCCGCTTTCGAGGGGAATGAGAAACCGCAGCATCTTCTTCTTGCTCCTTATTTCAGCAATGAGATGAAACAACTGCTCTCCGGCTGGAAACATCTGGTGGCACAGGCTATGAAAGAGGAACTTCCGGTTCCTGCATTTTCATCGGCATTGAATTATTTTTATTCACTCGTCTCCGCCAACTTACCGGCGAATATGATTCAGGCACAGCGCGATTATTTCGGAGCGCACACCTTTGAGCGTGTGGACGGACTGCGTGGGCAGTTCTTCCATGAAAACTGGACAGGACACGGCGGAGAAACGAAGTCGGGAACCTATAACGTGTAGTCTTTCTTTAGTGTGAAGATTACTGAAATTCCCCTACAAACATAAAGCTATGAGTAAATTTGTGATGATAATTTTCGGCGCTTCCGGTGACCTGACGAAGCGCAAGTTAATACCGGCATTATATAATCTGTACAAGGATAACCGTCTGCCGGAAGGTTTTGCAGTTTTAGGCATCGGACGTACCGGATACCTGGATGATACCTACCGTACTTATATAAGGACGGAAATGGAACGTTTTGTGGCTTCGGAAGAACATGCCAACGGACGTATGACTGATTTTTGCAATCATCTGTACTATCTTTCGCTTAATCCGGCCGAGGCTGCCGATTATAGAAAACTGGATGCCCGTCTCCGGGAACTGACGGGTGAGCAGGAGCCGGACGGCATGTTGTACTATCTGGCAACGCCGCCGTCGCTGTATGGTGTGATTCCTCTTCATCTCAAGACTGCCCGTCTGAACCGTCCTCATACGCGTATCATCGTCGAGAAGCCTTTCGGCTATGATTTGGAATCTGCCCGTGAACTGAACCGTATCTATGCTTCCGTATTCGAGGAGCATCAGATTTACCGTATAGACCATTTCCTGGGTAAAGAGACTGCGCAGAACATTCTGGCTTTTCGTTTTGCCAATGGCATCTTCGAGCCGCTTTGGAACCGTAATTACATTGACTATGTAGAGATTACCGCAGTAGAGAATTTGGGTATCGAACAGCGTGGAGGGTTTTATGAAGGAACCGGAGCATTGCGTGATATGGTACAGAATCACCTCATTCAGTTGGTAGCGCTTACCGCGATGGAACCGCCGGCAGTTTTCAATGCCGATAATTTCCGCAACGAGGTGGTAAAAGTATATGAATCTCTCTCTCCCTTGACAGAAGAAGACCTGAACGAGCACATTGTCCGTGGGCAATATACCGCGTCTGCGACCAAGCCCGGTTATCGTGAAGAGAAGAACGTAGCTTCCGATTCCCGTACCGAAACTTATATTGCCATGAAAATAGGCATTGACAACTGGCGGTGGAGCGGCGTTCCTTTCTATATCCGTACCGGAAAACAGATGCCGACCAAGGTGACCGAAATCGTGGTACACTTCCGCGAGACACCTCATCAGATGTTCCGTTGTGAAGGCGGCCACTGCCCGCGTGCCAACAAACTGATTCTGCGTTTGCAGCCCAATGAGGGTATTGTGCTGAAGTTCGGAATGAAAGTTCCGGGACCGGGGTTTGATGTGAAACAGGTGATGATGGACTTCAGTTATTCCGATTTGGGCGGTCTGCCCGCCGGAGACGCGTATGCCCGCCTGATTGAAGACTGTATACAGGGAGACCAGACACTCTTTACCCGTAGCGATGCCGTGGATGCGTCATGGCGTTTTTTCAATCCTGTGCTGAAGTATTGGCAGGAACATCCGGATGCACCGCTTTACGGTTATCCCGTGGGAACGTGGGGACCTTTGGAAAGTGAAGCTATGATGCGTGAGCATGGGGCCGAATGGACTAACCCGTGTAAGAATTTGACGAATACTGATGAATATTGTGAATTATGAAAAGTTATGTATATCCTGCTGCAACCTCGACTGCACGTGCTCTTATCCGGTATATAATCGATATGATGAACCGGGAGCCGGAGCGGATTTTTTACCTTGCTTTCAGCGGAGGAACGACTCCTTCCCTTATGTTCGACATTTGGGCGCATGAGTTCAGAGAAGAGACTCCTTGGATGCGGATGCGGATTTTCTGGGTGGACGAACGTTGTGTATCCGTCAGCGACTCGGACAGCAATTACGGTACTATGCTGCGTTTGCTGCTGCAAGAGGTAGGCATACCCGATGAATATGTATACCCCATTCATGGTGATTGCCGTAGTCCGGTGCAAGAGGCAAAACGTTATTCGGATTTGGTTTTCAGTACGGTTCCTTTGCACCGGGGTTTCCCTACCTTTGACATAGTGCTGTTGGGAGCAGGTGATGACGGACATACTTCTTCCATTTTCCCCGGTCAGGAGTATCTGCTCTCTTCTTTTCATCCGTATGAAAAGAGTATAAATCCTTATAACGGGCAGCCTCGTATTGCCATGACGGGATGTCTGCTGTTCAGTGCCAGAAAACTTATATTCTTGATAACGGGCAAGAACAAGACGGAAGTTGTTTATGACATTCTGAAGTCGGGCGATACCGGTCCGGCTGCCTACGTGGCGCATCATGCCGCGGATGTGGACATCTTTACCGACATAGAAATTGCCGGATAAGCGGTTACCCTTTTGAGGTTCCGCTTTCCAGTATGCTTACGATGGAGAAGAGTGTGAAGCAGATACCGCCCAATCCTGCCAGTACACGTGCCGGTACAAAGTAGGCTTCGTGTATGCTTGCCATTTCAAAAAGGAAAGCAGATAGGAACAGACAGAGCAGTGCGGTAAATACGGGTATCAAGGGAATTCGGTTTGCCAGTTTGAAAGTGTTGCGCCATATTGCTGCCAGGAGTATGACTTTACTTGAAATACTGTAGCAAACCAATCCCAGGCCTATCATTATATACCCTATGGAAGATTCGGCAGGATTAGGGTTTTTCAGTATCAGTAGTCCCCAAAGGATGCTGAGTGTTCCCATGGCAAGTACCATTACAGGCCACCATTTACGTTCTGCATGCGAGTAGCTGTTACGTATTTGGCGTACGATAGTTGCCACCAGTGCCACGAGGCTTGTACAGATGCAGGCTATTCCTGCCATGACATGTCCTGCTACATAATAGGCGCTGTGCACATCGCTCTTTGCAAGCAGACGGAATGTCCATATCCATGTGGCAAGTGCCAGCAATGCCGCAACAATTATAAGGAGCTTACCTTGTGTACCGTTAAAAGCTTGTGGGGGCACATCGTTTTCCGTCGCTTTGGAATTGGCAGGTATAAGGGTGAACCGGGTGGAAGAAGTGGCGGTCGTTGCCACACAGGCAGTGATGAAAGCTACGCCGCAGATTACATGTCCGGCTACGAAATGACTGGCGGTGGCAGCTTCGCTGATATATTCCCAGCCGCAGATGAAAGTCAGTAAGGCGGCCAGATAACCAAGCACAGGCAGAGCGTACCGGACAACCGTGTTGTATGTGTGAATAATCTGCCGGATAATGGTAGCCGCTGTTGCAAACAAGGCAATGCAAATCATTCCTAATGACATTACTACCGGACCGGCAACGTTTTTTGCCGGGTCCGTTCCCATATTAAGTACAAAAGCTCCGTAACCAAAACAAAACAGGGCCATCAGCAGAGGGATGGCGCGAAAGAGAACACTGATTCCGTAATTCATAATTATCTTCTATTAAAGTTTTTCCCTCTAACAGCAGTATTATGACTTTGTTTTTCATTTTAAGCTTTATTCATAGGATATAATACTTTGGCAGTCCGGTTTAGGGTGCAAGGCGGTTTATCTCCCATTTTCCGGAGCCTGGACACGATAAGCCTGAAGCGGGCTTTGCTTCGTGGAGAGTATATTGGAAACGGTCGTGCAGCCTGCTTTCCCGTCCCTGCCAGAATTCGAAGCGGGTGGGGGTGACGGCAAAACCGCCCCAGTTGTCGGGACGCGGTACGGTCTGTCCGGTCAGCCTGGCAGCTTCCTTTACAAAAGCGCGGATTATTTCCATCCGGCTGCTGATGACGTGGCTTTGCGGGGATATTCTTGCGCCGATCCGGCTTTTGTAGGGTCGGGTGGAGAAGTAAGCGTCCGATTCTTGAGGAGTGCATCTTTCTGCTTTTCCTTCGATATGTACTTGTCTTTCCAGCTTATGCCAAACGAAAGAGAGGGAGATGTAGGGATTGGCTGTGAGTTGCCGTCCCTTACGGCTTTCGTAGTTGGTGAAGAAGATGAGTTTTCCGTTTTCCACGCCTTTCAGCAGTACGGTGCGGGTAGAGGGCCGTCCGTCCGGTGAGACGGTAGCTACAATCATGGCGGTAGGTTCGTTCTCGCCGCAATGCAGGGCGTCGTTGAGCCAGCGGGCGAATTGCTCGAAGGGATTCTCCGAGATAGTATTCCGGGTGAGCTTGCCTTTCTTATATTCTTTTCGTATGTCCGAGAATTGGGAATCCATATAATTACTGTTTATTATTATAACAATGAAAGAGCGAAAGGGTTGAAATACGGATACGTTAACCGCTAAAAATATCTTTTTTTTTCTTTGTTCTTTATCTTGTAATAATAATTCTTCTCAATTTCGTTATGTGTTTCCGTTCTATAGGACGATTTCATGTAAATAATGTTTATATTTGTACTTCAATTACAAACATTGTTTATATGAGCGACAGACAACAATTCATTATAGATTGCACATCTCTTATTCCTGTTATAGGAACTTTGGTTTTAATAAAAATAGCTAACGAACAAATGGTTACCATGGTTGCTGCTTATGTACTTTGTGGCGAACTTTTGGGTGTGTTGATCAGTAGGATATTGAGGTTATATTATATTGATGTGGCTTTCGTCTGGTTGGGCGGAATTATGCTTTGGCTGTGGTATTGGTTCGGAGTACAGCCCAGCTATATGGGGTGATAGAGCATCAGCTGCAGGTATGGATAGGACGTCTTGTAATTCAAGTTATCAAATGGACAGACGATTAATCGGAAGAAGTTGATATTCATAAAATTAGTATTTAATAGGTCTATAATAAAAGCACTTCCAACGTTCGCTTACGGAGGAAGTGCTTTACACAAAAACTAAACTAGACTTATAGTATTGAAAATGCAGTTGTAATCTGTGTATCATTCCTTTGCAAGTTGGCTGAAATAGATGCCCGACAATAAATGAGAAAAATCAGTTCATAGTTTGTAATGTTACGTTACTTTTATTTATATTTTCGAGCACTTCATCAATGAATAAAGAGCAGTAATGTGGGCATTCAAGAACGCCCTTACTTTTTGCTTCCCGGTACACTTTGGAGAAGAGTTTTGCTTTCTCCTTGTCGGTGGTCGGCAGTTGCTCTATAGGAGTGGCGAGAAACCGGCACCCCCAGCCTTTACAGGTGGGGGTGAGGGAACAATGGTTTGAACTTTTCCACTGACATGAGCAGTCAGCAATTATTTGATTCATATTTAATATATATCGAAATAACATTAATCTTTGTGCTCGTACATGTCTATTGCCTTAAAGAAATCATCTTCGTAATTATAAATATCATCTAGAGTTTCAATGGCATGTTTCACATCTTTCTTGTTTTCATCAATAGTAGCTACATATTTAGTAGCTGTATTGAAATACATGCGGCAAATAGGTTTACGGTTATTGTCGTCAAGTAAAACACTAAAGTATAAGAAAACAGAAGATAACCGCTTGAATATCTATATTGAAAGCAATGACCCGGTGATTTCAATCCTATCTACATCAGACTTTTCGAGACTGGAATTTAAGAATGAAGTAATTAAAGAATTTCCACAGGATGCAATAGATGCTGTTGAAGTATGATTTGGCTATTTTGGCCGGGAAGTTATATTCCCGACCAAAATAATTGATTAAATGCTTTGCTGATTGAATGTAAAATTGTTCCATGAGGACCAAGGCCCATTATTCCAACTTACCCGTATACAAATTGTTTTTCCCTGTAAATCAATACCCGTTTGAATGGTTAAAGTCTTAGTATTAAATACAAGTAATCCACCGTAATTGAATGGCATAGTGGTAGAATTCCCCACATCATACATTCCACTTGTACGTATGTCATCGGGGGACATTTCTCCTTGAATTATATCACGCTGCATAAATGGGAAAAGTCCTAAAGATGTGAACAGTTCTCCCACATCCATAAATCGACGTGGGAGAACTGATACCTGTTGTAACTCCTGAGAAGGACGGATTAAGTAATTCCAAGTTTGCAACAACAAAGATAAAATCAGAAGGCAAACGTAGCGTATTACTATACCGTTCATCATCTTCCCAATGGGCTCCTTTTGCAATCAGAGTATCATGTATATCCACAGGTGAACCATCAAGTGATTTTTGCGTTTACATTGCTGGTAATACTATGGAATTACAAGATACCACAAAAGTATATGTCAAATACATGTATGGACAACCCAATAGCGATACATATCTAAAAATGAAATACGAAACTGACCATAGAATATCCATATACTTGACTTCGGACAAGTCATTAGGCGATAGAACTATTGTCAGAGAACTGATAGTTAGAGATTCAATGTACGATATGGCTACACAAGATGATGAAATTACCGGACTGGCAGATTGCACTATTGTGCAATAGGTTTTATCTCCTTGTATGATTCGTCTATGAAACCAATATCTTTAATTATATCGCATTGGGTACTGCAATCGTATTTAAAGTAAACAGATTGCCCTTGTACTACAGTAAATACTACGTAAACATCCCAGTCCTTATAAACCACTTTTATATCGGTAAACCCGGATGGTATGGAATAAAACTCTCCGACTATTCCATCGGAAGGTACTTTGTTTGCGTAGGTTGCCAATCGAACCCCTACGTTGTAGAAATTATGGCTTCCAATGATATTGAGACTTACTCCGTTCCATTGGACTTGATGGGTATAATGGATTGCAAAAGAGTTTGTAACACGTAATTTTTTCCATAACAGTTCTCCCACATCGGTTTGCAGCTTCTCGACCAAAAAAGTACATTTGGCTTAAAAATGGATAAAATAAAATACCGCTTAGTTTACAACAGAAAGAAACAGCTTAATCGTCAAGGAACTGCCTTAGTACAAGTAGAAGCCTTGCTCAATCAAAGGAAAGTTTATTTCCGTACAAATTTGTATCTCAAGCCGGAACATTGGAACAGTCGCAATGCCCAGGTTGATAATCACCCACAGGCTCATGACCTCAATTCGATGCTATTCGAGTTTATTTTACACTTGCAAGCCATTGAGCTATCCCTATGGAAACGCGGCATTCCGGTAACGCTATCACTACTTAAAGATGCGATAAAGAAAGACAAGCCGGTCAATGTCACTTTCCCCGTATTTGCCAGAATCTATGTGCAGGAATCCGACCGTAAAAGAAGTACCAAAGAGAACCTGATGACAACGATAACCGTACTTCAGGAATTTCGTCCGGGGATAGATTTTAAGGATATTACCTATACTTTTTTAAGGGATTTTGAAGTGCATTTGAAAGAGAAAGGAAATAGTGTCAATACGGTTGCAAAACACATGAGGCAGTTACGTACATTAGTGAATGAAGCCATTAATCAGGGGTATATCCCTTCCGATGCCTACCCCTTCCGGAAGTACAAGATAAAGCAAGAGAAAGGGCGGAAGGAATTCCTGACTCCGGATGAGTTGAAGAGGCTGGAGAACCTTGATGTGGACAAGAAGCTCCGCCATGTACTCGATGCCTTCCTGTTCTGCTGCTATACCGGACTGCGCTTCTCAGACTTTTGCCAGCTATCTCCGGCTAACTTTATCAAGGTAAACGGTAAGCGTTGGTTACACTTTACGTCTGTTAAGACGGGAGTAGAACTTCGGCTTCCGTTACATCTTCTGTTTGAAGGTAAGGCATTGGCTGTATTGGAACGTTACGATATAGTTACTGATTTTGCCAAAATCGGACCCAATTCAGAGGCCAATAAGTATCTTGCCCAATTAGCTACCCTTGCCAGGATACGGAAGCACATAACCTATCATACAGCCCGTCATACTTGTGCGACCCTGCTTGTGCATCAGGGCGTTCCGATTACCACCATCCAAAAGCTACTTGGTCATACTTCTGTCAGAACTACGGAGGTGTATTCAGAGGTTCTTTCTAATACGATTATTCGGGATTTGAAGGCTGTAAAAAGGAAGAAAAACACACCTGATTTTAGACGCCCGGTAGAATGTGGGTAGAATGTATGGAATCTACTGATATTCTACTGCCATAGTTTGGCAGCCCTTTCCTGGCAAGATATTCCCTACTCATAAATTTCTTGTTTACTTTCGCTGAAAAGTGATTGTAAATGAGTATATTTGTCATGTTTTATTGGTTAACGCCCATGAACGTGTCTTTAACAGGATGCGTTCGTGGGCTTTTTTTGTTTAATTAAAAAAGTTCGTAGATGAAAAAGAAACTGATTGTTTTGGCTGTTGTGGTGGCCGTGATTGTAGGTCTGCTGGCTTATTACCAGTATGTACCGTTTTGGGCAAGCATTGTGAGTACCGGTGCGTTTATTGCCGGCATTCTTCTCGGTTGGAATGCCAAGGGGTGGAGTGATGAACATGTAACGGGGATGAAGGTATGATGGAGGAGCTGAATGAACTGTTCAATATCACCGGCGGGATAGTTACTACTATCCTGCTTCCTCTTTTCGGTGTGTTCATGTTCTATGACAGCAAGAAGCGCAAGGCGGCTGCGGAAGCGAGAAAGGCGGAAGCTGACAATATCACCTCGTATGCTGCTGAATGGAAGGAACTGTACGAGAAAAAGGAACACAGGGTAGTGGAACTTGATTCCAAAATAGACCAGCTTTATGCCGAGAAGAATGAAGACCGCCAGCGTATCCGCGAGCTGACCGAAAAGAACGCTACACTGGAGATAGAAAAGATAAAGCTGGAAGCAAAGCGGTGCGATGTCCGGGGATGTAGCGGGCGGAAGCCACCGAGCGATTATTAATTCGTGGGAAGGAAGGTGTTTCGCAACGGCTCCCTTCCCTTTTTAGCATAAACTTAAAGTTTAAACAAAGGCTTCTGCAAATGTAGTGTATGTTTATATTAAATCAAATGATGTATGAAGTATTTTACGATAAAAGAACTTTGCCGTTCGACAACTGCCGACCGCAAAGGAATTGACAACAGATGTGGCAGTGATATAGAAGCCAATCTGACTGCATTGGTGGATAACGTTCTTGACCCGCTACGCGAATGGTATGGCAAACCTATCGTTGTGAATAGCGGTTACCGTTGCCCGGCATTGAATAAAGCGGTGGGCGGTGCGACAACCAGCCAGCACATGAGCGGGCAGGCGGCGGACATTGATACCGGAGACAGACAGCAGAACAAGCTACTGTTCGAGTATATTCGCAAGAACCTTCCTTTCGACCAGTTGATTGATGAGAGTAATTTCGCCTGGGTGCATGTGAGTTATCGGGCGGACGGTAGAAACCGTAATCAGGTACTGAAGCTATGAAAAAACTACCCTGGCTATTAGTTGTATTGCTGGCAATCGCTTGTGTGGCGGTTTGTTTCCGTCCGCACGAGCCTTTGCCGGCAGAAATCCGTACCGAGACGAAGATACAGACGGTTGTCGAGCTTGATACGGTTCTTATCTCCGCACCGATAGCGGTCTTTTGGCAGATATTGCCGAATGACACTGTACGGATAGGCGATACCTTGCTTCATCGCAAACGGGTTGTGTATGAAGATAGTCTGTATCGTGCGGTGGTGAGCGGATATGTAGATCCGCGGCTGGATAGTATGCAAGTCTTTCCTAAGACGGTTTATCAGACGGTAACGAATGACATCTATTATCCGGTTCCCACCAAGTCGAAGAAGAAGCGTTGGGGATTAGGCTTGCAGGCTGGGTATGGGTATCCAGGCGGTTTTTATGTTGGGGCAGGAGTCAGTTGGAATATTTTTATGTGGTAAAAACAAGGAGATGCTAAACATCTCCTTGAAACATTTGTTTTTTCTCATCTTATCTTTTTCTCTTAATCTGTCTCTTGGCAACTTCATATAGTAGGTCTATGCCTTTTATTGCATAATGTGCTGCTACATCAACTGCTACTGCGAATAGAAAAGCAAATAATATGCTCATATTTCTTTTCGTTTTAATTAATATTAAAGAGAACGATTTTGATAACCTTCAGTGTAAGCTCCCTCAGTTGGATGACTGCTAACCACTGATATTCTCATTATAATCTTTTGATAAGAGCATAGATAAAAAAGTTTTATTTTACATCAACCATACAGCGGCATTATCTATGCATTGCAAAATTACATATTGTTAATTTATTATATAATAAATTATAT
>CEAH01069992.1_pt1 | contig 34884 bp, 28 predicted proteins | sample 557571 | NCBI WGS metagenome assembly CEAH01 (sample SAMEA3182092, study PRJEB8094) | gut metagenome | biome: human; feature: gut; material: Stool; isolation source: human stools | place: Canada | collected 2013-11-25
TGGTGGAGACTACTGGACTCGAACCAGTGGCCTCATGCGTGTGAAGCAGGCGCTCTAACCAGCTGAGCTAAGCCTCCAAAAAAGTGGTGACCCGTACGGGATTCGAACCCATGTTACAGCCGTGAAAGGGCCGTGTCTTAACCACTTGACCAACGGGCCATATGAGTCACGGGATGCTTTCGCATCCCGTGCATTTGGTAGCGGCACCTGGATTTGAACCGGGGACACTGCGGGTATGAACCGCATGCTCTAGCCAGCTGAGCTATGCCGCCAAATATTCCTGCTCGACAGGACAGAAGCTACTATACCAAATAAGCAGGCGGTTTGTCAATAGGTTGTCCGAAAAAATTTTGGAATATTCCCAAAATACGGGGAGAGGGCGCGCCCCCTCCCCGTTTTTTGTCAGCAGACGACGTTTTTTCCCTCCGACCAGACGGAGACGATGTTGTGCCGGTGCATCATGTAAATCGCGCGCTCGAAGCGCTCACGCAGCGAAAGCGGGCGGGCAGGCTCGGTGAAGTCCGCGTCGCTCACGACGATGGCGTGCAGCTTATCGCCGCTGACAAAGCCGCCGTGACCGCCGAAATACTCATGCCCCGCCGAGGAGCCGAGGTAGTAGCCCTCCTCGACCGTCAGGAAGGCGTCCTTTCCGTCGGTCTGCATATGGCGGAACTTGGAGGCGCGGATGGACATGGTGATGACCTTGTTCATCGCCAGCAGCGCTCCGCCCGCAATGTCGGACCCGAGCGTGACGAGGTTGCCCTCGCGCAGCAGTGTGCGCACGGGTGCAACGCCCGAGCAGATGTTGATATTTGACCCCGCGCAGTGTGCCGTGACGACGCCATGCTCGCGCATGGCCTCGCGCTCGCGCTCGTCGGAGTGGACGCAGTGCGCCATCACGGTGTGGGGCTTCCACAGGCCCGCGCGGTCGTAGCTCTCCCAGTACTGCGCGCAGTCGGGGCAAAGCTCCTTGACCCACGCGATCTCGCCCGTGTTTTCAGAGAGGTGCGACTGGACATAGAGCCCGCGCTCGCGGGCGAGAGAACCGAGCCAACGCATCAGCTCATCCGTGCACGAGGGGGTGAAGCGCGGCGTCAGGATGGGCCTGACGTGCGTGAAGCGCCTGCACTCGTCCAGCCAGCGCAGCGTCTCGCGCATGGATTCCTCGGTCGTCTCCTGCAAGTCAGCGCTGCCGTTTCGGTCCATGTTGACCTTGCCGACATAGCCCGTGACGCCTGCCTTTTCAAGCTCCTCCATCAAAATGAGCGTTGCGTCCGTGTGGAGGGACGAGAACATACAAACGCGCGTCGTGCCGCTCGTGATGAGGTCGCTCGCGAGCTTTTTATAGATGCGGCGGGCGTAGTCGTTGTCGGCAAAGCGCGCCTCGGTCTTGAACGTGTAGGTGTTGAGCCAGTCGATGAGCGGCAGGTCCATACCCATGCCGAGCATGGGATACTGCGGCGCGTGCAGGTGCATATCGACAAACGACGGCATGATGAGCGCGTCGCCGTAGTCGATGACCTCCGCGTCGGCGTTTGTCGGTGCGGCCTTTTCCACGCTCAGAATGCTGCCGCCGTCATCGAGCACAAGACAGCCGTGCTCGACGATCTCCAGCCTGCCGAGCGACGGTGCGGAAACGAGATTGCCCTTGAGGATCTTCATATCAGTCACTCCTATTCAGCGTTGTGCAAAAGAAAAAGCGCCCCGCCCGGGGACCTCTCCCCCGGCTGAGCACCCATAGCAGAGCCTTTCGGCGGCCCCGTAGAAACTTTCGCGCCATGTCAAGCGAAACTATATGAGTTTTTCTCCGCTGATCTCACCATACCACGCGGAAGAAGAAATTGCAAGCGAAAAGCGAGCGATGAACATGGGCATATTGGCGTGTGTGCGCACATAGGATTGTCCCAAGAGGTGAAAGCGATGCAAAAGAAACGGATCGGACGGATGCTGTGCTCGCTCTCGCTCGCGGCGGCGACGCTGTGGGGCGTGAGCGTGACGGCTCCGGCGCAGGATGCGCGCTCGGCGCTCATCGCGCTGCGCCGGGGCGGAGAGCTGGGGGTGCTGCTGCTGAAATGGGAGCGCGGCGGCGCGGAGACGGACGCCTTCAGCGTGCCGGTGTCGCTCGCGCTGCGCATGACGCCGCTGCTGCGCGAGGGGGAGGACGAGATCGCGCAGGCGTGGTCGGCGGAGCTCGAGCAGCCGCCCGCCGACAGCGGCGGCGATGCGGACGCCGCGCAGGACAACGAGGAGAACACGGTGCTCTCGCAGCCCGTGACCACCGGCGAACTGAAGGTGACGGAAAACGGCGTGACCGCGCGCACGCTCAAGCCGTCGGACCCCTCGGGCTACACGGTTTTGGGCAATGTGTACATCAACAACGGCTCGGACGCCGCGCTGGACGCATCCATGCTTGCGGGCCCTTACGCCGCAGCGCTCGGCGAGACGGGGCCGCAGGTGCTCATCATCCACACGCACGCGACGGAGAGCTACACGATGCCAGCGGGCTCTGAGTACGAGGCGTCGGACACCTTCCGCACGACGGACACGCGCTGCAACATGGTCCGCATCGGCGACGAGATGGAGCAGGTGCTCACCGCCGCGGGCATCGGCGTTGTGCACGACCGCTCGCTCCACGACTATCCGAGCTATTCCGGCTCCTACGACCGCTCGCTCAAGGCCATCGAGGGCTATCTTGAAAAATACCCGACCATCTCGTTCGTGCTCGACGTGCACCGCGATGCGGTGCAGGACGCAAACGGCAACCAGTTCAAGCTCCTGTGCGGCGAGGATAAGAACGCCGCGCAGCTCGAATTCGTCATCGGCTCGAACGGCGGAGGCCTGAGTCACGATCTCTGGCGCGAGAACTTAAAGCTCGCCTGCGCCGTGCAGGAGACGCTGTATCAGGACTACCCCACCCTCATGCGCCCCATCACCGTGCGCAACTCGCGCTACAACCAGTTCAAGACCACGGGTTCGCTGCTGGTCGAGGTCGGCACGGCGGGTAATTCGCTCGAGGAGGCCGTCAACGGCGCACGGCTTTTTGCCGCGGGCTTTGCCAAAACGATACAAAACAAGGGATAAACGCGACCTCGTCGCCCGAATAGACGGAAAGAGACAAAAATTAAGCAAATTCTTGTCAAAGTTGCCGTGTTGCATTCTGCACAAAAATCCTGTTTAATGGAAATTACCATCAATTCGACAATTCCATTTCAGGAGGGGTATTCCATGGAGCTGCTTCAGGAGCGTATCCGGCGCGAGGGCAAGGTCCTGCCCGGCAATATCGTCAAGGTCGACGGTTTCCTCAACCACCGCGTCGACACCCGTCTGCTTGAGGATATCGCAGACGAGTTCGCCAAGTATTTTGATACCAGCAAGATCACCGTCGTGCTGACGGCGGAGGCCAGCGGCATCGCGCTCGCCACGGTCTGCGCGCAGAAGTACGGCGTGCCCATGCTCTTTGCCAAGAAAGCCAAGAGCGACAACATCGAAAGCGGCCTTTACCAGAGCGAGGTCTTCTCCTACACCTACAAGAAGAAGGTCACGCTGCTCGTCTCCCAGGAGTGGCTGGGCGCGGATGACCACGTGCTCATCATCGACGACTTCATGGCCAACGGCTTTGCCGTGCAGGGCCTTGTCGATATCGTCAACGCCGCGGGCGCGAAGCTCGAGGGCATCGGCATCGCCGTGGAGAAGGGCTTCCAGGGCGGCGGCGACCGCTTCCGCGCGAGCGGCATCCCCTACAAGGCGCTCGCCGTCATCGAAAAGGCGGACGAGAACGGATTTGTCTTCCGGGAGGAGAATTAACTTCAAAAAAGAGAGGCTGGCCATCCGGCCAGCCTCTCTTTTTTGAGGGGGATGGCAGCCCGCTGCGCGCATAATTCGCCCGCCAATGGCGGGCGAATTCCACACTTGCGGGCTGAGAAGTGTAAATTCCAACGCGCATGTCGTTGGAATTTACGATCGAAATTGATTTCGCGTCTGCGGGCGCGAAAGTCTGCGACGCTTTGTATCCCTTCTTACAGCCGGTAGAGTTCGGGCCTTCGGTCGTGGAAAACGGGGACGCGGGCGCGGAGGGGTGCGACGCAGGCAAGGTCCAGCTCGGCGGAGACGATCTCTTCCTCCCTGCCGCCCTGCGCAAGCACCTCGCCGAGTGGGTCGATGACACGCGAAAAGCCGCCGTAAACGGTGCCGTCGCGTTCGCCGCAGGCGTTGCAGGAGACGACAAAGAGCTGGTTTTCGATGGCGCGGGCGGCGGTGAGCGTTTCCCAGTGGTACTGCCGCGCCGCCGTCCACTGGGCGGGCAGGAAGATGACCTCCGTCCCGCGCAGCGCCAGCGTGCGCCACAGCTCGGGAAAGCGCACCTCGTAGCAGATGAGAAGACCGCAGCGCACGCCGTCGAGCGTGAAGGTGACGAGATGGTCGCCGGGGGTGTAGACCTCGTGCTCGCCCATGGGCGAGAAGGGATGGGTCTTGTCGTATTCTGCAAGGCAGGCGCCCGCGCGGTCGAAGACGCAGGCGGTGTTGTAGATGTGCCCGCTGCGTTTGTTCGATACGCTCCCTGCTACGATGTTGACGTTCAGCTCGCGCGCGAGCGGGGAAAAGCGCGCGCGGACGGCCTTTGCGTCCTCATCGCTCGCCCCGGCAAGGTCGCCCGCGGGCATGAAGCCCGTGTTCCACGTCTCGGGCAGCACGACGGTGTCGGGCGCGGTTTCCCGCGCGGCGCGGCGGATGAGCGCCTCCGCGCGGTCAAAGTTTTCTTTTCCTGCGAGCGAGCGCATATTCATCTGGACGACGCTGACTTTCATGGCGGTATCCTCCAAAATGATGTTTTCTCCATTATACGAAAATCTCGGAAACAATGCAATAAACTTCAAACGAGAGGGCGGCTGACACCGCCCTCTCGTTTATAAAAGCGTCGCAGACTTTGCCACCCGCAGGCGGCAAATAAGTTCCAATCGTTTTTCGCCGCGGCGTGTACGCGGCGAAAAACACTCTGCACGGAGCGAACGTGCGCGCCAACGGCGCGTGCGCTGAGCGCAGTGAATCTCTGTTCAAAAAACTGACAACGTCAGTTTTTTGAAGTTCTCAATGCGCGGATGGCGTTGAGCACCGCCAGCACCATCACGCCGACGTCGGCGAAAATACCCATCCACATATTGGCGACGCCGACGGCGACGAGCAGCAGGCACGCAAGCTTGATGCCGATGGCGAAGACGATGTTCTCATACACGATGCGGATGCACTTGCACGAGATCTGGATGCCCTTAGCGATCTTCATCGGATCGTCGTCCATGAGCACCACGTCGGCGGCTTCGATGGCGGCGTCGGACCCCATCGCGCCCATCGCGATGCCGATATCCGCGCGGGAGAGCACGGGCGCGTCGTTGATGCCGTCGCCGACGAAGGCGAGGCAGTCATCCTTGCCCTTTTCCCCCAGCAGGCGCTCGAGGCGCGCGACCTTGTCGCCGGGGAGCAGCTCCGCGTGGACCTCGTCGATGCCAAGCTCCTGCGCCACGTGGTCGGCGACCTTCCGGATATCGCCCGTGAGCATGACGGCCTTGCGCACGCCCGCGCGCTTGAGCGCGGCGATGGCGTCGCGCGCATCGCTCTTGACAACGTCGGAGATGACGATGTGGCCGGCATACGCGCCGTCGACCGCCATGTGGACGATCGTGCCGACGCTGCGGCACTCCTGCCACTTGACGCCGAGCTCCTCCATGAGCTTGCCGTTGCCAGCGGCGACGCTGTGCCCGTCGACCGTTGCGACCACGCCGCGGCCGCTGCGCTCTTCGATGCCTGTCACGCGGGAGCGGTCGAGCGGGATGCCGCAGGCCTTTTGCAGGCTCTTGCTGATCGGGTGCGAGGACGCGCACTCGGCAAGCGCCGCGTATTCAAGCAGCTTGTGGTCCTCCATGGGGCTGTGGTGCACGCCTGTGACCTCGAACACACCCTGCGTGAGCGTGCCGGTCTTGTCGAAGACGACGACCTTGGTCTTGGACAGGGCCTCGAGATAGTTCGAGCCCTTGATGAGGATGCCCTCATGTCCTGCGCCGCCAAGACCCGCGAAGAAGCTCAGCGGGATGCTGATGACCAGCGCGCAGGGGCAGGAGATGACAAGGAACGTGAGCGCGCGGTAGACCCAGATGCCCCACGCGGCGGGATTGCCCATCAAAAGGTTGACGAGCGGCGGCAGAATGGCCAGCGCCAGCGCGCTGTAGCACACGGCGGGAGTGTAGACGCGGGCAAAGCGGGAGATGAACGCCTCGGAGCGGGACTTGTGCGAGCTGGAGTTTTCCATCAGCTCGAGGATCTTCGACACCGTGGACTCGCCGAAGGCCTTCGTCGTTTTGATCTTCAGCACGCCTGTCATGTTGATGCAGCCGCTGATGACCTCGTCGCCGGTCATCACGTCGCGCGGCAGGCTCTCGCCCGTCAGCGCCGCGGTGTTGAGCGTGGACGAGCCCTCGACGATCTCGCCGTCGATAGGAATTTTCTCGCCCGGCTGGACGGTGATGACCGTGCCGACAGCCACGTCGTCGGGATCGACCTGCTCGAGCTTGCCGTCGCGCTCGATGTTGGCATAGTCGGGGCGGATGTCCATCAGCGCTGTGATGTTGCGGCGGGACTTGCCGACCGCGTAGCTCTGGAACAGCTCGCCGATCTGGTAGAACAGCATGACCGCCACGGCCTCGTCATAGTCGCCGCTCTTTTCGTAGATGGCGAGCGCGATGGCGCCGATCGTGGCGATTGCCATCAGGAAGTTCTCGTCGAACACCTGATGGTTGCAGATGCCCTTCCATGCCTTGCGCAGAATGTCGTAGCCGATGGTGACATAGGCGGCAAGATACAGAACGGTGGAAACGGGCATCGGCAGCGGCGCGAGCTTTGCGATGAGGAACAGCGCCGCCGCGATGAGGATGCGGCAGAGCATCTTCTTTTGCTTTTTCGTCATGGGAATGACCTCCTTTTTCGGGGGATGATTCGGAAATTGCCCTAAGAAAGCGCCCCGGCGCGTTCGTCCGGGGCGAAGAGGGGGAGACGCTCTTACAGATAGATCTCGCAGTCGTCCTCGACCTTTTTGCAGTTTTTGAGGACAGCCTTCATCACGCTCTTGGGGTCCTGCCCTTCGGCAAACTCGACGGTCATCTTCTGGGTCATGAAGTTCACGACGGCGTCGGCAACGCCCTCGGTCTTTTTGGCGGCTTCTTCCATGAGGTTCGCGCAGTTGGCGCAGTCGACTTCGATCTGATAGGTCTTTTTCATGGTATGTTCTCCTTTTCGGCACAAAATATTTAACGATTAAGTGCTTGTTTAATCTTGATGACCGTACTATACTGTCAGCAAAGGCAAAAGTCAAGGCCCCGCCGCGCGTCTCTTCCGTTCGGGCGAAAAGAACTTCCAAACGGGATACGGACGCGCCCGTGGGGGTGGAAGAAGAAAGGCGGAACAAGGATGAGCGAAGTGAAGCTTCCCCATGACCACAGCGACGAGAGCGCGATGCGGGAGTTACAGGAATCGGTGGAGACGATCGGCAGCTTTCAGACCGTGGCGGACGTATTCAAGCAGCTCTCCGACAGCAGCCGCGTGCGCATTTTCTGGCTGCTGTGCCACTGCGAGGAGTGCGTGATCGACCTCTCCGCGCTGGTGGGGATGAGCTCGCCCGCGGTGTCGCACCACCTGCGGCAGCTGCGCGAGAGCGGGCTGCTCGTCTCGCGCCGCGTGGGGAAGGAGGTCTACTACCGTGCCGCGGAAAACGAGCAGGCGCAGCTGCTGCACCGCATGATCGAGCGCACGATGGAAATTTCGTGTCCCGAGGAGGAGAGTAAGGCCGCTGCTGCCGCGCCGCACCTGCCCCCGCTCGATGCCGAGGTATATGAGGGCGGCGGCACAAGTGAGCAGATCGAGACCATCCACGCCGTGCACGACTATCTGACGTGCCATCTCGACAGCCGCACGACGATCGACGAGCTGTCCAGGCGCTTTTTGATGAATCCCTCGACGATGAAGGCGCTGTTCAAGTCGGTCTACGGCAGCTCGCTCGCCTCGCACATCCGCGAGCACCGGATGCAGCACGCGGCAAAGCTGCTGCTCGAGGGCGACGAAAACGTTGCGCAGGTCGCGCGCGCCGTCGGCTACGAGAGCCAGAGCAAGTTTTCCTCCGAATTTCACAAGGCCTTCGGCGTCCTGCCGACGGAGTACCGGAGATCGCAGAAAAAGTAGTTAGATAAGCGCGAACGTCCCTGCTTCCCACGGTGTTTCGCGGAAGCCGATGCGCCAGTCGACATGGTCGACAGGCGCAAAGTGCAGCGACGAGCACGCGGTGTGGAGCTTCCCCTGCGCCGCTTCGCCCACAACGATGGCCGTCGGCCCGTCCGCGCCGCCGATGATGCCGACGCAGAAGTCGTTCTGCGCCTCGGGCGCAAAGAAAGCGGTCTCGCGTTTGACCTGGCGCGGGCAGTCGCTCTCGGCGCAGTCCTCGACGAAAATCGAGTGTTCCGGCGGCTCGGGCGTGAGCGTGTAACTGATGACCGTAAAATGCGTCGGATAGTCGAACCGCGGGTCAAGGCTCATGCGCTCGCGCGGCAGCTCCTGCGGTTCGACCTCCTGCACCGTGAGAAGATACTTCGTGCCACGGTAGGAGAAGGCGAACGTGTCGCCCGCCCTGTCCGCGCGGAAGCGCGCCCCGGGGACGCGCACCTCATCCACCGTCATCGTGACGGCGAGCGACTTGAGCTTCGGCGCGCGCTTCGTGACGAACGGGAACGCCGCGCGGCGGATGCTCCAGCCATACGCGCGGTCAAGGCCGTAGTGCGCCATGGCTGCCTCCGCGTCGGCGCAGAAGCCGGGCTGCTCCGGCAGGAAAATGACGCCGCAGCCGTGGCTCGTGCGGAGCGTCGTGCCGTTCAAGGCGAGGCTGGGGGTAAAACCGAGGCTGAGCGGGTGCTCGCGCTCCATCTGTTCGCGTTCGTCGCGCGAGAAGTCGATGGACTCGTCGCTTTCGGGATCGATCCCCCACTTTTCCATGAAATCGCGCAGCGCTTTTGCCTCCGCGCGCAGGCAAAAGTCAACGACGATGCCCTTCGAGCAGACGTAAACGGACGGCACAAACCAGCCGCGCCCCGCCCACGAAAACCACTTTTGCACGCTCACTTCCCTGCCCGCGCGCTCGCGGCCCTCATGTCCCCAAAAGCTGCCGTCAAAGTAGACCTTCCAGTCCGTTTTCTGTTCGGGCGCGTCGGGATTCATTTCGGGGTCGTAGAAGTCCTCGGTGAATTTGAGCTTGCTGAGATCGAACTCCGCTTGCAGCGCGTGCAGATATTGCCACGGCCGCTCCATCGGTGTGAGGGAAAAGGCTGTGGAGATCTGCGAGAGCACCGCCTTCTGCTCGTCCGTCGGCGGATTCTCGGCAAGGAAGGCGTCGAATTGCGCCTCGTCCCACTGCCACGCCTGCTCGAGCGCCGCACTGTCGCCGGTCGCGAGCAGCAGGCGCAGAAAATCGCTGAAATCGCGCGCGATGACGTGCACGCAGTCCCTGCCGCCGTTCATCGGGCTCACGGCGAAGACCGTTTCGCCAAAACCGCGGACAAAGCAGAAGTGGATGCCGTCCACGCCCGCCCAGCCGAAGATAGAAGCGCCCTTTGGCGTGCAGAAATAGGGATCGTTGTCCTCCTGCCGCATCACGCTGAGGGGCGATAAGTCGATATTTTTGCGCAGAAATTTCTGATAAAACGCCGCCATGGAAAGCCCTCCTTTGGAGTTCAGGTTTTCCATAGCATACCATATGGGTGCGGAAAAGTCACCGGAATTGTGAAAGCTGTGGATTTTTCGCGCCGGAAGCCGCGCTGCGGCCTTGCCACGCTCTCGCGAACATGATATACTATATTGCTAAACTATCGAGATTTGGGAGGAATTATCCCTTGGAACGCAAAGAAGTCATCGTCAGCGAGCAGGAGCTCGCGCGTCAGAAGGAATTTACGCGCAAGATGCGCGAGAGGAACGACCGCCGCACCCGCACGCCGCTCGCGCTGGTCGACACGTTCGGCTGCCAGCAGAACGTGGCCGACGGCGAGGTGCTCATGGGTATGCTGCGCGAGATGGGCTACGAGCTTACGCGCGACGAGCAGCAGGCCGACGTCATCCTGCTCAACACCTGCGCCATCCGCGAGCACGCGGAAAAGCGGGTCTACGGTCACCTCGGCCGTCTCAGCCACACGAAGGCCAATAAGCCCGACCAGATCATCTGTCTCTGCGGCTGCATGGCGCAGCAGCAGGTCGTGGCCGATAAGGTAAAAAATTCCTACCATCACGTCGACCTTGTGCTCGGCCCCCAGGCCGAGTGGCGCCTTCCCGAGCTGCTGCACGAGGTGTACACGAAGAATAAGCGCGTCTTCTCCATCGAGGACGAGCACGGCCGCATCGCCGAGGATCTCCCCATCGTGCGCGAGGGCGGCGTGCGCGCGTGGGTGAGCATTATGTACGGGTGCAATAACTTCTGCTCGTACTGCATCGTGCCCTACGTCCGCGGCCGCGAGCGCAGCCGCGAGCCGGAGAAGATCATCGAGGAGTGCCGCGGCCTCATCGCCGAGGGATATAAAGAGATCACGCTGCTCGGCCAGAACGTGAACAGCTACGGCAAGGACTTGGGCATCGATTACGACTTTGCCGATCTTCTCGCCGCCATCAACGCCATTCCCGGCGACTATTGGCTCCGCTTTATGTCGAGCCAGCCGAAGGACGCGACCAACAAGCTCTTCGACACGATGGCGCGCTGCGAGCACGTTGCAAAGCAGCTCCACCTCCCCGTCCAGTCCGGGTGCGACCGCGTTCTGAAAGCGATGAACCGCCCCTATACGCGCGCAAAGTACGAGGAAATGATCGCCTACGCGCGAAGCGTCATGCCAAGCATGGTGCTCACGAGCGACGTCATCATCGGCTTCCCGGGAGAGACCGAGGACGAAGCGATGCAGACTGTCGATCTTGTAGAAAAGACGCAGTTCGACGCGCTCTTCACCTTTATTTTCTCCCCGCGTCCCGGCACGCCGGCGGCAAAGATGCCAGATCCCGTTTCCCGCGAGGAAAAGCAGGTCTGGTTTGAAAAGCTCGTCGACGCGCAGAACGCCATCAGCGCGAAAAAGCACGCAGCCTACATCGGCAAAACAGTCAAGGTGCTCGTCGACGGCGAGAGCGACGATGCTGAGTTTCCCCTCGCCGCGCGCACGGAGGGCAACCGCCTCGTGCGCATGAAGGGCGACAAGGCCCTGATCGGCACATTTGCCAATGCGAAGATCACCGACAGCAACACCTGGGCGCTCTACGGCGAAGCGGTAGAGGAATAAAGAAAAGGGGGCTTTTTGATGAAAGTCGTCATTTTGATGGAAAACAGCACGTGCAGAGACACCGTCGCCTGCGCGCACGGCCTGTCGATGTATATTGAGACCGACAAGCACAAAATTCTTTTCGACATGGGACCCGACGCGCAGTTTATCGACAACGCGAAGGCGCTCAGCGTCGATTTGACGCAGGTCGACATCGCCTTTTTGTCCCACGCGCACAATGACCACTGCGGCGGATTGGAAGCGTTTTTGCAGCTCAATGATCGCGCCAAGGTCTATATGCAGAAGGCCGTGTGGGGTGAGTATTACGTCGTCACGCCGCAGAAATGCGCCTACATCGGCATGGACGCGGTGCTCAAAGCTTACGAAGAACGCTTCGTTCTCTGCGAGGGCGTGCAGAAGCTCGACGAAGAACTGACGGTTTTCTCCGCCGTCCCCGGCCGCGAGCTCTGGAGCGGCGCGAACGACACGCTGCGCGAGAAGCGCGGCGGGGACTATCCGCGCGACACGTTCCGCCACGAGCAGGACTTACTCATCACGGAAAACGGCAGGACTGCGCTGTTCGCGGGCTGCGCGCACTGCGGCATCGTGAATATCCTGAAAAGCGCCGAGGACGTGCTCGGCAGAGCGCCCGACGCGGTGTTTGCGGGCTTCCACCTCTATAACCCCTCGCTCGGCAAGAGCGAGCCGGACGAGCTGGTCGACGCCGTGGGCGAAAAGCTGCGCGAGGATAAGACCGCGCACTACTTCACGGGCCACTGCACGGGGAAAGAAGCCTACACGCGATTGAAAGCAAAGCTTGGCGCGCGCCTCGGCGAAATGCCCGCGGGCGCGGACTTCACCCTGTAACGAGATTTCAAAAGAGAGAAAGCGAGGACGAATCATGGCCGAGATCACGCCGATGATGAAGCAGTATTTGGAGATCAAGGAACAGAATAAGGATTCGATCCTCTTTTTCCGTTTGGGCGACTTCTACGAGATGTTCAACGAGGACGCCCAGCTCGCCTCGCGCGAGCTGGACCTCACGCTGACGACCCGTGACCGCGGCAAGGCGGCCGAGGATCAGACGCCGATGTGCGGCATCCCCTACCATTCGAGCGACGCTTACATCGCCCGTCTCATCGCCAAGGGCTACAAGGTTGCCATCTGCGAGCAGACCGAGGACCCTGCGCTTGCCAAGGGCCTTGTCAAGCGCGACATCATCCGCGTCATCACGCCCGGCACGGTCATCGACAGCGCCTGCCTTGACGACCGGCGCGGCAACTTCCTCTGCGGTCTCTTTCTGGATGAGCAGAACGCAGGCGCGGCCTTTTGCGACATGACGACCGGCCATGCGCACGTGACGGCGTTTTCCGGCGATGACCGCTTAGAGCACCTTGAAAACGAGCTTTCGCGCTTTGCCCCCGCCGAGGCGGTGCTGAGCGCGGCGGCTTACGAAAACGGAGAACTCGTGTCGTATCTGCGCGACAGGCTCTCCTGCGCCGTCGAGCGCGGGGAAAGCCGCTTTGAGCTCAAAGCGTGCGAAAAAGCCATCCGCGCGCAGTTTGACGAGGAGCGCTTTGCAAGCCTTCCGCGCAACAACCCGGCCGCGTCGCTCGCGCTGGGCGCGCTGCTCTCGTATCTGCACGAGACGCAGAAAACAGACCTTTCCTACATCAAGGATTTGGAATACTACGAGCAGGGGCGCTTCATGGAGCTGGACCTCTCCGCGCGGCGCAACCTCGAGCTGACCGAGACCATCCGCGCCAAGGAAAAGCGCGGCAGCCTTCTCTGGGTGCTCGACAAGACGAAGACCGCCATGGGCGCGCGCAATCTGCGCGCATGGCTGACACGCCCCCTGCGTGACGTGGCCGCCATCGAGCGGCGTCTCGGCGCGGTCGAGGCGCTGACGAAGAACACCGTCGCGCGCGAAGAGTTGATTCTATCGCTCTCCGGCATCAGCGACATGGAGCGTCTCATCGGCCGCATCGCCTACGGCACGGCGGGCGGACGCGACTTTGCCTCGCTTCGCAACTCCATCGAGCGCATCACGGAGGTCAAAGCCCAGCTTACGGCGTTCACGACGGGCAGGCTGCATGAGTTAGACAACGAGCTCGACACGCTCACCGACGTGGCGCAGAGCATCCGCGACACGCTCATCGACGAGCCGCCGTTCTCCGTGCGTGAGGGCGGCTTCATCCGCAAGGGCTACAACGCCGAGGTCGACCGCCTGCACGAGATTTTGTCGGGCGGCAAGGGGCTTCTCGCCGACATCGAGACGCGCGAGAAGGAAAAGACCGGCATCCGCACGCTGAAGATCGGCTACAACAAGGTCTTCGGCTATTATATCGAGGTTTCGAACTCCTTCAAGGAGCAGGTGCCCGAGACGTACATCCGCAAGCAGACGCTCGTGAACGGCGAGCGCTACATCACCGAGGAACTTAAAAACCTTGAGCAGGAGATTTTGACCGCGGGCGACCGCGACAAGGCGCTCGAATTTGAAATTTTCACCGCCCTGCGCGAATCCGTCACCGCCGAGAGCGTGCGCATCCAGCGCGCGGCGGGGCTCATCGCCGAGCTCGACACGCTCTGCTCGCTCGCGTCCGTCGCGGTGAACAACAACTATTGCCGTCCGAGCGTGGACGACAGCGGCGTCATCGAAATTCACGACGGCCGCCACCCCGTCGTCGAGCGCGTGCTCAAGGACGCGCTCTTCGTCCCGAACGACACCTATATGGGCGAGCGCGAGGACCGCGCCGCCATCATCACCGGCCCCAACATGGCCGGTAAGTCGACCTACATGCGTCAGGTCGCGCTCATCACGCTCATGGCGCAGATCGGCTCGTTCGTACCCGCGAAAAGCGCGCGCATCGGCGTGGTCGACCGCATCTTCACGCGCATCGGCGCGAGCGACGACTTGGCCGGCGGCCAGTCCACCTTTATGGTCGAGATGACCGAGGTGAGCGAGATCTTGCATCAGGCAACGCCACGCTCGCTGCTCATTCTCGACGAGATCGGCCGCGGCACGTCGACCTTCGACGGCATGAGCATCGCCCGCGCGGTGCTCGAATTCTGCGCCGACCCGAAAAAGCTCGGTGCCAAGACGCTGTTCGCCACGCACTACCACGAGCTCACCGAGCTTGAGGGCGTGCTCCCCGGCGTAAAGAATTACAGCATTTCCATCAAAAAGCGCGGAGATGAGCTCATCTTCCTGCGCAAGATCGTCCCCGGCGGCGCCGACCGCAGCTACGGTATCGAGGTCGCAAAGTTAGCGGGCCTACCCAACGAGGTCGTCAAGCGCGCGAACGTTATCCTAAAAGAGCTTGAGCAGGGCGGCGCGTATCAGGCAAAGCCGCGCGAGGAAGCGGAGCAGGTCAGCCTTTCTTCGATCGGCGAGGCGGAGGTGCTTGCCGCCATCCGCCGCGCCCAGCCGGACACGATGTCCCCCATCGAGGCGATGCAGCTTTTGTATGAGCTGAAGCAGAAGCTCTCATAATTTTCCCGAAAAAGAGGTTTCCCCATGGCAAAAAAGAAAACCGCCTCCGGCGGTATGAACCGCACCGAGCGCGTCGCCGGAACGATCTTCTTCCTTGTTTATCTTCTGGTGATGCCGCTGCTGGCAACAAGAATATTCGGCCTTTTGGAGGTCGTGCTCGACACCGCCATCGGCGATTCGCTGCGCAATGTGCTCTATTACTACACGCTCTTCGCCGTCACGGTGCTGCTGTTCCACTCGTATCTGGCGCACACGTCCGGCAGGTTTTTAGACAACCTGAACCGCTCGCTCGCGACGATGCTGCTCGGCCTTCTCGTCTTTTACGGCGCGAACGAGCTTTTATACCGCGTGTGCAATGTGCTGTTCAACAGCCGCACAAACTTAAATGATATGACCATCGCCGCGCAGGTGGCCTCCGCTCCGCGCATGACGGTGCTGATCGTTGTGCTGCTTGCGCCGTTTGTGGAGGAGGTGCTCTTCCGCGGCCTTGTATTCGGGTGCCTGAAAGAGCACAGCCGTATGTTCGCCTATCTCCTCTCCTGCGCGCTGTTCGCGCTGCTGCACGTGTGGAATGCGGCAGTCTCCAACTGGGATTTGGGCTATCTCATTCTGGCGCTGCAATATCTCGTCCCCGGCCTTGTGTTTGCCTGGGCGTATGAGCATTCGGGCACGCTGTGGACGTCGATTTTGCTCCACGCGCTCGTCAATGCCCTTTCCCTTCTCACAATTGCTTCCTGAAAGGAGAAACGCAATGCCCCATATTCAGCAATTATCGCCGCACGTCGCCGACCTTATCGCCGCGGGCGAGGTGGTCGAGCGCCCTGCGAGCGTCGTCAAGGAGCTGCTGGAAAACGCCATCGACGCCGGTGCGCAGAGCGTGACGGTGGAGATGAAAAACGGCGGCATGACCTATCTTCGCGTCAGCGACGACGGCTGCGGCATCGCGCCGAGCGAACTGCCGACGGCCTTTCTGCGCCACGCGACGAGCAAGCTGCGCACGGCGGAGGACTTATCTGCCATCGGCACGCTCGGCTTTCGCGGCGAGGCGCTCGCGGCAATATCGAGCGTTTCCCGGCTCGATATCTTCTCGCGTGAGCGCGGCGCGCTCAGCGGCGCGAAGCTTCACTTAGAGGGCGGCGTCCCCGGCACGGTCGAGGACGCGGGCTGCCCCGAGGGGACGAGCATCATCGTGCGCGACCTCTTTTACAATACGCCCGCGCGATTGAAGTTCATGAAGCGCGACAGCGCGGAGGCCACGGCCATCGCAGGCCTTGTCGGTCATCTGGCGCTCTCGCATCCGGAGGTGTCATTCAAGCTCATCAAGGACGGCACGCAGACGCTGCTCACCCCCGGCGACGGCGCGCTGCGCTCCGCCATTTATGCCTCTCTCGGGCGCGAATTCACGCTCTCACTCCTTGAGGTCAAGGGTACGGACGGCGACATGGGCGTTACGGGCTTTGTGACGTCGCCCCTTGCCTCGCGCGGCACGCGGGGAATGCAGACATTTTTTGTCAACGGGCGGCTCGTAAAATCCCAGCTGCTCACCGCCGCGCTCGAAGAAGCCTACGCCAACCGCATGATGAAGGGCAAGTTCCCCGGCTGCGTGCTGCTCGTCGAGCTGCCGCACGACACGGTGGACGTGAACGTCCACCCGGCGAAGACCATCGTGAAGTTCGTGGGCGAAAAGCGCATTTTCGATCTTGTTTACCACGCGGTCATGGCCGCGCTCGATCAGAAGGAGCAGGCCGAGCGCCCGCAGCCGAAGCCTGCCTCGCAGGTGCAGAATCCGCGCGGCGACTTCTTTGCCAATATGACATCTCAGCAGTACCGCGAGAGCCGGAAGGCGGCGGAAGCGCCGCGCGGCTCCGCCGCGCCGGTGCGTCCCGTCCCCGCGCCGCAGAGCGCAGCGGCAAAGGCCGCGCCGTCCCCTGCCGTGCAGTGGCAGACGCGCGTGCCCGCCATCGACACGCAGAGCGGCGGCAGGACCGCGCTTTCCGACTATGTGCGCCGCGAGACGCCGGCTGCTGCGCCGGTTTCCGCGCCGCAGGCTGTGGAAAAGTCTGTCCATTTTGTGGAAAACTCCGCGCCTGAGCCTGTCACGCTGCCGATGAGCGAGGAAGCGGCGCACCCCGTCGTGACCGCGCCGGTCACCAGACCGGCGGCGAGCGCGGCCGAGCCCGCGCAGGAGGCATCCGCCGTCCCCGCGTTCGCACCCGCAGGGGAGGAAACGCCCGAGCCGGAGCAGACGACGTTCGTTCCCCCGGCCGCCGCGCCGTGGCGCATTGCGGGCGAGGTGCTCGACACCTATATCGTCTGCGAGGACGAGGACAAAAACGTCTGGCTCATCGACAAGCACGCCGCGCACGAGCGCGTGAATTTCGACCGGCTCAAGGCCAACCAGGAGCCGCTGATGTGCCAGACGCTGCTTGCGCCCCTTGTGGCGGAGTTCGCCGCCGAGGAATACAGCGCGCTTGCGGCAAATTTGGCGCTTTTGCGCGAGTTCGGCTTTGAGTGCGAGGAATTCGGCGGCGGGAGCCTGATCCTGCGCGCCATTCCCGCCGATATCGACAGCGGCGACGCCGTTCCTGCGCTCGAAGAGCTGGCCGACCGGCTCGTCACCGCTCACACGGCCGACCCCGCCGCCGCGCGCGACGCGCTGCTGCACACGATGGCCTGCAAAGCCTCCATCAAGGGCGGCTGGAAGAGCGACATGAGCGAGCTGCGCGCGCTCGTCGACAAGGTGCAGAGCGGCGAGGTGCAGTTCTGCCCGCACGGACGGCCCGTGAAGGCAAAGCTCACAAAGTATGAGCTTGAAAAAATGTTCAAGCGCGCGTAAGCGCAGGAGGAAGCGAATGAAACTCGTATGCGTCGTCGGTCCCACGGGCTGCGGCAAGACGTGGCTCGGCATCGAGCTTGCCAAAAGGCTCCGCGGCGAGGTCGTCTCCTGCGATTCGATGCAGATCTACCGCGGCATGGTCATCGGCACCGCCGCGCCGACGGAGGAGGAGACGCAGGGCGTCCCCCACCACATGGTCGGCGTGGCCGACCCGAATGAAAACTACTCCGTCGCCCGCTATGTCGAAGATGCGTCGGAATGCGTGGACGATATCCTTGCGCGCGGCAGGCAGCCTGTCATCGTCGGCGGCACGGGGCTATACTTGAATGCCCTGCTCGCCGGTCACGGCTTTGCGCAGGGCGACAAGGACGGCACGCGCCGCGCGGAGCTGGAAGCGCGCTGGGAACGCGAGGGCGGCGAGGCAATGCTGGAACAGCTCCGGCGCATCGACCCCGAGACCGCCGGAAATCTGCACGGAAACGACAAAAAGCGCATCCTCCGCGCGCTCGAGGTCTGGTATGAGACCGGCAGGACCATGGCGCAGCACAACGCGGAGACAAAATCGATCCCCCCGCGCTACGAGTCCGTGCGCATCGGCCTTGCCTACGAGGACCGGGACGAGATGAAGCGCGCCATCGACCTGCGCGTTGACAAAATGGTCGAAGCGGGGCTGTTCGACGAGGTGCGCGCGCTGCTCGATTCCGGCCTTTCGCGCGATGTGACGGCCATGCAGGCCATCGGGTATAAGGAGGCACTTTCGTATCTGGACGGAAGGGCCGCGCGCGAGGAAGCTGTTGAAGAGATCAAGCTCCGCTCGCGCCAGTACGCCAAGCGCCAGCTCACCTGGCTGCGGCGCGACAAGGACATTCACTGGTACTACTGGAAAAAAACGAGGAATACTGCCGAGTGCCTCGCTTTTTCGACAGAAATTCTCAGGGAGCATGGCGTATCCTGTTCTTAAAGCGGACAGACAAGTCCGCGGAAAAAGAAAGGAACGAAAAGCCATGAAAAAAATTGCAAATCTTCAGGACCTGTTTCTCCTCTCCGCCCGCCGCGCCCGCGTGCCGGTGACCGTCTTTCTCGTCAACGGCTTTCAGATGCGGGGCATCGTGACAGGTTTCGACAGCTTTGTCGTCGTGCTCGAGAGCGACGGCAAGCAGCAGATGCTCTACAAGCACGCGATCTCGACGATCGTGCCGGTGAGCCCCATGGACCTGCGCGCTGCGGATGAACAGGAGGAAACGGCCCTGTAACGGGAGACGTTTCATGAGATCTACATCCCTTTCCACAAAGCTCATTACGGTCCTGCTGCTGCTTGCGGTCATCGGCTACTTCGGCGTGCAGGGCTACCGGTACTTAGTCGACCCCGAGACGACGACGCTCGTCTACCGCTATCACAGCGAGGAGTCGATCGCCCTGCGGGGCTACGTCGTGCGCGAGGAGCAGGTCGTGGACTGCACGGAGACGCTCATCGAGCTGACGCACGCCGAGGGCACGCGCGTGGGCCTTGGCGACACGGTCGCGACGGTGTACCGCTCGGCGGAGGCGCTTCAGGCCACACAGGAGCTCGAAACGCTGCGCGCGCAGAAGGAGCAGCTCGAATACGCCCGGAGCGCCTCGAGCGACGCCGAGACCGCGCTGCGCCTGGATACGGATATCCGCGACCAGATCGTCGCGGTGCGTGCGGCCTTCGCCTCCGGCAGCTACAGCGCGCTCGATTCGCTCGCGGACGAGCTCAAAACGACGGTCCTGCGGCGCGAATACGCCTACAACGGCAGCGAGGACCTGACGGCCCGGCTCGACGAGCTGAACGCGCAGATCAGCGCGCTCTCCGGTGCGGCGAGCGGCGGCACGACGCGCATCACCGCGCCGGTCTCGGGCACCTACAGCGCCGTGGCCGACGGGTACGAGAGCGTGCTGACTCCCGAGAGCCTGAACACCATGACGCCCTCGCAGCTCTCTTCCGTCACGCCGCAGAGCGTTTCCACCACGGTGGGCAAGCTCATCCGGGGCAGCACGTGGTACTTTGCCGCGAGCGTGAGCGCGTCCGACGCCGAGGGGCTGAAGGTCGGCAGCAGGCTGACGCTGCGCATGGCCTCGGGCGTCGACTTTGACCTGCCGGTGACGCTCTCGCGCGTGAGCGGCGAGGAAAACGGCAAGTGCCTCATCGTGGTGCAGAGCAACCGGTACCTGTCCTACATGACGCTGCTGCGCGAGCAGAACGCGGAGCTCATCCTGAACGAGTACGACGGGCTGCGCGTGCCAAAAAACGCGCTGCGCGTGGATGAAAACGGCGTGTCGGGCGTTTATTGCCTTGTCGGGCGCGTGGCGTACTTCAAGCCCGTGCGCATCGTCTATCAGGGCAGTGATTACTGCCTTGTGGAGCCCGGTGAGATCGAGGCCGCCACGGAAAGCCAACAGTCCCTTTACACCCTGCGTCCCAATGACGAGGTCATTGTCTCGGCGGGTGAGCTATATAACGGAAAGGTTGTAGATTAGAAATGAGCATTGCTGAAAACATCGCGCGCGTGCGCGCAAACATTGCCGCTGCCGCCAAGGAAGCCGGCCGCGACGCAGGTGAGATCACCCTTGTCGGCGCAAGCAAGATGAACGACGCCGACGCCTGCCGTCAGGCCATTGCCGCGGGCATCGACGCGCTGGGCGAGAACCGCGAGCAGGAGATGACGAAAAAGCTCGCGGAGCACGCCTATGACGGTGCGCCCCTGCACTTTATCGGCCATCTTCAGCGCAACAAGGTGAAAAACGTCGTCGGCAAGGTCGCGCTGCTCGAGTCGGTCGGCTCGCTCGAGCTGCTCGCGGCGGTCAACAAGCAGGCCGAGAAGCTCCGGATCGTGCAGGATATCCTGCTGGAGGTGAATATCGGCGGCGAGGAGGCCAAGAGCGGCTTCGCCCCGGAGAGCCTCGAGCAGGCGGCAGAGGAGGCCAAAAAGTGCGCAAATGTCCGCGTGCGCGGCCTGATGTGCATTCCGCCGGTCGCCGAAGGCGAGCACGGCAGCCTGCCCTACTTTGAAAAAGTTCATGCACTTTTTGTTGACATCAATGCAAAGTTGTATGATAATACACTTGATATACTGTCAATGGGCATGAGCGGCGACTACGAGGACGCGGTGCGCGCGGGCGCAACGATGGTGCGCGTGGGCACGGCGATCTTCGGCGCACGCAACTACATGATTTGATCGAGGAGGTCTTGATACCATGGGTATTTTGGATGATCTGAAGAAGTGGGCTCACCCCTACGAGGATGAGGACGAGGAATATGAAGATGATTTCCCCGATCTGAGAGACCGCGGCGACACGGGCGCCTTTGCCGACCGCCGCAGCCTTGACCGCAAGGCGGAGGACCGCCGCAACAAGGTCGTCAACATCAACGCGACCACGCAGCTCAAGGTCGTGCTCGTCAAGCCCGAGCGCTTTGAGAACGCCAGCGAGATCGCCGACCACCTGAAGGAAAAGCGCACGGTGGTCATCAACCTCGAATCCACGAACAAGGACATTGCCCGCCGCCTGATCGACTTCCTCTCCGGCGTCGCTTACGCGGGCGAGGGCAAGATCAAGAAGGTCGCGGCCAACACGTACATCATCACGCCCTACCATGTGGATATCATGGGCGATCTGATCGACGAGCTGGAAAACAACGGCCTGTACCTGTAAAGAAACGGAGGGTGGGATACGATGCTGACACCACAGGAAGTTTCCGGCCGCGCATTCAGCAAGGCGGCCTTCGGCGGCTATAATATGGCCATGGTCGACGAGTTTCTCGACGAGCTGACCGACGACTACACCGCACTTTACAAAGAAAACGCCGCGCTGAAGGCCAAGCTCAAGGTGCTGGTCGATAAGGTGGAGGAATACCGCGCAACGGAGGACTCCATGCGCGCCGCGCTCCTGACTGCCCAGCGCATGGCGAGCACCATGGTCGAGGAGGCCGAGGAGAAGAAAAAGACCATGCTCGCCGGCGCGGAGGACGAAGCCCGCGCCAAGATCGGCGCGCTGCAAAGCGACGTTGAGCTTGAGCAGCGCCGCCTGAACGCGGCCAAGGCTGCCACGGCGGACTTTTTGCAAAAGACGCGCGAGCTTGCGCAGGCGCAGCTTGCACTCATTGAGCGCGCGCCCGACCTGACGCCCGAGGAGATTGCGGGCGGCGAAAAGACCGAGCAGAAGGCCGAGGCCGACGTGAACGCCATCGAGGAGAATATCCTCGCCTCGTTCCGCGCCGACAAGGAGCAGGCCGCTCCTGCGGCGGAGGACGCTGCCCCTGCCGCGCCGGAAGCCGAGAGCGCGCCGCAGGCGGAGGAGGAAAAGCCCGAGCCGCTCGAGCCGGACGACAGCCCGTTCGTGGAAACGGCGAGCCACGCCATCCGCCTGGACGATCTCAAGTTCGGCCGCAACTATCACGGAGAAGAGTAACAGCAAGAAGGGCGGTTTTGGCCGGCTCCACATAAGAAAACATGCGCCGCAAAAGGCAAATTTTGCACGGATTCTTTCGTTGCGACGTCTTGCCATGCGTCAGCATGCCTGCGCCGCCGCGCCTCGGCTCCGCACAAAATTTGCTCTTTTTCGGTGCAAAGCAGTTTTGCCAATGAATTTTTGAGATGAAATCGGCCGAAAAAATCCCCCCATACTGGCGTATGGAGAGATTTTTTCGGTCGTATTTCAACTAAAAAGGCGCAGGCAAAACCGCATGTTTTCTTATGCGGAGCCGGCCTTAGCCGCCCTTTTATTTTTTCTTTGGCCGCAGCGCGGCGAAAAGGAGACGACATGAACAAAAAGCCCATCATCGCCTTTCTCTACGATTTTGACAAGACCCTCTGCACCACCGATATGCAGGACTACAGCTTTATCCCCGCCCTCGGCTACACGCCGGGCGAGTTCTGGAGCATCGCCAACCGCTTTGGCTACGAAAACCATATGGACGGCCTGCTCGCCTATATGTACACGATGATCGAGGAATGCCGCAAAAAGGGCATTCGGCTGGACCGCGACTACCTCGTTTCCTGCGGGCACGCGATCGAGCTGTTTCCCGGCGTGCAGGAGTGGTTTTCGCGCATCAACGCCTTCGGCGAGACGCTGGGGGTGGAGATCGAGCACTATGTGCTCTCCTCCGGCCTGCGCGAGATCATCGAGGGCAGCGGCGTGAGTCACGAATTCAAGGAGATCTACGCCTGCGAGTTTTTCTACAACGAAGAGGGGCTCGCCTCATGGCCGAAGCTCGACGTCAACTTTACGAACAAGACCCAGTTCGTCTACCGCATCAATAAGGGCATTCTGGATGTCGCCAAGGATAAGGAGCTCAACGCTTCGATGCCAGACGATTCCAAGCGCATCCCTTTTACGAACATGATCTACATCGGCGACGGCCTTTCCGACGTGCCGTGCATGAAGATGATGCGCGCCTACGGCGGGCAGGCGGTGGCCGTGTATCAGGACAGCAACCGCGCGGGCGTGGAGGATCTGCTTGCCAAGGGGCGCGTGGACTTCATCTTCCCTGCCGACTACCGCGACGGGACGCTTTTTGACACGACGATGAAGAACATCGTGCGCAAAATGGCGATCACGGACGCGCTGGCCGAGGAAAACCAGCAGCAGCTCCGCTCGCTCGGGCGCGGCGAGCTGCCGCAGCAGGTGGGGCTGCTTGGATGGTAGAATTGCGCTGCCCTGTCTGCGCCGGGGCGCTTGCAAAGCGCGCAGGGGCCTATGTCTGCCCGAAAAACCACAGCTTTGACATCGCCAAGAGCGGATACGTCAACCTCCTGCTCAACTCCTCGCAGGGTCACCACGGGGATGATAAGCTCATGGTGCGCGCGCGGCGCGACTTTTTGGACAAGGGCTATTACGACCGCTTCATCGCCGCCGTTGCGGACGCCGCGGCGGAGTTCACGCCGCCGGAGGCGACGGTCCTCGACGCAGGCTGCGGCGAGGGGATTTATTCTCTTGCCGTTCTGCGCGCCATCGAAAAAGCGGGCAAGCACGGCGAGCTTTTAGGCGTCGACATTTCCAAGACCGCGCTCCAGTACGCGGCGAAGCGCTCACCCGATTTGACGCTCTGCGTCGCCTCCTGCGCGCATCTGCCGGTCGGGGATGAGAGCGTCGACGAGGTGCTCAACATTTTCTCCCCCTTCGTGCCCGAGGAATTTGCCCGCGTGCTGAAGCCAGGCGGCTATCTTCTGCGCGCTTATCCCCTGCGCGAGCATTTGTGGGAGCTGAAAGCCCTCATCTACGATACGCCGCGTGACAATCCGCCCACGCCCCTCGAAACCGAGGGCTTCACCCTTCTTGAAACGCGCGAGGTGCGCGACCGCATCCATCTGCCCTGCAACGCGGACATTCAGGCCCTGTTCCGCATGACGCCGTATTATTATAAGACCGGCGCAAAGGATCAGGCAAAGGCTGCGCAGGCGCAGACGCTGGACGTCGCTCTGGCCTTCGGGCTGGCGATCTACCGGAAGGACTGATATCTCGGAAGGAAAAAAGGGAGGCTCTCCTGCGAAGGAGAGCCTCCCTTTTCATTTGACGATCTTTGTTTTTATGGGCCTTAGCCCTCGGAATCCGTGCGGTTTCTCCAGGAGATCTCCTGCTCCAGCTCGTAGCGCAGCTTCTTGTTCTCCTCGACGAGCTCGTCGTAGTGCTCGCCCTGCACGTAGTACTTCACGAACGTGAAGGTCGCCTCGTCAAGCTCTTCCTCCGTGTAGGACGGCAGCAGCGAGCCGTTCTTGCGCTGGAGGCCGGAGATGTTCACGACCACAAGGCGGCGGTGCTGCTCGGAAAGCTGGAAGAGGCGGAGCTTTTCGGGAATATCGAGCCCTAAATCGTAGGTGTTGTTCACGCGCTCCATGATGTTGCGGTACTCGGGCTTGGCCGAGACGATGACACCGTGCTTTTCAAAGAGCTTTTTCAGGTAGTCCACCGAAACATCCTCACGGGTGATCGTGCCCTTGCCGAGGCCGGTGAGCATGGTGTTGGAAAGGTTCAGGCTGACGTAAACTTCTTCGCCGGTCTTGGGATAGCTCATGATAGACCCTCCATAATTGGTCGGGCCGCAGAACACTGCGGCAGCTTTTGGTTTTTTACACTTGCATGGTAGCACGCGCAAGGGCAAAAAACAAGCGTCAGGTTGCATGAACTGCCGCGCGCAAATTTGTCGGATTCGCCGCGCGTGCGGGAGTTTTTCTTGACAAGCGGGCGCAGCACTGATACACTTTTCCCCATCAACAACGGGTGCGCACCTACCGGCAGTCAGGCGGAAGTCTGGCTGCCGTTTTTGCATCCGGCATTTTGAAAAGGAGGCTTTTTATGGCTTACTTCTGGCCGCTCATTCTTGTTGTGGCGTCGAACACGGTGTATCACATCTGTGCCAAGTCGCTGCCGGAGAGTGTTGACCCGCTCGCGTCGCTGACCGTCACGTATCTCATCGGTTCGATCTTTTCCGGCATCCTTTACTTTGCGACCAACCGCGGCGGGGCGGATCTCCTGCGCGAATACAGTCAGATGAACTGGGCGCCGTACTTGCTTGGCCTTGCCATTGTCGGGCTTGAGGCGGGCAGTATGCACGCTTACAAGGCAGGCTGGCCGGTCAGTGCGTTTCAGGTGTCGTCCGCGGCGGCCATTGCGACGATCCTGGTGTTTGTCGGCTATCTTGCCTATCACGAGGCCATCACCGTGAACAAGCTTCTCGGCCTTGCGCTGTGCCTTGTGGGGCTCTTTTTTCTCAACAAATGAGTTGTGCCGCGCCCGCGCGCGTGGTATGATGGGGAAAACTGATTTGAAGAAGGAAATTTGATTTATGAAAGCTGCACGCGAATATCCGACCGTCACCGTTACCGCCAAAGGCACGCGCTGGCTCGAGAGCGGCCACCCCTGGGTCTACGACTCCGACGTGGCCCATGAGCCGGACGAAGGCGAGTGCGAAAACGGCGCGCTCGTGGATGTGGTGTCGGAAAAGGGGAAATACCTCGGCACGGGCTTTTTGAGCCGTCTCAGCCGTCTGCGCGTGCGCATCGTCTCGCGCAACGCGAACGACCGCTTCGATGAAAACTTCTGGCGGCGGCGCGTGCGCTACGCATGGGACTACCGCAAGGCGGTGATGGACGGACAGACCGGCTGCTGCCGCCTGATCTTCGGCGAGGCGGACGCCTTCCCCGGCCTGACGGTCGACCGCTTTGAAAACCTGCTCGTCACGCAGACGCTGTCACTCGGCATGGAGAAGATCAAGGACACGCTTTTCCCCCTTATTGTCGAGGTTCTGGAGGAGGACGGCGAGAGGATCGACGGCCTTTTCGAGCGCAACGATGTGGCCCTGCGCGAAAAAGAGGGGCTGACGCAGGGCAAGGGCTGGTTCCCCCTCCCCGATAAACAAACGCCGGAGAGCCCTGTCACCGAGATCTGCGAAAACGGCGTTTTCTACCGCGTGGACGTCGAAAACGGGCAGAAGACTGGCTTTTTCCTCGACCAGAAGTTCAACCGCCTCGCCGTCGCGCACCTGGCGCGCGGCAAGCGCGTGCTCGACTGCTTCACGCACACAGGCTCGTTCGCGCTCAACGCCGCTAAGGGCGGCGCGGCGCACGTGACGGCGGTGGACGTGTCGGAGAGCGCCATTGAGATGGCGCGCGCAAACGCGCAGCGCAACGGCTTGGAAGACAGCATGGACTTTCTCGCCGCCGACGTTTTTGACCTCCTGCCGCAGCTCGAGGCCGCGCACGAAAAGCCCTATGACTTCATCATTCTCGATCCCCCGGCGTTCACCAAGTCGCGCCGCACGGCGAACAACGCCGAAAAGGGGTACAAGGAGATCAACCTGCGCGCGATGCGCCTGCTGCCGCGCGGCGGCTACCTTGCGACCGCGTCGTGCAGCCACTTCATGCCCGCCGAACGCTTTGAGCGGATGCTGCGCTCCGCCGCCGCGGACGCGGGCGTCGAGCTGCGGCAGATCGAAGCGCGCACGCAGAGCTGTGACCACCCCATCCTCTGGAACGTGCCGGAGACGGATTACCTCAAGTTCTACTTATTCCAAGTGGTATAAATTGATATAAAAAATCCCCGCTGTTTACAGCGGGGATTTTTTATTGATTTACTTGTTTTCGTCAGAGCTTTCCGTGGGAGCGTCGGGTGCTTCACCCTGTGGGGCGTCCGGCGTTTCGGGCTCAGTCGAGGGCTTGTCCTCAGTCTGAGCATCTTCGCCCTTGTCCTCCGGCGGCATTTCGATCTTTTCGCTCGTCATCGAAATGTGCTTGGCGGGCGCTTCGATCACGCTCGGCTGCGAGGGGCGGAAGCCCTCTTCGCTCCTGCGCGTGGAAGCGTAGGCCTCCTCCACGGTCGAGGGATCGCGGCCCTCGAGGATGGCTACCATTTCGCCGCCGGTGATGGTCTCCTTCTCCAGAAGGTAGGCCACGACCTTATCCATGTCTTCGCGGTTGTCGCGGATAACGGAAACGGCGTCCTTGTAGCACTCGTCGAGGATGCGCTTGACCTCGCGGTCCATGATGGCGGCGGTGTCCTGCGCGCAGTCGAGCCCGTAGCCGCCGTCGAGATACTGGTTGCGGACCGAGCCGAGCGCGACCATGCCGATCTCGTCGCTCATGCCGTACATCGCGACCATGTTGCGCGCGATGCCCGTGGCCTCCTGAATATCCTGCGAGGCGCCGTTGGTCATCGTGTTCATCACGACCTCTTCGGCGGCGCGGCCGCCCATGGAGACGGCGATCTTTGCCATCAGCTCATCGCGCGTGCGCAGATTCGTCTTGTCCTCCTCGGGCATGAGGAGCGTGTAGCCAAGGCTGCCCTCGGTGTGCGGGACGATCGTGATCTTCTGCACCGGCTCAGCGTTTTTCTGCTTGTAGGCGACCATCGCGTGGCCGACCTCGTGATAGGCGACGAGCTTCTTTTCAAACTCGGTGAGGACGCTGTTCTTCTTCTCGCTGCCCGCGATGACGAACTCGAACGCCGCGAGCATATCCTCCTGCGTGACGAGCTTGCGTCCCTTGCGCACGGCGCGCAGCGCCGCTTCGTTGGCAAGGTTGGCAAGGTCCGCGCCCACGCAGCCTGCGGTCGCGAGCGCGACCTTCTTGAGGTCTACATCCTCGGCGAGCTTGATGCCGCGCGTGTGGACCTGGAGCGTTGCCAAGCGGCCGGCGAGATTCGGGCGGTCGACGGTGATGCGGCGGTCGAAGCGGCCCGGGCGCAGCAGCGCCTTGTCGAGCACCTCCGGGCGGTTCGTCGCGGCAAGCACGATGACGCCCTTGCTCGGGTCAAAGCCGTCCATTTCGGCGAGCAGCTGGTTGAGCGTCTGCTCGCGCTCGTCGTTGCCGCCGCCGTAGCGCCCGCCGTCGCGGGATTTGCCGATGGTGTCGATCTCGTCGATAAAGATGATGCAGGGGGCGACCTTCGAGGCTTCGGCGAAGAGGTCGCGCACGCGGCTCGCGCCAACGCCGACGAACATCTCGACAAAGTCAGAGCCGGAGATCGAGAAGAACGGCACCTTCGCCTCGCCCGCAACGGCCTTGGCCAGCAGCGTCTTGCCCGTGCCGGGGGAGCCGACGAGCAGCGCGCCCTTGGGGATCTTTGCACCGATGGCGGTGTACTTTTCGGGGTTGTGCAAAAAGTCGATGATCTCGACGAGCGATTCCTTCGCTTCGTCCTGACCGGCGACGTCCGCGAACGTCACGCCCGTGGATTTTTCCATATAGACCTTGGCGTTTGCCTTGCCGACATTGCCGATGCCGCCGATCCCGCCCATGCCGCCGGACTTTTTCGTGATGAAGTTCATCAGCAGCATGAACGCGCCGACCATCAGCACCGTGGGCAGAATATAGTTCACCATGAACGTGAGGATCGGCGAAACGGGCGGCTGATAGGGCTTGGTGTAGGTCACGCCGTGCTCATCGCACAGGGTGATCAGCTTTTCCGTCGCGTCGGGAATGATGGTGGTGAAGAGCGTATAGTTCTGATCATAGCTCTTGCCGTCGTCATCCGTGTAGGTAAAGCCGTCGACCGGCGTGATGGTGAAGACCGTGTCGCCGAATTCGATGGACTTGACCTTCCCCTCCTCCACGAGTTCGACAAGCTCGCTGTATGCGATCTCGCACGAAGACTCGGCGGTGCGCGCCTGGTCGAGCATGACGGAGAGGTAGTTGACGGCGATGGTGAGCAGCAGCGCCCACAGCACGATCGACCACATCCCACCGCGGCGGCTGCGGTTTTTGTCGTTGCGGTTGTTACGGTTGTTCTGGTCCATGATGTTCCTCCTGTCAGGAGACAGAAAAATGCGAAAGCACGCACTTTTTGAATTTAGTATGACTCACTATATCATACGGAGGGAAAACGCACAAGTTAAGAGCGGTGAATTTTCGATGAACTTTTGTTTTTCGACCTCTTTATCTTGCCCATGTTCTGTGCTATAGTTGTAATGGAGTATTTTATCAAGAACCTTCACTCAAATTTTGCCGCAAGGAGAATTTTCTTTTATGGATAAGGAACGCAAGGATAAGGCCGCCCGCGCGCAGGACGCGGAGGCGGACGGCATCATCGAGGGCCGCAACGCCGTGATCGAGGCGCTGCGCGCGGGCGCGAGCATCGACAAAATTTTCATCCAGAAGGGCGAGACCGACAAGACGCTCGGCCACATCGCCTCCACCGCCCGCGCCGCGGGCGTGGTCGTCGTGGACGCGGACAAGCGCAAGCTCGACTTCATGAGCCGCACGCACGCCCATCAGGGCGTTATCGCGCTGGCGAGCGTGCGCGAATATGTCAGCGTGGAGGAGATTTTGAACATCGCGCGCGAAAAGGGCGAAAACCCGCTGCTCGTCGTCTGCGACGAGATCTCCGACCCGCACAACTTAGGCGCGATCATCCGTACCGCCGAGTGCGCGGGCGCGCACGGCGTCATCATCCCCAAGCGCCGCAGCGCGGGCCTGACGAGCATCGTGGGCAAGACGAGCGCGGGCGCGGTGAGCTACGTGCCCGTCGCGCGCGTGCCGAACATCCCGGCGCTGCTGGAGCAATTACAGAAAGAGGGCGTGTGGGTCTTCGGCACGGCGGCCGAGGGCACGACCGAGCTCTACTCCGCGGACCTCAAGGGTCCCGCGGCCGTCGTCATCGGCAGCGAGGGCGAGGGCATGACGCGCCTGGTGCGCGAAAAGTGCGATTTCCTCGTCAGCATCCCGATGAAGGGAAAGATCTCGTCGCTCAACGCGTCCGCTGCCGCGGCCATCCTCCTCTACGAGGCGGTGCGCCAGCGCCAGTGATGAAGAAGGAAAGCTATGGATCAGAAAGACCTTGATTTTGAACAGGACCTCATCGACTCCGAACTGCTGCTGAAGAATACGGCGCGCAGCATGGACGACGATGCGGAGTATTCGCTCGAGAGCATCCTTGCCGAATTCGGCGAGGATGCGTCCCCTGCCGCGCCCGTCGAAAGGAAAGCCGGGCCCGAACGGGACGCGGCGCCGGACGGCGGAAAAAAGGAAAAGCCGCCGGTCGTCATTCCCTTCCCCGGCGCGAAAATGCCCGAGGAAGCGGAAGCATCCGAAGCGGTGGACCTGCCGGAGCCCGAAGCGGCGGACGGCGGGGAGAGTGAAAAGCCTGCGGCAAACGAGCTCTTCGACCCGAACAAGCCCGTCACGCTGCAGGACGTTTTGGCCCAGACCGTGCAGGAGGCGCTCGCCGAGCGCGAGGAGGAGGTCATCCTCGAGGAAAGACCGAAGCGGCGGGGCCTCTTCTCGCGCAAAAAAATGCGCGACACCGAGCAGCTGTACGCGGACGAGGAGACGGACGAAGACGAGGACGACGAGGAAGAGGAGGATATCCCCGATCTTCCTGAGCCGCCCGCGGAGGAGACGCTTGCCGACCTTCGCGCCCAGCTCTCGTCGGCAACGAGGGCGTGCCGCGCCGTCGGCATGGTGACGCTTCTCATGTGGCTCGGGCAGCTGGCCGCGCATTTTTCGCTCATGCCCGCGCTCTACTGGGACGACCCCATGGTGCGCACGCTGCCCTACCTCGCGCTCGAGCTGCTCGCGTGCATTTTGGGACGGCACGTTTTTCTCGACGCGTTCCGCAAGGCGCGCGGCGGAAGGGTGACCTCACCGCTTCTGACATTTATTCTGTGCGTTGTGACGCTTGCCGACACAGCGCTCTACGCCTTTTTGCCCGCGCGCGCGGCGCTGTCCGCGCCGCTGCCCGCCATCGCGGTGCTCTCGCTCTACGGCGCGCTGCTGGGCGAAACGCAGCGCCTGCACGGGCTGTATGATACCTTCCGCATTGCGGCCATCGGCAACGCGCCCTATATCGTCACGGTGACGGCGGGGGGCGCTGCCAAGCGCACGGGCCTTCCGGCGGGCTTTTCCAACGCCGCCCGCGCGGGCGACCCGTATTCCCGCTGGCAGAACGCGCTGCTGCCGGTGCTGCTCGTTGCGAGCATCGTCTTTGCCGTGCTCGCAACGCTCGAGAGCAAGCAGCGGGTGCTGCTTTTGTGGAATCTTTCGGTGCTGCTTGCGAGCGCGAATCTGCCGGCCCTCCCGATGACCTGCGCCCTGCCCTTCAAGCGCATCGCCGCGCGCCTGGCCAAGAGCGGCAGCGCCGTGGCGGGCTATGCCGGGGCGGACGCCATCCGCCGCAGCAACTGCGTCATCCTGACCGACGGCGACCTCTTCCCGCCCGGAACGGTCACGCTCGGCGGCCTCAAGGTCTTCGGTGAGGAGAGCGGCAAGGTCATCTCCTATGCCGCGACGATGGCCCACGCGTCCGAGAGCGGGCTGACAAAGCTCTTTGACGACCTGCTCATGCGCGACGGCGGCTTCCGCGAGCGCGTGGATGACGTGGACTTTTACGAGGAGGGCGGCGTCGGCGGACGCATCCATGGCGAAACGGTCCTCTTCGGCACGGCGGGCTTCATGCGCAAGCGCGGCGTGAATCTGCCGCGGAACCTCGGCCTCAAAACGGGCGTTTTCCTCGCAGTCGACGGCACGCTCATCGCGGTCTTCGCCGTGAAGTATATGCCGGCGGAAAATGTCGACTGGGCGCTCCACGCCCTGCACCACAGCCGCATCACGCCGGTCCTTGCCGTGCGCGACGGCAACATCACCCCCGCGCTTTTGAAGCGCAAGTTCGGCACCGACGCGCGCGCGGTCTACCCCAAGATGTCCACGCGCCTTGCCCTCTCCGAGCGCGGCGGCGGGCGTCCATACGCCCTGCTGATGCGCGAGGGGCTCATGCCGTATGCCGAGGTCGTGCTCGGCAGCAAGCGTTTATGCAGGTCCGCGCGCCGCTGCACGGTGCTCGCCTTTGTCGCCGCGACGCTTGCGACGCTCCTTGCGTTTTATCTTACATTTGTCGGCGCGTACAGTGTGCTCACGCCGCTTTCCCTCCTTGTTTTTGTGCTGCTCTGGTCGCTCAGCGCTCTGCTCGACGCCCTGCTCAGCGACCGCTATTGAGCATTTCCGACGAAGAAAACGGAAAAATATGAAAAATCATGGTTGAAATAACAAAAAAATCATGGTATGATTTTCTCCGTTGAGTAATATCTCACAAAAGATGAGATTTACATTTCGGAAGGAGACTGACCCCTATGAGTGCAAAAGACATCCGCAATATCGTGCTGCTTGGCCATAGCGGCAGCGGCAAAACCACCCTCGCCGAGCGTATGCTCTTCCTGACCGGCGGCACCGACCGCCTTGGCAGAATTGCTGACGGCAACACCGTTTGTGACTACGATCCCGAGGAGATCCGCCGCCAGACGAGCATTTCGCTGGCCGTGGCTCCCGTGGAATATGATAGCTGCAAGATCAACGTGCTCGACGTGCCCGGCGGCTTTGATTTCGCCGGTGAGGTCGCGGAGGCTGTTCAGGCCGCCGATGCCGCCGTCATCGTCTGCTCGGCCAAGGCCGGTATGAGCGTCGGCGCGGAAAAGGCGTGGAAATATTGCGAGAAGAATAAGCTCCCCCGCATTCTCTACATCTCCAAGACCGACGAGGAGAACTCCGACTATAACGCCGCGTTCAACACGCTGCGCGAGCGCTTCGGTAAGAATATCGCCCCCGTCGTCGCCCCCATCTGGGACGAGAGCAAGAAGGTCATCGGCATCATCGACGTGCTGCATAAGCGCGCGTTCGAGTTCGGTCCGGGCGGCGGCCGTGTCGAGATCGAGGTGCCCGAGAACAAGCTCCCCGTGCTCGATGAGCTCTACGACGCGCTCAAGGAGTCCGTCGCCGAGACGAGCGAGGAGTTCATGGAAAAGTTCTTTGCCGGCGAGGACTTCACCTATGCCGAGATGATCCAGGGCCTGCGCCAGGGCGTGAAGGACCTGTCCCTCTTCCCCGTCGTGTGCGGCTCCGCCGTTCAGGGCATGGGCACGCGCATCCTGATGGACACCATCGTCGAGCTGCTGCCCAAGCCTCAGGACGCCCGCGCGCTCATGGCCGAGAACGAGGACGGCGAGGCCTCCGAGTTCGTCATCGCGCCCGGCGCACTGCCGACCGCGTTCGTCTTCAAGACCATTTCCGACCAGTACGGCAAGTATTCCTACGTCAAGGTGCTCTCCGGCTCCATCAAGCCCGATATGCCCATGGTCAATGCCCGCACCGGCGAGACCGAGAAACTCGGACGCCTGTACATTGCCAAGGGCAAGAAGTATACCGAGGTCAAGGAGCTCACCTGCGGTGATATCGGCGCCATCGCCAAGATGGACAAGGTCAAAACCGGCGACACGCTCTGCGAGCCGCGCAAGGTCGTCAAGATCGAGCCCATCCCCTTCGATGAGCCGTGCTACAGCGTGGCCATCGCGCCCAAGACCCGCGGCCAGGAGGACAAGATGGCCCAGGGCCTCAACCGCCTGAACGAGGAGGACCCGTCCTTCCGCGTCGTCAACAACGCCGAAACGCACCAGATGGTCGTCTCCGGCGCGGGCGACATTCAGGTCGATGTGCTCGTGGGCAAGCTCAAGAGCCGCTTCGGTGTCGAGGTCGTGCTCGACACGCCGCGCGTGCCCTATCGCGAAAAGATCCGCAAGACAGTCTCCAAGCAGGGCCGCCATAAGAAGCAGACCGGCGGCAGCGGTCAGTTCGGCGACGTCTGGATCCGCTTCGAGCCCAACGAGGAGAGCGAAGAGATGGTCTTCGCCGAGGAAGTGTTCGGCGGCAGCGTGCCCAAGAACTTCTTCCCCGCGGTGGAAAAGGGCCTGCGCGAGGCCTGCGTCCACGGTCCGCTCGCGGGTTATCCCGTCGTGAACCTGAAGGCAGTCCTCTATGACGGCTCCTATCACCCGGTCGACTCGTCCGAGATCGCGTTCAAGACCGCGGCAAACCTCGCTTACAAGGCGGCAATGCCCGAGGCGTCCCCGGTCCTGCTCGAGCCGGTGTGCGAGCTGAAGGTCACGGTGCCCGACCAGTACATGGGCGATATCCTCGGCGATCTCAACAAGCGCCGCGGCCGCGTCATGGGCATGACCCCGACCGGCAACGGCGAGCAGGTCATCGAGGCCGAGTGCCCCGAGGCCGAGCTGATGAGCTACGCCATCGACCTGCGCTCCATGACCCAGTCCCGCGGCTCGTTCGTGATGCACTTCGTGCGCTACGAGCAGTGCTCCGCCGACGCGCAGGCGAAGGCCGTCGCCGCTGCGAAGGCCATGCAGGAAGCGGAATAAAATGATCCTTGCGTAAGCAAGCAAAGGGGGTATTCTCTTTCCGAAGAGAATACCCCCTTTGAAACCCCCAGAGAAAGGCGAGGGGCGTCCCCCTCGACCCCCGCATTGGCAGTCGGGCGCTTGAAGAGCTGCGCAGCCTGCGGAATCGGGTGCCTGCCAAGTAATATATCTAAACGATTTGGTCTACTCCTACTACCCGCTGCCGCTTTGCCTGCGTGTCGGCAGCCTTACGCAATTTCCGCCTACTTTGGATTTTATCAGACTTGCAGGTCCCTACCGTGGCGGCATTGCTTCGCTCGCCGCGTTTGTTTGCGCCATCGGTAGAAGGTGGTAGAACTGCGCTCGCCGCGGCAGGCACCACCGAAAATGCCTGCACCACCGACAGAAGAAAATTAGGCTGCACCGACGCAAGATCGGCAGAGCGGCAGCGGGTAATAGGAGTAGGCCAAATCGTCTCGCACCCCCAATGGCGGCGAGCGAAGCAATGCCGCCACGCAGAGCACTTCCACTCCCCAGGCGCCGCACCCCTTCGAGCTGCAAGCCGGCAATGCAATTTTCTCTGGGTGGGTCAAAGGGAGGGATATCTCTTTTT
>CEAH01017602.1_pt1 | contig 34780 bp, 35 predicted proteins | sample 557571 | NCBI WGS metagenome assembly CEAH01 (sample SAMEA3182092, study PRJEB8094) | gut metagenome | biome: human; feature: gut; material: Stool; isolation source: human stools | place: Canada | collected 2013-11-25
ATGAGAGACAGTGAAATAAAACACTGTCAATCATGGAGGGAGCATTACTATGCCACAGAAGCAGAAAGTAAGCGCAGAGGAAAAAGTGAAAGTCATTGAGGATTACATCAATAACAGGATCAGTCTGAGTGAAGCAGCGCGGCGAGGGGGTGTTGCGCGAGATACGATCAGTCAATGGGCACGAAACTATGAAGCGGATGGAATGGCCGCATTTATGACGTGCAGGAACCGTGTGTACAGTCCGGAGCTTAAGCGGCAAGCCGTAGAAGACTAGGCGGGAATGACGCAGAGTATGTCCCGCGTGGCGCATTGTATTGACAACGGCCCGATGGAGGGCTTCTGGGGCATTCTGAAGCGGGAACGCTATTACGGCAGACGGTTCACCGGCAAGCACGAGCTTGTTCAGATGATCCAGCAGTATATTTGCTATTACAACACGAGACGTGTCCAGCGCAATCTGGGTATCCTGACGCCGATGGATCATTTATCTGGATATCCAGATAAGTGATCTAATCCCGAGGATTGAGTTATCCCGAGATTAGGCGTGGTCTGTTCGCAAACGTCTTGGTTTATCAATGCTTTTTGTGTGTTGTTCATAAATAACCTCCAGATAAGAAAAATTATAAAAATACCTCTATAATGGAGTTGGCGGCGAAAGTCGACTAACTGCATTCAGAGGTGTTTTTATGTCCGATGAAATTGTATTTGATGTTCTATGCACAAAAGTGCTGGATGCATTGCGGGCTCTGGGGCTTGGTAAGTTCAGCATACGAAACTACTACTACGAAGGAATGTGGCCAATCATAAAGGTCTACCGTTCCGAGGGGGTGATATTGTATAGTGCTGCCTTTACAAATGAAATTGTGGATCGTTTTCGCTTGGAACACGAAAACGGCTTGGTAGCCGACCGAATCTGGGCGAAAGTCAGAAAGGCTGCAGCTCTCTTTGAGGAGTATGTCCAAACCGGAAAAATCGTTTGGAAACGTGTTAGACCTGCTCCAAAAATCCCCTTGACTCCGTACTATCAAGAACTCCTGTGTAGCTTCTGTCAACATGAAGCGAATACACGAGCCATTGGATTTGAGAGTCTACGGGACGAGGAGAATGTCTGCCGCAAATTCTTTGCATACCTCGATGCCAGCGGTTACCATACTTGCCAAGATATTAATTTAGTAAATGTCAACGATTTTCTGCTGTTCATCGCATCTCAACGAAAATCGAGCATGGACAGAGTGCGCAACACATTGAAACATCTGAGCGCACACTTGGTGTCCATACAAAACTGCTGCGATTTCAGCGCCGTATTGACTACTCGTCCTGCACCCCGAAAGAAGCTGCGACCTGCCTTTTCCTCAAAAGAGGTTCATACCGTCATGGATGCAGCGGCAAAAAATCCATCTTTATCGCTCCGCGATACTGCTATTTTTGCTGTTGCCGCCAGTTTGGGACTGAGAGCTGGGGACATTGTTCGCTTAACACTCTCGGACATTGACTGGATTCATCATGAAATACGCTTCGTACAGAACAAAACCGGAGTGGAACTGCACCTGCCTCTCGAAGCATCGGTAGGAAACGCCATTGCGAACTATATCCCTCACGAGCGGCCTAAAACACAGTCCCCAGCGCTCTTTGTGCGTTCCCGTATTCCGTTTGACTTTATGACTTCGACTGCTGCAGGAGACCGGCTCAGAAAATATATGAAACTCTCTGATGTTGATTATACTCCGGGTGACGGCAAAGGCTTTCACAGTTTCAGAAGGTATGTTGCCAGTTCCATGATAAACCAAGAAGTACCGATCGATATAGTGAAAGAAATCTTAGGGCATACGCAGATAGGCTCCATGAAAGCATATATGCGGATCAGCCGGGACAAGCTGGCAATGTGTGCACTCGGACTTGACGGTATCGAGGTTATTCAGGAGGCTCTGTTATGAAATATACTTTCACGGGGGCATTTGCACCTTTTATCTGCGGCTTGATTGAAAAGAAACAAGCCCTCGGCCATGACTACCACGGAAGTGCATGCATTCTTCGAACTTTTGATAAATTCTGCCGTGAGCAATTTCCGCACGAGACCTGCTTGACTGCGGAGTTAGCTATGAAATGGGCCGAACAGTCCAAGACTGAGAAAAATCTGTCCAGATTGAATAGGGTATCTGTGGTCCGGGAACTCGCTAAATACATGAATAGTGTAGGAGAACAGGCGTATCTTTTGCCGCTCCAACTCACGAAGAAAACCGGACGTCATATCCCGTACATTTATTCAAAAGAAGATTTGTCCAAGTTGTTCAAGGAAATGGATTCTCTGCAACCCAGCCTCAGATCGCCCACAAAACATCTGGTAGTATCTGTAATATTCCGAATGATTTACTGCTGCGGTCTCAGACCTGTAGAAGCCAGACGGCTCCGAAGAGAAGATGTCAACTTGTTTGATGGGACGGTGAATATCCTTGAATCGAAAGGACATAAGGACAGAATTGTTGTCCTGTCCGAAGATATGCGTGAACTGTGCAGAAATTACGACCAGCGCGTGGAAGCGATACATCCTGAGCGCAGGTACTTCTTCCAGAGTCCAAGTGTCCGAGGTGACGGAATGTACTCAATGGAGTGGATTATTCCGACATTCAGAAAGTTCCTTCAGACGGCAGGTATATCCGGATACGGTGAGATCCGTCCCAGACTTTATGACCTACGGCATACATTTGCAACACATCGGCTGTACCAGTGGGTAAAGGAAGGAAAAGATATAAATGCCTGCCTTGCGTATTTAAGTGAGTATATGGGCCATTCAAATCTCGAGAGCACGGCATATTATATTCATCTTCTTCCAACGCTATATACCGACTTGCCAGAGCTGCACCTTGATAGTTCCTTTGAGATGGAGGCGGATTTATGCGACTGAAAGATGAGAAGTTCTATAAAACAGTGAGGGATTTCCTTGACATCTACTTGATCAGGCACAAAGGCTATAGTTTAAATACACAGAAATCGTATCGAGAGGCAATAAATCTCCTTCTCCTCTATTTCAAGATGGAGCGTGGGCTTGAATATGCCAATGTTGGATTCGAGGATATCACTTACTCAAATATAACCGGTTTTCTCGAATGGCTCTCAAAATCCAGAGGATGTTCTCCGGCAACGGTGAATCTGCGTTTGATGGCAATTCGTTCTTTCACAAAATATGCAGGAATCTTAGATTCTGGCAAAATCTATATGCAAGTCGAAGTCGGCAACATCTCTATTCGGAAAACTCCGGGAACAGTTGTGGAGTTTCTGACGGTACCAGCATTGGAAACTCTTTTTGAGCAACCCAACCGCTTCAAGACGAATGGATATCGTGATTTCTGTTTTATGCGGTTGATGTACGACACCGCAGCACGTTGTCAGGAACTGGTGGATGCAAAAATTCATGATTTGATCATTCGAAAAACTCATGCAACAATCTGCCTTGCTGGAAAGGGAAATAAACTGCGAATAGTCCCAATCTCCCCATCTGTGGTTGAATTGCTCAAAACTTATCTGGATAAAGCGCATCCGACCGAGCAGAGGCAGAGTGATGACTATCTTTTCTTTACAACGCATCATGGTTGTAAAAACAGAATGTCCACCGATGCTGTTAATCTATTTATGAAAAAATATGGTGAAACGGCAAGGCGGGCTTGCCCTGAAGTACCGGAACGAGTACATCCACACCAACTTAGGCATTCCCGTGCCATGCATCTGTATCGTGCCGGTATGCCTCTTGTCCTTCTCTCTGAGTTTCTGGGCCATGCCGACGTCAACACTACCCGAATCTATGCATGGGCCGATACTGAGATGAAGCGGCAGGCAATTCAAAAGGTATCCAAGGCCACAGCAGAAGATTCTATTGAACCAATATGGGCAAACGATGAGGAGATGATAAAGCGTCTTTATGGTTTGGCTTGATTTTACCACATTTTAACCGTGTTCATAATGCGACGACCAGCTATGATCTGGTCGCCGCAAATTTATTATCCGGAGGATTTAACATGAATTACAGCAGAAAAAACACTATCTCTCAACAAAAAAACGATGGCCAATCTTACTCCCTCGGGATAACTCAATCCTCGGGATTAGAAAAGCACACGCTTTGCCTCGCCGCATAAAAAACGGCCAGCAGCACTTGGCTGCTGGCCGGGAAAACTTTATTTTTTTTCACTGTCCTCTTGATGGGTTGCGGTTCACTTGGTCTCCGCCCTGTTTTGCGTCGTTCACAAAAATTTTGCGGTGAATAACGCGCTGTATATCTTGTATATTTCCGCACGATGGTCTATAATGACTGTAATTTGACATGACGGCGGTATCCCGCGCTCCTGCTGGGCCGCCCGAAAACAACTGCAAGGGGATACTACGTTGATCTTAGACCGAATTCATTCGCCGGAAGACCTCCGGGCGCTCGACGGCTCGGAGCTTCCGCTTCTTTGCGACGAGCTGCGTGACTTTCTTGTCACGCAGGTCTCGCGCACCGGCGGGCACCTCGCCTCGAACCTCGGCGTGGTGGAGCTGACCGTCGCCATCCACCGCGTGTTCGACACGGCGCGCGACCGCCTCGTTTTTGACGTGGGGCATCAGTGCTACGTCCATAAAATACTCACCGGCCGCGCGGACCGCTTTCCGACGCTGCGGCAGCTCGGCGGCATCTCGGGCTTTCCCAAGCCCTGTGAGAGCGCACACGACGCCTTCATCGCCGGTCATGCCTCCAACTCCGTCTCCGTGGCGCTCGGCATGGCGCGCGCCCGCACGATGCTGCACGAGGATTACAGCGTGCTTGCCCTCATCGGCGACGGCGCGCTCACCGGCGGTCTTGCCTATGAGGGACTCAACAACGCGGGCGCCTCCGGCGAGCCGCTGATCGTTATCCTCAACGACAACGGTATGTCCATCGACCGCAACGTCGGCGCGATGAGCGAGCATCTCTCGCGCCTGCGCACAAAGCCGGAATACTTCGCCTTCAAGAAGGCGTACCACAACGCGCTGAGCGGCACGGCCGCCGGACGCGCGCTCTACCGCTTCAATCACTCGCTCAAAACGGGACTCAAAAAGGCCATGCTGCCCAACGCCACGATGTTCGAGGATATGGGCTTCGCCTACCTCGGTCCTGTGGACGGGCACGACCTCGCGCAGCTCACCACCACGCTCGAATGGGCGCGGGAGATGAAGCGCCCGGTGCTCGTCCATGTCCGCACGCAGAAGGGGCACGGCTACGCGCCTGCCGAGCGTGAGCCGTGGAAATTCCATGGCGTCGGACCGTTCGACGCTGCGACCGGCGCGGTGCCGCCGGCGAAGGAAAGCTTTTCCTCCGTCTTCGGCGCGGCGCTCACGGAGCTGGCCGAGGAGGACCCGCGCGTGTGCGCGATCACCGCGGCGATGGAGGACGGCACGGGTCTCACGCCCTTTGCCGGGCGTTTCCCCGACCGCTTTTTTGACGTCGGCATCGCCGAGGGACACGCCGCCGCGATGGCGGCGGGCCTTGCCAAGCAGGGCGCGCTCCCGGTGTTCGCCGTGTATTCGAGCTTTCTCCAGCGCGCCTACGACCAGCTGCTGCACGATGTGGCGCTGAGCGGACTGCATGTTGTCTTTGCCGTGGACCGCGCGGGCCTGGTCGGTGCGGACGGCGCGACGCATCACGGCGTGATGGATACGGTATTTTTATCCGGCATCCCGAATATGACGGTGCTCTGCCCCGCGAGCTTCGCGGAGCTGCGCGCCATGCTGCGCCGCGCGCTTTTTGAAATGACCGGCCCGGTCGCCATCCGCTATCCGCGCGGCGGCGAGGGCGCCTTCACCGCCGATACAAGCGCCGGGGATTTTACCGAGCTGCGCACGGGGAAGGACATCACGCTCTGCGCCTACGGCACGCTCATCAACAACGTGCTCGGCGCGGCGGAGCTGCTGCACGAGGACGGCATCGAGGCGCGGGTGGTCAAGCTCAACCGCATTTCGCCCTTCCGCGGCGGCGAGCTTTCCAGAATCTTCGGCACAACGAAGCGGCTGCTGGTCGCGGAGGAATGCTCGGGCGTGGGCTGCATCGGTCAGCGCATCGCGGCGATCCTCGCCGAGGAGGGGCACGAGCCGCAGAGGCTCATGCTCTGCAACCTCGGGCGCAGATTCATCGAGCAGGGGAGCGTCGGCGAGCTGTACCGCCAATGCGGACTGGACGCGGAGAGCCTGGCGCGCACGGCAAAGGAGGTCTGCCAATGAGTACAAAGGAACGATTGGACGTCGCGCTCGTTGCGCGCGGCCTTGCCGAAACGCGCGCCAAGGCGCAGGCGAGCATCATGAGCGGCATCGTCTATGTGAACGGGCAAAAGGTCGATAAGGCCGGCACGCCGGTCGCCGCCGACGCGGTGCTCGAGGTGCGCGGACACACGCTGCGCTACGTCAGCCGCGGCGGACTCAAGCTCGAAAAGGCGATGGCGGCGTTTCCCATCACGCTCACGGACTGCATCTGCGCCGACATCGGCGCGTCTACCGGCGGCTTTACCGACTGTATGCTGCAAAACGGCGCGAAAAAGGTCTACGCCGTGGACGTCGGCTACGGCCAGCTCGACTGGAGGCTCCGCAGTGACGAGCGCGTGGTGTGTATGGAGCGCACGAACGCGCGCTATCTCACGCACGAGCAGATCCCCGATGAGCTGGATTTCGCATCTGTGGACGTGTCGTTCATCTCGCTCAAGCTCATTCTGCCCGCGCTCGCGGGGCTTCTGAAGCCGGACGGCCACGCCGTCTGCCTCGTCAAGCCACAGTTCGAGGCGGGACGGGAAAAGGTCGGCAAAAAGGGCGTCGTGCGCGATCCCGCCGTGCATCTGGAGGTGCTCGAGCACTTTCTGGAGCACGCAAAGGAAAGTCGCTTTACCGTCCTTGGCCTGACGTACTCTCCCATTCGCGGCCCCGAGGGGAACATTGAATATCTCGGCTATCTCTCCCGTGCGGAGGAGGAGCCGCCGGTCCATGACCTGAAGGCTCTGGTCGAGGCGTCCCACGCGGCGCTGGAGGAAAAGAAAGGCGAAAACGATGCTTAAAAAGGTGATACTTTGTCCAAACCCCTACCGCGACCATGAGCTGACCGTCGCCAAGGAGGCCAAACGCATCCTCGACAGCGTTCACTGTCCGAACGTCGTGTGCGTGCCGTTCCGCAACGAGGAGAAGCCCGAGGGCTACGGCCTCGATATCCGTCCGCTCCAGCAGGAGCTGCGCGGCGCGGACATGATCATCGCCTTCGGCGGCGACGGCACGATCCTGCACCTTTCCAAGACCGCGGCGCACCGCGACATTCCGGTGCTCGGCGTGAACCTCGGCTCGCTCGGCTTCATGGCGGAGCTGGAGCAGAAGGAGCTTGGCCGCCTCGGCGAGCTGATGGACGAAAAATACACGGTCGAGAGCCGCATGATGCTCGACGTCAGCGTGGTGCGCGAGGGGCGCGTCATCTACTCCAACCTTGCGCTCAACGAGGCGGTCGTGACCCGCGGAGCGGTGTCCCGCGTGATCCGGCTCCACATTCGGACCGAGCAGGGACGGCTGCTCGATGTGACGGGCGACGGCGTGATCGTCGCGAGCCCGACTGGCTCCACGGCCTATTCGCTCTCCGCGGGCGGGCCGGTCGTCGAGCCCACGGCGCGCAACCTCATCGTCAGTCCGATCTGCGCGCACAGCGTGCACGCCAACTCCTATGTGCTCTCGCCGGAGCGCACCGTCACCGTACAGACGGAAAAAACCGGCTACAAGCCGATCTTTCTCTCCGCCGACGGCGGGCGGGCGTTCTCGCTGCGCAACGGCGACGCCGTGGAGATCCGGCGCTCAAAATATGAAACAAAGCTCGTAAGGCTTTCCAATAAGAGCTTTTGCGATATTCTGCAAAAAAAGATGTTGATGGGAGTGTTGGGACATGAAGAATAACCGACAGGAGAAAATTCTGGCCATCATTGAGGCCGAGCCGATCGAAACACAGGAGCAGCTTCTCTCGAAGCTGCAGGAGCAGGGCATTGAGAGCACACAGGCGACCATCTCGCGCGACATCAAGCAGCTCCACCTCATCAAGGAGCCGGTCGGCGGCGGGCGCTACCGCTACGCCGTGAGCGCGCAGAAGATCAAGCTCAACTTTGCCGGCAGATTGCAGGTCATCCTGCGCGAGAGCATCCTCAGCGCCGACCGCGCGCAGAACCTCGTCGTGGTGAAGATGATGCCGGGCCTCGGCCCCGCGGCAGGCTCCGCCTTCGACGGCATGGAGATCCCCGCCATCGTCGGCACGGTCAGCGGCGACGACACGGTGCTCGTCGTGCTGCGCGACGAGCAGAGCGCGGCGGAATTCTGCACCGAGCTGACCGCCATGATCAAGTAAGAAGGGGAGAAGGCCGCAATGCTTCAGCTTCTCCACATCGAAAACATCGCCGTCATCGAGCGCGCGGACATCTCGTTCCGCGCGGGCTTCAACGCGCTCACCGGTGAGACCGGCGCGGGCAAGTCCATCGTCATCGACTCGCTCGGCGCGGTGCTCGGCGCGCGCACCTCGCGCGACCTGATCCGCACGGGCGCGGCCAAGGCCTTCGTCAGCGCGGAATTTGACGGCGTGGACGCCTCGCTTCCTGTGCTTGCCGCGCTCGGCGTCGAGCCGGAGGACGGCGTGCTGCTGCTCCAGCGCGACATCTATGCCGACGGCAAGAACATCTGCCGCGCGAACGGACGGCCCATCACGGTCGCGCAGCTGCGCGCGTTGGGGACGAGCCTTTTGAATATCCACGGCCAGCACGAGGGCACGCAGCTGCTCGACGAGGAGCAGCACGGCGCGTACCTCGACCGCTTCGCCCGGCTCGACGGCCTGCCGGAAGCCTATACCGAGCGTTATCAGGCGGCGCGTGAGACCCGGCGGCAGATCGAGGCGCTTGAAATGGACGAGGCGGAAAAGGCCCGCCGCGTCGACACGCTGCGCCATCAGATCGCCGAGCTGGAGCGCGCGGAGCTGCGCGACGGCGAGGAGGAAGAGCTTCTTGCGCGGCGCGAGCTGCTGCGCAACGCCGAAAAGTTCATGGACGCCTTTGCCGCGGCGGACTACGCCCTCTCCGGCGGGGACGACGGCCTCGGCGCGGCGAGCCAGCTCAAGAACGCGGAGAACGCGCTCCACAGTGTGCGCGCCCTCGGCGCTCGCTTCTCCGAGCTGTGCGAGCGGCTGGAGAGCCTGTATTCCGACGTTTACGATCTCGCCGAAACGGTGCGCGACCTGAGAAGTGAGATGGACTTTTCCCCGCAGGAGCTCGACGCGGTGGAGAGCCGTGCCGACCAGCTCTACCGCCTCAAGAAAAAGTACGGCGCGACGGTCGGCGAGATGCTCGATTACCTCGAACGCAGTAAAAAGGAGCTTGACGAGATCGAATACGCGGACGATCGCATCGTGCAGCTTCAGGGGACGCTTGCCAAGCAGGAAAAGGAAATGCTCGCCGCGGCGCGCACGCTTTCCGACGCGCGCAAGGCTGCGGCAAAAGTGCTCGAGGAGCGCATTCTGCGGGAGCTGCGCGAGCTGGACATGAACAAGGTCCGCTTTTCCATCGACTTTACAGAGCATGAGCCGGACGCGACGGGCATCGACACGGTGCGCTTCCTCATGAGCGCGAACGCGGGCGAGGACCTCAAGCCCATCCACAAGATCGCCTCGGGCGGCGAGCTCGCGCGCATCATGCTCGCGCTCAAAAACGTGCTTGCCGAGCAGGATCATGTGATGACGATGGTCTTTGACGAGGTGGATACCGGCGTCTCGGGCCGCGCGGCCCAGCGCGTGGCGGAGAAGATGGCGAAGCTCTCGCGCAGGCGTCAGGTGCTCTGCGTGACGCATCTGCCGCAGCTCGCCGCGATGGCGGACACGCACTTTTCCGTCGAGAAGGGCGAGGAGAACGGACGCACCTTCACGCGCGTCGTGGAGCTTGACCGCGCACAGCGCTGCGCGGAGCTTGCGCGGCTGACCGGCGGCGCGGCGGCGACCGAAACGCAGCTGCGCGGCGCGGAGGAGCTGCTGAGCGCGGCGGACGCGTTCCGCAGCGCGCTGTGAATTCTTCGTTTTGATTCGCTTTAACGTAAAAAAGAATTGCATTTTTCGCCGTATGGCATTACAATATCAGTTGATTTGCTGATCTGAAAAAGGAGAACCGCTGCCGATGGACCAGTACGCGCAGCGCATCACGCGGGACTATCCCGTGCGGCGCAAGGCACAGGAAAAAGAAAATATGCGCACCTACCTCATGGGGCAGCTGCGCGCGCTCGGCTACGACGCAAAGCTCAACGACTGCGGCAAGGCGGTGAACGTCATCGCGGGCGATCCCGAGCGGGCGAGCATCCTCTATGCCGCGCACTACGATACGCCGCTGCGCGAGCCGCTGCCGGCGATCCTCTGCCCGACGCGGCCGGTGACCTATCTGCTCTATCAGGCGCTCACGCCCGTGCTGGCGCTTGTGCTCTGCTTCGCGGTCTCCCTCGGCGTGACCTTCGCGCTGAGCCTTCCGAACCTGACGCTGCCGCTCTTTCTCGTGCTGCTGATCGGCGCGCTGGCGTATCTCAAATACGGACCGTCGGAGAAGAACAATGTAAACGCCAACACCTCCGGCGTGGCGGCGCTGCTCCGCACCGCCGAGCAGCTCACGCCGCGCTACCGCAACGACGTCTGCTTCCTCTTTCTGGACGGCGGCAGCGACAATATGCGGGGCGCCAAGGGCTTCCGCAAGCGCTATCCGAGCGCCAAGGAGAAGCCCGTCCTCTGCCTCGACTGCGTGGGCAGCGGAGACGAGCTGCTGATCCTGCCGGGCAAGGGCGCCCGCTGGAACGGCGAGCTGCTCGACGCGATCAATTCGAGCTTTGAAAACTCCGAGCGCAAGACCTGCTACGACAAGGTGGACGGTCTCGTGCATTTCCCCGGCGACCAGCGCGCCTTCAGGCAGGGCGTCGCGGTCTGCGCGGTGCGCCGCGTCCCCGGCTTCGGGCGTTTCATCTGCCCGACGGGGAAGGATAACCGCATCGACGATGAAAATTTAGAGCTTCTCAGCCGCGGTCTCGTGAAATTGGCGGCGGCTTACCAAATCAAAAAGTGACAGGGAGAATATACAATGGGTATTTATGAAGAGCTGCAGGCGCGCGGCCTGATCGCGCAGGTCACGAACGAGCCGGAGATCCGCGAAATGGTCAACAACGGCAAGGCGACCTTCTACATCGGCTTTGACCCGACGGCGGACAGCCTGCACGTCGGTCACTTCATGGCGCTGTGCCTGATGAAGCGCCTGCAGATGGCGGGCAACCGCCCCGTCGTCCTCGTCGGCGGCGGCACGGGCTACATCGGCGACCCCTCCGGACGCAGCGATATGCGAAGCATGATGACGCCGGAGACCATTCAGCACAACTGCGACTGCTTCAAAAAGCAGATGGAGCGCTTCATCGACTTCGGCGAAGGCAAGGCCATCATGGTCAACAACGCCGACTGGCTCTTAAAGCTCAATTACATCGAGCTGCTGCGCGAGGTGGGCGCGTGCTTCAGCGTCAACAATATGCTCCGCGCCGAGTGCTACAAGCAGCGTATGGAAAAGGGCCTGAGCTTCCTTGAGTTCAACTACATGATCATGCAGTCCTACGACTTCTATTACCTCTTCCAGCACTACGGCTGCAATATGCAGTTCGGCGGCGACGACCAGTGGAGCAATATGCTCGGCGGCACGGAGCTGATCCGCAGGAAGCTCGGCAAGGACGCGCACGCCATGACCATCACGCTGCTGATGAACAGCGAGGGCAAGAAGATGGGCAAGACCGCCAGCGGCGCGGTGTGGCTCGACCCGAACAAGACAAGCCCCTACGACTTCTACCAGTATTGGCGCAACGTCGGCGACGCGGACGTTTTGAAGTGCATCCGTATGCTGACCTTCCTGCCGCTCGAGCAGATCGACGAGATGGACAAGTGGGAGGGCAGCCAGCTCAACCGCGCCAAGGAGATCCTTGCCTACGAGCTTACCGCGCTCGTCCACGGCGAGGAGGAGGCAAAGAAGGCGGAGAACGCGGCCAAGGCGCTCTTCGGCGCCGGCGGCGACAGCGCCAATATGCCGACCACCGTGCTCGCGGACGCCGACTTTGAAAACGGCGGCATCAACATCCTCTCGCTGCTTGTCGCCACGGGGCTGTGCCCGAGCCGCGGCGAGGCCCGCCGCCTCGTTCAGCAGGGCGGCATCGTTGTGGACGAGAAGAAGGTCGAGAGCATCGACGAGAGCATCCCGCAGGAGAAGTTCGCCGGCGACGGCATCATCATCCGCAAGGGCAAGAAGGTCTTCCACAAGGCCGTGACCAGGTAAGCACCATGCACGAAAGCCTCCGCAGCGCGGTCTGCGGAGGTTTTTTTGCCGCCGCGCCGCAAGGGCTTGCGTTTTGAACGCCTGTTTGATATAATATACTCTACTGCGCAGATCGCGGATCGCTGCACGCCGCCGTGCATCGCTCCGCGCCGAGGGAGGGGAGCGCCATGCGGATACTCGGCATCGACCCGGGGCTTGCCATCGTCGGCTTCGGCCTGATCGAGGCGGAGACTGGGAAAACGCAGATGCTGCAATACGGCGCGGTCACCACGCCGGCAGGGCTTCCGCTCGCCGCGCGGCTCGTGCAGCTCGAGCGCGATATGGAGGAGCTGATCGCGCAGCTCCGGCCGGAGGCCATCGCGGTCGAGGAGCTGTTTTTCTCCAACAACATCACCACCGGCATCGCCGTCGCGCACGCGCGCGGCATCATCCTCTGCACCGCGGCGAAGAGCGGCGTGCCGCTCTTTGAGTACACGCCCATGCAGGTCAAGCAGGCGGTCGTCGGCTATGGCCTTGCCGAAAAGCGGCAGGTGATGGACATGGTCAGGCGGCTTTTGAAGCTCAAAGCCGTTCCGCGTCCCGACGACGCGGCGGACGCGCTCGCCCTGGCGATCTGCCACGCGCGCAGCGCGACCTCGCTGCTCGCGCGCGCACAAAATCCGGTCAAGCAAACCGTCTAAGGAGGACGCTCCATGTTCTATTATCTCGAGGGCAAGGTCGCGCACGTCGAGCCCTACCTCGCGGTCATCGACTGCGGCGGCGTGGGCTACGCCTGCCGCACAACGAACCACACCATCCGTCAGCTCAAGAAGGGTGAAGTCAAACGGCTTTACACCTACTTGAACGTGGGCGACGGCATTTTTGAGCTCTACGGCTTCGCCACCGAGCAGGAGCTCAATAGCTTCAAGCTGCTCATTGGCGTTTCCGGCGTGGGGCCGAAGGCGGCGCTCGCCATCCTCTCCGTCGGCACACCGGAGCATCTGACGATGGCGGTCATCACCGGCGACGAAAAGGCGCTGACCGCCGCGCCCGGCGTCGGGAAAAAGCTCGCCCAGCGCATTCTTCTGGAATTGAAGGACAAGATCGCCAAGGAAACGCAGGAGATCGGCCTGCCGGCCTCGGCCGGCGGTGCGGCGCTCGGCAGCGGGAGCAAGGCGGCGGAGGCCGCCGCGGCGCTCGCGGTGCTCGGCTACACGCAGCAGGACATTTCCGCGGCGCTCAAGGGCGTGGACGTGGAGACTCTGCCGCTCGAGGAGATCGTGCGCCAGAGCCTGAAAAAAATGGTGAAGTAAAGAAGGTGAACGCGGAATGAACGAAAACACAAAAAAAACTGTTAAGAACGGCATTACCTTTGGAACCTGTCTTGCTATGGTTATTTCCTATACGTCATGGAACAGCGTTGGATGGGCGATTTTTCACGGATTGCTGAGCTGGCTGTATGTGATTTATTTTGTGGTCACGTACTGATGATTCTTCTGCAAAGCGTGAAAAGGAGTGTGAGCACTTGAGCATTGATTTCGGGACCGACATTTATGAAGAGCCCATCGTGGCCAAGACCTTCCTGAGCGAGGACGCGCAGGAGGGCTCGCTGCGCCCGAAAACGCTCCGCGAATACATCGGGCAGGAGAAGGCCAAGGGCAACCTTGCCGTCTTCATCGAGGCGGCAAAGCGGCGCAATGAGTCGCTCGACCACGTTCTGCTCCACGGCCCTCCGGGCCTCGGCAAAACCACGCTCGCGGGCATCATCGCCGCCGAGATGGGCGTCAACATCCGCATCACCTCCGGCCCCGCCATCGAAAAGGCGGGCGACCTCGCCGCGCTGCTCACAAATCTGAGCGAGAATGACATTCTTTTTGTCGATGAGATCCACCGCCTCAACCGCGCGGTGGAGGAGATCCTCTATCCCGCGATGGAGGACTACGCCATCGACATCATCATCGGCAAGGGCCCCAGCGCGAACTCCATCCGGCTCGACCTGCCGCACTTCACGCTCATCGGCGCGACGACCCGCGCCGGTCAGCTCTCCGCGCCGCTGCGCGACCGCTTCGGCGTCACGCTGCGTCTGGAGCTGTATACGCCCGAGGAGCTTGCGAAGATCGTCACGCGCTCGGCGGGCATCCTGAACGTTTCCATCGCCCCCGAGGGCGCGATGGAGATCGCGCGCCGCTCGCGCGGCACACCGCGCATCGCCAACCGGATGCTCCGCCGCGTGCGCGATTTTGCCGAGGTCAGGGCCGACGGCGTCATCACGCGCGAGGTGGCGGACGAGGCGCTGCGCGCGTTGGAGATCGACCGGCTCGGCCTCGACCCCATCGACTACCGGATGCTGCGCGCCATCATTGAGAACTACGGCGGCGGCCCGGTCGGCATCGACACGCTCGCCGCGACCATTGGCGAGGAATCCGTCACGCTCTGGGACGTGTACGAGCCGTACCTCATGCAGCTCGGCTTCCTCACGCGCACGCCGCGCGGCCGCTGCGTGACGCGCAAGGCGTATGAGCATCTCGGCCTGAGCGTTCCCGCGTCCCTTGCGGACGAGGCGGAGCAGCTCAGCTTAAACTGAATCAATAAGGAGACTTTCATCTATGGGCAAGCTATTTGGCACCGACGGCATCCGCGGAATCGTGGGCGAGAATCTGACCGTCGAGCTGGCATTCCACACCGGTCAGGCCATCGCCGCCGTTTTGAAGGAGGAGAAGGGGAGAGCGCCCCTCATCACCATCGGCAAGGACACGCGCATTTCCTCCGATATGCTCGAATCCGCGCTCATCTGCGGCATCTGCTCCGTCGGCGGCGACGTGATGCCCTTCGGCGTGCTGCCGACTCCGGCGGTCGCGTACCTGACCGTTCTCAAGGGCGCGGACGCGGGCATCGTCATCTCCGCGAGCCACAATCCCTTCGAGCACAACGGCATCAAGGTCTTTAATGAAAAGGGCTACAAGCTGCCCGACGCGACGGAGGCGAAGATCGAGGAAAAGATCCTCTCCGGCGAGACCATTCCCGTCGCCACGCGCGGCGAGATCGGCGTGCTGCACCACGGTCTCAAGCAGTCGAAGCTCGAGTACATCCACCATCTCACCACCACCATCGACTCCGACCTCTCCGGTCTGCGCGTGCTGGTGGACTGCGCCAACGGCGCGGCGAGCGCCACCGCGCCCGAGCTGTTCGGACGCTTCAAGTGCTATGCCGATTTCATCCACCGCGAGCCGAACGGCACGAACATCAACGACCGCTGCGGCTCCACGCACCTCGAAAGCCTCGGCCAGCGCGTCGTGGCGGGGAAGTACGACGTGGGCGTGGCCTTCGACGGCGACGCCGACCGCTGCCTGATGGTCGACGAGCTGGGCCATGAGATCGACGGCGACAAGATCATGGCGGTCTGCGGAGCCTATATGAAGCGCAACGGCAGGCTCACCGGCAACACCATCGTGGCGACCGTCATGTCGAATCTCGGACTGCACGAGTTCTGCCGGAAGAACGGCATCGACCTCGTCTGCACCAACGTGGGCGACCGCAATGTGCTCGAAAAGATGGTGGAGTGCGGCTACAAGCTCGGCGGCGAGCAGTCGGGCCACATGATCTTCACCGACTACGCCACCACCGGCGACGGTCAGCTCTCCGCGCTCCAGCTCCTGCAGATCCTCGCGCTCTCCGGCAAGAGCGCGTCCGTGCTCACCGCCGACTGCCCGCAGTACCCGCAGGTGCTGCTGAACGTCGTCGTCAGCCACGACCGCGGCGTGAAGGAGGCCATCATGGCGAGCGATGCGCTCAAGACCGCCGTCGCGGACGAGGAGAAGTTCCTGCGCGGCGAGGGCCGCATCCTCGTGCGCCCCTCCGGCACCGAGGCGCTCATCCGCGTGATGGTCGAGGCCAAGACCGAAAGCGTCGCGCAGCTGGTCGCCGAGCGGCTGGTGAAGGTCATTCGATCGGTCTGATTCGTCGATTTGTCGGCGAGCGGGCGACAAATGAAACAGGAATTGTATCTTGTTGCCCGAATTTTATCTTTTTTTCAGTTTATTTTCGTAAATACTTGACAAAACCGTGCAAGTACAGGTATAATGCAGTATGGTAAATGTGGCAGAGGATAGAAATACCCCGATGGAGCCCTCGGACGAGGCGCTCTGCCGCCGCGCTGCCGACGGCAGCCGCGAGGCGGAGGAAGCGCTTGTCCGGCGCTATTCCGGTCTTGTGCGCTCGTGTGCGCGCCCGCTCTTTCTGGCGGGCGGCGACAGCGAGGACCTGATCCAGGAGGGGATGTTCGGGCTCATCCGGGCCATTCGCGAGTACGACGGCGCAAAGGCCGCGTCCTTCCGGACCTTTGCCGAGGTGTGCATCCGCAACCGCCTCATTTCCGCGCTTCGCGCGGCCTCGCGCGACAAGCATTCACCGCTCAACCAGTCCGTTCCCTTGGATACCCCTTTCTTTGATGGCAATTCCTATCCGCTCGGCGCTCTGCGCGCCTCCTCCGCCGATCCGGAGGAGCTTATCATCGACCGCGACCGCGTGGCCGAGGCGCTTGAGAGCACCCGAAAGCAGTTGTCCGAGTTCGAGGCGAAGATCTTAGGGTTGTATTTAGACGGTCTTTCCTGCCAGGAGATCGCAAAGGCGGTAGGGAAGTCCCCAAAGTCTGTGGACAACGCCGTGCAGCGCGTTAGGCGCAAGGCAGCGCGGCAGCTTTCATCCGGCGATATCAGCAAACGCTGAACGCATATATTTTTCTTTATTTCAAAGAGAGGGTAAAATCATGTACGAAGACAAGACTTTAGTTTGCAAAGAGTGCGGCAACGAGTTCGTGTTCACCGCCGGTGAGCAGGAGTTCTACGCGGAGCGCGGCTTCCAGAACGAGCCCCAGCGCTGCAAGGCCTGCCGCGACGCTCGCAAGAACGCCGCCCGTGGTCCCCGCGAGTACTTCACCGCTGTCTGCGCTGCCTGCGGCGGCGAGGCGAAGGTTCCCTTTGAGCCCAAGTCCGATCGTCCCGTCTATTGCAGCGACTGCTTCGCCAAGATGAAGGAGCAGGGCTAAGTCATTGCTTTGACTTTTCCGAAAGCGACCGTCTCCGGACGGTCGCTTTTCTGCGTTCTGTTTCGGTCGTCCGCGTCCGTATCGAACGAATGCGGTACGTTTGCATTTTTTCCTATTGAAAAAACGCGGAAAATGGGGTAAACTATCTCCGACATTCTTTTTCGGAGGTATTTTCAAAATGGTTGAGATCACGAAGGACACCATCATCGGTGATATTCTTGACGTCGCTCCGCAGACCGCGCCGATCTTCTTCGGCATCGGGATGCACTGCCTCGGCTGCCCCGCGTCCCGCGGCGAGACCGTGGAGGAGGCCTGCGCCGTGCACGGCGTGGACGTGGACAAGCTCCTTGCGCTCGTGAACGAGGAAGCGAACAAGCCCGCCGAGGAATAACCGGACAGGCCGGAAGGCGCATACGCTCGTATGCGCCTTTTTCTGCTGCAAAGGAGGTCGCGCCGTGACAAGAGAATTATCGCTTCAGCCGCGGCTCGCGCTGCTCGCGTCGCTCGTGCCGCAGGGCGCTGTGCTCGCCGACGTCGGCACCGACCACGGCTACATACCGGTCTGCCTGCGGCAGAGAGGCGTGATCGACCGCGCCATCGCGTCCGACATCGGGCGGGAGCCGCTGGAGCACGCGCGGCGCACCGCGGAGGAATACGGCGTCGGCGGCATCGACCTCCGTCTCTGTGCGGGGCTTGACGCCATTGCGCCGGAGGAGTGCGACACCGTCCTCATCGCCGGCATGGGCGGCGAGACCATCTGGGGCATCCTCGCCGCGGCGCCGTGGACGCGCGACGGGCGGCACACGCTGCTGCTCCAGCCGCAGACGAAGATCGAGGAGCTGCGGCTCCGGCTCTGCGAGAACGGCTACGCCGTCACGCGCGAGCACCTTGTGCGCGACAAGGGAAAGCTCTACGTCGTGATGACCGTCACGGCAGGGGAGCGATACACCCCCGGCGCGGAGCAGCTCTACGGCGGCCTTGCGCTCGAGCGCGAGGCGCTCTACGGGGACTATCTCGCCCATCAGATCGCGCGTCTGCGCCGCCGGGCCGAGGGCCTGCGGCAGTCGGGCAGCGGCGAAGCGGACGGCTTTGCCGCGCTGGCGGACGCGCTGGAAGCAAAGAAAGGAAAGTGGGAGCATGACAACGGCACATGACATTGAACGCAGTCTCTACGACTGGGCGCCGCGTGAGCTGGCGATGGCCTGGGACAACGTCGGCCTGCTCGTCGGCGATCCGGCGCAGGAGGTCCGAAAGGTCCTCGTGGCGCTGGACATCACGCAGGGCGTTGCGGAGGAGGCGGTCTCCCTCGGCGCGCAGATGATCGTCTCGCACCATCCCGTGATGAACTGCGCGTGGCACGAGGTGCAGACGCTCCGCGCGGACGACGCGCAGGGAAGGCTGCTGCGCTATCTCGTGCAGCACGGCCTCGCGGCGTGCTGTATGCACACCAATCTGGACGCGGCGGACGGCGGCGTGAACGACTGTCTGGCGCATGCGTTGGGTCTTTCGGGCCTTTCCATGCTCAATGAGGAAAAAATCGGGCGCATCGGCACACTTTCCTGTGAAATTCCTCTTGAAGAGTTCCTGCCTGCTGTGGTAAAATCATTAGGATGCAGCGGTCTGCGGTTCCGCGACGGCGGAAAGCCGGTCCATCGCGTAGCCGTCGGCGGCGGCGCCTGCCGCGACTACATCCCGCAGGCCATCGCGCAGGGCTGCGATACCTTCGTCACCGCCGATCTGCGCTACAACGACTTCCTCGATACCCACGGTCTCAACCTCATCGACGCCGGTCACTATCCGACCGAGAACGTCGTGTGCGAGGCGGTCCGCGCGTATCTCGCGAAGTCCTTCCCTCTGCTTGAGGTCGTACGCTCCGCGTCGCATCACGACGCCATTCAATACTATCTGTAAGGAGAAGATCAACTATGTCCGGACATTCCAAATGGCACAATATCCAAAAGACCAAGGGCGCGGCAGACGCCAAGCGCAGCGCGGCGTTCACCAAGATCGCCAAGGAGATCATCGTCGCCGTCAAGCAGGGCGGCAGCGGCGACCCGGCGAATAACTCCCGCCTCGCCACCGTCATCGCCAAGGCCAAGGCGAACAATATGCCCAACGACAACATCAAGCGCACCATCGACAAGGCGCTCGGCTCCGGCAACACGGACAACTACGAGTCCGTCACCTACGAGGGCTACGGCCCCGGCGGCGTCGCCGTCATCGTCGAGGCGCTGACCGATAACCGCCAGCGCACCGCGCCCGAGGTCCGCCATTACTTTGACAAGTTCGGCAAGGGCATGGGCGCGCAGGGCTGCGTGAGCTGGTCGTTCGACCGCAAGGGCGTCATCATCATCGACAACGAGGACGGCGACTACGATGAGGACACCGTCATGATGGACGCGCTCGAGGCCGGCGCAGCCGACTTCACCGCCGACGGTCCCGTGTTTGAGATCACCACCGATCCCGACGCCTTCAACGACGTCATCGCCGCGCTCGAAGCCAAGGGCTACACCTTTGCCAGCGCCGACATCAGCCTCATCCCGCAGACCTACGTCAAGCTCACGAGCGAGGAGGACGTCAAGAACATGGAAAAGCTGCTTGATATGCTCGAGGACAACGAGGACGTGCAGAACACCTACCACAACTGGGAGACCGAGGACTAAGGTACATAGAAATAACGAAAAGACCGACGGCACGCCGTCGGTCTTTCCATATTTCATGCGAGCAAGACTGTAAGCCGGGTTCTGTATCTGGCAGTCATCTATCTACGCGCCGCGTTGCCGCGGCGCTCCAGCCACCCCGGGAGCGGTCGGGCCGACCCTGGGGCGCGAAGCCCCTGCTCCCATACCGGTGTTGCTCCGGATAGAGTTTACAGCGTCGGACACTCTCGAGCCGACGGGTGCGCTCTTACCGCACCTTTCCACCTTTTCCCATATTGCTACGGGTAGTCTATTTCTGTTGCACTTTTCCTCAGATCGCTCTGGGCGGGCGTTACCCGTTATCCTTGCCCTGTGGAGCCCGGACTTTCCTCACAGCAAGCCTTTCGGCTTTGCCGCGCGACCGCCTGTCTTACTCGCGCTCCTTATTGTAAAGGACGAAGCGGGCAAAGTCAAGAAACAAAAATTTGTGCAGGGAAATCGTTGATAAAATACGGCGGGCGCGGTATAATTTTATATATTGCGAATGTTCAGAGGGGAGTATTTGTGTATGACGCTGCACGAATATCTGCAAGGCATGAAGGGAAAGACCGCCGCGGTCATCGGACTCGGCGTGAGCAACCGTCCGCTCGTGGAGCTGCTGGCGCGGAACGGTGTGAAGGTCATCGCCTGCGACAGGAAGGAGCGCGCGGCGCTCGGCGGCGCGGCGGCGCACTACGAGGCGCGCGGCGCGGTGCTGCACCTCGGCGAGGGTTATCTGCGCGATCTGGACGCGGACGTCGTCTTCCGCACGCCCGGGATGCGGCCCGACGTGCCGGAGCTGCTGGAGGCGAAGGCGCACGGCGCGGTCATCACGAGCGAGATGGAGGCGTTCTTCGCCGTCTGTCCGTGTCCCATTCTCGGCGTGACCGGCAGCGACGGCAAGACCACTACCGCGAGCGTCATTGCCGAGCTTCTCAAGGCCGAGGGACGGCGCGTGTGGCTCGGCGGCAACATCGGCCGTCCGCTGCTCGCGGACGCGGAGCAGATGACGCCGGACGACCTTGCGGTGCTGGAGCTTTCGTCGTTCCAGCTGATGGATATGCCGTACTCGCCGCAGGTCGCGGTGCTGACGAACCTCGCCCCGAACCATCTGGACGTGCACCGCGACATGGCGGAGTACATCGCGTCCAAGGAAAATATTTACCTGCACCAGAGCGCGCGGGACACCGCCATCTTCAACGCCGACAACGCCATCACGCGCGATCTGAGCGGCAAGGCGGTCGGACGTGCGCGTCTGTTCTCGCGGCAGGAGGAGGTCGCCGATGGCGCGTTCGTGCGCGGCGGCGCGATCTGGCTGCGCGATGCGGCAGGGGAGCGCGAGGTCCTGCCGCTGGCAGACATCCGCCTTCCCGGCTGGCACAATGTGGAAAACTATATGGCGGCGCTCCTTGCCGTGGACGGACTTGTGCGCGATGAGACCGTCCGCCGCGTCGCGCGGGAGTTTGCCGGTGTGGAGCACCGCATCGAGTTCGTGCGCGAGCTGCACGGCGTCCGCTATTACAACGATTCCATCGCCACCAGTCCCACGCGCACCATCGCGGGGCTGCGCGCCTTCCCGCACAAGGTCGTGCTGATCGCGGGAGGGTATGACAAGCACATTCCCTTTGCACCCCTTGCGCCCGAGGTGGTCGAGCACGTCAAGACGCTCATCCTCTGCGGTGCGACCGCCGACGCCATCGAGCGCGCGGTGGTGGAGAGTGAAGCCTATGAGACCGCGGCCGAGCGGCCGCGGATCCTCCGCTGCAAGGACCTGCGGGAGGCGGTGGACGCCGCCTACTTCTGCACCGAGAGCGGCGATGTGGTGACGCTCTCGCCCGCCTGCGCCGCCTTCGACTGCTACGCGAACTTTATGGAGCGCGGCAGGGCCTACAAGGAAATGGTGAAAAAGCTCGGCGAATAGGGAAAAGCCGTGGGCGCATAGATTCTCCCGAAAGGGGGAACGCCCATGCGCCGCTATATGCGCCGCGGCATGACGGGGCGGGAGAAACGGCGGCTGCTGCTTTTCCTTGTCTGTGCCGCGCTCATCGCGCTCGCCGTCACCGCGATGACGCAGCTTCGGCCCATTCTCACGAGCCTTGCCACCGCGCGCGTCTCGAACGCCGTCACGCGCGTCGTGAACACCTCGGTGAACGAAACGCTCTACGACGCCGGTGTGGACTACGACCGCCTGATCTCGCTGGAAAAGGACAACGAGGGACACATTACGGCGGTCAAGAGCAACATGGCGGAGTTCAACCGATTGCAGTCCGCCGTGCTCGCGGACGTGCTGCAAAGGCTCTCGGAGGTCTCCACGCGCGAGCTGGCCATCCCGCTCGGGAGCCTGACCGGCTCGCCGCTGCTCGCGGGCCGTGGGCCGCTCCTGCACATCAAAATGCAGTCGGTCGGCTCGTCCTCGGCGCACTTTGAGAACGCCTTCGCCTCCGCGGGCATCAACCAGACGCGTCACGAGATCCGGCTGGTGGTGGACGTGTATGTGAGCGTCCTGCTGCCGGGCTTTTCGACCGTCACCAAGGTCACCAACCGCTGCGCCGTCGCCGAGACGGTCATCGTCGGCTCCGTGCCGGATACCTACACCTACTTCGACACACGCGAGGATATGTCCTCCACCGCCGAGGACTTCATTATGAACAACGCCGGATAAAAGGGGAGAACGCCATGGACTACAAGGAACGCATAAAGGAGCTGCGCGACACGCTCAACGCACACTCGTACCGCTACTATGTGCTCGACGAGCCGAGCATCAGCGACTATGAATACGATATGCTCCAGCGCGAGCTGGCCAATCTGGAGAAGGAGCACCCCGAGGAGATCACGCCGGACTCGCCCACGCAGCGCGTGGGCGGCATGGCGCTGACGAAGTTCGAGCCGGTGACGCACGCCGTCCCGCTCGAGAGCCTGCAGGACTCCTTCTCCGACGCCGAGGTCGTGGACTTCGACGAGAAGGTGCGCGAGCAGCTCGAGCACGTCGAATACAGCGTGGAGCCGAAGGTGGACGGTCTGTCCGTCGCGCTCGAGTACCGCGACGGCGTGTTCGTCCGCGGCGCCACGCGCGGCGATGGGCGCGTGGGCGAGGACGTGACGGAGAATCTGCGCACGATCCAGTCCATTCCCATGGTGCTGCCGGAGAAGCTGCCGCGCCTCATCGTGCGCGGCGAGGTCTACATGGCGAAAAAGGTCTTTGCCGCGCTCAACGCCGAGCGCGAGGAGAACGGGGAGCAGACCTTTGCCAATCCCCGCAACGCCGCCGCCGGCTCGCTGCGCCAGCTTGACCCGAGGATCGCGGCGAAGCGCCGGCTGGATATTGCCGTTTTCAACCTCCAGCTCGCCGAGGGACGGACCTTCACGACCCACGCCGAGACGCTTGCTTATCTGCGCACGCAGAAATTCAAGGTCATCGGCAACAAGGTGGTCGACAACGTGCAGGACGCGCTCGCGGAGATCCGCCGTCTCGGCGAGGAGCGCGCGGAGCTGCCCTACGATATGGACGGCGCAGTTGTAAAGCTGAATAGCCTTACAGACCGAGAAATTCTCGGCTCAACGAGCAAGGTGCCGCGCTGGGCCATCGCCTACAAGTACCCTCCCGAGGAGAAGGAGACCCGCGTGACGGAAATCGTCGTGCAGGTGGGCCGCACGGGTGTGCTGACGCCGAAGGCGGTCTTTGATCCGGTGCATCTGGCCGGAACGACCGTCACGAACGCGACGCTCCACAACCAGGACTTCATCGACGAGAAGGACATCCGCGTCGGCGACGCCATCGTGGTGCGCAAGGCGGGCGAGATCATTCCTGAGGTCGTGCGCGTGCTGAAGGACAAGCGTCCCGACGGCACGCAGCCCTACCGTCTGCCGGACCGCTGTCCGGTCTGCGGCGCGCCGGTCTACCGTGCCGAGGGCGAGAGCGCCACGCGCTGCACGGGCGCGGAGTGTCCCGCGCAGCTGCTGCGCAACCTCACACACTTCACCTCGCGCGAGGCGATGGACATTGACGGCGTGGGTCCCGCGCTGCTCGAGCAGCTGGTGAACGCTGGGCTTGTCTGCAAGGCGTCCGACCTTTACAGTCTCGACGTGCAAACGCTTGCACAGCTCGACCGCATGGGCCTCAAGAGCGCGCAGAACGCCGTCGCCGCCATTGATCGCTCCAAGCAGAACGATCTTTCCAAGCTGCTCTGCGCCCTCGGCATCCGCCAGATCGGCACAAAGGCCGCGCGTGTGCTCGCGCAGCGCTTCGGCTCGATGGACGCGCTGATGAACGCCACGGTCGAAGAGCTGACCGCCGTGGATGACATCGGCGAGATCACCGCGCAGTTCCTGCAGCGCTGGTTCGCGGACGGGCAGTCCCGCGACCTCATCGAAAGCCTGAAAAACGCAGGCGTCAACATGACCAGCACGGAAGCCCCGCAGGACCTGCGCTTTGCGGGCAAGACCTTTGTGCTCACCGGCTCGCTCACGCGCTTCACGCGCGACGAGGCCGAGGCGCTCATCGCCGACCACGGCGGCAAGGCCGCCGGCTCCGTCTCCAAAAAGACAAGCTATGTGGTCGCCGGAGAGGCTGCCGGAAGCAAGCTGCGCAAGGCGCAGGAGCTGGGCGTTCCGGTGCTCACGGAGGACGAATTTCTGGCGCTGCTCGGCGGCAAGGCCAAGGACGATCCGGAAAACGGCGAAAATGGCGGACAGCTCGGCCTGTTTTCCTGAAAAGGAGAGCATTTGATGAACATTCGCACGGCAGAGCGCCGCGATCTTTCCGCGATGCTCGACATTTACAACTACGAGGTGAAAAACGGCACGGCGACCTTCGACGTAGAGCCCCGCGCGGGCGCGGCGGGGGAGGCGTGGTTCGCCGCGCACAACACCGGCAACCATCCGCTGCTCGTGGCGGAGGAGGACGGTAAGGTCCTCGGCTACGCCTCGCTCTCGCCCTACCGCGACTTCGACGCCTATCTGCAAACCGTTGAGCTTTCCGTTTACGTTGCGCCCGAGAGCCGCGGCCGCGGCATTGCGAGCGCGTTGATGGAGGCCGTTCTCCGTCTGGCGCGCGAGGACGCGGACACGCACACGGTCGTTTCCGTCATCGCGGGCGGCAACGCGGCCAGCGTCCGCCTGCATGAGAAATTCGGCTTCACCTACTCCGGGACTCTGCATGAGGTGGGGCTGAAATTCGGCCGCTACCTCGATATCGTCAACTACGAGCTGCGCGTGGGCTGAGCAAAACGCGCCCGAAAAAAACATCGAAAAATCCGGAACTTTTTTCTGCTTTCCTTCGTCTATTCATGCAGGGCCGCGGCACGCGGTCAAAAGAACGATCTAACAAGGAGAACCATTCGCATGAAACGAACGCTTTCCCTCATTCTCATCCTCACGATGCTGCTGTCTCTCGCCGCCTGCGGCAGCAAGGACGCCGCGCCGACCGACGACGGCAACGTGCCTCCGCAGGAGCAGGGCAGCGGCGACGCGCAGCCCGGCGGAACGTCCGGGACGCCCGACGAGCCGGAGCAGCCCGAGCAGACGCAGCCAACAGAGCAGGAGCCGACAGACAGCAAGCCGGAGCAGACGCAGCCGGCGGAGCAGGAGCCTGCCAAGGAGCCTGAAAAGCAGCCCGAGCAGAAGCCCGAGCCCAAGCCGGCTGAAAAGCCTGCGGAGGGAACGAGCGCAGAGCCGCCGACCGAGACGCCCAAGCCCGAGACCCCGGCAGAGGACAAGCCCGCCGCGGCTGTCGACGACGCGCTGACGATCCTCAATGCGATCTGGAATACATACAGCGATGAAGAAAAGTTCCCTGCCGCCGGAGGGGATTCCGAGCACGCCGTAGATGGTGCGCCCGGCAGCTTCGACGTGAGCAATGCCGACAACCTCAGCTATCTGCTCACCTTCCCGGCGGACGACGCTTCGCTCATCGACAGCGCCGCCTCGCTCGTTCACATGATGAATCTGAACACCTTCACCTGCGGCGCGTTCCATGTCGCCGACGCGAACAACGTCGCCAGGCTCGCGGACGACCTGCGCACGACCATTCAGGCCAAGCACTGGATGTGCGGCTTCCCGGATAAGCTGGTCATCGTCACAGTCGGGCAGAGCGTGCTCTCCGTGTACGGAAACGAGGAGCTGGTCAACACCTTCCGCGATAAGCTCCTGGCGAGTTATCCTACCGCTGCCGCCGTCTATGACGAGGCCATCAACGCATAAAACAGCAGAGAAGAAAAGAGGGATGCGCGGCATTTCTCTTTTCTTTTTGCCGCTTGCGAGCGGGCCGGTTTTCGTATAAAATATGGTCAGAGCACATCGCCGCACGGAGGGAAGCACCATGCCGAAGCCAAAGTGGAAGCTGAACACCATCTACATATCCGAGCGGCTGCAGGAGAGCCTGCGGCCGATCTCCCGCTGCGCGCTGACCACCGTGGTCGCCCCGATGGGCTACGGAAAGACCACCGCGGTGAACTGGTATCTGGAGGAGCGCGCAAAGGCCGGGCCGCTGCGCGTCGTCCGCATCAGCGTGTATTCCGACAATCTTGCGATCTTCTGGCGGAGCGCGCAGGACGCCTTTGCCCGCGCTGGCATCGACCTACTGCGGGAGTATGCCTGTCCCACGGACGCCGCCGGCGGCGGGCTGCTGGCGGACGATCTCTGCCATGAGCTGGCGGGGGAAACGCCCTGCTATCTGTTCATCGACGATTTTCACCTGCTCACAGACCAACGCGTGACCGCCTTTCTCTGTATGCTTGCGGGCCGCCTGCCCGCCAACGTCCACCTGATCATCGCCAGCCGCGACCGCTTTCTGCCCGCCGCAGAGATCGTCCGGCTGGGGGCGAGGGTCTACCGGCTCGGCACAGAGCAGCTGCGGCTGAACCATACGGAGCTGGCCGTTTACGCGCACCGCTGCGGCACGGAGCTTTCCGACGCGCAGGCGGAATCGCTGCTCTACTCCAGCGAGGGCTGGTTCTCCGCCGTCTACCTGAACCTGCGGACGCTCTCGGAGCATGGGACGCTGCCCGAACGCGATTCCGATATTTTCACCATGTTCACCGCCGCCATGATCGAGCCGCTGCCGCAGCGGCAGCAGGAATTTCTCGCGGTGATGGGTCTTGCCGACGAATTTACCGCGGAAATGGCGCGCTTTGTCACCGGGGACGCCGACGCGGAGGAGCTGCTCGCCGTGCTGACCGCGCAGAACGCCTTTGTCAAGCGTCTGCCGGACGGCGTGACCTACCGCTTCCACCACATGATGAAGGAATGTGCGGAGCGCACCTTCCGGACGCTGGACGCGGAGACGCAGCGGCGCTGCCGGGAGCGCTACGGCGCATGGTACGAGGGGCGAGGGCAGTATCTTCACGCCATGGCGGCCTACCGGCGCTGCGGGGACTACGACGCGCTGCTGCGCGTGGTGCAGGAGGATGCGGGCATCCTGCTCGCGTCGCTGCCCCCGTCGGAGGTGCCGGCCGCTCTCGACGAATGTCCCGCCGATGCTCTGAAGGCGCACCCGTTCGCACTTCTGGTGCTGATGCGCAGTATGTTCAACTGGCGCAATATCCCGAAAATGCTGGAGCTCAAGGCGCTCCTGCTCGCCGCACTGGAGGAACATCCCGAGCTGCCCGCGGAGGAGCGCGGCAACCTGCTGGGCGAATGCGACCTGATCATGAGCTTCCTCTGCTATAACGACATCAGCGCCATGAGCCGTCTGCACCGCAGCGCCAGCGCGCAGATGTCCCGTCCCGCCATCAGCATCCGCTCGAGCGGCGGCTGGACCTTCGGCTCGCCGTCCGTGCTGATGATGTTCTACCGCGCCCCGGGCGAGCTTGCGGGCGAGCTTGCCGAGATGGCCGAATGTATGCCGCACTACTATAAGATCACCAACGGTCACGGTCAGGGCGCGGAGACCATCATGCGCGCCGAGGCCGCCTTTGTGCAGGGACGCTTCACCGACGCGCATATCGCGCTGGAGAGCGCCTATGCGCAGATCGAGGGCAACGGACAGGAGAATATGGCGCTCTGCTGCGACTTCCTCGCGCAGCGCCTCTCCCGGTACGCGGAGGTCGGTCCTCACCGCAGCTTTGCCGAGCGCCGCACGGAACTGCTGCGGCACCACAACGCCTCGTGGCTCAACCTCTGGAACGCCGTCGGCGCCTACTGTCACGCCCTGTCGGGCGAGATGGAACAAATTCCGGAGGTCTTTGCCGAGCACCGCCTCGCCTCGGTCAGCATCCTCGCGCCGGGCCGGCCGATGATCGAGATGATCGAAAATCAGGTGTATCTTGCTCAGGGCGCTTACGCCAAGGTGATCGGCCGCAGCGAAGGTCTGCTCGCCCTGTGCGAGGGGATGCACTATGCGCTCGTCGCGCTGCACGTTCGCCTTCAGACCGCGTCGGCCTATGAGCGGCTGGGCAAGCGCGAGGAAGCCGAGACGCTGCTGGCGCAGGCGCTTGCCGACGCCGCGCCGGACGGTATCGTGATGCCGTTTGCGGAGAATTACCGCTATCTCAAGCCGCTGCTTGCCGCAGGACCGCAGACCGCGCTCACGGCGCGGGTGCTCGCGCTGGGCGAGGCAGGGGAGCGGCGGCAGAGCGGGACGGTCCGCCCCGCAGCGTTCGCCGTGCTGACGGAGCGGGAATATGCGCTGGTGGGCCTGATGGCACAGCGGCTGACGAACCGGGAGATCGCGGAAAAGCTGTTTCTCTCCGAGGGAAGCGTCAAGCAATATGTAAACCAGATCTATTCCAAGCTCCACATCGAGGGCGACCAGCGCACGAAGCGCAGGCGGCTCGCGGAGCTGCTCGCGCATAAGTCCTGACATCGGGAGGACGTCCGCAGGGACGCCCTCCCGTTCCTTTATCGGTCGAAGCTGGGGTTGACGAAGTAGACGTTCTTCTCGTCGAGCTTTTCCTTGGCAAGCCGCAGCCCCTCGCCGAAGCGCTGGAAGTGCACGATCTCGCGCGCACGCAGGAACTTGATGACGTCGTTGACGTCGGGATCGTCGGAAAGGCGCAGGATGTTATCGTAGGTCACGCGCGCCTTCTGCTCGGCGGCGAGGTCCTCGGTGAGGTCGGCGATGGCATCGCCCGTGACCTGCATCGTCGCCGCCGACCACGGATAGCCGGAGGCGAACTGCGGGAACACGCCGGTCGTGTGGTCGACGAAATAGGTATCGAAGCCGGCCTCTTTGATCTGATCTACCGTGAGGTTCCGCGTGAGCTGGTGGACGATGGTGCCGACCATCTCAAGATGCCCCAGCTCCTCTGTGCCGATATCGGTCAGCAGGCCCTTGAGCTCGGGGTAGGGCATGGAGTAGCGCTGGCTCAGATACCGCAGCGAAGCGCCGAGCTCGCCGTCCGGGCCGCCGTACTGGCTGATAATCGCCGCGGCGAGCTTCGGGTTGGGGTTGGCGATCTTTACCGGATACTGCAATTTCTTTTCATAAACAAACATCAGTCGTTCCCTCCCAGATCCCACGGCCACGGATTATCGAGCCACTTATAGCTGCCCGGCGTCAGGTCGGTCTGAAGCAGCGGGCCGTACTTCTCCTGATACTTCTCCCGTCCTTCGCGCGCGAGCTTGATATACGACCAGTAGAGCGCCAGCACCTCCTGATCGTCGCGGTGCGTGGTGAGGTACAATCCCAGCTCGTCGATGGCGAAGTCAAGCGCCATCAGCTCGCTGAGCGCCGTGTTGGCGGCGGGGAAGCGGGTCTCCATGTCGGCGTGGAAGGGCAGATTCAAGCCGGGGAACAGCGTGCCGGCCTGCAGGGCGTCCTGCTGGGAATAGCGTGCGGGGTTGTCGCACTGCACGGGAACATAGGGAAAGGCCAGCGGCGCACAGCTGCCCGGCAGACGGCCCTCCGTCGTGCCGCAGATCTTCACCGCCGTATCGTTCTTTTCCAAATGGGTCTCCTCCTTCTTGGCATTGAGCATTGCGCTCATACCAGTATACGCCGCGGCAAAAAAGAGGAAACAGGGCTTTTCTTTCCGCCCGATGTCTGCTACAATATGTCCATGGAAGAATAGAAAAAAGTCCCCGCGCATAGCGTTGCACGGGGTGAGGAAATTGATCGTTCTTCTGCGTAAAAAAATTTTGGTGCTCGCAGCGCTGGTTCTGGGCGGCACCTTCATGCTGTGCGGCGTACTCACGCGCGAAGCCCGACCGGTCTTTCGGCCGGAGGGGATCCCTGAAACGCCCGTGATCGTCATCGACGCGGGACACGGCGGGGAGGACGGCGGCGCCGTCGCGGCGGACGGCACGGTGGAAAGCGGCATCAACCTTGCCATTGCACAGGATCTTAACGCGCTGCTGCGCTTTCTTGGCTGTGAGACAAGGATGACCCGCACGGAGGATGCCGCCATCTATTCCGACGGCGCGAGAACACTGCGGGAGAAGAAGGCCTCCGACCTTAAAAACCGTGTTGCGCTGGTGAATGAAACGCCGAACGCCGTGCTTTTGAGCATCCACCAGAACAGCCTTCCGGCCTCGCGGCGCGTCCACGGCGCGCAGGCGTTCCACGCCCGCACGGAGGGCAGCGAGGCGCTCGCCGAGAGCGTACAGGTCGCGCTCAACGCGGCGGTGAACCCGGGAAACGAGAAAAGCCGGAAGGTCATTGACAAAAGCGTTTATCTGATGAAAAACATCAGCTGTCCCGCGGTGCTGGTCGAGTGCGGCTTTCTCTCCAACGCGGAGGAGGCCGCAAGGCTGCGGCAGGCGGACTATCAGCGCAAGCTGGCTGTGACCGTCGCCGCCGGCTTTCTCGCGGGACTCGCCGGTGGGCAAGAGGCAGCATAAGAAACAGAAAAGGGGAGACCCCATGAAGGCAAAAACCGTATTTTACTGCACCGAGTGCGGCAACGAGACCGCAAAGTGGGCGGGGCGCTGCCCTGCCTGTGGCGCATGGAATTCCATCGTGGAGCAGGCCGCGCCGAAGGCGTCGGCGGCAGGGAAGGGGCGCACCAAGGCGCTCGCGCGCAGCAAGGCGCATCCGATCGCCGAGCTGCAGACCGAGCAGGAGCTGCGCTTTTCGACCGGTATGGGCGAGCTGGACCGTGTGCTCGGCGGGGGAGCCGTCAAGGGCTCGCTGGTGCTCGTCGGCGGCGCGCCGGGCATCGGCAAATCGACGCTGATGCTGCAGATCTGCAGTCAGCTCTGCCGCTTTGCCAAGGTCCTGTATGTATCCGGCGAGGAATCGCCACACCAGCTCAAGATGCGCGCCGAGCGGCTCAAGGTCGCGAGCGGGAACCTTTATGTGCTCTCGGAGACCTGTCTCGGCGACGTGCTCGAATGTGTCAGCGAGGAAGCGCCGGACATTCTGATCGTGGACTCCATCCAGACGCTCTACAACGAGGAGCTGGATTCGCCAGCGGGCAGCGTCAGTCAGGTCAAGGACTGCACGATGACGCTCATGCAGCTCGCCAAGGGGCAGGGCGTCACGGTGTTTGTGATCGGTCACGTCAACAAGGAGGGCTCCATTGCCGGCCCCAAGGTGCTCGAGCACATGGTGGACTGCGTGCTCTATTTTGAGGGCGACCAGCACATGACCTACCGCATCCTCCGCGCGGCGAAGAACCGCTTCGGCGCGACGAATGAGATCGGCGTCTTCGAGATGGAAAACGATGGTCTCATTGAGGTCGAAAATCCATCGGAAATGCTGCTCTCCGGCCGTCCTGCCGACGCGCCGGGGACCTGCGTGACCTGTGTGATGGAGGGCGCGCGGCCCGTGCTCGCGGAGATCCAGGCGCTGCTGGCAAGCTCATCGTACCCGACGCCGCGGCGCACGAGCAACGGCTTTGACTACAACCGCGCGGCGATGCTGCTGGCGGTGCTGGAAAAGCGCGGGCAGCTCAAGGTGTCGCAGTGCGACGCGTATCTGAACATCATCGGCGGCCTGACGCTGGACGAGCCTGCCGCCGATCTCGCGGCCATTCTGGCGCTGGCGTCGAGCTATCTCGACAAGCCCATCGGCGCACAGGTCGCCGCCATCGGCGAGGTCGGTCTGACCGGCGAGTTAAGGAACGTGAACAATCTGTCGCAACGGCTCAGCGAGGTGCGGCGGCTCGGCTTCACGGAGTGCATCATTCCAAAGCAGCATGGGAACCGTCTTGGACGTCCGGACGGCCTGAAGCTGACGGAGGTGCAGAATGTCGGTGAAGCGCTGCGTGTGCTGGCGAGGTCGTAACGCCGCTGACCGCAGAGCGCGGGATATAGTGTGCGCAGGCGTTGCTGCGGCACGACGGCATCCCGCAGGCTGTGGAATATTTGAAGCCGCAGCGTCCGCCGGACTGGAACACGCAGTTGGCATGACAGAAAAGCTCGCTCATTCGATCAGACCCTTTCCAATGAAAAGTTTTCACGGAAATAGTTTGCGCGAAGGAGCGACGGATTAAACCGTTTTTTGAATCTTCAGTATACTCAATGCCTTTAAGCAGTTATCCTTACGGAAAGGAGGAACGCAAAAACAGCCGAAGAAGCGTTTCAGGGCTACCCTCTTTTGAACAAAATTTTTATTTTGTTCAATTATATCTTTAGGTCGATCGGGGTCCCCCGCTTTGAACGACAGCTGTTTTTGCGAAAGCTCATGAACGATTACCGTACCGAAGCGCCGCCGATCCTGCGCGACTTTCTTTCCTACCATGAAACGATCAAGGCGCACTCCCGAAAAACCGTGGACGAATACTTTCTCGATCTGCGGAATTTTTTCCGTTATCTCAAGCAGACGCGCGACCCGTCGCTGCGCGGTCTGGAGCTGAATGAAATATCCATTCTGGACGTCGACCTCGATTTCGTGTCCTCCGTCACGCTCACGGACATCTACGGCTATATGACCTATCTGAGCCGCGAGCGCGTACTGCACCAGAACAGCGACGCCTCCGGCTATGGTCTCAACGCCGCCTCCAGAGCGCGTAAAATTGCAACGATCCGCTCTTTTTACAAGTATTTGACCAACAAAGTCCACCTGATCAAGGAAAATCCGGTCAAGGACCTCGATTCGCCGAAGCTCAAGAAAACGCTGCCGAAATACCTCACCTTGGAAGAAAGCGTGCAGCTGTTGTCCTCGGTGGACGGACAGAACCGCGAGCGGGATTACTGTATCCTGACGCTCTTCCTGAACTGCGGTCTGCGTATTTCCGAGCTTTGCGCGCTCAACACCACGGACATTCAGGACGACGCGCTGCGCGTGCTCGGTAAGGGCAACAAGGTGCGCATCGTCTACCTCAACGACGCGTGCAAGGAAGCGCTCAACGGCTATCTCGCCGTGCGCCGCCCCATCGTCGGGCGCGATCAGAACGCCCTCTTCCTCTCCTCACGCAACGAGCGCGTCAGCCGCTCGACGGTCCATGCGTTGGTGAAAAAGCACTTGGGCGAGGCCGGGCTCGACTCGACGCAGTATTCCGCGCACAAGCTGCGCCATACGGCGGCGACGCTGATGCTGCAAAACGGCGTGGACGTCAAGGCCGTGCAGGAGGTTCTGGGCCATGAGCACCTCAACACGACGGAGATCTACACGCATATCGACAACGAGGCGCTGCGTGTTGCCGCAAAGGCAAATCCCTTGTCACGCGTGAAGCCGCCAAAGAAAAATGAAGCAGGAAAATGAGAAAGAGACGGAACATGCTCTGTCTCTTTTTCAATCATCCCTGCCGGTACACGCCGCCGATGTGCAGGAAGCGCGCACGGACAAATTCATAGGTGGACAGCGGGCGGTCATCGGCGTCGAAGCTGTGCGCGGCGACGAGGATGTCCGAATAGCTGCGCGGACGGTCCGCCGCCACGACGACCGGCGAATGCTGCCAGCCGATGCCGTCGAACGAGAGCTGCACGATATCGCCCGGCCGGATGCGCTCCGGCGGGACTTCCCCTGCAAACGGGCCGACGGACGGCGTGCGGCGCGTGAGAAAATTATGGAGATACTCCACGCCCGTCCACGCGGGCGCTTTGTCGTTGGCATTGATGTAGTACCAGCCAAAGGTCGGCGTGTAGTTCATCACACCCGCACCGGCATAGATGCATTGGGACGCAAAATTCGTGCAGTCGCCGCCGATGCTTTCATAGTCGTAATAGCGCGGATTGCGCCCGTACGCCCAGATATGCGCATAGCGCACCGCCGCGGCACGGTCGTATGGCAGTAAAGCGAGCATGGCCTCTCCCCTCCCCTCTCCCAATGTATGCAAAAAGGCGGAAATCGGCCACAATATGTCGTAGGAATGAATTGACTTTGCGTCCATATTTCGGTATACTGTCAAATTGAGCGAATGAAATTTTGCAAGGAGGTCTTCCATGAACACGCAAGAGCTTTCCAAGGTCTGCCGTCAGGTGCGCCGCGACATCATCACGATGACGGCCAATGCCGGCAGCGGCCATCCCGGCGGCTCCCTTTCGGCCGTCGAGCTGATGACCAGCGTTTTCTTCAACCACATGCGCGTCGATCCCAGCAATCCGCACGATCCCGACCGCGACCGCTTTGTGCTCTCCAAGGGCCACGCGGCGCCGTGCTATTACGCGGTGCTTGCCGCCAAGGGCTTCATCTCCCGCGACGAATACGCGAACTTCCGTCAGCTCCACTCCATCCTGCAGGGCCACCCCGACGCCAAAAAGGTCCCGGGCGTGGACGCCTCCACCGGTTCGCTCGGTCAGGGCGTGTCCATCGCCGTCGGCATGGCGCTCGGCGCCAAGCACCTCGGCAAGGATACGAAGGTCTTTGCCCTCGTCGGCGACGGCGAGAGCCAGGAGGGGCAGATCTGGGAGGCTTACATGGCCGCCGC
>CEAH01043206.1_pt1 | contig 32078 bp, 17 predicted proteins | sample 557571 | NCBI WGS metagenome assembly CEAH01 (sample SAMEA3182092, study PRJEB8094) | gut metagenome | biome: human; feature: gut; material: Stool; isolation source: human stools | place: Canada | collected 2013-11-25
GGAGAAGAGAAAGTGATTCTGTTCAACCTGTCCGGACATGGATTGATTGACATGGCATCTTATGATAAGTATCTGGCAGGCGATTTAGTGAACTACGCATTGACTGACGAAGATATCCAGAAGAACCTGGATGAAATAGGAGACTTGTCCAAATAAACTTCGGTATCAGAACCGAACATTATCATTATAAAGCCCGGTACACTGTGCCGGGCTTATTTATTTTCTGCATGCAGCATATCCATATACTCACCGGGGGACATCTTTTCAACATTCGCAAAATAGCGGTAGAAACTGGAACGGGAAGTAAAGCCGCTCATGAACATCAGTTCCTTCACAGAAAGGTCTTTCTGCAGTCTGGCCTGTTCTTTAAAATACTGCAAACGATGGAAATTGATAAAGTCTCTAAAGCCGGAAAAGCCATCGTAATGAAGAGCTTTATCGAGCCTGTTCTCATTCGTATTCAAGTCATTCAACAAGTCCTGCAATGCATATTGAGGATTGGTAAGACAATCACCCGGACAATATGCCACAACGAAAGATGATTCATCGGTACTTCTGTTAAGCGGGGTAACGCATTCGATCCCCCCTGGCTGAAAAGCCATATCCATTCGAGATTATCGCATAACAAAAGAAGAGACAGGGTAATGGCAAGCATTCCCCAGGCTTTCTGGAGTCTGTTATCAGAAGAACGGAAAAAAACAATAATTCCCAATACCAGACCCACAACATCCAGCAATAATTCAATGCATAATACTATGACATTTACCATCCTTTTTTTTAAAGGGGCAAAAGTATACTTTTTCAGAAAAGAAAGAGGAGTTCCTTTCTTTAAAAAACGTCCCATTTTAAGAAAATCAACTAAAATGGGAATCTTTTGGAAGGTACAAATTTCCTCCTTCTAATCGGAACAAATACCTTTGTCCGAGTATTCAATTCAAACAATACCAATTTAAATATGACACGCTACTTAAAGAATATGGAAAAAGAAATTATCATCAACAATCAACCTGATGAAATCACAAGAATTGCCCAATTCATCGACGAATTAGGGATGTCATTACAACTTCCGCCGAGTATTACAATGAGTGTTAACCTCGCTATCGAAGAAGCCATCTCCAATATTATCCATCACGGTTACCCGACAAACAAAGAAGGTGAGATCACACTCCTAACTTCTGTTGCCCCCGGAATACTCACCGCCCGAATCATAGACAATGGTATTTCATTCGATCCCACTGAAAGAAACACCGATGCTGACAACATTATATCGCTCGACCAACAGCTGACACAGGGATTAGGACTCTTTCTAATCCGGCGGACGATGGACAAAGTGGAATATCACTCTACGGAATCTCAAAATGAACTGACCCTTATCAAAAAGATCGATATGGACTTCAAACCGGAAGCTTCGCTCAAAACCAATATTTGCAAAATAGAAGAAGTGACCATACTAACTATTGAAGGACGCCTGGATACAGCAAACAGTAACGATTTCAATGTAGTCATCAGTCCGCTGCTAAGCATGCCGACTCCGAATATCATAATCAATGTCGAAGGTTTGCTCTATATCAGCAGTTCCGGTTTGCGCAGTCTGATTACCCTTCAGAAATGCGTCCGGCAACATCAGGGAGTGCTTGTCATAGAAGCAATGAGACCTGAAATCCTGAAGATATTCGACATGACCGGTTGTTCTTCCCTGTTTACCATTCGCTAAAACGCCCTGTCTTATGAAGAAATCAGGTATTATATCCTGTATTCTGCTGTTAACCGCTTTCTTTTCAGCAGGCACAACGAATGCGCAGTCTATCGTCCTCACTCCCAAGTGGACCGCACAGGCACAATTCGCCGGTTACTATGTAGCCGAGAAGATGGGATTTTATAAAGAAGAAGGGCTCGACGTGCGCATACAGCATCCTTCTCTCTCCGAAAGTTCCTTTTCTTTTCTGAAGAAGGGTAAAGCTCAGGCAGTTGTCATGAACTTGTCGTATGCGCTGACTGAGTTCTTTGCAGGCGCACGCGTAGTCAACATCCTGCAGACCTCACAGGAAAACAGTCTGATGCTGGTCAGCCATTCACCATTGAAAGGTCTTACTGCCCTGCAACATCAGAAAATAGCCGTATGGAATCATCTCAGTCAGGAATTACTCGGACAAGTTGCCAATAAATACCAGCTTCAGGTGGAATGGATACGCTTTAACGGCGGAGTGAATATCTTTCTCTCAAAGGCCGCGGATATCTGTCTGGTAGGAAGTTACAACGAATTCCTCCAATTGGCGGAATGCGGTATGAAAACAGATTCTACCCACGTCATGCATTTTGCCGATTACGGATACAACCTGCCCGAAGATGGCCTTTACGTTACCGAGGAATTTTACGAGAAGTATCCGGAAGCCGCACGAAAATTGGCAAAAGCCAGTATGCGTGGCTGGGAATGGGCCAATGAACACCGGGAAGAGACCCTCGACATCATTATGGAAGAGGTGCATCTACACAACATAGGAACCAATCGATATCACCAGCGTAAGATGCTGGATGAGGTATTGCGATTGCAAACAAACAGAGAGAGCGGCAAACGAACCTTCCGGCTAAGCCATGAAGGTTTTGACCGGGCAACAAGCATTTTGCTGCCTGCACAGAAGAAAACAGCCCATATCCGTTATGAGAATTTCGTAAAATAACCAGATCATTCCATGAAACATACTTTTTCACGTTCCTTCGCCACACGTCTGAGCATCTACGTGCTTTCATTCACGTTGATTGTCTTCACCACCATCATGGTGCTGGCATATAACTACAGCCAGGAGAAGGTCACCAATTATGCTATCGAACGAACCCACGGATTGTTGAATAACATGGTCACGGAAATCTCCAGCCAGTTGAGTTCTGTAAAAACAACCGTCAACCAATCGCTCTGGATGCTGGAAGGAGGACTGAATCATCCCGATTCACTGCGCCATATCATTACGGAAGTGGTGAAGAACAACCCGTTCATCGTTGGGAGCGGCATTGCCTTCCGACCGGATTATTACAAAGACAAAGGAAAATATTTCATGCCTTACGCCGCGTTCCGCAACGGGAAGGATGGAGAGATTGACTATCATGTATTAGGCAGCCAGAATTATGATTATCCCTGCATGGACTGGTACCTGATTCCCCAGTTACTGAAACAAGAATACTGGAGCGAACCGTATTACGATGAGGGAGGGGGAAATATAATCATGAGTACGTATGCCAAACCGCTATACAACAGTGACGGAGAAGTTTTTGCCATCTTTACCGCCAACATATCCTTATCGCAGTTTACCGATACAATCAGTCACCTGAAACCCTACGAATCAAGTTATACCTATCTGCTCAGCCGCAACGGAAGTTTTCTGACTCATGCGGACCGAAGTAAAATCATGAATGAAACAATATTCTCCGAAGCCTTTGACGGCAACAATCAGGCACAGGAGCAGATAGGACATGAAATGCTGGCAGGGCATACCGGAACGAAGCATTTTAATTATAAAGGAAAAGATTCATATGCCTTCTACACCCCTATCCAACATATAGGATGGTCGGTATGTACGGTCTGCCCGAGCAAAATTATTCTTCATGACCTGGACTCTATTTCCAGAGAGATTATCTATACCTTCCTTGCAGGTATGCTGGCACTGTTCCTGATGGTATACAGCATCATCCGCCGGCTTGCCCGCCCATTGGAGAAGTTCTCCGAATCGGCACGCCAAATCGCTCTCGGAAGGTTTGATGTCAAGCTTCCGAATGTACATTCGAACGACGAGATAAAGGATCTGCACGACTCGCTCTCCTATATGCAACATTCCTTGTCTGCTTATGTAACTGAGTTACAGGCAACCACCGCAAGCAAAGAACGGATTGAAAGCGAATTGTCCATTGCCCGGGAGATACAGATGGGAATGATTCCCAAAATATTCCCTCCCTACCCCGACCGTAATGATGTGGATTTACATGCAATCCTGCATCCTGCCAAAGAAGTAGGCGGCGACTTATATGATTTCTACATAAACGACAACCGCCTCTATTTCGTGATTGGAGATGTGTCGGGCAAAGGAATTCCGGCTTCATTGTTTATGGCGATTACCCGCAGCCTGTTCCGTACCTTGTCTCAGCAGGCTGTTTCACCGGCCAGAATTGTCACCGAAATGAATAACTCGATCTCCGACAATAACGAATCGAATATGTTCGTTACACTGATTGTCGGGATACTCGACTTGCAGACCGGAATACTTAAACTGAGCAACGCAGGACACAATCCCCCTTTCATTATTTATCCGGACGGAGAGGTCTCTCTTCTGGAATTCAAGACGTATCTTTTCGCAGGAGTAATGGAAGACGTGGTCTACTCCGATGAAGAAATAACGCTGAAAGAAGGAAGCAAACTATTCCTTTACACAGATGGAGTAACAGAAGCCGAAGATATAGACAAGCAGCTATACGGAGAAGAAAAGCTGCTGGAAGTTCTGTCTCAAAACACTTCATCGGATGTGCGCAGCACGGTCGACGCCGTAGTCAGTTCCGTAGCCGGACACGTCAAGGAAGCCGAAGCCAGTGATGATTTAACAATTTTACTAATACATTATAAGCCTTAAAAAGACAAACAATAAAGCACAATGATTATGGAAAAAGAAATAAGAATCTCCAACAATCTAAATGAGATTGCCACTTTAGCAAACTTCATTGAAGAACTAGGTGAGGAACTGTCTTTACCTATGGAAGCAATCATGAACATCAATCTGGCATTGGAAGAAGCTGTTGCCAATATTATTATGTATGCCTACCCTTTTCAGGAGGAGCATATCATTCTACTAAAAGTGACGTCTACTCCCAAACAACTCGTTTTCCTGCTGACAGACAAAGGAGCTTCCTTTGACCCGACACAAGTGGAAGACACGGACATCACCCTTTCTCTTGAAGAACGTCCGATCGGGGGATTAGGAATTTTCCTTATACGAAGCATCATGAACGAAATATCGTATCAGCGTCTTGACAATGAAAATCGATTGACAATGAAAAAAGACATCTGACAACAGACGGAAAAAAGATCATGTAGTTTTCTATCCACAGACATGAGGTATTTAAAGGAAATTACTATCTTTGGTGCCATTATTAATCTCGTGAACTAATAATGAGCAAGCTTAAGAAGATAGTAATCTACTTGTTTTTCCTGTGCATAGGAATGCATTCCGCCTTTCCCGAAACTCCGGAACAAATCACATTTTCCTATATTTCCATCAATGAGGGACTGTCACAAAGTACTGTGTTCTCCATTGATCAGGACAAAAGGGGAAATATGTGGTTTGCCACTTATGACGGTATTAATAAATATGATGGATACGCATTTACGGTTTATCAACACAATGAAGATGATCCGAACAGCATCGCCAATGACATCTCCCGTATTGTAAAAACCGACAGTCAGGGACGGGTGTGGATTGGTACGCGGGATGGATTGTCCCGTTATGATGAAGAAAAAGACATCTTCCAGAACTTTTTCTACGAGAAGAAAGGAAAACACCTGCAAGTCAACGGCATCGAAGAGATTTCACCGGAGCAGTTGCTGATCAGCACTCCGGAAGGGCTGATCATGTTTGATATCAAAGGGTCGAAATTTATAGATGACTCTTTCAGCACTGCGATGCACAAGACCATAGCCTCTACTCTTTACAGACAAGACGATCAAATCTATATCGGCACTCCGACCGACGGACTCTACAATTATTCCATTACCCAGAAGAGTTTTGAGAAAGTGATCCCTGTTTTAGGAACCAAACAGATTCAGGCTATCCTCCAGCAATCCCCTACCCGCATCTGGGTGGCAACCGAAGGAGCCGGACTATTCCTCATTAATCCGAAAACGAAGGAAATAAAGAATTACCTTCATTCCCCCTCCAATCCGAAGAGTATCAGTTCTAATTATATCCGCTCACTGGCACTGGATTCACAGAACCGTTTGTGGATCGGTACTTTCAATGATTTGAATATTTATCATGAGGGCACTGATTCTTTTGCATCCTACAGCAGTAATCCCGTAGAAAACGGCAGCCTGTCCCAGCGCTCGGTCCGCAGTATCTTTATGGATTCGCAAGGTGGTATGTGGCTGGGAACTTATTTCGGCGGACTGAACTATTACCACCCTATCCGAAACCGATTTAAGAATATCCGTAACATTCCTTATAAAAACTCATTAAGCGACAATGTAGTAAGTTGTATTGTCGAAGATAAAGACAAGAATCTGTGGATAGGCACGAATGACGGAGGATTGAATCTTTATAATCCGGCTACGCAACGATTTACATCTTATACGTTGCAAGAAGATGAAAATACGAGAGGTATCGGCTCCAATAATATCAAGGCGGTATATGTAGACGAAAAGAAATCTTTAGTATATATAGGTACCCATGCCGGCGGACTAAGCATTCTTCACCGTAATGGCGGTCAGGTAGAAAGCTTCAATCAGCGGAACAGTCAGCTGGTGAATGAGAACGTCTATGCCATACTTCCCGACGGAGAAGGGAATCTTTGGCTGGGAACTCTTAGTGCACTGGTTCATTTTAATCCGGAAAAGCGGAGTTTTACTACGATTGAAAAAGAGAAAGATGGCACTCCGGTCGTTCTCAAACAAATCACGACTCTATTCCGGGACTCCCATAAACGTTTGTGGATTGGTGGAGAAGAAGGTATATCGGTTTATCAGCAAGAAGGTCTGGAGATACAAAAAGCCGCTATACTTCCGGCTTCCAATGTCACAAAGCTCTTCACAAACTGTATTTACGAAGCTTCCAACGGGGTTATCTGGATAGGTACACGTGAAGGATTTTATTGTTTGAATGAAAAAGATAAGCAGATCAAACGGTATAATACAACCAACGGCCTGCCTAATAACGTAGTATACGGCATTTTGGAAGACTCTTTCGGAAGACTTTGGTTAAGTACCAACCGGGGCATTTCCTGCTTTAATCCGGAAACGGAGAAATTCCGCAACTTTACGGAGTCGGACGGGTTGCAAAGCAATCAGTTCAACACATCTTCGTATTGTCGTACTTCCGCAGGACAGATGTATTTTGGCGGTATCAACGGAATCACAACTTTCCGTCCGGAGTTATTGCTTGACAATCCTTACACCCCTCCGGTAGTTATCACCAAACTGCAACTATTCAACAAAGTAGTCCGTCCGGATGATGAAACAGGTATTTTGACCAAGAATATCAGTGAAACGGAAAGTATCACACTGAAATCCTGGCAAACGGCATTCTCCATTGAATTTGTAGTCTCCAACTATATCTCGGGACAGCATAATACGTTCGCCTATAAACTGGAAGGGTATGACAAAGAATGGTATTATCTGACGGACAGCCGTACTGTCTCCTACTCCAATCTGCCACAAGGAACATACCAGTTCCTCGTAAAAGCCGCCAACAGTGATGGCAAATGGAATCCTATTCCTACAGCATTGGAAATTATCGTTCTGCCGGTCTGGTATAAAACCTGGTGGGCATTACTCATCTTCTTCGCAACCTTCGTCGGTTTCATCACTTTCGTATTCCGCTTCTTCTGGATGCGTAAAAGCATGGAAGCCCAACTCGAAATAGAACGCAGAGACAAAGAACATCAGGAAGAAATCAATCAGATGAAGATGCGTTTCTTCATCAATATCTCACATGAACTCCGTACACCTTTGACATTAATTCTGACCCCGCTGCAAGAGATCATTAATAAAATCAGTGACCGGTGGACGCGCAACCAACTGGAATATATCCAGCGAAATGCAAACCGGCTGCTTCATCTGGTCAACCAATTGATGGATTACCGCCGGGCCGAACTCGGAGTATTCGAACTAAAAGCGAAAAAGGGAAATGCCCATCAACTGATACAGGACAACTTCCTGTTCTACGACAAACTGGCACGCCACAAAAAAATCACTTATACTCTACATTCGGAACTGGAAGACAAAGAAGTTCTTTTTGATGCCAACTATCTGGAACTGATCGTGAACAATCTTCTTTCCAATGCTTTCAAATACACGGAAAGCGGACAAAGCATCACTGTAACGCTGAAAGAGGAAATGGCTGGTTATTATTGCAAGTCAGTGATACCGGTATAGGTATCCCCATCAACAAACAGGGGAAGATATTCGAACGTTTCTATCAGATAGAAAGTGAGCATGTAGGAAGTGGTATCGGACTTTCGTTAGTACAACGTCTGATAGAACTTCATCATGGACGTATCGAACTGGACAGTGAGGAAAACAAGGGCAGTACATTCTCTGTCTATCTGCCCCAGGATTTATCTGTTTACAAACCTTCCGAACTGGCTTCGAACGACGAACTGAATGAAGAGGAACAAGTATACTCTACCAACTCCAAAGCTATGTATTTCATCGACACGGAGAAAGTGGAAAACGAATCGGTGGAATCCGGTGATAAGAAACGCGGGACAATTCTGATCGTAGAAGACAATAATGAGATCCGCCGCTATCTCAGTAACGGACTGGCTGATTTATTCAATACGCTGGAAGCCGGAAATGGTGAAGAAGCACTGGAAAAACTGAAAGATAACGAGGTGGATGTGATTGTCACCGACGTGATGATGCCGGTTATGAACGGTATCAAGTTATGCAAAAATGTAAAACAGAATATCCGGACTTGTCATATTCCGGTCATCATTCTCTCTGCAAAGACCGATATCAAAGATCAGATGGAAGGTTTGCAAATGGGTGCGGACGACTATATCCCCAAACCTTTCTCGCTTGCCATTCTGACGACCAAAATACAGAACATGATGCGTACACGCAGACGAATGCTCGAGAAATATGCTAAGTCGCTGGAGGTAGAACCGGAAAAGATCACGTTCAACGCAATGGATGAAGCCTTGTTGAAACGCGCTATGGCAATTGTGGAAAAGAACATGGATAACATCGAATTCTCTACCGACGAGTTCGCCAGAGAAATGAACATGAGCCGTTCCAACCTGCATCTGAAATTAAAAGCAATTACCGGAGAATCAACCATCGATTTCATCCGTAAAATACGTTTTAATGAAGCAGCCAAGCTACTGAAAGACGGACGATATACCGTAGCGGAAGTCAGCACCATGGTAGGATTCAATACGCCGTCATACTTTGCGACCAGCTTCAAGAAGTATTTTGGATGTTTGCCTACCGAGTATATTAAAAAGTCTAAAGGATAGTTCGGCATAGACTATAAAGTTACCATTGACAACCTGTGACATTTTTGTGTTATATTAAAGTATTATATGGGGAAAACAAAAATGTCACAGAGTTATGGATCAGCTATTTAAGTTCAGTCAGAGGTTATTTTCAAGAGAAGTTTACAGAAGACAAGCGGATGTTTTTGCCTTTTTCGGAGGAAAAATTGCACTTTTCTTATAATACAGTCTGTATCATGCCTTTACACCACATTTCTAAACACGATTTATTATTAGTGAATTACTGTGCTGCAACTGCCAAGAAGGACAAGAACAACCAAGCGGTTGCTGAACAGTATTACATCGGTTGCACAAGTGCGACAGAATAATTCTCTCAGAAGAAATGAGCAATAGGTCCAAGCTTTCAGTTAATGCATATGAAGCAAACAGCCAATTCTTCCGCATCATTTGGATGAAAGATACGGTAGTTCTCATTGAAGAAAGCATATTGTTATACAAATTTGATATATAATTCAATAAAACTAATAGTAGCCAAGTTGTTTTTGAATAAAGTATGAACGTTACAAACAAGCATTGGCTGCATTACTCTCTATTTTTGTACAGAGATATTAGAACCCTAAAAAATAAACTAAATGAAAGTAAAAGTTTATACTATGAACTCCCAAAAACGTTTTTTTTTCTATGCCATTTTATCTTTCTTCTGCACGCTCATGGTCGATGCACGTTCAATAACCATACAGCAGAAGATTGACTGGCCTCAATTCATGAGTAACCAAGACATGATATGGGAAGTGCTACCCGAATATTGGCACGAATCAGCCTATCTGGGAAACGGCAGGCTCGGACTAATGATCTATAAAGAGCCGGAGAAAAACTACATACGACTCGAAACGAGCAATTGTGATGTACACGACCACAGGGAGAAAAGAGATGTATTCGGAATTCCCCGATTGCTTACCGGTCACTTTGCATTGCATCCCAAAGGAAAAATCATCAGTGGTAAAATGCGCCTTGATCTTTGGAATGCAGAGGCTACAACAGATATCATTACTACGAAAGGGAGTATTCATCTAAAAGCATTTGTCCATGCCAACGATATGATTATAGTTATAAAAGCAACGACAGAAGGAGAAGAGAAAGACTTTCAATGGGAATGGATAGCCGCTGAAGGTAACAGCCCCCGCTACCTTTTTTTCAAGAATCAAGGTAAAATGGACAAAATTCCGCAAGACTATCCGCTCAACCCCGTCGCTGAGATCAGTCAAGAAAATGGCATTCACTTATCTACCCAAAAGTTACTTGCCGGCGGCGAAACAGTAGTAGGATGGCAGGAAAATAAAGCAGAAAAAGGAGAACGCATTCTATGGGTAAACCTTACACATACATATCCGCAAACAAATGCCGGAGAAACATGTATGAAAGAAATAAAGAAAGCCAAACGACAAGGATTCAAAAAACTGCAAAGTACCCATCGCCAATGGTGGAATGCCTACTATCCGGCCAGTTTCATCACATTACCCGAAATCCAGAAAGAAAATTTTTATTGGATACAGATGTATAAACTGGCCTCTGCCACTCGTGGTGACCGTGCCTTAATAGATAATACAGGACCTTGGCTGACAGAAACTCCCTGGCCAAATGCCTGGTGGAACCTCAACGTACAACTGACTTATTGGGCATTGAATGCGTCTGATCATCTGGATCTGGCTGCTTCACTCGAAAACGCACTTTACAACCACACAGACGAGTTACGCTTAAATGTTCCTGCTGCTTACCGTTCCAACTCATTAGGGATAGGTGTTGCTTCCAATCTGGAATGTATGTCAACGGAGATAGGTATTCCCGGCAAAGGAAAAGCACAAGTAGGCTTATTGCCATGGGCATGCCATAATCTCTGGCTCATTTATCGTCACAAGATGGATGATAATGTATTACGCGACCAGTTATTCCCACTTTTAAAAGGTGCCATCAACTATTACCTGCACTTTCTGGAAAAAGGAGAAGATGGCAAACTGCATCTTCCTGCCACTTACTCACCTGAATATGACATTGTAGAAGACTGTAATTTCGACCTTGCCCTACTCCGTTGGGGATGCCAGACCTTACTGGAATCGACAAAACGTCTGAACCTTCAGGAACCATTGATCGAAACCTGGCAAAATGTACTCGATAATCTGGTTTCGTACCCTATGGACGAGAATGGGTTGTTGATAGGAAAAGATATGCCTTATGCTTTTTCCCACAGGCATTACTCCCATTTACTTGCTATTTATCCTTTATATTTGCTCAACACAGGACAACCCGGTGCTGTTGATACGATCGAGAAATCATTAGCCTTTTGGCAAAGTAAGCCCAAAGCGCTCCAAGGTTACTCCTGTACCGGCGCCTCTTCCATCTCATCTGCCATCGGCAAGGGAAATGACGCACTTTCTTACTTGAACAAGTTATTCGGGAAATTCCTCAGCCCTACCACTATGTATAAAGAAGCAGGTCCTGTGATCGAAACTCCATTATCAGGCGCTCAGTGCATCCATGACATGCTGATACAGAGCTGGGGAGGAAAGATCCGGATTTTCCCGGCTGTTCCGGATGCCTGGAAAGATGTCGCCTATTCCGGTTTGCGCACAGAAGGAGCATTCAAAGTTTCTGCCAGCAGGAAACAGGGAAAGACAGAGTTTATACATATAAAAAGCCTCGCCGGCGAGCCTTGCGTAGTAATGACTGACATTTCTGATCCTGTTTTTACCGGAAAAAGAGACTTCGCCATCAAATCATCCGATAATGGTACTTATCAGATCGACTTGAAAAAAGGGGAAGAAATCATCATTTATCCTAAAGGTGCATCTCCGGATTTTAGCCTCTCACCTATATCACATATGTCTCAAAACTATTTCGGTAAGAAGGCAAGATGACTCATTGAAATCAGCATGTAAAAGAGCTGCTCGAATGAACCTTAAAATCATCCATTTGAGCAGCTTAAATTGTACAAAAGGTAGCTTATAAGAGCATGTAGAGATATTACATTCTGATATCTAAAAAACTAGAATTCAGAGAAGAAACCGGCTTTTTACACAAAAATAGTATATGACTCAACAAAATTAATATCAAAAAAATCATTTTTGAACAAAGTGTGGACAACATAAATTAAGAATCATATTTAATGAGATTACATTTGCAACAGTAAAATAACACTTTTAATAATTATAAAACCTAATAAAGTATGAAGAACATCTTCTTTATTTGCATTTGTGCCCTATTCGCATTTACCGGATGCACAGATGACGATGATGAACTATTGGCAAATGGAGACTCTAATATTAATTTGCTTCCGAATCCCCAGCCGAATGACGTAATTAATGAAAAGTTATTCGATGTAATCAACCTGGATTATCCGGGACTGGAGAAAGTGAAAGAGTATTATGAAGCTAATGAGTATTATTACGCTGCTCATGAGTTATTAAAATACTATAGAAACAGAGCGGATATCAGTAATCCGAATATTAATCTGATTAACCCTACTATCACTGCTTTTGATCAGAATATAGCCGATCAGGCACTGGAACATAGATTCTATGTACGTAATTTCAAGGAAAAAGAAGAAAATGGCAAAGAAGTCTATTATTCATTTGATAAAGACAAGAAAATAGACTGGACTTATGTGCCTACTGAAATTACCGACCAGGAATTTAAATCTCAGACTCACCGCCACCAATGGATGCTTCCACAGGCTAAGGCTTACCGTGTGAACCAAAATGAGAAATATATCCAATCATGGATAGAGGTTTATAGCGACTGGCTGAATACTTTCCCTTGCCCGGAAGGAACGGTAAGCAAAGATGCAGTTCAGTGGTATGGTCTGCAACCTGCAGAAAGGGTGCTTGACCAAATCGATATCATGCCTCATTTTATTCAATCCACCAATTTTACTCCTCAATGGCTTTCAACATTCCTCGTTGCCTTTGCCGGTGAAGTAGAATGTATTCGCAACAATTATTATACTGATGGCAGCAACATCTATGTAACTCAGGTACAAGCCATTACCACAGCTGGTATTTTAATGCCCGAGTTCAAAAATGCGGAAGCATGGTTGAGTGAAGGTTCGCAAAAGATCACAGAACAGATTACCGCACAATTTCTGGAGGATGGAGTTCAAAATGAGCTGGACCCAAGTTACCATATCGGAGTAGTTGCCGGCTTCTATAATATATATAAAATCGCTCAACTTAATAACAAGCTAAGCTTATTTCCTTCTACTTACATAGAACAGTTGAGAAAAGCAGCCCGCTTTGTTATGGATATCATCTATCCGGATTATACAATTGATAACTTCAACGATACACGTTCTGCTTCCTATACTAAAAACGTATTATTGAGAAACCTGAGACAGTACTCTGAAATGTTCCCGGATGATGCAGAAATGAAATGGATGTCAACAGAAGGCAAGCAAGGAACAACACCTGCCGGCCTGGTACAGATATACGACGCTTCCGGCTATTATATGTTGCGTAGCGGATGGGGAAAAAGCTCAACCATGATGATTCTGAAGAATAATAACAATCCGGATAACAAATGGCATTGCCAACCCGATAACGGAACATTCGGTATCTATCGCAACGGACGTAATTTCTTCCCGGATGCCGGTGTATATTCTTACGGAGGAACAAGTGCAAGTAATGAAGACCGCAAAACATTCCTCGCAACTAAGAACCACAATACAATGACAGCTCTAAGTGCAACAATTGCCGATGGATATATGAAAGGTGAATTCCTTAAGCATGAAACTAAAGGGAACACACAAATTCTGGTCACTCAGAATCAGATCAAAGCCGGTCTCACTCACCGTCGTGCCGTATTCTTTGTAGATAAAGAATTCTTCGTACTGGTAGATGAAGGATACGGAGATGGCAACAAAGACAAAATCAACCTGAATTTCCATCTTTGTTCAAGCGAAGCCAATGAAACTGTATATGATGATTTGTCCGCTTCTTACCAATATGGCGCACATACCACATTTGCAAACAATAATATGCTGGTTCGCACTTTTGCTGAGACTAACCAAGATTTCGACAAATCAAATGTCAGTTCTGACGTTTCCAATAAATTAGGAGAGAAGAATGCGTCACGCAAAGGGTATCAATACACGATACGGAAACCACAGAATGGAGCAGCCCGCTTTATTACTGTAATCTATCCATTCGAAGCTGTTTCTACACTTGACAAACTGACTATGGATGCTCAGTTTACCGATAATTCCAGCGAAGATGCAGGTACATTCCATACAAACGGTGCTGCTGTAGAAGTGACTATCAATGGCAAGAAATACGAACTGTCTTATACTTTATAATTTAATATACCTAAGAAAAAATGAGATCTAAATTACAAAACATTACTTCAAGATTCCTGGCAATCTTAATGGTAGTTGGGTTGTGTGTCACGAACTCCTCCTGTACGGACCCGGAGACAACTGACTCTACCAAGTTTGCGCTTTTCTATGCCGGTATCACTGACATAGGCCCCTCTATGAGTTTTAATTTGGACGCTCCTACTTATATTGGAGGTGCTCCTTCTGATTTTGCAATAACACGCGTAACTCTGAATGGCGAAACTTATGATACAAATAGTTTTGCAATAGACACAAATACAGGATCAATTTCACTTTCCAATACAAGCGAATTGCCTGTAGGACTATATACCTTAAGTGTATCTTGTTATTCTAATGGTAACTATTATGAGTTTAAGGATATTGTAACGATTAATATGATGAAACCGGTACCGGATGGTATCAGTGTAGAACCTAATAAAATAAGTGCAGAGTTTGCTGACATCATAAGTACAGAAAGCACAGTAGAGTTACCTACTGCACAAGTTACTACTGAAGGTGATCATATCTCTATTCAGAAATATATCATTGCCAATGTACGTAAAGACGGAGTACTGGTTGAGGAGAATGATTTCTTCACTATTTCCAGTACAGGTGAGATTTCTATTGTCAAAGGTGAATCTAAAATTCAACCGGGCAAATATGTACTTGATTTAAAGTTAACCACAGCAATTGTGGACGAAGCAGCAGAAGAGGGTATCTTTGAAAATGCCATAGAAATAGATATAACTTCTAAACCTTTAACGTTGACTTATACTCCAAACACAGTCAAAGTAGAAGAAAATGCTCAAAATATATCTGCTGTACCGACATTAGTCGGCTCTTCCGAAGGATTGACTTATGCTATCAAATCAGTAAGCCCGACCTCCTCTTCTGTTACGATTGATCCTGTGACAGGAGTTATCACACTGGCAGCCAACAACCAGATGGAAATCGGCACTACCTGTGAAGTATCCGTAACTGTAACGAATCAATACGGAAGTACTGATTTCGAGAACGCATATACAATGACTATTGTAGAGTTTATTAATCCTATTACCAAATTCGAATACAGCGACACAGAAGAACTCATTCAAGCGACTGCTTTTGAACACCCCGTTAAGACAATAGATGGAGATGAAGTCAGCTTCTCATTTGTCAATCTGGACTCTAAATTAAGCGATTTGACTATCGATGCGACTACAGGTACAATTTCTGCTAAAAAAGGAAATAACATACCGGTAGGTCAACATACAGTTACAGTTTTGGCTAAAAACAACAAAAGTGAATTGCAGGCTTCTTTCAAATTAAATATCAAAACAAATCCATATTATTTCACTTATGTGCATTGGGGAAATAATTTAAATCTTTCACCTGCTCAAAATTATGCAAGCCAATATAGAGTTACATCCAACAACGCTCTGCTTTCTTTATCTATTCCAGTAGCAGAAACAGATATACCGGAAGGTGTAGAAGTAGAATGGACTATTGATAATAGCAGTTCCAGTATATCCGGAGGTTCCATTGATGAAAATGGTACGATTACCTTCACCGCAGGATGGACAAACGCTAAAGTTCTTATGATCCTCGTTAAAGCAACTACAGGTAAAGGTACTGCAGGTGAAATAACCATCAAGACTCCTGTATTTATCCATTGCTCGGGTGCTGTAGCCGGAGTTACAGTGAATTATACTCCATTCGTATTCCAGGTGAATCCACGTACCGGAGGAAGTTCCGTAGCCCCCACAATAACAGGTACAGACTTAAGTACATTTATTGCAGACTACCGCCGTACCTTTAATTACTATAATATCAATGGACCTGCAGAACATAAAAATGGTCAACCGGGTGGTGGTAATGACACCTTCATGTACAGCCTTTGGAAAGCATATTATGAGTCAATTGGAGTTGCAAGCGTAAATACCGGACAGAAGTGGCCGTTATCATATTACGAAAACACCTCCAGACTTGCCGCACCATTAGGATATGTAGATGCAACCAACAACTGTGCTGTTAAAATCAATCCAAACAAATGGCTGAATGAATATGGCTATGCTAACGGAGTAATGATTGGACAGATGACGTTCGTAACAGATGGTAATTCAGGTGGTGTCAGCAGCGGATCATCAATGTTCCCATTGGCAATCTGGTTTGATACGAAATTCCAATAACGAAATAAATATATATCATAATGAATACACATAAATCTATAGTGAACACATTGAGCAAAAGAGGGTATCTCACCCTCTTGGCTCTCTTGATAGCAATCACCTCCTTCGCTCAGGAAATTACAGTGAATGGTACGGTGCTCGACGAGACTGACACTCCTTTAATTGGAGCAACCATCCAGATAAAGAATACTCAAAAGGGTGTAATCACAGACTTTGACGGAAAATTCTCTATCAAAGCAAACAATAATGCAACATTGGTAGTCAGCTATATTGGTTACCAGAATCAGGAAATCAAACTGAAAGGACAAAAGAACCTGAACCTCAAACTTATTCCGGACAATGCTATGCTGGACGAAGTGGTAGTCGTAGGTTATGGCAGCATGAAAAAGAGCGACTTAACCGGCTCTGTTTCTTCCGTGGCAGCCAAATCTATCGAAGGTTTTAAAACCGGATCCGTAGTAGAAGCCCTCGGAGGTCAGATTGCCGGTGTACAAATCACCCAATCGGATGGTACTCCCGGTTCTGGTTTTGATATCAAGATTCGCGGTGTCGGCACAGTAAACGGAGATTCTTCTCCGCTTTATATCGTCGATGGCTTTGAAGTGAGTGATATTGACTACCTTCCTAATTCTGATATTGAATCAGTCGAAGTATTAAAAGATGCTTCTGCATCAGCTATTTATGGTGCTCGTGCTGCCAATGGTGTAGTTTTGGTCACTACAAAATCCGGTAAAGAAGGAAAACCAGTTATTACTTATAACGGCTCTGCCACTTATCGTAACATTCCTAAAAAACTGGATATGTTGAGCACATATGAATTTGCCGCATTACAAGTAGAACTCAATCCGACTAAATACGGAACAACCTACTTTCAGGAAGGAAATGATGCTGACGGAGTACCTTATCGTCATCAAACTCTGGAAGATTATCTAACCGATCCGGGAATTGACTGGCAGGGTGAATCGTTCAAGCCGACTTGGTCTCAGAACCACGATTTCAGTATCAGTGGCGGTACAAAAGAAACTAAGTATGCTGCCTCCTTCTCACATTTCGATGAAAATGGTATCTTCACAAACAGCGGTTATAAAAAGAATGCAGGTAAATTGCGTATCAACCAAAAGATTAATAAATTCATTACCTTCGATGCCACTATCAATTACGCAAATACTGTGAAAGAAGGTATCGGTACTTCAGGTACCGGAGGAACACTGAATATGCTATCTAATATTCTGCGCTTCCGTCCTACCGGAGGTAACAGCGTTACAAACGATGAACTTCTGAATTCTGTATTCGACCCATTGGAACTAAGCGAGAACACAACTTACTCACAAATTAACCCGATCAAACAGGCTGAAGCTGTAAAAGACCGGAGACAATCTGAGTTGTGGGGAGCCAATGCCTCATTGACTGTCCAATTGATGAAAGATCTTACGTTCAAAGCATCTGCCACCTACAATACAACGAATACAAGAAGGGATATCTTCTATGGTGAAGACTCCAGCCAGGCATACCGTAGCGGTGGTGTTTATGGTTCTACACAAATGCAGAAAGACTTGCGTTGGCAGAGCAGTAATACATTGACTTACAGAAAGAAGATCAATAAGAAAAATACATTTGATGTCATGTTAGGACACGAATTCGCATTCAGGAGTTCAGAACTTCTGTATGGACAAGCTAAAGACTTCCCATTCGCAAATCTCGGTAACGACAATTTAGGAATAGGAGCTACTCCTAGTAGTGTATCTACTTCCAGAAGTGACAAGAAACTGTTATCCTACTTTGCAAGAGGTAATTACAATTTCGATAACCGTTACCTGTTCACTGCTACCGTTCGTGCTGACGGCTCTACGGTATTCTCTGCAAAAAACAAATGGGGATATTTCCCGTCATTCTCTGCTGCATGGCGTGTATCGGAAGAAAAATTCATGAAGAACATTACTCCGGTATCAAATCTTAAACTCCGTCTCGGATGGGGTACAGTAGGAAATGACCGTATCACCAACTATCTGTCTATGGATTTGTATACATCGAGCAAATATGGACTGGGACAACAAATGGTAACTGTACTGAATCCGAAACAACTGGCTAACAAAGACCTGAAATGGGAAGGTTCTACTACTGCCAACTTAGGTATTGATGTGGGTCTTTTCCAGAATCGCCTGAATCTGACAGCGGATTTCTTCTTAAAGAACACCAAAGACCTGTTGCTTGAACAAAAACTTGCTTATGTAACCGGATTCAACTCACAATGGCAAAATATCGGTAAAATTGAAAATAAAGGTATCGAATTGAATATCAATTCTACTAATATTCAAACCCGCAATTTTTTATGGCAGACAGATTTCAATATTTCATTCATCAAGAATACATTGAAAGCGTTACAAGATGGAACATCATACATACAGTCGGCTACTAAGTTCAACAGTAATTTCAACGGAAATGACTATATCTCAATCGTAGGATCTTCTCTTGGACAGATGTATGGATATGTTTTTGACGGTGTATACCAAACTTCTGACTTCAACATGCTCCCTAATGGTACTATGCAACTGAAGCCCGGAGTGGCAGACATCAGCAAACATGCAGGAAAAACAGCAGTACCGGGTATGGTGAAATATAAAGATATAGACGGAGACGGTATCATTACGCCTGACGATCGTACTACCATCGGAAATGGCCAGCCAGACTGGTATGGAGGTATCACCAACACTTTCAATTATAAAAATATTGATTTTAGTTTCATGTTCCAGTTCCAGTATGGCAATGACGTTTATAATGCGACACGTATGTTTAATACACAATCGCAAGACGAACGCAGTAACCAATTGGCTGAAGTTGCCGACCGGTGGACTCCGACAAACGCTTCTAATCGCGTGCCTTCTGCGAAAGGGTATGTGAAGTATGAATTATACTCACGCTTTGTTGAAGACGGTTCGTTCCTCCGCTTAAAAAATGTAACTTTAGGATATACACTTCCCAACAAGTGGACCAAGAAAGCATATATCAACCGCCTACGTGTGTATGGTACGGCCCAGAATTTATTCTGCCTGACTAAATATAGTGGTTATGATCCGGAAGTGAATATGAAAAGCAGCCCGCTCATGCCAGGATTCGACTGGGGTGCTTATCCAAAAAGTAGAGTATTTACATTTGGCGTAGAAGTTCAATTCTAAACAAAAAAGACAATGAAAAAATTCAAATACTACTTATGCACATTAGCCTGTGCAATCACCGTTTCATCTTGCTCGTTAGATGAAACCAGCTATACAGAAATTGAGAAAGGAAACTACATGAAGAATGCAGCAGAAGCTGAGAATGTGCTTCTGGGTGTATATCGTGACATGGTTCAGGATGGTATTTACGGTTTCCACTTATCCTTGTATTTTACTATTCCCAGTGATATAGCCAAAGTAACGGGTAATAGTACTGACGGACTCCGTCTGATTCCTTCTAATGCTTATACCAGTTCACAGACCGAAATCGCAACGACATGGGCTAACCTGTACAGTGCTATCTATGATGCGAACGATTTTATCGAAACACTGGGACAAAAAATAGGAACCTATGACGAAGGCAACTACAAGAAAGCAGCTGTTTATATGGCAGAGGCGCGTTGTCTGCGTGCCATGTACTATTTCGAGTTAGTACGCTGGTTCGGAAATGTAGCATTGATTACCAATACGGCTCAATCCCGTCAGCATCCATCTACCTTCACACAAGCTGATCCGGCAGATGTATACAAATTTATAGAAGCAGATTTGCAATATGCCATCGACAACCTGCCTTATGCAGTAGATGATAATATACGTTCCGACAACAGTTTCCGTCTCTCCAAAGGCGCCGCACTCGGATTGTTGACTAAAGTATATGCTACTTGGGCAGGCTACCCTGTACATGATACAAGCAAATGGGAAAATGCAGCGAAGACTGCTAAAATTCTGGTCGAATCGGGCAAACATCATCTGCTTTCCGACTTCGAACAATTATGGAAGAACACTTGTAATGGCGTTTGGGATGGAGACGAGAGTCTGATCGAAGTAAGTTTTTATGCTCCAACTGTTACCGGAGTATCAGCTAATGACCCTTGTGGACGTATTGGCAAATGGAACGGTGTACAGGCAAGCGGTATCAGAAGCGTTCGTAATGCCGGTAACTGGCGTGTTATCCCAACTTTCCTGCGTGACTGGAAAGATCGTGAAAGCGATAACAGATGGAAGTATTCTTTTGCTGATTACAAATATGGTAAAAACACCGAAACCGGTGAAGACGGAGTCAAGCTCGTAATCAATACTAGCGGCAATATTGAAGACGCTATTAAAGACGACGCAACAGACGCATTAAAGAAAGCGTATATCGATAACGTATGCCCGAGAAAATGGGATACAGAAGAATATGTGAACAGTGCCAACTACTTGGTTGATGCCAATCTTTCCAACATTAACTGGTACATATTGCGTTATGCCGATGTATTGCTTTTATATGCCGAAGCTTTGAATGAATGGAAACAAGGACCGACCGATGAAGCGTATAAAGCTATCAATATGGTACGCAGACGCGGCTTTGGTCTTCCGGTAGAAACCGACAACAGTGCTTCAGACTTATCCGGAATGTCTTATACCGAATTCCAGCAAGCTGTACGTAATGAACGAGCTTACGAACTGGCATTTGAAGGACATCGCCGACAAGATCTGGTACGCTGGGGAATCTATTATGAAAGTATCAGAAAAACATCTCAAGATTTAGTGGATTGGTATAGTGGCGGTTACGGATATTATGTTTGTGTCGATTATACCAAAAAGAACAAGAATGAGCTACTCCCCATACCACAACAGGAAATGGATATATGTACTCAATTTGATCAAAACCCGGGATGGTAAATAACCTCACCATAATATAATATGAAAGCGTTACCGAAGAAATCCCCTTTCTTTCGTAACGCTTTTATTTAATCATTCAGTCCACAGATTTCTATATACCATGAAAAAGAATATTAGCACAGCCATTCTTCTGATATCTTTAGCTATCAGCCAATCAGCATTCTCTCAAATCTATTCATTTGAGAATGGAATAGTACCCGAAGATTGGAAAGCGGATAAAGGGACGCTCAGCATCTCCTCCGAAAAATATAAGTCAGGTACTCAGTCACTCCAAATCAATTGGAAACAAGGAGATATCCTTACCATCCCCTCACCTGCCGGTATTTCCGAAGCATGCAAAAGTAAAAATGGAGGTATGAATGTATGGATTTATAATGAATCCCCCATCAAAGAAAAGATAGTCTTTTCTTTCAGAAATGAGGCTGAAAAAGAAGTATGCCAACTCCCCTTTCTACTCAATTTTAAAGGTTGGCGATGCATTTGGGCTAAATTTCAAGGAGACATGAATATGCCATCTAAAAGTAGTATTCAGTCTGTCGAAATACAATTTCCGCAACATACCCAAAAAGGAGTGACTTACATCGACCTTTTAGAATTTACGCCTAAAGTTTCCTGGCAGAATATGTCAGATGCACAATATAAAGTGAACCGTACTGACTACAGCTTAATTCCCGATTTTACAGGCTATAGAAATGCTATTCCAAAAGTAGAAAAAGTAATCACAGATAAAGATGATCAGATTACGGTAATTACAAACAGACTAACAGCATGGTATCTTGGCAGCGAACAGCAATCATCCGAAAAGTGGGTGAAAATGAGAAAAGAAAATGAAAAGGTATTTATTCAAAATGGTCTGAAAGCTGCTCAAAAAATTAAAATACAATATAATGAAGATCGTACTCCTAAGGGAGAGCCATTATTTCCAATGGGTGCACCCAGTACCATAGATGGAATAGAAGCCAAGAAATTCAGAACAATCAACGAAAACATCTTGCTCCCGTTAGCACTGGATTACCGTAAAAATAAAAATGCCCAAAGTCTTAAAAAAGCACTTTATATTTATGACTGGTTCAACGACCAAGGTTGGGCAGACGGTAGCAGCATGGGAACCTTATGTTTTGAAAAGCTGAGAAGTTCGGGCTATTTTCATTCATTCTTCCTGCTGAAAGATCAATTATCTCCTGAACAATTAGAGCGTGAACTTCAGTCACTAAACTGGTTTACCATGTTCGGAATATGCTATCAACTTCCTTCGCACCCGGGCGAAGTAGCAGACAACCTACGCGCGCTGGCTATTCCCAAACTAATATATGCTCTATCACAAAACAAAATACAAGAAAGAGAAGTTGCCCTGACCGCATTCAAGCATTATATGGATAACGCATTAGGTATTGCACCGGGATTCTTCGGAACGTTCAAAGCCGATTTCTCCGGCTATCACCACAGAGGGCCTTATAATAGCGCCTATTACCCTCATGCACTTTACGCAGGTGCATTAATCGCCTATTTGTTACACGATACTCCTTATGCACTGTCTGAAACGACCTTGCATAATCTGAAACAAGGATTATTGACTTTCCGTTTCTTTTGTGCCGGTCTGGATGTACCTGCCGGAACAGTCGGACGCTTTCCGAAAGGACAACAGATTCTAGAGACTTTGTTACCGGCATTTGCCTATACCGCTCTGTCATTTAAAGAACCGGATAAAGAATTGACCGCCGCTTTTAAACGAATACTGGAATCCAGTGATAATAAACAGGCCATTACAGAATACATCAGCAATGTGAACTCCAATCTGGCATATACCAGCACCGTAGGAGAAATTGAGTTAATGGCTCAATTGGCATCAACTTCCATTACCAAAGAAAAAACTGTCACCGGTACACTCTTTATGCCTTATTCCGGATTATTGGTTGCCAAAGACAGTCTTTTCCATTTTAATATCAAGGGATTCAGCCGCTATATATGGGACTTTGAATCTTCTGCTACAGAAAATACCAAAGGACGTTATCTGGCATATGGTCAAATAGAATATTTTGACTTTAAAAACAGACACAAATCCTTTAACCCGCAAGAGCCTGACTTTGACTGGAATTATATTCCGGGAGCTACTACTAAAGTATTACCTGATAAAATATTACAAGATAAAGGTGGTTCCAGTTCCGGACATCGCAATTTCTCTGATGAAACATTCTTAACAGGGGTATATGCTTCTGATAAAAACGCCATGTTTTCTTTCAGAATGCACGACATCACATATGATCAATCATTCCGTGCCAACAAATCTGTATTTGTTTTCGAAGATTTTCTGTTTTGCCTGGGCTCGGATATCCAAACCAAAGATAAAAGATATCCGACCGTGACTACATTGTTTCAGTCATTCAGCAGAAATACCGGTGAAGAAAGAATACCGGAAGGATATATCCTGACAGACCCTTCACTCATGTATGCAGTTAAAGGAGGAGCCGTCCGAACATCTTGTGAGGGATCACATACACGAGCTTATATAGAACACGGGAATGCACCGGAAGCAGCTAAATATCATTATTATATACTCAAAAATAAAAACAACGTATTAGCCCGTCAGTTATTGTCCAATGAGAGTCCGATAGAAGTGATAGCTCAAGATAATGATGCGCATATCGTTACTCATAAAACGAAAGAAATCACATGCGGCGCTCTCTTCAATGCACATAAGACGTATGATGGGCAACTGGTTTCTCAAGTGAATATTCCGCTTTCTTATATACTGGAAAAGCAGAAAGACAATTCATTTAAACTCTCTGTCTGTGAACCGGATATGAGAAGAATATCTCATGCACATATGGGGCTACTGACGGAAGAGGACGTGATACAACAAGAGAAGCCTTATGATACCCGGCTGACAATCAATGGACTATACAATGTGAAAAGTCCTCAAAAACCAGTGGAAGTATCCCTCGACAGGGAAAAGGATAAAACCTATATTACCATTTCTACTATCCGTGGGGAAAACTATACGCTTTTATTACAACAAGCTGATAATTAATATGAAGAATAGATTAATAACATTGTTTATTGTTTCCCTTGGCATAGCAGGTACCAATGCTCAAAACCATCTGACACTCTGGTATAAGTCTCCTGCAAAAGCATGGGAAGAGGCATTGCCTGTAGGAAACGGACGTCTGGGAGCTATGATTTTTGGAGATACTCAAAAAGAGAGAATACAATTCAATGAGAATACTCTTTATAGCGGAGAACCGGAAACGCCCAAAAACATAAATATAGTACCTGATCTTGCTCATATACGCCAGTTGCTCGGTGAAGGGAAAAATGCAGAAGCAGGCACCATCATGCAAGAAAAATGGATTGGCAGGCTGAATGAAGCTTACCAACCTTTTGGAGATTTGTATATCGACTTTGATTCCAAAGAAGCTGTTACAGATTATATGCACTCGCTGGATATGGAAAATGCAGTGGTTACAACTTCTTATAAACAAAACGGCGTAGACATAAGCAGAGAAGTTTTTGCATCCTATCCGGCACAAGCTATTGTCATACATTTGAAGTCTTCCAAACCTGTTTTAAATTTCACCGCCTATCTGGCTTCACCACATCCTGTAACCAAGGAGTCCGATTCGCAAGTAGTTTATCTGAAGGGACAGGCACCTGCACATGCCCAGCGGAGAGACACAGACCACATGAAACGCTTTAACACTCAACGTTTGCATCCGGAATACTTTGATGCTTCAGGACACATCATACAGAAAAAACAGGTGATTTATGGAAACGAAATGGATGGAAAAGGCACTTTTTTTGAAGCATGTCTACTTCCAACCCATAAAGGCGGACAATTGTCCATTTCAGACAATCAGATCACTGCCCGGAATTGCAGCGAAGTGACTCTCATGTTGTATGCAGCCACCAGTTATAACGGACCACGTAAAAGTCCGAGCAAAGAAGGAAAAAATCCGCATCAGGCGATCATGAACTATCGGAGAATCAGTGAGGGAGAAACCTACAAAGAATTAAAGAGGCAACACACCACCGACTATCAGGTTTTATTCAACCGAGTATCTTTCGATCTTCCTGCGAATAAACAGCAAAAAGAATTACCTACAGACGAACGATTAAAAAGATTCAAAGATGAAGAAGACCAGGCACTGATCGCACAATTATTTCAGTTTGGACGCTATTTAATGATAGCCGGCTCCCGGGGTGAAGGTCAGCCCTTAAATCTGCAAGGTCTATGGAATGACCAGATATTGCCTCCATGGAACTCAGGCTACACTTTAAATATCAACCTGGAAATGAATTATTGGCCGGCAGAGGTCACTAATCTATCAGAATGCCACCAACCTTTATTCAAACTTATTGAAGAGATAGCAGATAAGGGAAAAGATCTTGCGCGTGATATGTACGGTCTGAACGGCTGGGCTATTCATCATAATATATCTATTTGGAGAGAAGCATATCCGTCAGATGGATTTGTATACTGGTTTTTCTGGAATATGTCCGGTCCATGGTTATGTAATCATCTGTGGGAACACTATTTATTTACTAAAGACGCCAATTTCCTGAAGAAATACTATCCGATACTTAAAGGCGCGGCCACTTTCTGTTCCGAATGGTTAGTCGAGAACAGCAAAGGTGAACTGGTAACCCCTGTCAGCACTTCTCCCGAGAATGCTTATCTCATGGGCGACCATACTCCGGCATCCGTTTGTGAAGGAAGTACAATGGATATAGCCATTATCCGCTCTTTATTTTCAAATACCATTCAAGCGGCAGAAATACTTCAGACCGATATGGATTTCCGTTCTGAGCTAATCAAGAAAAGGAATAAACTGAAAAAATACCAGATCGGCAGTAAGGGACAACTACTGGAGTGGGATAAAGAATACAAAGAAAGTGAGCCACAACACCGCCACGTATCCCATCTCTTTGGATTGTATCCGGGATGTGATATTACAGATAGTACTCCGGAAGTATTTAAAGCAGCACGAAAATCTCTGGATGACCGTGGAAATAAAACTACAGGATGGAGTATGGCATGGAAAATCTCTCTTTGGTCACGTCTATACGATTCTTCGAATGCTTATGAAGCATTGAGTAATCTTATCAATTACATTGACCCTCATATGAAAGCTGAAAATCGGGGTGGACTATACCGCAATTTATTGAATGCGCTTCCTTTTCAAATTGACGGGAATTTCGGGGCAACTGCCGGTATTGCGGAAATGTTATTGCAAAGTCATAAAGGAAATATCCATCTGCTTCCGGCCTTGCCTCCAACCTGGAAAGAAGGAAATATCAAAGGACTCAAAGCAAGAGGTGGATTTACTGTAGATATGGAATGGAAAGAAGGAAAAATAACAGTTGCAAACATCACCAGTCCATATGAACAGACCGTCGAAATTGTTTATAATAACAGTATAAAAAAGACTCATTTCAATGCAGGAGAAAGAAAAAAGATCTCATTTTAAATAATCGAGAACAGGGCCATAACCCCCTTGAAAAGGGTATACTTGACAAATTTAATAGTTTTTTCAACAAAACTAATAGTCGTAAATCTGTTTCAATGTCCTTTTCAACATTCGTATCATTTAAAATTAAATAGATCACCTACTTTTGCATCAGTTACAAAACTTCTAAAAACAATCACTTAAAATGAATAACATGAAAAAGAAACTTGTTCTCTTTGCTTCAGTTGCCATCGCACTTGCGTCGTGCCAAACAACTCCAAAGGAAGACTACAGTTGGATTAAAAAAGGGTTGGATGTAGCTTCTGCCCAATTACACCTTACAGCAGAAGAAATCGACGGAACAGGTCAGCTTCCACGCTCTATCCGTACAGGATATGATATGGATTTTCTATGCCGTCAATTAGAAAGAGATCCATCTACCTTTCAAGACTCACTCCGCCCGCAACCCACTCCCGAACAAATGGGCAAACGTCGTTTATGTGTAGTATACGACTGGACAAGCGGTTTCTTTCCGGGTTCACTGTGGTATGCCTACGAGCTGACAGGAAACGATACGCTGAAAGCAGATGCCATTCAATATACTAATCTTCTGAATCCGGTACGCTACTATAAAGGCACACATGACCTGGGTTTCATGATCAACTGCAGCTACGGCAATGCCGAACGTCTGGCTCCGAATGATACTATTAAAGCTGTCATGAAAGAAACAGCGGACAATCTTTGCGGACGCTTCAATGATTCTATCGGTGCTATCCGCTCTTGGGATTTCGGAAGCTGGAACTTCCCGGTAATCATCGACAATATGATGAACCTTGACCTTCTGTTTACTGTAAGCAAATGGACCGGTGACAACAAATACAAAGATATTGCCATCAAACACGCTGTCACTACGATGAACAATCATTTCCGTCCTGATTATACTTGTTGGCACGTAGTCAGCTACAACAATGACGGTACGGTAGAGCGTAAACAAACTCACCAAGGAAAAAATGACGATTCTTCCTGGTCGCGCGGACAGGCTTGGGCTGTATACGGATATACTTCCTGCTACCGTGAAACAAATGATACCACTTTCTTAAACTTTGCAGTGAACATTGCTGACATGATTATGGAACGTGTAAAAACAGACGATGCCATTCCTTACTGGGATTATGACGCTCCAGTTACCGAAGAGACTCCTCGTGATGCTTCAGCTGCTGCTGTAACCGCTGCCGGATTCATTGAACTGAGTACAATGGTTCCCGATGGAAAGAAATACCTGGATTACGCAGAAAAGATACTAAAGAGTTTATCCAGCGATGCATATCTTGCCAAAGCAGGTGAAAATCAAGGATTCATTCTGTTGCACTCTGTAGGTTCATTGCCTAACGGCTCTGAAATAGATACTCCATTGAACTATGCTGACTATTACTATCTGGAAGCATTGAAGAGATTCATGGACCTGAAAGGTATCAATTACCAAAACATCTAATCAATAAAACCATCATTCTGATTATATCATGAATAAAACTATCAAATATATTGTCCTGCTGGCATTTGCATGTTTTGTAGGCAAGGGGTATGCACAAGAATTGAAAAGCGAAGTATTCTCGCTTCTCAATCTGGATTATCCGGGATTGGAGAAAGTAAAGGCATTGCACCAGGAAGGTAAAGATGAAGATGCCGCCAAAGCATTGCTCGACTATTATCGTGCCCGCACGAATGTGAAGACTCCGGACATCAATCTGAAAAATATCACCATTGGCAAGGAAGAACAAAAATGGGCGGATGACGGATTGCAGCACACATTCTTTGTACACAAAGGCTATCAGCCTTCGTATAACTACGGAGAAGATATCAACTGGCAATACTGGCCGGTGAAAGATAACGAACTTCGTTGGCAACTCCACCGTCACAAATGGTTTACTCCGATGGGTAAAGCATATCGCGTATCCGGTGATGAAAAATATGCCAAAGAATGGGCGCACCAATACATCGACTGGATCAAGAAAAATCCGTTGGTTAAAATGGATAAGAAAGAATATGAACTGGTAAGCGACGGAAAAATCAAAGGTGAACTGGAAAATGTACGTTTTGCATGGCGTCCACTGGAAGTCAGCAATCGTCTGCAAGACCAGACTTCACAATTCCAGCTGTTCCTCCCCTCTCCTTCTTTCACGCCGGACTTCTTAACCGAATTCCTTGTGAACTATCACAAACATGCCGTACACATTCTGGGTAACTACTCGGATCAGGGCAACCACCTGTTATTTGAAGCTCAGCGTATGATCTATGCAGGTGCATTCTTCCCTGAGTTTAAAGATGCCCCGGCATGGAGAAAAAGTGGTATCGATATTCTGAATCGTGAGGTTAACGTTCAGGTATATAATGACGGCGGACAGTTCGAACTCGACCCACACTACCATCTGGCAGCAATCAATATTTTCTGCAAAGCTCTGGGTATTGCGGATGTTAATGGATTCCGTAACGAATTCCCGCAAGACTATCTGGATACAATCGAAAAGATGATCATGTTCTATGCCAACATCTCTTTCCCCGATTATACTAACCCATGTTTCAGCGATGCCAAACTGACCAATAAAAAAGAGATGTTGGGTAACTACCGTTCATGGAGTAAACTGTTCCCTGAAAACCAGGCTATCAAGTATTTTGCAACAGAAGGTAAAGAAGGCGCATTGCCTGATTATATGTCGAAAGGTTTCTTGAAATCAGGTTTCTTCGTTTTCCGCAATTCTTGGGGAACGGACGCTACACAAATGGTAGTGAAAGCCGGTCCTAAAGCCTTCTGGCACTGCCAGCCGGATAACGGTACATTCGAGCTGTGGTTCAACGGTAAAAACCTTTTCCCTGACTCAGGTTCATATGTGTATGCAGGCGAAGGTGAAGTGATGGAACAACGCAACTGGCATCGTCAAACTGCCGTACACAATACTGTGACATTAAATAACAAGAATCTGGAAACGACAGAATCCGTGACTAAATTGTGGCAGCCGGAAGGCAATATCCAAACATTGGTTACAGAAAATCCCGGCTATAAAAACCTAAAACACCGCCGTTCTGTATTCTTCGTTGACAATACTTATTTTGTTATCGTAGACGAGGTGGCCGGTAGCGCCAAAGGTTCTGTCAACCTACACTATCAGATGCCTAAGGGAGAAATAGCCAACAGTCGCGAAGACATGACCTTCCTTACCCAATTTGAAGATGGAAGCAACATGAAACTGCAATGCTTCGGCCCTACCGGCATGACTTTGAAAAAAGAACCGGGATGGTGTTCCACTGCATACCGCAAACGTTACAAACGTATGAACGTTTCATTCAATGTGAAAAAAGAGAATGATGACGCAGTACGTTATATCACCATAATCTATCCAGTCAAGAAAAGCGCAGATGCCCCTAAATTTGCCGCTAAATTCAAGAACAAAACATTCAATGAAAACGGATTGGAAGTAGAAGTGAAAGTAAACGGAAAGAAACAGTCATTAAAGTATAATTTATAATATAGCGACCAGCGAGCCTCCGAAGCCTTTTTCCGTAGCAGGCATATATATCCATACGGAAATCAGGCTCCAGTGTCTCGCTGGTTATCACTGTAATCTGATAGTATTTCTATTATGAAAAACAATACCTCCACTTTACTTCTTCCACTGGCAGCACTGAGCCTTGCTTCCTGTGCCGGCCAAAAGAAAGAAGAAACTAAACGCCCGAATATCATTTTTATGATGACGGACGACCATACCACCCAAGCAATGTCGTGCTATGGAGGAAATCTGATTCAAACTCCCAACATGGACCGTATTGCCAATGAGGGTATCCGTTTTGACAACTGCTATGCAGTGAATGCTCTTTCCGGCCCTTCACGCGCTTGTATCCTCACCGGTAAATTCAGTCACGAAAATGGTTTTACCGATAATGCAAGCACATTCAATGGCGATCAGCAGACATTCCCGAAACTGCTTCAACAATCCGGCTACCAGACTGCAATGATTGGTAAATGGCATCTCATCAGCGAACCTCAAGGATTTGACCATTGGAGTATCCTGAGCGGTCAGCATGAACAAGGTGACTACTATGCTCCTGACTTCTGGGAAAATGGAAAACACATAGTAGAAAAAGGATATGCTACGGATATCATCACGGACAAAGCGATTGAATTTCTTGAAGGTCGTGACAGGAACAAGCCTTTCTGCATGATGTATCACCAGAAAGCGCCACACCGCAACTGGATGCCTGCTCCCCGTCATCTGGGTATATTCAACAACACTACTTTCCCCGAACCGGCCAATCTGTTTGACGATTACGAAGGACGTGGAAGGGCAGCCCGCGAGCAGGATATGTCCATCGAACATACTCTGACAAATGACTGGGACCTGAAACTGTTGACCCGCGAAGAAATGCTGAAAGATACAACCAACCGACTATATAGCGTTTACAAACGTATGCCGATAGAAGTACAGGACAAATGGGACTCTGCTTATGCACAACGCATAGCCGAATATCGCAAAGGTGACCTGAAAGGCAAAGCACTGATCAGTTGGAAATATCAGCAATACATGCGCGACTATCTGGCTACCGTTCTTGCTGTAGACGAGAACATAGGCCGCCTGCTGAACTATCTGGAAAAAACAGGAGAACTGGATAATACCATCATCATCTATACTTCCGACCAAGGCTTCTTCCTTGGCGAGCACGGTTGGTTTGACAAACGTTTCATGTATGAAGAATGTCAGCGCATGCCGCTTATCATTCGCTTTCCAAAAGCAATCAAAGCCGGAAGCACCAGCAATGCTATCAGTATGAATGTGGACTTTGCTCCCACTTTCCTCGACTTTGCCGGAATAGAAATTCCATCGGATATCCAAGGCTCTTCTCTGAAACCAATTCTGGAAAATGAAGGTAAGACTCCGGCAGACTGGCGCAAAGCTGCTTACTACCATTATTATGAGTATCCGGCAGAGCACTCTGTAAAACGTCACTACGGAATCCGTACACAGGACTTCAAACTGATTCATTTCTA
>CEAH01022513.1_pt1 | contig 31008 bp, 28 predicted proteins | sample 557571 | NCBI WGS metagenome assembly CEAH01 (sample SAMEA3182092, study PRJEB8094) | gut metagenome | biome: human; feature: gut; material: Stool; isolation source: human stools | place: Canada | collected 2013-11-25
CCCCGCCGTGTCAATCTGCTGATCGATATTCAGGAGAGGATGCGTCAGGGCAAAGGCCCAGCCTATGAACGCTGGGCCAAGGTGTACAACCTTAAACAGATGGCGGCCGCGCTGCAATATCTGAAAGAGCACCAGCTATTTGAATATGACGATTTGGCCGCAAAGACCGACGCCGCCACAGAGCGTTTTCACACGCTGGCCGGGGACATTCAGCAGACCGAGGCCGAGCTTTCCCGTGTATCCGATTTGATGGCTGCCGTGGTGCAGTACGCCAAGACCCGCCCCGCGTTCGATGGGTACAAGGCCGCCAAGTACAGCCGGAAATACCTTGCCGAGCATGAGGCGGAACTGGCCGACTACCGGGCGGCCAAGGCGACAATGGCCGAGCTGCTGGGTGGCGAGAAGCTCCCCAAAATGGACGTGCTAAAAGAAAAACGCCGCCAACTGGCAGCACAGAAAAAGGCTTTTTATTTGGAATACCGCAAAGCCCAGCAGGATATGCGGGAGCTGGTAGCGGTTAAGGGCAGCGTGGATCATCTGCGCGGGCTGACGAACAACCAGCGCAATAAGGAGCAGGCCCGTTAGGGGCAGCGACGCAGACAATGGTTCTTCTGGTCACGGTGGCCAGAAGTCCAGCGGGTTTGGGGGCACCCCAACAAGCATTTCTGCAGCGCGGAAATTGCAAGTGTCAATACACTCGCCTTGCTTGCCGCTAACGCGCTCCCCCGGAAACCCCGCGAAAAACGGAGGCAGCGCCGTTTCTTACGCTTCCTCCGTTCCGCGGTTTTCTATGATTGCATCGATAATACCCTCGACGAGCCGCAGCTCGTTTTCGCTGAGAGAATTAAGCTGAATATTGATCCGCTTCTTTGTGGCTTCATCGGCTCCCATGTCGGGATAAAAGTATTCGTCCACGGAGATACCGAACATGGTTACCATTTGGTAAAAGGCATTTAGGCTCGGATGTTGTCCATCGTTTTCGTGATACATGATGGTGCGCGGGTCACGGTCAACAATGTATCCCAACTGTTCCTGCGTCATGCCCTCACGCTCACGGGCTTTCTTGATAGCAAGTCCGATTCCGTGGAAGTCAAATTTCCGCTCGTCCCGTTCAATTTTCATAGTATCACCACCTGATGTAATTTTACATTTCGGGTGTTATTATTTGAACGAGGTATAATTTCATTTGCCTGACTATCTGATTTCACTCCCTTTGCTGCTTGTACCTTTGGGCGAAAAAGATTATAATATAACTGATTTGTATAATTCAAAGATAATAGTGGAGAACCATCATAATGAGTAAAATATTATTAGTAGAGGATAATCCAGATGCAGCAAAAAGGATAATCCGATATATCAATAAAATATTCGCTGAATTGGACGTGGTTTCTTTTCCCGAAGCAGGCGATGCCCTGCAATACGCAAAAGCGAACGATATTTCCTTGTTTATCCTCGATATTCAGTTAGAGGACTATAAAGGAACAAATTTAGCAAAGCAGCTCCGCGAATTGCCGGAATATAAATATACGCCGATCATTTTTGAAACGGCATTGGCAGGAGAAGAACTTTCGGCTTATCGAGATGTGAAGTGTTACAGTTTTCTTGTAAAGCCATTTGGCGAAGAAGAATTTGCGGCGGCATTTCGTGACGCGCTGGGATTGTCTAAACAGATGAACCAACAAGCAAAAACCATCCAGATTGAGCAAAAGCAATTTATCTTAGAATATGCTGCACAGGATATTGCCTATATCGAAGCCTTTGGAAAAAAACTTGTGATCCATACCAGCAGCCGTCTGTCCGGTATCAAAGAAGATACGATTTCTGGGTACACTTTGTCTGGACTATTGGCATTGCTTGATGATCCGGCATTTGTTCAGTGCCATAAGAGTTATGCCGTGAACAAATCCCATATCGAAAAAATTGACAAATCCGGGCGGAAGATTCTTCTGAAAGGATTTACAGATACAATCCCCATTGGGAATAAATATCAGGCCGAATTATGGGGGTAAGCATGGACTTTCTAATGAATCTGATACAGTTGGGATTGGATGCGGGAATACTGGCTCTCTGCTGTGAAGTCGTTTTCCGGCAAAAAGCAGAAATAAAGGCAAAGGATTTTTTCGTTTTTCCTATTTTTCTTGTAATTTGTGTTGTGCCGAGAATGGATTTCTCTATTGGCGCAAATATGACGGCATCTTTCCGCAGTGAAGGTTTTGAAATACTACCAGCAGACAATATTGTTGGTTTGCTGTTTTTGGTTTTTGCAGTATTGTTGTTGAGCAGTGTTTTCTTCGGCTCCAAATCCAACGGCACGGTTTTCTGCGGCACAATGGCGGCTTTCTCCGTTTTTCTGTTCGTCAAATGTCTGTGCGTGGTTCTTTTTGCTGTCTGCGGAGCTACGGATATTTTACTCCTGTTGGGTAGCCGTGCAGCGGCATTGTGCCTTATAGTTGCACTGGAGTTCACGCCGCTTTTCGGCTTAATCCATCAGCTCGTCCAAAGAAGCGATTTTACAATTTTGATCGTATCCACCAATATCGCTGTGCTTCTCATGACAGTGCTTTCGATTCTCTCTTTTGATGTGGATAGGCTTCTTGCCAACCTATGGATAATTAATATACTGATCCTTGCGGTACTGCTGCTGGACAGTATATTGCTGTTCCTACATCAGCGTCGAATTCAGGAGCAAAAGCGGATCCACATGATTGAGCAGTATGTGCCCATTGTAGAAGAATTGATCTCACAGGTTAGGGCAAGGCAGCATGAATTTAATAACCGGATGATGGCGATTGAAGCCGCCGTTGCCTCTGCTGATACTATAGAAGAAGCCCGGAAAGAAGTGACGGCTCTCACGGGAAGTATTGGAATCAGTCTTAATGACAGGGAACTGCTCTCATGTGACAGCAAAATGATTGCCGGGATGCTGTTTGGAAAAATAAAGCAGGCAGAAGCGGCAAATCGTCACATAGAATTATCTTTACATGGTCTTTTCAAGAAAACTATCACCCCGGAAACAGAATGGATCGAGGTCATTGGGATTTTATTGGATAATGCAATCGAGGCTTCACCGAAAGGAAGTACGGTTTTTTTATCCAGTAAGAAACAGGGGGACTTTCTGGAATTGACAGTTGCCAATCCAGCTCCTCCGCTTTCAAATACTGAATTTATGGCCTTGTTTGGAAAAGGTGTAACTACAAAGGCAAATCGGGACGGCCACGGCTTTGGCCTGTATAACATCCTACGCATGACGGAACGGTATCATGGAAAAATTCTGACCCGTAACGAATCCATTTTGAATGAAAATTATGTTGTCTTTGGCGTACTCATGCCATAAAAAAAGGGTATGAACGAGGGTTTTAAGGGAACGAAATTTATCTTGTTCCCTTAAAACCCTCTCTTGTTTCCGGGCTATTGAAGCGCCTGAAAGAGTTCGATATACTGGAAAAAACAAAGAAAGGGATGAATGAATATGATAGGCCTTGTAAGAAATGAGTGGAAAAAAGTTTTTCTGCCGGTGCTATTGACAACAGTTCTTCTGGCAATCGCCATGAGTGTGTTGTCCTGCACAATTTATCAAAACTATGTACTGCACTACGATTTAGAGGCATGGGAAGTTGGAACAGAACTGTTTTCTCTGCTTTATCCGCTGTTTGTTGTGGTGCCGCTATGCTGGAATTTGTATTACGAGCGCAAAAACAACTTCCTGCTCTATGTCATGCCGCGAGTGAAAATTAAGAAGTACCTGACTGCCAAATGGATTGCATATGCGCTGGGAACCCTTTGTATTATTGTGATTCCTTATATACTATCGGCGGTGTTTGCCCTCTATGTGAAACCGCCAGTGGTTCCTTTCGTTGAAAATCCGTTTTGCCATATATTTGAAAACGCATTTATAAAGACCCCGCTGTTATATGCAGTTGCCCTGTCCCTTTGGAGAGGCATAGTCAGCCTTTTTGTAATGACCTTCGGATTTATCCTCGCTTTATACTGCAAGAACATTTTTGTAATCCTTACCGGACCGTTTATGTATTCCATTTTAGAAAATTTTGTCCTGGCTATTCTCTGCCTGGAGAGACTGCGGCTGGTCGTAGCTTTTGATCCCACAACAGTCAATCCAGAGGTCGTGTCAATCTTCTCTTTCTTCTTTGGCCCAATCGTTTTAAGCATTGTGATTGGCCTGACAGCGTTTCTCCTTTCTAAGAAAAATGCTGTCGTAACCATTTAGGAGTCCGTTATGATTGCGCTTATCAGAAAGGATCTCCGTTTGTGGGGATATGGAAAGTCGCTTGCCCTATTTACCGGATGTATACTTTTTTCCATCAGCGGGAGGTTAAACGGAGGTATTGCATACGAGCGGCACATCTTGTCGGCGGTATCAGACCATTACTATCTGACCTATTTTGTGCTGCCGATTGTACTGTTAAGCTGCTTTTCCTTTATTGATGACGATGGAGAGCCAGTAATCTTACGGTTTCAAAGTTACCATTCTTATTTTCTGAAAAAATGGATTGGGGTCGGTTTGATTGCAGTCATTCTGACGGCTGTTCAAACTGGGGCAATTCTTCTGTCTGGTATAGGATTACCTTTAGGCAACGAATGGAACCTTGCTGCGGGTGCAACGGAAGCCGAGTTATTTTCCACTCTGGAACAGCTTTTTGCCAGTCCCTTGCAGGCGTTTGTCTGTTTTACCCTCTATCAGCTTATTGGAAGTTGGCTGATATTTGGAATCTGTATGTGGATTGGACATTTCACTGGGAGAAAGTGGACGATCCGAATTGTAATCGTTCTTTATGTCCTCTCGGCTGTGTGGATCAAACTTCCGGCAATTCAAAATATTCCGCTGACGAGTTTTAATCATTTGCTGATTTTACACCACAATTTGGTCGTGCCCCATCGTTTTGAGATAACCGCCTGTACCTTGCTGCTCCTTGTTTTGATAATTGCTATATCTATTCGGTTTGCGTGGCGGGGGCAGTTGCCGCATATACCGTTGTCCCGCCGTGATATAGCTGGCTACTATTTTCACGCGCTCATGATCCCTCGCAATCTGCTGATTCTTTTAGGTGTTGTGTTGGGAGTTTCGATTTACAAGGCGATGGGTAATGGTGCCGCCATATCAGGCGTAGAATGGATTTATACCCTGTTCGCAGGACATGGCACCGGATATTTTCAAGTTCTACCTTTTCTTGAACTGCTGATTATTAGCGGTGTGCCGCTTTACCTGCTTGCCGCTTTTGTGGAGCAAACAGTGAATGGGCAATCTATATTTGTTTCTGTGCGCTCGAAAGGCCGCAGGCATTTGGTGAAGGGCATTTTATCGGTCAGCATAATATTTCTCATGGTATATATAATCTTTTGGCTTATGGCTGGCCTTATAGGGGCATCCCTATTCAGCACTGGATTAACAATCGTTTCTTTCAGGCTTATGCTCTATGCGGTTTTAATGAAGTGCCTTGATATATTGGTGCAATATCTGATTATGCTCGGCATCTACATTGCCACAAGACAGGTTACAATCGGTTTCCTTGTGTTAGTGGCGGGAAATCTGCTCTGTATCATTCCGGGGAATTGGGTAGCTTATTCGCCCTTTGGCCTTTCCAGCCTGACAAGAATTTCTGTTGTGGAACCGGGAATTGGAATTTCCGCTGTGTCCGCCTTTGGTATAGAGGCCGCTATTTTAACGCTGATGATTGCAGGAATCCTTATGTGGGGCTACAAGAAAATATTGAATTAGGAGGACAAAATATGAGTTCATATATTGAAGTAAGAAATGTATCAAAAAGTTTTAGCGGCAGGGCAATTCTTCAGAATATTTCCCTGTCTGTAGAACAGGGAACAACTGTTGGTTTGGTTGGCGCTAACGGCAGCGGAAAGTCGGTGCTGTTCAAGATTATATGCGGCTTTGAGAAGCCAGATCAGGGCAGCGTATATGTGCGTGGCAGGCAGATTGGTAAAAATGGTCGTGACTTCCCCGCAGATATGGGTGTATTTATTAATTCCCCTGGCTTTATCGGTATTTACAGTGGCTTTCAAAACCTGAAATTCCTTGCGGACATTCAAGGGAAAATTGGAGAGAAAGAAATTCGGCAGACCATGACCAAAGTGGGGCTTGACCCCGATAACAAAGCGAAAGTAGACAATTATTCTCTTGGCATGAAGCAGAAATTAGGGCTTGCACAGGCGATTATGGAAGGGCAAGATATTCTGATTTTGGATGAGCCTTTTAACGCGCTGGACTACAAAACCTATGAGGATGTAAAGACAATCATCCGTATGCTGAAAGCAGAAGGTAAGACCATTTTTCTGACTTCACACCATTATAAGGATATTGAGCAGTTATGCGATCAGGTGTATTCGATCGAAGATTGTCAGCTACTGCCGATTACAGAAGAAATCGCGGCGCGGTATCGAGAAATGGAGTAGCTTGCAAAAGTATATAGAACATAACTGCCGCACGACGGCAAAAGAAAAAAGCCGTCGTAACGCAGATGCATTTTCACGCGCCCATGAAGCGACGGCTTTGATTTTCAGAGCCGCCGTTTCTTTTCGTCTATCCTAAACCAGCGAAGCCCCGACACCGTGTAACTCCACGGCGGCACATAGGGGGATTGCCGCCGTGTCCATTCTGCTTTTTCATAGCGTTCATGATCTGCACCAGCTAAAAAAAGCGTAGCCCCTCCATCAGAGCAGTCCGGCTTTGAAAGTGAAATTAAACATCATGTAACAAGATATTTATTTGCTTGCGTCCGTATAGCGTCATGCTGTGCGGGCACTTTTATATGCCCCTGCTTCTGGTCACGGTGGCCAGAGGCTCCAAGGTGCCGGGGGCCGCCTGTTCTCCATTTCAATCCGCACTCACCAACCACCTTTTGAAATGGAGGACAATTATGACGACTATCAACCTGAAACGGTATTACCCCTATATGACCGAAAATGTGATGCTGGAAGTTTCGGACGAGATCGCCGCCACCCTCTCTATGGGAGGCCGCCTGTGCGACAGCTACAAGCGGCAGAAGCGCAGAAATGGCGAGTGCTCGCTGGACACCGATCCCGGCTTTGAGGCCGACGTGCTCCGCCATCCCATGACCCCGGACGAGTACATTGAGGCGCGGGAAACCACGTTTGCCCTCTATGACGCGCTGACCCAGCTCCCGCCCACGCAGGCCCGGCGTGTGTACCAGCACTATCTTCTCGGCATGAGCAAGGCCAAGATCGCGGCAGCCGAGGGCGTTGGCCGGAGCCGCATCTGCTGCTCCATTGAGCGCGGGCTGGCCGCTATGAAAAATATTTTGAAAAAATCTCTGTAAGAGGGAGTACATTTGCCCCCGAAACCTCCTGATAGGTGAGAGGAGTTTTCTTCCTCGCCTTGAAAACTGAATAGACAGTATTCCCGATACGAAATCCGCGTGATAGCGACGTAAGGTGCGCCGCCACGACAGCCAGTTCAGGAGGTGATGGACAAGCTGGCCGAGCGATCAACGCAGCCTTTGACCCGGTGTTGGCAAACCGGGCGCGAGGACAGCGCGGAGGATAATGAAACTTGCTCACGCCCTCCCACAGACTTGAGGGGGAGTCCCTGCGGTATGCGCCAGCCCTCCACGGGCAGCGGTACTGTGGGGCTATGCAGCCGAAGCCATCGGCGGTCTGGAATACTCCCCGTGTCGGGGATGCGTGGCAAATACGGCACACAACAATCATACAGGGAGCCGTCAAACCGGGTCTTTCTGTCTTATGACAGCCCAAACCATTCCGGCGCGGCGGCTCCCTCTTTTGTGGATTGAAACGGAAAACAACTGTCCCGTTGCTTCTGGTCATCGTGGCCAGAGGTGGGGCAAGGTCAAAGGACGGCGCTTTTGTGCCGTCCTTTCACGTTTCCCCACGGACATCGGGAAACAGATGTGATAAGTTTTATGGGAAAAGGAGGTCATATATGTCGAAGCCTACGACTGTTCTTTCAGTTAATGGTTTTGAAGTAACCGCAACCTTTGCGGAAAACCATAATGCGGCAGCCGTACACCATGTGAAGCAAATTCTTATATCCTCATTTGCGGGGAAAACTACTAAACTTCAATCTCGGGACATCCTTGTGATCCCTGACGTTCAGAGGTATAATGATAATGGTAGAAGATACTATGTACCTTGAAAACTTCATATTCCCCGCGTATTGATTGCGTTTTTTCATTGACCCATCGACAAATGAAAGGACGGATCAATATGATGGAAAACAGAATGATGACAGGTAATCGAGTCGATTGCCTATACCGCGTGTCCACCGACAAGCAGGTGGACTACAACGACAAAAGCCAAGCCGACATTCCCATGCAGCGCAGAGAGTGCCATCGCTTCTGTGAAAAAATGGGCTGGACGATTGTTCACGAGGAACAGGAGGACGGCGTGTCCGGGCATAAGGTTAGAGCGGAAAACCGGGACAAGCTGCAAATCATCAAGGAGCGCGCCAAGCAGGGGAAATTCGATATTCTGCTCGTGTTCATGTTTGACCGCATCGGGCGTATCGCTGACGAAACGCCTTTTGTGGTGGAATGGTTTGTTAAGAACGGCATCCGGGTCTGGAGTACGCAGGAGGGTGAGCAGCGTTTTGATAATCACACGGACAAGCTCACCAACTACATCCGCTTCTGGCAGGCTGACGGCGAAAGCGAAAAGACTTCAATTCGCACAAAAACCGCTCTCGGCCAGCTTGTCGAGGACGGCGGTTTCAAGGGCGGTCTTGCTCCCTATGGGTATGACCTTGTAAAAAGCGGACGCTTCAATAAACGCAAGCACGAGGTTTTTGAGCTGGCTATCAATGAAGCCGAGGCCGCTGTGGTACGGATTATCTTTGACAAGTATGTGCATGAGGGTTTCGGTGCTCAACGGATCGCCACCTACTTAAATAACCTCGGCTATCGAGCGAGAACGGGCAAAATGTGGCATCACGCCAGCATCCGGGGTATCATTTGCAATCTGACATATACCGGGGTGCTTCGCAGCGGCGAAAGCCGCTCCCAAACGCTGCCCCACTTGCAGATCATAACGCCGGAGCTGTTTGAGGCTGCACAACACATTCGTACCTCCCGTGCCAACTCCGCCGAACAGGAACGGCGCGTACCGCTGAATACCCGTGGTCAGTCCTTGCTGGCCGGGAATGTCTTTTGCGGGCATTGTGGCTCCCGGCTGGCGCTCACCACCAACGGCAAGGCTTATCCGTGCAAGGAAGATGCTCACCGCATTGTAAAGCGTGTACGGTATATCTGCTACGGCAAGACACGCAAGCAAACCGAATGTGACGGGCAGACTGGCTACACGGCTCATATTCTTGACGGTATCATTGATAAGGTGGTGCGGCAGATCTTTGAACGGATGAAAGCGATCCCCAAAAGCGAGATCGTCAATATCCGCTATCGTGAAAAGATGGAAGAACGGAAGGCACTTCTCAAAAGTGCAAAATCGGACTACGCCAAGGCTGCCGCCGAGCTTGATACGCTCCGGGCAGAGGTCATTAAATCCCTCCGGGGCGAAAGTGCTTTTTCGCAGGATTTGCTCAGTTCCTTGATTGCGGATAATGAGAAAAAATGTCTTACCATTCAGCACACTATGGAGGTAGCGCAGGCGGCCTACGACGAGGGACAGGCCATGCTGGACGCCTTAAACGCTCAGTATGACGATATTATTTCATGGGCGGATATGTACGACAGCGCCAGCATGGAGTCAAAGAAAATGATTGTGAGCTGCCTGATCCGGCGTGTGGAAGTGTATCGAGACTATCGGCTGCATATCGACTTCAACATTGACTTTGAGCAGTTCAGTGCCGGGCTGGACATTTCGGCAATCGCCGCATAAGAAAAGCCCGCTTCAAAAGAGAAGTGGGCATAAAACAAAAAACTTGCTTTTTTCAAAGCAAGTTTTTATTAAAAATACTCAGCGCACCCGATTGGTGGAGATAAGCGGGATCGAACCGCTGACCTCTTGACTGCCAGTCAAGCGCTCTCCCAGCTGAGCTATACCCCCGTATAAGGGGTGCGCTGAGTAATTTCTTATTCAATTAGTGCGGGGGTTGTTTACCGCTTCAACCGGGCTCCCAGCTGAGCTAATCCCCCAGGTCAGTTCGTTTTGAACTTGTTTCGTTCGCTCGGAACAATAGCTAGTATATCAGGGCACCCCCTCTTTGTCAACACTTTTTTTATTTTTTTCAAAAAACTTTTTTCGCCCACTCAGAGGGGGAAAATCGGAGCCTGAAGGGATGGCAATCGGGGGAGCGGCTCATAGGAGTTTCCGGCGGGTGACAGAGGCTGCCGCACTTCCTCGGTTCGCTATCTTATGGAAAGGATAACGAATGATAGAAAGAACCGTTGCGAAAACAGACAGCCTATTATATAATAAGTTCAAGAAATAAAAGGTTGACCTTTTGAAGGGGGGACCCGACATGGCTGTTTTTACGGTAAACGGCAAAACGGTAACCGCTGAGAAAAATCAAAAGCTGCTGCGGTTTCTGCGAGACGAGCTGCGCCTGACCTCGGTGAAGGACGGATGCAGCGAGGGCGCCTGCGGCACCTGCACGGTGCTGATCGACGGCAAGCCCACCAAGGCCTGTGTTCCGCAGACGGATAAGCTGGAGGGAAAAAACATCCTGACGGTGGAGGGCTTGTCCGACTGGGAGAAGAAGGTCTACACCTGGGCCTTCGGCGAGGCGGGGGCTGTTCAGTGCGGCTTCTGCATCCCCGGCATGGTGATCTCCGCCAAGGCGCTGCTGGACACAAACCCGGATCCCAGCCGGGAGGAGGCGGCCTTTGCTATCCGCAACAACATCTGCCGCTGCACCGGCTATGTGAAGATCATCGACGGGATCCTGCTGGCGGCAAAATGCTTCCGGGAGGGCAAGCTGCCGGAGGCACCGGTGGACTGGAAGGTAGGCAGCCGGGTCCACCGGGTAGATGTGGAGGAAAAGGTCACCGGCACCGGCCAGTACCCTGATGACGTATATCTGGACGGGATGCTCTACGGCAGCGCCGTCCGCAGCCAGTACCCCCGTGCACGGGTGCTGGCCATCCATACGGAGGAGGCCAGGGCCCTGCCCGGCGTGGTCTGCGTCCTGACGGCGGCGGACATCCCCGGCAGCAACAAGGTGGGCCACCTGAAAAAGGACTGGGACACCATGATCGCCGTAGGCGATATCACCCATTATCTGGGCGATGCCATTTGCCTGGTGGCGGCGAAAACACCGGAGGCTCTGGCTCAGGCCAAGGCGTTGGTGAAGGTGGACTACGAGGAGCTGCCTGCCGTCCATAACCCGCAGGAGGCCATCCTGCCGGACGCGCCGCTGGTGCACCGGGAGGGCAATCTGCTGGCCCATAAGCACATCCAGCGGGGAAACCCGGCGGAGGCGCTGGCCAAATCCAAGTATCTCATCACCCGGCGGTTCTCGACCCCCTGGACGGAACACGCCTTTCTGGAACCGGAGTGCGCCGTGGCCTGTCCCGATGGGGATGGCGTTCTGGTGCTCTCCACGGATCAGGGCGCATACGATACCCAGCACGAGATCATGGGAATGCTGGGCCTGCCTGCGGAGCAGGTGAAGGTCCGCAACTGTCTGGTGGGCGGCGGCTTCGGCGGCAAGGAGGACGTAACGGTCCAGCACCACGCCGCGCTGATCGCCTATCTCACAAAGCGCCCGGTAAAGGTGAAGCTCACCCGGGCGGAAAGTTTGCTGATCCATCCCAAGCGTCACCCCATGGAGATGGAATTCTCTCTGGGCTGCGATGAAAACGGCATCATTCAGGGCGTGGCGGCGGAGTGCATCGCCGACACCGGAGCCTACGCCTCTCTAGGCGGGCCGGTGCTGGAGCGGGCCTGTACCCACGGCGCGGGGCCTTATCAGTACGAAGCCTATGAGATCGACGGCTGGGCCTACTATACCAACAATCCCCCGGCGGGAGCCTTCCGGGGCTTTGGCGTGACCCAGACCTGCTTCTGCATTGAAACACTGCTGAACGAAATGGCGGACAAGGTGGGCATTTCCCCTTGGGAGATCCGCTACCGCAATGCCATCCGACCCGGCGGCGTTTTGCCCAACGGTCAGATCGTGGACGGCTCCACGGGACTGGTGGAAACGCTGGAGGCGGTGAAGCCCTATTATGACGAGGCTGTGAAAAACGGCGACCCCGTGGGTCTGGCCTGCGCCATGAAGAACGCGGGTGTGGGCGTGGGCATCCCCGACACCGGCCGGACACGGCTGACAGTACGGGATGGAAAGCTCCACATTTTCGCTGGCGCCTCCTGTATCGGTCAGGGCTTGGGCACGGTGCTGACCCAGACCGTCTGCGGCGAGACCGGCATCCCAAGGGAAAACGTGGTCTACGAGCGTTCCAACACCTGGATCGCGCCGGATTCCGGCACTACCTCCGGCTCCCGCCAGACGCTATTCACCGGCGAGGCCTGCATCCGGGCCTGTCAGGACTTGAAAAAGGCCTTAGAGGAACATAGCTTGGCAGACCTTGAGGGACAGGAGTTCTACGGCGAATATCTGGGTAAGACCGACCCACTGGGCGCAGATGTGCCCAACCCGGTGAGCCACATCGCCTACGGCTATGCCACCCAGCTCTGCGTGCTGGATAAGGACACCGGACGCATCAAACAGATGGTAGCGGCCCATGACGTCGGCAAGGCCGTGAACCCCCTCTCTGTGGAGGGGCAGATCGAGGGCGGCGTGGTGATGAGCATGGGCTACGCCCTGACGGAGCGGTATCCCATTGACGAAAACTGCCGCCCCACGGTAAAATTCGGCACACTGGGCCTATTCCGGGCCAACCAGATCCCGGAGATCAAGCCTATCATCGTGGAAAAACCGGGATTGAACGTAGGCGGCGGGGCCATCGGTATCGGTGAGATCACCTCCATCCCCACGGCCCCCGCCATTGCGGAGGCATACCGCCGCTATGACGGCGAGCTGCGTACCGAGCTTCCCCTGAAAAACACCCCTTATGCAAAAAAATGACAGCGGCGAACCGCTGTCAAGGCACATATACTTCACGCATTAACCGGCGCTTCCGGTTTGCTTCAAAGCCTCCGGGGTGTCAATGTCCGTCAGCTCCAGAGCGTCTGTCTCTAACAAAATGAGGTCGGCCTCGTGGTTGCGGATGACGGCGCTGCCGCCCCGGTCCCCATTGAGGGCCAAAAGCTCCGGGTAGAACCGAGCGGGAAAGAGGCAGGGATTGCCACGGACACCGCCGTGGGCCATGGCAGCAATCTTCGCCGGGTGCTGGGCCCAGAGCGCGGCCAGCGCTTCGACGCTGTCCCGCTTCAGCCACGGCTGATCGGCCACGAGGAACAGAACCCCGCCGCAGTCCGTGAGTCGTTCCAGACCCAGACGGACGCTGCGGCTCAGCCCCAGATCCGGCTGATCGTTCAAAACGGCCTCAAAGCCGCATTCACCGGCCAAGGACAGAATCTCCGGGTATTGACTTACCACCACGGTCACAAGACCGCTGGGAACGGTCTCCAGTGCCCGGCGGATGAGGGATTCCCCATCCACCTGCACCTGCAGCTTATTAGAACCGAACCGGCGGGCGTTACCCGCCGCCAGCACGACACAACCGATTTTCATAGCGATCACCTCATAGGAAAATTCCAGATCTCTCTCAGTATACCCAATTCAGACCCTGTCAGTCAATATGAGCGATAGAAGGAGGGATGCTCCATGAGCATAACAGTAGGAAAAAGCGTGGCCCGTGTGGATGCCTTTGATAAGGTGACCGGCCGCACAAAATACTACGAGGACCGGATGCCTGCCGGTGCTCTGTACATCCGGATCAAACACGCGGAGATCGCCCACGGCTTCGTGAAGTCCGTGGATACGGCGGCGGCGGAGGCCATCGACGGCGTGGTGAAGGTGCTGACCTGTTTTGACGTACCGGATATTCCCTTTCCCACGGCGGGCCACCCCTGGTCCATGGACCCCGGTCATCAGGATGTGGCGGACCGCCACCTGCTGAACCGCCATGTCCGCTACTACGGCGACGATGTGGCCGTGGTCATCGCGGAGAACGAGGTGGCGGCCATGCAGGGCGTCCGGGCGCTGAAGGTGGAGTACGAGGAACTGCCCTTCGTGCTGGACGTTCAGAAGGCCATGGAGCCGAATGCCCCGCAGATCCACGAGAATTATCCCGGCAACATCCTCAAGCACACGGACATGCGCAAGGGCGACTATGCCGCCGCCATTCAGGAGCCGGGTCTGATTAAAGTGGAGGGCTGGTACGAGACGCCTACCGTCCAGCACTGCCACATCGAGAACCACGGCTGCTACGCTTACGAGGAAAACGGCCGGATGGTGGTGGTCAGCTCCACCCAGATCCCCCATATCATCCGCCGGATCGTGGGGCAGGCCTTGGGCCGCCCGTGGGCGGATGTGGAGATCATCAAGCCCTATATCGGCGGCGGCTTCGGCAATAAGCAGGACGCCCTGTATGAGCCCCTGTGCGCCTGGTGCTCTACCCAGGTGGGGGGACGCTGCGTCCGCATGGACTGCGCCCGGGAGGAGACCTTTGTTTCCAACCGCGTCCGTCATGCTATCCGGTTCCATATCGTCTCCTGGCTCCAGAAGGACGGCCAGCTGGCCGCCCGGAAGGTGGAGTGCTTCTCCAATCAGGGAGCCTACGCCTCCCACGGTCACTCCATCTGCGCCAAGGCTTTGGGTTCCTTCGCCCAGATCTATCCCTGCGACCACATGGAATGTGACGGCTGGACCGTGTTTACCAACCGGCCCGCGGCGGGCGCCATGCGGGGCTACGGCATGCCCCAGGCCAGCTTTGCTGACGAGGCCAACATCGACGAATGTGCCGCCGCCGTGGGCATGGACCCGCTGGAATACCGCATGAAGTTCATCATGCCCAAGGATTTTCACGACGCCTTCTCCGGCAACACCAACTATTTTGACTCCTTCCGGGCCTGCCTGGAAAAGGGCCGGGCCGCCATGGACTATGACCGCAAGCGGGCGGAATTTGCCAAGGACACCGGCCCCATCCGCCGGGGCATCGGCGCGGCGCCCTTCTGGTACAACACCGGCGTGTATCCCATCTCACTGGAGACGGCCTCCAACCGGATGCAGCTGAATCTGGACGGCACCGTTACCATGCAGTGCGGCGAGACGGAGATCGGTCAGGGTGCGGACACCGCCTACGCTCAGATGACCGCAAAGGCCGTGGGCCTCAAGAGCTACAAGGACGTTCATGTGGTGTCCTGTCAGGATACAGACATCACCCCCACCGGCTTAGGCGCTTACGCCAGCCGCCAGACCTACATGGAGGGCTTCGCCATCGACCAGACCGGGCGGCTCCTGCGGCAGAAAATACTGGCCTATGCCGCCGAGATGCTGGGCTGTTCTGCGGAGGAACTGGACATCGTGGAGGGCAATGTAGTCCGCAAGGACAGCGGCGCGGTGGAGATGGATCTGTCCCATCTGGCCATGACCGCCCAGTATAACCCGGTCCACTCCGAGCATATCACGGCGGAGAGCACCGCCACCATCCGCTCCAACGCCTATTCCTTCGGCTGCACCTTCGCGGAGGTGGAGGTAGACATTCCCATGTGCAAGGTAACGCTGAAGCGCATCATCAATGTCCATGACTGCGGCAGCCTCATCAACCCCGCCTTGGCGGAGGCACAGGTCCACGGCGGTATGTCCATGGGCATCGGCTACGGCCTTTCCGAACAGCTGCTGTTCGACGAAAAGACCGGCAAGCCCCTGAACAACAACCTGCTGGACTACAAGCTGTCCACCGTGATGGACCATCCGGATCTGGAGGCCCTGTTTGTGGAGAACGCGGAGCCGACCTCTCCCTTTGGAACGAAGGCTCTGGGCGAGCCCCCGGCCTGTTCCCCGGCGCCGGCCATCCGCAGTGCTATTTACAACGCCACCGGCGTTTCCATCGATACCACGCCCATCACCCCCCATGTGCTGTACCGCGCATTCAAGGAGGCCGGGCTGATCCATGACGAGAAGGAGGGTGACTGATCATGTATGATATGAAAGCCCTGTATCAGGCCGCCAGTGTGGAGGAGGCCGTGGCGCTCCGGCTGGAGCACCCGGAGGCCCAGATCATCGCCGGCGGTAGCGATGTACTGGTGCAGATGCGGGAGGGCAAGCGGGCCGGCGCGGAGCTGATCTCCATTTACGGCATCGACGCCCTCCGGGGCGTTTCCATGAAGCCGGACGGCACGCTGCGGATCGGCTCTCTCACCAGCTTTTCCCATATTACCAGAGATCCCCTCATTCAGAAGTACATCAACGTGCTGGGCGAGGCTGTGGATCAGGTGGGCGGCCCCCAGATCCGCAACATCGGCACCATCGGCGGCAACACCTGCAACGGCGTTACCTCCGCCGATTCCGCCTCCACTCTCCACGCGTGGGACGCCGTCATTGAGCTGACGGGCAAAAACGGTGTCCGCCGCCTGCCCATCCATGATTTCTACATCAAGGCGGGCAAGGTGGACATCCGGGCGGAGGACGGCGAGATCCAGACCGCCGTGCTGATCCCCAAGGAAAGCTATGAAAACTGCTTCGGCCACTATATCAAGTACGCCATGCGCAACGCCATGGACATTGCCACTCTGGGTACGTCCGTGAATGTGCGGCTGTCGGCAGATAAAAAGACGGTGGAGCGGGCCAGAGTGGCCTTCGGCGTGGCGGGACCGGTGCCCCTGCGGGCAGCCACGGCGGAAGCGATGGCAAAGGGCCAGCCCGTGAGTCTGGAACTGGCGGAGCGGTTTGCTCAGGCGGTGACGGCGGACATCAACCCCCGGGATTCCTGGCGGGCCGCTAAGGATTTCCGGCTGCACATCGCAGTGGAGAGCGCCAAGCGGGCATTTATCGAATCGGTGAAGCTGGCGGGAGGTGAGCTGTAATGGCACAGTATCAGTTGGTCCATTTCAACCTGAATGGCAAGGATGTGGAACGGATGGTGGACGTCCGGGCCAGCCTGACCGATATGCTTCGGAATGACTACCACATGACCAGCGTGAAAAAGGGCTGCGAGGTGGGGGAGTGCGGCGCGTGCAACGTCATCATTGACGGCGAGTGCTTCAACTCCTGCATCTATCTGGCTGTCTGGGCGGAGGGCAAGCGCATCCGCACCCTGGAGAGCCTGATGGGGCCCAACGGCGAGCTCAGCGACATCCAGCAGGCGTTTATCGAGGAGACCGCCGTCCAGTGCGGCTTCTGCACCCCCGGCTTTATCATGACGGCGGTGGAGATTCTGGAAAGCGGAAAGCTCTATACGGACGCGGAGCTGCGCAAGCTCCTCTCCGGGCACCTGTGCCGCTGCACCGGCTATGAGAACATCCTCCGGGCGGTGAAAAAGACCATGTACCGCCGTCTGGGGCTGCCCATGCCTGCGGAACCGGAAGCCTGATAAAGCGCTGATAGAATCATCAAAGGTCCGCCCATACGGGCGGACCTTTTTCGGGCGGATTTTCGTTTGACGCAGATTGGAAACCGTGGTAAAATATAGCACAACGGTTACGTGCATGTCCTTTGACAGAGATGCGATCCCGCGGAGGCAAAGAACAAGGAGGAATCTCTATGAAAACCATCATTACCATCGGACGGCAATTCGGCAGCGGCGGCAAGGAGGTCGGTATCCGGGTCGCGAAGGAGCTGGGTATTCCCTTCTATGATAAGGAACTGCTGCAGGAGGCTGCGAAAAAGAGTGGCCTGTGCCAGAAGATCTTTGAAAATTTTGACGAGCGGCCCAAGAGCCTGCTGTACGCCATCGCCATGGATGCCTACCCCTTGGGCTTCTCCGGGATCACCGGTGAATCTCTGGAGCAGCAGGTGCATCTGGCGATTTTCAAGACCATCCGCCACATCGCGGAGGAAGGTCCCTGCGTTATCATCGGCCGCAGTGCCGATTACGCCCTGGCGGATAATCCAAACCTGTTGAGCCTGTTCATCAGCGCCCCGCTGGAGGACCGGATCGCCCGCGTGGCCAAGCGCCAGAAGGTGACGCCGGAGGAGGCCAAGAGCCTGATCCAGAAAACCGACAAGCGCCGGGCATCCTACTGCGAATACTACGCCTCCAAGAAGTGGGGCGCGGTGGACGCATACGATTTCTGCCTGAACAGCAGTGCACTGGGTCTTGGCGGCACGGTGGAGCTGATCCAGGCCATGGTTGCTCACAAGGAACATCCCATCCCCAGCCCCACGGAGATCGACCCCACCCAGACCGAGGCATAAGCGCTTTTCAGAACGGCCCCAAGGGGCCGTTCAGCGTGTCGAAAAAATCTTTTCTCCCCGCATGGAGCAGGAATACACCGTCGGCCCAGCCGGTTTCCGTGCGCTTTGCACCCGAAAATCGGGGGCCTTCCTCGAAACAGGCTCGTTTTATCCGCCACCGGCGGCACTTCGCCTGTTTCCCCTCCTTGGGGTTCCCGCGCACACCCTTCACCCGCAAGGGGTATGCAGCATCCGTAAAGCGGCAAAGCCGCTAACGGCTGCCCTACCTTACCGTCGCGGAGAATTTACTACTTTATCGACAGTCTCAACGGCCCCAAAGGGGCCGTTCTTTTTTGCGCGTTTGCGGCGAAACGGTTCGACAAGTACACCTGTCTGCATGGTTTCCCGCCGCATGTCCATCTATCAGAAAAACGGCACATCTCGATTCCGCAGGGGCTTGACAATCCATGGAAAAGTATTATAATATCAAATTGTTCAAAATTGTACTATTTGAAAGGAGACGGTCCCATGCTGCCTGCCGTGCGGTTTTATACCTATTCCAAGCGCTTTGAGGAGGCGTACACCGCGGCCATGCGCCCCTTGACGGAGGAACTGGATATGGCCCAGCCCGCCGTAGACATTCTCCTGTTTTTGGCCAACAATCCCGGCATGGATACCGCCCGGGACATCTGCACCTACCGCCATCTGAAGCCCGCCATTGTCTCTTTCCACGTGGAAAAGCTGGCAGGGGAAGGGTATCTGGAGCGCCAGCCGGTGCCGGGAGACCGGCGGAAATGCCGTCTGGTGTGTACGGAAAAGGCCGGGCCGGTGATCCGGCGGGGCCGCGCTGTACAGGAGACCTTTTCGCGGCAGCTGACGGAGGGACTGACCGAGGAAGAACTGGAGACCTGCTTCCGCTGCTTCGCGGTATTCGGAGAAAATATGGACCGGCTGAGCGGCAGCCGGAAAGCGACAAAAGGAGATGCAAAATGAATCAGGATAAAACCTTTTTAGGCACGGAGCCCATCGGCAAGCTTCTGCGGCAGCTGGCCATCCCTACGGTCATCGCCCAGCTTGTAAATATGCTCTACAACATCGTGGACCGTATCTACATCGGTCACATTCCCGGTGACGGCGATCTGGCCCTCACCGGCGTAGGCGTATGCCTGCCGCTGATTTTAATTGTCTCCGCCTTCGCGGCACTGGTGGCCTCCGGCGGTGCGCCCCGTGCCTCCATCTACATGGGCAAGCAGGACCACGACACCGCTGAGAAAATTCTGGGCGGCTGCTTCGCCCTGCAATTAGCGGTCTCTGCTGTACTGACGGCGGTGCTGCTGCTTTGGAGCCGGGATCTGCTGTTGGCCTTCGGCGCCAGCGAGAACACCATCGGCTACGCCGCCAGCTATATGCAGATCTACGCTGTGGGTACCGTGTTCGTGCAGCTGACCCTGGGCCTGAACGCCTTTATCACCGCACAGGGCTTTGCCAAGATCGGAATGCGGACGGTGCTCATCGGCGCGGTGGCCAACATCGTTCTGGACCCTATTTTTATTTACGGACTGCACATGGGGGTCCGGGGCGCGGCGCTGGCCACCATTCTCTCCCAAGGTCTGTCCTGTATCTGGGTGCTGCGGTTCCTCACCGGCCCCAAAACCCTGCTGCGGCTGAAAAAGGAAAACGTCCGTTTCCGCCCTGCCCTGATTTTGCCCTGCGTAGCACTGGGGACGGCCACCTTCATCATGCAGGCCAGCGAGAGCGTCATCTCCGTGTGCTTTAATTCCTCGCTGCTGAAATACGGCGACGACATCGCCGTTGGCGCCATGACCATCCTCTCCAGCGTCATGCAGTTTGCCATGCTGCCCTTGCAGGGCATCGCCCAGGGCGCCCAGCCCATCACCAGCTATAATTACGGCGCACGGAATACCCAGCGGGTGCGGCAGACCTTCCGGCTGCTGCTGAAGGTGTGTCTGTGCTATTCCGTGGCGCTGTGGGCGGTGATCCAACTGTGCCCCGGCGCGTTTGCCCGGATTTTCACCCCGAACGCGGCGCTGGTAGCCTTTACGGTGCCTGCCCTGCGGATCTATTGCGGGGCGCTGTTCCTCTTTGGTATCCAGATCGCCTGTCAGATGACCTTCGTTTCCATTGGCGCCGCCGGCTGCTCCATCATTGTGGCAGTGCTGCGGAAGTTCGTCCTGCTGCTGCCCTTGATCTATCTGATGCCCCGGCTGCTGGCGGATCAGACCATGGCGGTTTACACCGCCGAGCCGGTGGCGGACGCCATCGCCGTGACCTGCACCGCCATCCTGTTTGCCGTCCAATTCCGCAAAGCCTTGCGGAAGCTGGACACGGAAGATTAAAAACACCGCCCCGGTTTGTGATATGCTCCCTCCATGAGCAATTGATTTGTCAAGTGGTTTTGTGTGAAAAATATTGTTTTTATATATCCCCCTGCGCTGAAATAAAAACGCTCAATCACCATCATAAGTGATTGAGCGTTTTGCGCGCAAACTTAATGACATTGTCTTGACGGGATGCGGTTCAAAAACCGGGGCGGTGCTTTTTATAGTTCAATTACGGCTTCGATTGGGGGAAGATTTCCTGAAAGCGGGCTTGGCTGTAAGCAAAAATATCCGCTTCAAAGCGGCGATAATCCGCTAAAAGCTGCTCTGCCTCCGGCGTCAGGGACGCGCCGCCGCCGTGACGGCCGCCGATGGTGGAGTCCAGCAGCCGGAAGCCAAAGCCCTCCTCCGCCTCATGTATGATGCGCCATGCCTTGGAATAGGCCATCTCCATGGAGGCGGCAGCGGCCCGCAGGGACCGGTGCTCCCGGACCCGCTCCAGCAGCTCCGCCACGCCGGGACCGAAAAAGCGCTGTCCATTTTGCAGAAAGCGGGGTGTCAGCTTCAATTCCATGGTATACCTCCCGTCGGCTTGATAAAATCATTGTATCATATTCCGCCGGAATTGCAAACGGGAAAAGAACGTGGTATGATTGGACTGTCAAAAATCAGGCCATAGAGCCGGTAAGGAGAACACTATGCTGCTGAAAAACGAGAACGCCAGTATTCGACTGGATTTTGTAAGCTACGAATTTCCGGAAACTGAATACGGAATGGATGAATACGATAAGAACTGGCTGCAACTGCGCTGCACCTGGGTGGATGAGGACGGATATACCCATAAGGACTCCAACGCCTGCCTGCTGGCTCAGGAGCTGGCGGGGATGAACGCCGGATTGAAGGTGCTGGCCGCCGGGATCAAGGACCGCTATGACAGCGACTTTATTTCGTCGGATCTCAGCCTGTTTGCCTGGGCGGAGGGAGAGCTGTTCCGGGTGTATATCTCCTTTTATCTGCCCAACACAATGGATGGGGACGATACGGCGGAGCTGAACTGCACCCTTACCGGACCAGAATTGAAAGCACTCATTGAGGATCTGGATCAGGCCTGCGCCCGGTTCCCGGAGCGGAAATAATCGCTCTGAACCGCAATTCCTGACAGCGAACGGTAAAATATCCATACAGGATCAACAGAACGAAGGAGGACACCGTTATGAAAAATCTGACAGTCATTTTCCTGTGCCTGTTCCTTGCGTCCGTTGCCATCGGCTGCGGGAAAAAGAATGGGATCAAGACGACCTACGATGGAAATATAAACACCTATTACGAACTGGAGGACGGTACCTGGTCCTGCGATGACCGGTCCTATGAATACCGCCTTGAATGCAGAGGGCGGCTGCCAAACGCGGAATGCGATTCCGTGTTTGTGTACCTCAGCAACCTGCCGGACATCTCCTTTGAACAGGCTGCGAAGGCATCGGGGCTTAGCAGCGACACAGCGGATTATTTTGCCGCCGAGGACGCCGTTTTAGTGGAGCTGCGGACGGAATAAGTCTGTGCTCTTTGGAGTCCAAACAGAAAAAGCTGCGGAAACCGACCGGGTAATGTTCATAGGGACACAAGTTGACACCATGTCTTGCAAGGGGGCGGACAGCGCTTACTGTCCGCTTTCTTGCGTTTTTTCTCTGCTTTTTTATTATGCGGGAAGCTGGAATATCTCGCTTAGGGGCGGCGCAATGTGCGGCTGCGCCGCGCCCTGCTCCATCGCGCTGTCCACTGTGCCGATGTCGCGGTAGACGATGCGGATGCTCTGGTGGGAGCTGCGGGAGTATTTCTCCGTCCGCTCGCCTACCTCAATCCGCTGGATGAACAAACGCAGCAGCTCCGGTGTCAGCTCGTCGATGGCGGTGTACTGCTTCGCCTTCTCAACGAATGTGTTCACGTTGGCGGAGGCAGCTTTCAGCTTTTCCAGCAGGGCCTTCTTTTCGAGGATCTGTTCCTCCAACGCTTTCTGTTCGACGGTGTAATCGCCCGCCAGCATCCGGTACTGCTCATCGGTCACCCGCCCCAGCACATTGTCCTCATAGAGCCGCTTGAACAGCTTGGACAGCCCCTCTCTGCGCCGCCGCATGGTACCGGCGGGGTACTCACCTGTGGTGATGTAGTGGTAATATTCGTGAGGGGATAGCTTCGCCAGATCCCACTGGCAGCGGTCGTTGTTGTAGTAATCCATCCAGCGGTCAATGGAGGCTTTGGCGGCCTCAAAAGACGTCCACCCCGGGATCTCACTGGCCAGCTCGTCCTTCATGTGCCCGAAGAAGCTCTCTTGGGGCGCGTTGTCCCAGCAGTTCCCTCTGCGGGACATGGACCGCCGCAGTGCGCTGTTCTCCACCAGCTGGATGAACTTCAGACTGGTGTAGTGGGTACCCTGGTCGCTGTGGATCACAGTCTCCTTGCTCAGCGAGATCCCATGGTGCTTTACCAGAAGCTGGACCGTTTCCAAAACAAAATCCACTTCCAGCGATTCGCTTATCGCATAGGCCAGGACCTGCTTTGTGCAGGCGTCCAGGATTGTGGAGAGGTAGCAGAATCTGCCGCAGAGCGGGATGTATGTGATGTCCGTCAGGAGGATGGCTCTCGGCCCATGAGACTCGAATTCCCGGTTGACCAAATTCTTCGCGGCGCTGCCCATTCGGATGGATCGCTGCAATCTGCGGTAGGGATTCGACTTTCGGATGGGGCAGGTGAGCTTGTATTTCCGCATCAGGCGGCGGATCTTCTTCACGTTCATTCGGATACCCATGTGCAAAAGCCGCATATGAATGCCGCGAACGCCCTTTGCGTAACACAGGTGCGGCGCTTCTGACCCTATGGGTCAAATGCGTGTCCGCCGAACGGGGCCATGGGTCAAAATCTCGTGTCCATTTTCTTGGGTACAGTTTAGCTCCCGTTGGGGTCAGCGTTTGGGTCAGAAAAAAGTGGTATCCGAAAATGACAACTTATGAAAAGCAAAAGTCATCGAAATCAGACGATTTCGAGGACTTTTGGTACGCCGTGAGGGATTCGAACCCCCGGCCTTCTGGTCCGTAGGTTGTCTCAAGGGCAAATCGGAGCCGTTTCGGCTCCGATTTGTGCTATTTGCCGCCGTTCGCTCGGCGAGTTTTCCATTGTTTCCGTCCAACACTAACCGCTTTTTTCGGATTCTGGGTCAAAACTGGGTCAGACACGGTGCGCCAGCACCCACGCCAACAGCGCCTCGTAGTCCATCGCGCCGGAGGCGACAGCAAGACCGACTTCGACAACTTCATCATTCGTGCAGTCCAACCGAATACCGTTGACCTCCAAAAAGGTCAGCATCACATACATACCGATGCGCTTATTGCCATCCACAAAGGCATGGTTGGAGATGAGTGCATAGCCCAGTCGAGCGCCCTTTTCCTCCTTGGTGGGGTAAAATTCCTGCCCGCCAAAACTGGAAAAGACATTCTCCAGCGCAGATTCCAGCAGAGCCTCATCCCTGACGCCAATGCTCCCGCCTGTCTCCTCCGCGATGAGCTTGTGAAGCAGCAAGACCTTCTCTTTTGAGAATTTGATCATTTTGCCAACTCCATGAACGCGGGCTTGTATTTCTTCAAAATTCTTGCCGCCACAAAGTTGACCTTCTCATCATCTGTCATGTCAATCAAGGGCGAATTGTCCAAATCGACCAACATATATTTGGGACGGTTATTTTTGAAAATCACGGCCTGTCCATTCGTTTCGGCGATGCGCGTCACGCGGGAAAAATTCTGATTCGCTTCTGTCACGGAAACGATCGTGTTCGTATCAATGGTCATGGGAACACCTCCTCGCACCTATTATATGCAAATTATAGGTAAAAATCAACCTATTTTAAGGCGGGCTTTCAATATGAACTGCGTGGCGCAGGTGGCCGGCGCGGCGTAAAAGAAGCCGCGCACATCCAAGGAAATCTTGAATGTGCACGTTATGCGCAATTTCTTTGCCTGCTTATTTTGCGGAAATTTTTTCCGCGATTTTTTTAATTGCGGTTTTGTCCAAATTATCTGACGCCAGTGCAAATCCTCCACCTACACTTGCATCACCCCAAATCAGTGAATTGTCATCCGGGCGTTCAATGTATAATCCCTGACAATCACCAATACACAAATGCTCAACAATGGAAGCATTTTCTGTATCGAGATCAATGCCAGCGCTGTCAGGTAACATTATAAGTGTGATCCAGTGATCTTCTTTGTTTGTGAATTCCCACATGGTGCCGTCATCTGATTTGTAGGTACAAACATAACCGTCAGGCACCCAGTTTATTTCTAACGCACTCATATCTGATTTGTTTTGAGAAGGGGAAAAATGAATGTTAGCATGACCATCAAAGGTTTCAACAACCAAGTTCAGCACATGCGTTCTCAATTCAGGAGAAATCGCAAAGGCCCCAGTTATCAGCAGCGTTACTATTGCGATTAAAATGGATACGCGCTGGAATGCTTTCCAAGCAACCCGTTTTGCTGTTGCTCTATGGGCCTTTGAAAATTCTTTCTTAATCGTCCGATAACTCGCTTTCCGCATTTCGGCTGGCACTTCAAATGTTGGATCATTTTTTAACTCTTCGTTAATTCTGTTATATTCTTCCTCTTGTTTACCTGCCAATTGATCCATAAGCAGATAGAATACCGCATCCTCGTAGTTTTCACGCATTTTTTCATAGTGAGTCAATCTGATTCACCTCCGAGATCAGTTTCATAGCTTTCCGTCTTGCACGAGTCAGATACATTCTTACGCTGCTTGCTTTGCAGTCAATCATTTCGCCAATTTCGCGATCATTGTATCCAAGAATATATTTGCTTTCCAGCAAGATCTTATCCTTGTCGGAGAGCTGAGACCAAGCAGTGGAAATGGTACTTTCCATTTCCACCCGAAAAAGGCGGTCTTCAATCATATTGACTGCGGTTCCGACCGGCTCACTGTCTAAGTCTTCAAATAATCGCAATTCAAGATTTCGCCGCTTTGCCAAGTTGATAGATTTGCTTTCGACTGTACATACGATGTATGTAAGCAGATATGAATCTTTCAACGTTTTAACCGTTTCCAAATTATTTATCAGGGCTACAATTGAGTCCTGCATAGCATCCTTACGATCCTCGATATTTTTTAAATATTTTCCGGTTGCCCAAAACATCAAATGCTCGTATTTTTCATACAGACAACAGATAAAGGCTTGATCACCTGTATCCTCGATTGTACAGATTATTGTTGAAATCAAAATAGAACCCTCCAAAAGCTCTAATAAAAACCTACTATTTATAACAATCCGGAGGGCAAAAACGCAACAGTGCCCTCCGTATTTTTTACGTTGATTTTGACGTGTATGTACTTGTTTTTCACCATGATATTTTATGCATAGTATAACATGTTGGCTAAAATCGAACAAGAAGTTATCAATATGCGGGATTTACTGAAATGAAATTTTAGTTGTTGCATTCTTCGCTTTGAATTGTTCATTTATTGTAGGACGCAATTACTTGCGACACAATTCCGCGTATAGTATAATTGAAAAAATAATATTTTTGAAAATGTGGAGTTAAGCATGGTATTCAGTAGTATAGTCTTTTTGTTTGTGTTTCTCCCAACGGTCCTCTTTTTCTATTTTGCATTAGCTCCAAACAGAGCCTCCAAAAATTACGTACTTCTAATTTTCAGCCTGCTTTTTTATGCTTGGGGTGGGTTCAATCTTATCCCTTTAATACTGTATTCAATTGCCACAAACTATTTTTTTGGCAGAATGGTCACACACGCTGCTACAAAAAGGGTTTGGATGATTGTTGCCGTTGCCAGTAACATCGGAATGCTGTTTTATTTTAAATACGTCAGCTTTTTGACAGAAAATCTCCATCAACTTCTCCCAGCTTTCCCTCTCATCGATATTGCATTACCTATTGGCATTTCGTTTTATACCTTTCAGGGGCTGAGTTATGTTATTGACGTTTACCGGGAGAACGTACCCTGCGAAAAAAATCCGGCAAATGTCGCACTGTATATCGCTCTGTTTCCTCAACTTGTCGCAGGCCCAATCGTAAGATATTCTACGATAGCTTCCGAAATTAAATGTCGGAACGAAAGTATTTATGGGGCATCCGCCGGATTCCAACGGCTTCTATTTGGCTTGGGAAAGAAAGTGTTGATCGCCAATCAGGTCGGGCTGCTTGCCGACACCGTCTTCAAGCAAGGCGAAGAATATTTATCTACGGGACTTGTATGGCTCGGCATCCTTGCATATAGTTTTCAAATTTATTTTGATTTCTCCGGCTATTCAGATATTGCAATTGGATTGGGCGAAATTTTCGGTTTTCAATTTCTGGAAAATTTCGACTATCCATATATTTCGACCTCTATTACGGAATTTTGGCATAGATGGCACATTTCGTTGAGTACATGGTTTCAAGACTACGTATACATTCCTTTGGGCGGAAACCGTGTTGCCAAAAAGAGACATATTCTGAATCTGCTAATTGTATGGAGTTTGACTGGCATTTGGCACGGAGCTGCATGGAATTTTTTGATATGGGGCTTGTATTATGGTGTACTCCTCGTTGCAGAAAAGTATTTACTTAGAGACTACCTGACTCGACTTCCCAAATTGCTTTGTCATTTCTATGCCATTTTTTTCATTATGCTTGGGTGGTTGCTTTTCAGGTCGGCTGGTTTTACTCAGATCATCACATTTTTGAAGGCTATGTTCGGAAACGCTGCAGATGGTCTTTGGAATCGCCAAGCAACCTATCTGGTTTTGCAGTATCGCTGGAATTTTATTGTTGCGCTTTTATTTTCCCTACCTATTTATCCTGCTGTGCGTCGACTATTAACGGAAAACAACACGAAACTGTCTAATTTTATTTTAAACTGGGGTATTCCGTCCTTTGCGTTGGCAGTGGGCTACTTGTCCGTCATGAATCTGCTGGCTTCTGATTTTAACCCCTTTATTTATTTTCAATTTTGATATTACACACTAAGCAGGAGGTTATTGCTACATATGAAAAATCTCTCGCATATCGTTTTTTTAGGTGTGATTGCAGCCATATTTATATCCGTACCAGTGTTGACGCTTATGGAGGATCAAAGCAGTATTTCCTATTATGAACAGCGCCGTCTTACTGCATTCCCTACGTTTTCAACCACTGCAATTAGAGATGGTACCTACTTTAGCGATATTGATTCTTTTCTATCAGACCGCTTATGCGGCCGGGACAGCATGCTGAAAAACAATACCAAACTCAATCTCTGCTTAGGGAAGCCAAACGTCAATAACCTTGTTGTAAACAGTGACGTCCTATTAGACTTTCACAGCTACTTGCGCTGGGATTTAGGATATCTGGTAAAAGACTCTGCTAACACAGCAAAAAAGTACAAGCAATTACAAAATATAATTCAATCATACGGTGGATATTTTTGCTATGTTGGCGTTCCAACTCAATCTACATATTACGCAAACCATTATCCGGATTACATGGCCGATCGGCTCTGGCACACTACCGCAATTCGAAAAAACTTTGGGGAAGCAATGTCTGACTATGGTATTCCGTTTATCAATATGTATGGCATATATAATGAAATGGGCCTTCCACAAGATTATTACTATGCCACTGACCATCATTTCACGTTAGAAGGGGCTTTTGAGGCGTATACAGCACTGCTTGATAACATAAGGGAGAACACAACATGGTCCTTTGATTCCTGTAAAAAAACTGATTTTGAATGGAAGTCACTTCAAAACCCATTCCTTGGTTCCTCTAATCGAAAATTGTTCGGACTTTGGAACACTTCGGATGCAATTCAGTTAGCTTATCCGAAAGAAAACATTCCCTTTGTGCGAACAAATAACGGCATTCAGGTCGATTCCACTGTATACACGCTTCCAGAAAATGAAGATGAACTTGTAACATATTCAGTTTACATGGGTGGAGACATCGGAGAGTCTGTAATTACAACAAACCGCCCCAAATTACCAAATATCCTTATCTATGGTGATTCTTATACAAATCCGCTGGAAGCTCTGTTATGGACACAGGCAAATGAGCTCCGAAGCATTGATTTTCGATATTATACCCAAAGTACTCTCAAGGACTATATTACGGAGCACAAGCCGGATATTGTGATTTGTGTGCGGGATGAAACTGCTTTTCTATCGGAAGCCGGGAATGGGATCACGGAATAAGTTTGTAATGCGAGCGTTATTTATCAATGCAGTCTGTCATACTGATACAGCGTATGTTTAGAGAGCGCCCACCAAAATAGACTGCCAGCGGGGCTGCGGTACCGGAGGAAGCGGACACACGCCATGAGGCGTGCATCCGCTTCCTCCTGCTGTCCTTTCGGTGGCAATTTCGCTGGCGGCACAAGCCATCCTGTGGCCGAGGGAGGGAAGGCCCCTGTTTCACCGTGTAAGCCCTTGTGTGCGATCTTTCTCCGAAAGCCGAGTGTGTACTCGATCTCGCCCGTGAAATCAAACGTGGGCCGTTTGTGAGAGAAGTTGAAAAACGCAATGAGGAACGGTTGGGGACAGAGTTAGTAGCGGTAGCTTCGCCGGATTTTTCTCATTTGCTGATAGTGGGGGTTCACAGAGAACCGGGAAATGTATGTATATAAAAGCATGGCGAAATTAGGGTTACAAATGCGACATTGACAAATCGCACATCCGTTCTATAAAATGGGATTACAAATGAATGCAGAGAAGGAAGGTGCAATAAACTATGCGGGATTACAAGGCGAACACATTCCAGATGAATAATTCAATTTTTCAATTTGGACTAACGCCAATCCAATTTGTAGTCTACAGCTATCTGAAATACTGCGCTGGGAACAGATGCGCCTGCAGTATAAAACTCCAGACGATTGCATCTGCCTGCGAATGCTCACGTTCCAGCGTCAAACGGGCGCTGAATGTTTTGAGTGACCGTGGGTTCATCGACATCAAAGGCGGAGCCCAAAAGCTGCGTGGCAAAGGTCATCGGCAAACCTGCAACCGCTACTATTGTCTGGATAGCAGTGAGTGGAAACCACCGATAGAGAGGTGGCCGATGCGTAGTAAATCATGCTCACCACATAATCAATAGCGCACTCACTGAATCACGCAGCCCAGCGGGGCCGCGACGCCTTCGGGACAGCGACACGCATAAGCGCATCGCTGTTCCGAAGGCTTTCTGTGTTCTTCGAGAGCACCCCCGACCAAGGCCCAAAAGCGGCAAAGTTTGCCGTTCTGATACCCGGCCACGCAGTGTTTCCGAAACGTGTGGAACGCTCCGAGGGTAGTGATACCACCCCCATCTGAAACGCCCCCTGTTTCGCCGTGTGTGCCCTTGTGTGCGATCCTCTGAGCAAAAGCGAGGGTGTACCCACTTTCGCCCGTGAGAGCGAACGTGGGCCATTTGTGCGAGAAGTTGAAAAGCAGGATGAAAAACGGTTGGGGGATAAAATTTATGGCAGCAGCTTTGCCAGATTTTTCTCTTCTGCTGGTGTTGAGGGTTCACAGAGAACCGGGAAATGTGTGTATATAAAAGCGTGGCGGAATATAAGGTATTTCGCTGGCGGCACAAAGCCGCACTGTGGTCGAGGGAGGGAAGACCCCTGTTTCGGCGTGTAAGCCGCTGTGTGCGATTATTTAAGCGAAGCCGAGTGTGTATACCCACTTTCGCCTGTGAAAGCGAACGTGGGCCATTTGTGCGAGAAGTTGAAAAACGGGATGAGAAGCGGTTTGGAACAGCGTTGTGGCGGTAACTTTTTGGCGATATTTGCGGGAGTGTTTATTGGCGAAAAACCGAACTTTATAAGCTGGATTTTCGAGCGGTGAGGGCCGTTCGATTTTAGCACAAGATAAAGGGCCGCAGTCGCAAGCGTCCGTAGCCCGGCCACAAAGCCCCGCAGTGCGGGGCTTTCCGGGGTTTTGAAACCGCAGTCTAAGGTGCACCTTGGCGGGTGTTTCCGCAGTCGTGGGTGAACGTGAGGGGCATCAGACCCCAGCAACAGCGGACTTTTCAAGGTGGACGTTCCGCAGGCGGTTGAGGAAATCGCAGTTTTCAACCACTCAAAAAAGTGCTCTTTGAGCAGCGGCGATTTTCGGAGGAAAACGTGTATATTTTGCGCCGCTGTAGTCAATGAAAAGAGACTTTCAAGCGTTCAAAAATCGCACCGCTGTAACCAAAGAAGAACGCCTCCGGCAACGCAGAAATTGCACCGCAATAGACAAAGAAAAGGCAGCGCGGCTCCGAGCACAATTGATAACTTTCTGATAATGATTCCGTTTTTCGGTAGCTTTGTTCCCTTGGTTACGGTATTGTTCGTTGCGAAAGGGGCTGATACCATGCCGAAAAGACGAGCGAACGGGGAAGGGAACATCCGCAAACGAAAGGACGGTCGATGGGAGGGCCGGTACACAGTCGGTCACGATCCGGAAAC
>CEAH01006022.1_pt1 | contig 30180 bp, 30 predicted proteins | sample 557571 | NCBI WGS metagenome assembly CEAH01 (sample SAMEA3182092, study PRJEB8094) | gut metagenome | biome: human; feature: gut; material: Stool; isolation source: human stools | place: Canada | collected 2013-11-25
GGCTTTGTCACGTCCGCGAGCTCCATGCAGTGCTCCTGACCGAGATAGGCCATGAAGCCCGTGACCTTCGGGTCATACGAGATGGCGGCCAGCGGCGCGCCGACGGACGACGCGAAGATCAGCGCATGCAGGCGCATGGAGACGATCACCCGCATCTTCTGCATCATGCCGATGGTCAGCTGCTCATCCCGCGGCGCAGGCAATACGACGGTCCTGCAGGTCAGCATGCTGGCCGCGGTGCGGTTGATCTCCAGATCCCGCGTCGGCTCCAGCGCGACGAAAACGGGCGTCAGGCCATAGGTCTTGTTTACATAATCAGCCGTATCCACGATCGCCTGCAGATGCTGCGAGAGATTTTTCCACGGCCGCAGAACGAACATGGCGTACTTGCCGTCCGGGTCCAGGTCATTGCTCAGGAAATAGCTGTCCACCGCGCCGCTGGAGGCCGGCTGCAGCAGCAGGGCCGGGTCGGCCGTGACGGTGATCTTCGGCTTTGTCACGCCCATGTCCGCAAGCTCCCGGCGGGAAAGATCTTCCCGCAGCGTGATGCGGTCGACGCAGCGGTTGAGGATGCGGGCAGTATGGCGGCGATTCGCCTCGCCGCTCACCGGGCCGATGCCGCAGCCGTACATCATGACGCGGCAGCCCGCGGCGTGGGCCATGCGGATGGTGGTGAGATAATAGTTGAGTGAGCGCGTGCTCGTCTCATTCTGGATGAGACTGCCGCCGCCGGAGACGAACAGCTTCGCCTTCCGCATGAGCGGCCAGAACGCAAACGGGTCGAACACATGCACCGAGCCGACGTGATAGCACAGCCTCGTCTGCGCCGGGTCGTGCGACATGACATAGATGGGCATATCCCGGTCGATGGCCTTGAGCTGCGCGAGAATGGCCTTCAGGATCGCGTCGTCGCCGGCGTTGCCCTTGCCGTAGGCGCCGCAGATGAGCACGCCGGATTTTTTCTTCTTCGGCTGCGCGGTGCGGCGCAGGATGGTCTGATAGATCTCGATCTGCTTGCCGACGGTCGCGTCGATGGAGAATTCGTGCGAAGCCTTTTCGTAGAGATTCTCGCCCAGCTGCTCGCGCATGGCGCGCGATTCGGCCAGCCGCGTCATGCACGCGCCGAGCGCCTCCGCGTTCTGCGGCTCAAAGAGCAGACCGGTCACGCCGTGCTCGATGATATACGGGATGCCGCCGACATTCGACGCGATGGTCGCGCAGCGCATGCGCGCGCCTTCGGTGATGGCGTAGGGGAAGGTCTCGGAGATGGACGTGAGCGTGTTGACGTCGAGCGCGTGGTAAAAACTGTCCATATCCGTGACCCAGCCCGCGAACACGACCGTACCCGGCGGGCAGGTCTGCGCGGCAAGCGCTTCGAGCATCTGGTGCTGCTCGCCCTCGCCTGCGATCAGCAGGCGGATATTCGGATGATCTTTGACGGCGATGGAAAAGCCGCGGATGAGCGTCGGCATATCCTTGACCGGGTCGAGCCGCGCGGCGATGCCGAAGACGACGGTATCGTCCTGCACCTCCAGGCCAACCGAGCGCAGATAGTCCTCCCGCCCGAGCTTCGGCGTGACCGGGGTAAAATCGATGCCGTTGTAGATGGCGAACATCGTCTGCGGGTCAAAGCCTCGGGAGATGAGCAGCTGGGCCATCGCGTCGGATACGCCGATGTGATAGTCGAACATGCGCAGCGCGATGGTATTGATCGTGCCGTAGGTCAGGCGGTGCAGGGGCCTGCCGAGATAGTCCAGCCGGTAATCGGAATGGACTGTCGTGACGATCGGCACGCGGACCTTCCGGCGAAGGATCGCGCCGGTGAGGTTCGCGCGCGCGCCATGGCAGTGGATGATCTGAAAGCCCTCCTTACGGATCATCTGCGTGAGCCGCCCGATAGCCGCGCCGACGGAAACCTCCATCACGCAGGTGTCGATACCAAGCTTCCGGGCGTCCTCGGCAAATTCACCCTCGCGGAAACAGACGAGCCGCACCTGCTCCGTCTTTCCAAGACCATGCAGTAGCGACAGCACGTGCGTCTTCGCGCCGCCGATGTCGCCGCCCGAGATCAGTGTTATCACTTTCATATTGGAACCCTCATTTTTGAATTACCACTTGTTTCTTGCGGTAAGATACAGTAAAATAGAATATCGTGCCGGTATCCGGCACTTTGATTATACCCTATGAAAGAAAGCAAATCAAGCAAACTCTTTGGGAGGTACCGCATGAAACTCATTGATGAAAAAGGCCGTCTGTTCGGCAAGATCAACCTGATCGACCTGCTGGTCGTGATCCTGATCGTCGCTGTGATCGCGGCCGTTGCATGGAAGCTGGGCGGCAGAAAGGCCGCGGCCGCCGTGACCGGCTCTGCAAAGAAGGCCGTCTATACCGTCGAGATCGAAGACGTCCCTGCCGATATCGCCGCATATGCTGAAACGCAGACCGGCAAATCGCTGGTCAACGACTCCAAGGTCATCGCCGCGTCCATCACAGACGTCCGCAGCGAGACCTATAACGCCGACAATGGCCACCAGACGCTGTTCATCACCGTCGAGGCCGACGCCTCCTTCACCGGCAACGTCTACAAGGTCGGGCCGCAGGAGGTGCGCGTGGGCTATGAATACATCCTCAAGACGAGCGAGTTTGAGCTGACGGGTCTGATCTGTGCGCTGGAGGTCACCGATGGCTGAGCTGCTGACATCGAGCCTTCTGTGGCGGGTGCTGCTCGCCATCGGCGGCTGGTTTTCGGCGCTGGCGCATTCGAGCAAGGTCCTGACCTTTCTGAGCCGCACGTGGCGCTCGAGCCGGACGCGCGCGTGGTGCATCTGTCGGCTGGCAAGCTCCGACGCGCCGACGCGCGAAAGCCGGGCGGCGAAGCGCTTTGAACGGCTGAACGCCCGCCTTGCCGCGCGGCACGGGCTGAAGGACTGCCTGGATCACTCGCTGCTTTGCCGCATCTGGCGCTTTTTCGTGCGTTGCGGGCAAAACAGCCGCCTGTTCTCCTGGCTGTTTTCCGACGGGCTGCACGGCGTGATTTTGTTCGCGCTCTCCATGTATGTCATCATCGACTATGTGCTGCGCGATCTGCTGGCCGTGCCGGTCTTGTCGTCGTGCTGGGATGAATGCCTGATGCTGCTGGCGCTGGGCTGCGTGGTCTATGAGCGCCTCGGCCGCGAAACGCCGCTGCAGACCGGCTGCAATCCGCTGGATCTGCCGGTGTGCATATTCCTGACGGTCTGCTTCGTTCTCATGAACGTCGTCACGCCGTACTACTCCATCCAGATCTCCGGCTTCCGCGCGACGGTGCAGTACATGCTCTGGTTCTTCCTCGTCACACGCCTCGTGCATGACGACGGGGACTTTATGCGCGTGTATCTTGCGCTCGTGGTGCTTGCGACGGTGATCGCGCTGCACGGCGTGTACCAGTATATCGTCGCCGTCCCCATCCCCTCGAGCTGGATGACGCATACGGAGACCTCGGTCCGCACGCGCGTGTACTCCATCTTCGGAAGCCCCAACATCATGGGCGATTTCATGACCATGTTCGCCCCCATGGCGGCCGGTCTTGCTTACTGCACGAAAAACCGGAAACTGCAGATCGCTGCGTGGATCTGCGCGCTCTGCATGTGCTTCGGCTGCCTGTTTACGATGTCCCGCGCCGCGTGGATGGCGCTGGCGCTCGCGATCGTGATCTTCGTGCTGCTGGTCGACCGGCGGCTGCTCGTGCTGCTGCTGGCCGCAGCCTGCGTGGCCTGCACGCTGCCGTTCGTGCGCAGCCGTATCGGCTTTTTGTTCACGGCTGATTTTGCCGAGGCCAATACCTCCGGCGGCCGCGCCGGGCGCAAGCTCGTCGCGCTGACGCTGCTCGAGCAGCGCGGGAAGCTGACCGGCGTGGGGCTCGGTATGTTCGGCGGCGCTGTCGCCATGCAGAATCAGGTCATCGACCATCAGGACTATTTCTACGTCGACAATTACTACCTCAAGCTCATGATCGAGATGGGCTATACGGGTCTGGCCGCGTTCGTTCTGACCGTGCTCGGCTTCCTTGCGAACGCCTGCCGCGCGCTCTACCGCACAGCGCAGCAGAAAAAGCAGGGGCTCAGCCGCCTGTATCCGCTGTGCGCGGGGATCTTCGCGGGACTCTGCGGCGTGCTGGTCCACTGCGGGTTCGAAAACATCTTCGAAGAGCCGTATATGATGGCCTATTTCTGGTCGCTGGCCGGGCTTCTCATGTGGGCCGGCTTCCTGCGCCAGATGCCCGGGGAGGTGCAGGCATGACGCCGATCGTTCTCGCCGTCCACTTCCCTGCCAAGCAGCTTTCCAAGCTCCGCATGGCCGCCATGCGGCTGGGCGCGAAGGTCCGCGTAGTGGAAAAATGGGAGTATCTCAACGCCGTCGGCGCGCTGACCGGCGATCTTAGCAGCTTCGAGACCTTCTATGACGGAGAGGATTTCTCCGGTCAGCTTCTCGTCTTTGCACACTTCACCGACGAGCGGCTGCAGCTGTTTCTGCAGGCGATGAAGCAGAGCAAGCTCCCGCCCGTGGCACTCAAGGCTGTCCTGACCGATGAAAACAAGGGCTGGACCATTCTGGAGCTGCACGAAGAGCTTCTGAAAGAGCATCAGGCGCTGCATTCCTGAAAAAACAAAGACCCCTGTACCGGGTGTTGCTCCGGTACAGGGGCTTTTTTGGTTGTTTGTGATGGGAAATGCTTATCCGAGGGCTTCCAGCGGATCGACGTATTCGCCGTTCACCTGCACGTCCAGATGCAGGTGCGGGCCGGTCACCCAACCGGTCGCGCCGGAACGGCCGATGATCTGGCCCTGCCGGACGCTGTCGCCCTCCGAGACAAGGCGCTCGCTCAGATGGCTGTAGGTCGTCAGCATGCCGTCCGCGTGCTGAATGGTGATCTGGTTGCCGTAGACCATGTCATACGTACTAGCTGCAACGGTTCCGTCTGCAACGGCCAGCACGCTGCTCCCCTCCGCCGCCTCCAGATCGACGCCGGCGTGGAACGCCTGCTTGGCCGCTCCATCCACGCTGACACCCGCGACGTCCCTGTAACCGAAGCTCTGCAGCACAGCTGCGTCCGCGTCTTCCAGCGGGAAGACGTACTGCGGCTGTGCCGCCGGTTCGGGTGCGGCGTCCGCGGGCTGGCTTTCCTCGATGGAAGCCGTCTGCGGGATCTCGAGCGTGACTTCGTCCGGGGTGCTCGCCTCCGGCTGTGCTGTCTGCACCGGAGCGGCCGGGGCTTCCGGCGCAGCGGCCGGTTCCGCCTGCGTGGCGAAGACTGTCACAACGGCGGCCGCCAGCACGACGGCCAGAATGGTCAGATAGACTGGGATCTTCTTTGCTTTCATGATTGCCTGGATCCTTTCTTCCGCCGCGGGCTTTCCAAATCCACTGCAGAGCGGATGCGGCTGCGCCTGCCGCGCGGCAAGCTCCAGAAGTGTCAGCGCGTACGTTTTACGCCGGTCCCTGCCGAGATAGCGGAGCGTCAGGGCGTCGCAGGCCAGCTCCAGATCCCGGTTGGCCAGCAGGACCATCCCCCAGCAGACCGGGTTCCACCAGTACACGCACAGACACAGGGTAAACAGGAGCTTCCGCAGGCAGTCCCTGCGGCGGATATGCGCAAGTTCATGGGTCAGGATCATCCGCAGCGCCTCCCGGTCGGCCAGCAGGTCTGCCGGGAGCAGGACGACCGGCCGCCGGACACCATAGGTCAGCGGCGCACGGCTGTCCGTTGTGCAGCGAATGACAGGAGGACGCCGGAAGCCGAAGGCTTCCACACAGCTGTCGACCGTTTCGTTCCCGACCGGAGCCGCACCGGCGAACCGGCGCGTGAACCGGAGCCAGCCGACAAGAAAATACGCGCCCAGCAGCAGCGCCCCCGCCGCCCAGATCAAACCGGGCAGAGAAAGCCGCGCCGCGGCCTCCTGCGCTGCGGGAGCCGCTGTCAGGGACGGAAACGGCGTCAGGTGTTCGGAGATCTGCGCGGCCGTCCGGGCCGCACGGCTTTCACCTGCGGTCAGATTCCAGACGCTCAGCGCGGACGGCAGCCGCACCGGCAGCAGCAGCCGAAACGCCGCCGCGCACCACAGCGCCGGAAACAGCGCCCGCGGCAGCCGTTTTCCGGCGGTCAACCGCAGCAGCGCGATCACGAGGATCATCACACTGCCGCTCACCGCCGCAGCTTGGAACCCGCTCATCCCTCCTGCGCCTCCACCAGCGCACGCAGGCGTTCCAGCTCCTCTTTCTTGAGCTTTCGCCCGCTCAGGACCGACGCGAACAGCAGCTCCGCCGAGCCGCCGAAGACCTTATCGAGCAGCGTATCCGCCTCCTCCTGCTGCGCCGCCTCCTTCGTGATGCAGGCATGGCAGAGGAAATTCGGCTCGCGCCGCTCGATGGCGCCCTTTTCCACGCATTTCTTGATGACAGTATAGGTCGTGTTCTTGTTCCACCCGGCGGAACCGGCCAGCCGCAGCGAGAGCTCCTTCGCCGTGGTATCGCCGTCCTGCCACAAAACCTCCATGACCTTCCACTCCGAATCAAACAGCTTCATCGGGTGTCCTCCTTTCAGACTATTGCAATCGTCTATTCGCAGACTATCACAATAGTCCGTAATTGTCAAGCCCCTATTTTCCGCAGTGTCAGCGTGTAGCTGTTCTGCAGCAACCCAAGCTCTGCGCGGATGCCTGTGCAGCGATACGAAACATCAACGCCGTCGACAACGGTCTGAAATTCGGAAAAGCGATGCTCGCTGAGGTCAGCCGCTGCTGTTTGCAGCGCCCGGTCGAATGCCAGATACTTCGTTTCCGCACCGGCAAAGGCGTAAAGTGCCAGCGAGAGGACATTTCCGTCCGGGCTCGCCTGCACCTCGTTTCCTGTGCCGCTCTCCAGACGGTAAATCACAGCCGTCAAAATGCCGTTTTCCGTCTCGTATTCAAACTGTGGATAGCGGTCGCGGAACATATAGGTCGTGGTGCCGCCGGAGGTCTCAAAAACGGATTCCGCCTTCCAGCACCCGGATGCATCCAGCTCGATCCCCTCGGAGCCAAGCTGCCGCTGGATCGCGTTATAATTCTCTGCAAACTGCGCAACAGTCAGATCGCCGCGATGGACGGTCCCAATCGGCAGCAGCACGCCGAGAACGGCACCGGCCATGACGGCAATGGCCAGAAGCGCGGCAGCAGCAAAGCGCCAGCCATGGCGGTCACACACAGTCTGCTCGGAATCCGCTTCCCACGGAAGCGCCTTCCCTGCCTGCTCGTCCTCGGCGCATTTGTACAGGCGGACCAATCGGAGAACCGGCAGATCCAGCCGGATCCCGTACCAGAAGACGAACGCCGTCCGGTTGAGCGCTGCTTCATATGTCAGCTTTCCGTCGTCACCGTCCGTCACACGCAGGCCGAACAGCCACTTGCCGGGCGTTGCGGCGAATATATGCAGCAGAAGCGGCTCCAGAAAGAACATCGTCAGAAGTGATAAAACCTGCACCAGCATCGCGCCGCCATTTCGGTTCCGGAACAGATTGTATCCAAGCAGCGGAAGCAGCGTGACCCAGAACGCGTGATACAGCGTAACGTCCAGATAGCGCGCAAAGAAGCGCTGCCATAACATATGCTGCTTCGGCTGCACATCCTGCTGCACGGCTGTCTGCGCGCCGGCTTCCAGCGCCGCAAGATAGCGCCCGGTGTCTAGCGTCGCATAGTCCGCGTGCGCCCGCAGCATCGCGCGTGCGACCTCCTCTGCACGCACGAGCGTCCGCTGCTCGGTCTGCATCGCAGACAGGCGGCTTTCAAGCGCTTCGCCCAGCGCCGTCTCCCCTGCCGAGAGCTTCCGGATCTCGTCGATCCCAAGCCCCAGCGCGCGCAGCAACCGGATCTTATGCAGCGTGTCAAGGTCCGATCTTGTATAATCGCGGTAGCCGTTTTCCATGCGGTTCGGCGTGAGCAGTCCTTCGGATTCATAAAAACGGATGTTCGCGCGCGTCATGCCGGACAGCGCTTCGATCTCACGAATGGTCATATGCATCCCTCCTGCCGTCACTGTAGCGTATCAAGCGGCTTTACAGTCAAGTCTTTTTTCCAGAATAACAGAATTCTTATTTCTTGTAAACGGGAATCTGGACTTGCCGGTCGGACATAGGCTTTCTCTGGAGGTGAAAGCTTATGCTTTCCGCAGCAGTATGGCTGATGCTCAGCAGTATGCTCACATCCCTGCGCATTTCGGGCGGCGGCTCCTTTCCGAAGCCGCTGACCGCCGAGGAGGAGCGCATGTACCTGCAGCGCAGCGCAGCAGGCGATCTGGAAGCCCGCAACATCCTCATCGAACGCAACCTCCGCCTCGTCGCGCACATCATGAAAAAGTACTATTCTCAGTCCGCCGATCAGGAAGACCTGATCTCCATCGGCACCATCGGCCTCATCAAAGGCATCTCCACCTTCGACGCCGCCAAAGGCGCCCGCCTCGCCACCTACGCCGCCAGATGTGTAGAAAATGAGATCCTCATGTATTTTCGGTCGATGCGGAAGACGGCGGGGGATGTTTCGCTTTCGGACTGCATTGAGACCGGGAAGGACGGGAACGCGCTGTCGCTGATGGATGTGCTGTGCTCGGATGAGGATCTGTTCGAGGATCTCAGCGCACGGCAGACCTACCGGAAGCTCTACGAGGTCATGGACACAGTGCTGTCGCCGCGGGAGCGGATGGTCATCACCCTGCGCTACGGCCTTGGCGACCGCACGCCGCTCACGCAGCGGGAGATCGCGGCGAAATGCGGCATCAGCCGCTCCTATGTCTCCCGCATCGAAAAAAAGGCGCTCGCTGCCCTGCAGCAAGCGCTGCAGGGCTACACGCAGGAGGTCTGAAGCGGCGGGCGCAAAAAAGCAGAGGGGCTGCCCCCTCTGCTTTTTCTTTCTTCTATTTACTGCCGCTCGGCTTTGGTCTCACAGTAGAGGCAGCGGTAGGTGCGCTTTTCACGGTCGGTGAGCGTGAAGATCTGCGGCAGTTCCTGCTCGACGGAGGTGATGCAGCGCGGGTTTTTGCAGCGGATGACGTTCCGGATCCGCTCCGGCAGCTTCAGCTGGCGCTTTTCCACGCGCTGGCCGTCCTTGATGATGTTGACGGTGATGCCGGGGTCGACGTAGCCGATCACGTCCCAGTCGAGGTCCAGGATGCGGTCGATCTTGATGATATCCTTGCGGCCGAGCTTGCTGCTGACGACGTTTTTGAGCAGCGCCACAGAGCAGTCGAGCTGGTCGAGGCCAAGGATGTTGTACAGGTACATCGCCTTGCCGGCGGAGATATGGTCAATGACAATACCGTTGGAAATCGCATCAATAATCATGTGGTAGCCCTCCCTTATTCAATACCAAGCAGCTTGAGGATCAGCGCCATGCGGATGTAGCGGCCGTTTTTGACCTGTTTGAAGTAGCAGGCTCTGGGGTCGTCGTCGACGGCGACGGAGATCTCGTTGACGCGGGGCAGCGGGTGCAGGATGCACAGATCCGGCTTCGCCGTCCGGAGCTTTTCCGGGGTGAGGATGTAGCTGTCTTTCAGACGCAGGTAGTCCTCTTCGTTGAAGAAGCGCTCGCGCTGCACGCGGGTCATGTACAGGATATCGAGCTGCGGCATGACGGCCTCGAGGTCCGTGGTCTGCTCATAGGGGATGTTGTGCTTCTTGAGCGCTTCGTTCTTGACGTAGCTCGGCAGCTTCAGCTCTTCCGGGGAGATGAGCACGATCTTGATGCCGGTGTAACGGCTGAGCGCGCTGATGAGCGAGTGGACGGTGCGGCCAAACTTGAGGTCGCCGCAGAAGCCCACGGTCAGGTCGTTGAATCTCCCCTTCTCGCGCTGGATGGTGAGCAGGTCCGTGAGCGTTTGCGTCGGGTGGTTGTGGCCGCCGTCACCGGCGTTGATGACGGGGACCTCGGAGTGCATGGAGGCGACGAGCGGCGCGCCCTCTTTCGGGTGGCGCATGGCGATGATGTCGGAATAGCAGCTGACGGTGCGGATGGTATCGGAGACGCTCTCGCCCTTAGACGCAGACGAGCTGCTGGCGGACGAGAAACCGAGGACCTTGCCGCCGAGCGAGAGCATGGCGGACTCGAAGCTCAGACGCGTCCGGGTGGAAGGCTCAAAGAACAGCGTGGCGAGGATCTTGCCGTCGCACTTGTGGGCATAGGCCTCCGGGCTGGCGATGATGTCGTTGGCCTTGGCGACCAGTTCGTCGATCTCCTGGGTGCTGAGCTGCAGAATGTCGATCAGGTGGTTCATATCAGTTTGTTCCTCCAATCCAAGATTCGTCCGAGGGGTCATTCCGGAACTGCAGGAGCCGGGCGACGTCCTCGGGTTTGATATACTTCTGTTCGGCGGCGACCTGCGCGATCACGTCGAAGTTCGTCAGGCTGACATTTCTGACTTTGGCGGCGGCCAGCCGCTCCAGGCCCTTTTTCATGCCGTAGGTGAAGATGCTCACGATGCCGAGCACCTCCGCGCCGGCCTCCCGCAGCACGTTCACGACCTCAAGGACACTGCCGCCCGTGGAGATCAGATCCTCCACCACGACGACCTTCTGGCCCTTTTCCAGCCGCCCTTCGATCTGGTTCTGGCGGCCGTGGTCCTTGCTCGACGAGCGGACGTAGCCCATCGGCAGGCCCATCATCTGCGCGGTGATAGCAGCGTGCGCGATCCCGGCGGTGCTGGTGCCCATGAGGACCTCCGCGTCCGGGTATTCGCGGCGGATGGTCTGCATGAGGGCGGTCTCCACCTCGGTGCGGACGTCCGGGGCGGTCAGGATGAGGCGGTTGTCACAATAGACGGGACTTTTGATGCCGCTGGCCCAGGTGAACGGCTCGTCCGGCCGGAAGAATACGGCGCGGATCGACAGCAGATCCTCTGCGATGCGGCGTGCGGTAGATTCCATAGTCTGCTCCTTTCTGTTATCCGACGAATTCCTGCAGGCAGCGCTGGTAGGCTGCGACGGGGTCGGCGGCCTGCGTGATGGGACGGCCGACGACGATGTAATCCGAGCCGATGGCTCTGGCCTTTTCGGGGGTGGTGATGCGGACCTGATCGTCCGTCTTCGCGTCGGCGAAGCGGATGCCCGGCGTGACGGTCACGAAGCTGCCGGAGCAGGCCTCGTGGATCTTCCCTGCCTCGAGCGGCGAGCAGACCACGCCGTCAAGCCCTGCGGCCTGCGCGTTTTTCGCGTAGTCGATGACGACGTCGGCCAGCGGCGCGTGGATGCCGATCTCCTCTTCCATGCTCTGCTGGCTGGTGGAGGTCAGCTGCGTGACGGCGATGAGCAGCGGGCGCGTGCCGTCAGCGCGGGTCAGGCCCTCGAGCGCGGCGGTCATCATGGCGCGGGTGCCTGCCGCGTGGAGGTTCACCATATCCACGTCCAGCGAGGACAGGACGGCCATGGCCTTTTTGACGGTGTTGGGGATGTCGTGCAGCTTGAGATCGAGGAAGATCTGGTGGCCTCTGGCCTTGATCTCGCGGACGATGGACGGGCCCTCGGCGTAGAACAGCTCCATGCCGATCTTCACGAACGGCTTTTTGCCGGTGAAACGGTCGAGAAACGCGAGCGTTTTCTCCTTGCTGTCAAAGTCCAGGGCGATGATGACGTCTTTACCCATGATGTGCGCCTCCTATGATATCGTTCAGATTTTTTATGTGATAGTGTTCCATGACCCGCGGCAGATCGTTTACCAGATCGCGGCAGGCAAAGGGGTCGACCAGATTGGCCGCGCCGACCTCGACCGCCGTCGCGCCGGCGAGCATAAGCTCGAGCACGTCCTCCGCCGTTCGGACGCCGCCCATGCCGATGATGGGGATGCGGACGGCCTCATAGACCTGCCAGACCATCCGCACCGCCAACGGGAAGATGGCCGGGCCGGACATGCCGCCGGTCTTATTGGCCAGCAGCGGCTTCTTGCCGCGCAGGTCGATGCGCATGCCAAGCACCGTGTTGATGAGGCTGACCGCGTCGGCGCCCGCGTCCTCGCAGGCCTTCGCGATGTCGGCGATGCTCGTGACGTTGGGCGAGAGCTTGACGATCACGGGCTTCTGGACTGCGTCCTTCACGGCCCGGGTTACGGCTGCGGCGGCCTTCGGGTCGGTGCCGAAGCTCATGCCGCCGCCGTGTACGTTCGGGCAGGAAATATTGACCTCCAGCCAGCCGACCTGCCCGCATGCGTCCAGCCTCCGGCAGACCTCGACGTATTCCTCGATGGAAAAGCCGCTGACGTTGGCCATGACCGGCTTTTGGAAGACACGCTGCAGCTTCGGCAGCTCCTCGGCGATCGCCGCGTCGACGCCGGGATTCTGCAGGCCGACGGCGTTGAGCATCCCGCCCGGCGCTTCCGCGATGCGCGGCTGCGCGTTGCCGGTGCGCGGGTGCAGGGTCGTGCCCTTGAAGGAAAATGTGCCGAGGCAGTTGATATCGTAGAGCTCCGCGAACTCATATCCGTAGCCGAAGGTGCCGCTGGCGGGGATGATGGGATTTTCCAGCTCCCGGCCGCAGAGCGTGACGCTCGTCGTTACCATAGCAGCTCCTCCTTTCTGAATACCGGGCCCTCGCGGCAGACGCGCTTCGGGCCGTTCAGCGTTTCGATCGTGCAGCCCATGCAGGCGCCGAAGCCGCAGCCCATCCGGGCCTCCAGGCTGAGAAAGCCCGGCTTGTCCGCTGCGCGGCAGAGCGCGCGCAGCATCGGCAGCGGCCCGCAGGCGCAGAAGGTATCGTAGACTTCCGGCAGAGCATCGGTCACAAAGCCGCGCACGCCATAGCTGCCGTCCGCCGTCGTGACGACGGTCTGCACGCCGAGGGCGCGGAATTCTTCTTCGTAAAACCGCTCCTGCGCGGTGTTGAAGCCGAGGATGGCGATGGGTGTCTTCCCTGCCGCGAGCAGGCGGCGGGCAAGGCCGTACATCGGCGGCACGCCGATCCCGCCGCCGATGAGCAGCGTGGTCTCGCCGCAGGCGGCGACGTCAAAGCCGTTGCCAAGGCCGGTCAGCGCCCCGAGCGTCTGCCCCGGCCGGCACTGCGAGAGCCAGTCGGTGCCTTTGCCGACGACCTTGTAGAGGATGGTCACGCCGGCATCATCCCAGTCGCAGACGGACAGCGGGCGGCGCAGGAAAAAGCCCGGCAGCTGCAGCTCCAGAAACTGCCCCGGCGCGGTGATGGCCGAGGTGTCGCCGCAAAGGCGCAGGGCATAGACCTGCGGGGCAAGCGGCCGGTTCTCCGTGATGGTAAACAGGACTTCTTTCAAAGCGTTTCCTCCTTCCAGATGGGGCTGCCGCCGATCATCGTGAGCTTGCACACGCCCGTCAGCGCACGTCCGGCAAACGGCGTGGCACGGCCCATGGTCAGGAACGTTTCGGGGTCGACGGTGTAGGTTTTGGTCAGATCAAAGGCCGTCAGGTCGGCGGGCTGGCCCTCGGCCAGCTCTGTGCCGCAGCCGAAGCGGCGCATCGGCGCGCCGTGCATCAGGTCGACAAGCTTTCCAAGCGGCAGGATGCCGGTCTGGACCAGCGCCGTGTAGCTTGCGGCAAACGACGTCTCGAGCCCGACGACGCCCATAGCGCTCTTTTCCAGCCCCCGGGCCTTTTCTTCCCGGCTGTGCGGGGCGTGGTCGGTCACCAGCATGTCGATCGTCCCGTCGAGCAGGCCCTCGATCAGCGCGTCGCGGTCTTCCCGCGCGCGCAGGGGCGGGTTCATCTTGAACCGGCCGTCCTCCTGCAGGTCTTCGTCGGTGAAGGTCAGGTAATGCGGCGCGGTCTCGCAGGTGACGTCCACGCCGCGGCGCTTGGCTGCGCGGATGAGGGCGACGCTTTCCTTCGTGGAGACGTGGCAGACGTGGTATGCGCAGCCGGTCTCTTCGGCGAGCCGGAGGTCCCGGGCGATCGGCCCCCACTCGCTCTCGGAGCAGATACCGCGGTGGCCGTGGGCGCGGGCATACGCGCCGTCGTGGATATAGCCGCCGTGCAAGAGGCTGTTGTCCTCGCAGTGCGCGGCGAGGATCTTACCGAGGCGGCGGTACTGCATCATAGCCTCGCGCATGAGGCTTTCCGACTGCACGCCGCGGCCGTCGTCGGAAAACGCGATGACGCCTGGCGCGAGCCCGTCAAGATCCGCGAGCCGCTCCCCTTTCTCACCGACGGAGACGGCGCCGTAGGGATGGACGTGGACGAGCGCGTCCTTTTCGATGATCGCGCGCTGCACGGCCAGCGCGGCGGCGCAGTCCGGCACGGGGTCGAGATTCGGCATGGCCGCGACGTGGGCGAAGCCGCCGTGGGCCGCGGCAAGCGTGCCGGTCCGGATCGTCTCTTTATAAGAAAATCCCGGTTCACGAAGATGTACATGCACATCAACGAAACCGGGAAATAAGACAGCCTTATGAAGATCAATGGAAACAGCATCTGCGGGACAGGAAATACGATCCCCAATGGAAACAATTCTTCCGCCCGAAAGCAAAACGTCCGCGGCACGAAATACGCCGCCCGAGGAGAGGAGCTGTGCGTTTTGAAGCAGATAGCGCATGGTCGTTTCCTCCTTTTTTGTGTCCGGTGCATTATACGGGATATCCGGTGGAATGTCAAGCCCCTTTGCTGAAGGTTTTTTGATTTTTCGGAAAAAGCCCCGGGACTGCGGTCCCGGGGCCTGAAAACGGATTCAGGAAAGGAGCATTTTGTCGTTCGCCTCATCGCTGCCGCTGGCGCGGGAGAACATGGCGAGCAGATCCGGCACGGTCAGCTTCTTCTTTTCCTCGCCGGACACGTCCACCACGACCTGGCCGGCGTCCATCATGATAAGGCGGTTGCCGTGCGCGATGGCGTCTTTCATGTTGTGGGTGATCATGAGCGTGGTCAGCCCGTGCTCCTGCACGATGCGGTCGGACAGGTCGAGGACCTTGGCCGCCGTGCGCGGGTCGAGGGCCGCGGTATGCTCGTCGAGCAGCAGCAGCTTCGGCTGCTGCAGGGCCGCCATCAGAAGCGTCAGCGCCTGCCGCTGGCCGCCGGAGAGCAGGCCGACCTTCGCGGTCATCCGGTCCTCGAGGCCGAGGTCCAGCGCATGCAGCCGCTTCTGGTATTCGGCGCGTTCAGCCTTGGTGATGCCCCAGCGGAGGCCGCGGTGCTGCCCGCGGCGGGCGGCAAGGGCCAGGTTCTCCTCGATCTGCATGGTGGGCGCGGTGCCCATCATCGGGTCCTGGAACACACGGCCGAGGAAGGCCGCGCGCTTATGCTCCGGCAGGCCGGTGACGTCGGTCCCGTCGATGACGATCTTACCGCTGTCGATCTGGAAGGAGCCCGCGATGGCGTTCAGCATGGTCGACTTGCCCGCGCCGTTGCCGCCGATGACAGTGACGAAATCGCCGTCGTTGAGGGTCAGATTCAGATCGTTCAGCGCAGTCTTTGCGTTGACGGTGCCGGGGTTAAAGGTCTTGCACACATTGATGAGTTCAAGCATGGTGTGTTTCCTCCTTTTTTGCCTTGCCGCGGAACATCTTGCCCTTCCAGTACGGGATGGCCAGGAACAGCGCGACGATCAGCGCCGTGATGAGCTTGAGGTCGTTCGTGTTGAGGCCGAGCTGCAGGACGATCTGGAGCACGAAATAGTAGATCACCGCGCCGATCGACACGGCCAGCAGCTTGAGGCCGAAGTTCGTAAAGAGCTTGCTGAAAATGACCTCGCCGATGATGACGGCGGCCAGGCCGATGACGATCGCGCCGCGGCCCATGTTCACGTCCGCCGCGCCCTGGAACTGCGCGAGCAGCGCGCCGGAGAGGGCGACGAGTCCATTGGAGAGCATGAGGCCGAAAACGACGTTCGCGTTCGTGTTGATGCCCTGCGCGCGGGCCATGTTCTGATTTGCGCCGGTGGCGCGGATGGCGCAGCCGCGCTCCGTGCCGAAGAACCAGTACAGAAGCGCGATCACAGCAAACGTGAACAAAAGCAGGACGGGCAGCGGATTTTTCAGGCTCAGCTCGCGCACATAGCGCTGCGAGACCATCAGCGGATATTTATCCACGCCGACGGCCTGATTGGCCTTGCTGTCCATGATGCGCAGGTTGATGGAGTAGAGTGCGAGCTGCGTCAGAATGCCGGAGAGGATCGCGGGGATGCCGCATTTGGTGTGGAACATGCCCGTCACGAAGCCTGCCAGCATACCGCAGGCAAACGCGCACAGCAGGGCCAGCCACGGGTTCACCCCAGCGCGGATGAGCATGACGGCGGCCGCGCCGCCGGTGGCGATGGAGCCGTCGACGGTCAGATCCGCAACGTCCAGAATACGGAAGGTGATGTACACGCCGATGGCCATCAGGCCCCAGATGAGGCCCTGAGCCGCCGCGCCGGGCAGCGAATTGAGTAGCGCAGAGAGGAAGCTCATAATCATTCTCCTTGTCAGTCTGCGCCTGCAATCGACCGGCAAAGGGTTCCGGTTATCGGCCGATTGCAGGGGCAAACGGTTTTTGCAGTTCCGCCGGTCACGGGTGAATGCCCGTGACCAGTCAAAGTGTCAGATTCAGCCGTCGATCGCCTCGTAGCCATCGAGCGGGGTGATGCCGAGCTGCTCGCAGACGGAAGCGTTGTACTTCGGGGTCGCGTCGGTGTATTCGACCGGCATTGTGGAGATATCGGCCTCGCCCTTGAGGATCTTCGCGGCCATCTTGCCGGTGGTCACGCCGAGATCGTAGTAGCTGATGGACAGCGTCGCCACGCCGCAGCCGCGGCAGAGGCCCTCTTCGCCGCAGACGGCGGGAACGCCGGCAGGGATCAGGACGTTGGCAATGGCCTCGGTGTTGGAGGCGGCGGTGTTATCGGTCGGGATGTAGACAACGTCGGAGAAGTCGGCGGCCTTCTGGGTCACGGAGGAGACGTCGTTGCTGTCGGTGAAGGCGAATTCTTCGCAGGTCACGCCCTGGGCCTCGAGCGCCTTGCGGACCTCGTCGATCTGATAGCGAGAGTTCGGCTCAGCCGAGCAGAACAGCAGGCCGACGGTCTTGGTCTCGGGGAACCAGTCGAGGATCATCTGGGCCTGCGCCTGCAGGTCCGCCAGGTCGGACGTGCCGGAGACGTTGCCGCCGACAGTGCCGTTGAAGTCATCGATATCCAGCGCGACGCCATAGGCCGTGATGGACGTGCCGAGGATGGGGATATCAGCCGTAGCGGAGACAGCGGCAGTCAGCGCCGGGGTTGCATTGGCCATGATGAGGTCCACGCCCTTGGAGACAAAGCCGTTGACGATCGTGCCGCAGTTGACGGAGTCGCCGGAGGCGTTCTGCACGTCGACGGTGACGGCGTCGCCGAGTTCTTCTTTCAGCGCGTCGATGAAGCCCTGGGTCGCGGCGTCGAGCGCCTCATGCTGGACCAGCTGGCAGACGCCGACGGTGTAGGTCTTGCCGCTCTCGGCCGGAGCCTCGGCGGATTCTTCGGCGGCGGGTTCGGCCGCTTCGGTGGTTTCGGTGGTTTCTGCGGTCTCAGTGGACGCGGCGGCGTCTGTGGTGGCGGGCTGGCTGGAGGCGCAGGCGGCCAGGCTCAGGACCATGACGAGCGCCAGAAGCAGTGCAAGCATCTTTTTCATTTTGATTTCGCTCCTTTTCTCATGTATGAACTGGATTGGATGGGGCTGCGCCGCGTACTTGCGGCTGCAGTCCAAAACAAAAAGGAGGCTCTGTCCGCGGAACAGAGCCTCCTTCTGGTTACGAAGAAAAACACCGGTCTATACGGACAGTCTCTTTTTTTGCGCGCGGTAATACAGGCCCGTGATCTGCTCGCGGGCCTCAATAAAGAGGAAGCTCATCTGGATGGACTTGTTGTTCGGATAACGCTTGGCCATGATAAGCTCCTTTCTGCCGCGCGTGCGGCGTCCTTTTGATGTTTGCTACTATACCGCTTTAAATGCGCAAAGTCAATCGTGAATCCGCCAAATTGTCCTTGCTTTTTTCCGTATCGTTTGTGCATTCCGCAAAATGCACACTGCCCGCCTCCGTGGGGAGGCGGGCGGCGATTCGTTCGTCAGACGTTGGTAAAGTGGTAGGAATGGCCGATATCGTAGGTCATTTTGTCGCTTTCAGAGATGAAATCCATGAAGCGGTTGGCCGCGGAGGTCGGCGAGACGTCGCGCAGCGTGCACATGCAGACCGAGCGCGGCGGGATCTCAAACGCCGTGCGGACCGGCAGGATCACGCCCCGGCCGAGGCCGGACTGCGAAAATTCCTCCGTCACGCACGCAACGCCGAGGCCGATCCGCGCCAGCGAGATGAGCAGGTTGTGCGAGCCGAGCTCGATCTCCGGCTTCAGGCTGACGCCGTGCTGCTGGAAATACTGCTCGACATAGGCGCGGGAGCTCGCCTTGCGCTCGAGCAGGATGAGCGGGAAGGCCGCGATCTCCTCGAGCGTGTGGGCGTGGTCAAAATCACAGTCGTAATTCGGCGCGGCGACGAAGATCTGGTGGGTATCGAAGCAGTGGCGGATGGAATAGGCGTCCTTGTCCTTCGGCTCGCTGGCAAAGGCGATGTCGACCTGCCCCGCGTGCAGATAGTCGAGGACCATCTGGCTCGTGCCGTTGAGGATGCGGATCTGGATGGCCGGATAGTTCTGATGAAAGGCCTCGAGCCGGGAGACCAGATAGGTCTTCGTTACCGTGTCGCTCGCGCCGATGATCAGCTCGCCCGTGAGCAGCTGGCGCGACTGCGCGAGCTTTTCCTCGCCGCACTGGATGAGGCCGAGGCCGTGCGAGACATAGTCCAGCAGCATCTTCCCCTCGCTCGTCAGCACAACGCCGCGCGTGCTTCTGGAAAACAGCCGTACCTGCAGCTGCTCTTCGAGCTGCTTGATGGACTGGCTGACCGCGGATTGGGAGATATACAGATTCTGCGCCGCGGCGGAGATATTGCCCATGCGGGCGACCTCCTGAAAGACGCGGTAAAGCTCCAATTTGACTGCCATAGCTGCCTCCTGTCATTACGTTTATTAATGGAGTTAATCGCAACGATTAAAAACATCTATTTTACTTATTATCCGACAACGATTATAATATGCGCAGGATGAAAAGTCCAGCATGAAATCAAGTTCATACAGTTGCCAATATAGTTCCGGATACATGGCCCGGATGTTTCTACCGCAGCGCCAGAGCTGCGACTATTGGAAGTTCGCACACGCAGGTCGTCTGTTCCTGCGCGCGGCTTTTTGTCATTGGCAGCAGGTATATCCCCCGCTGTCTATTTTTTATTATGTTTTTGGAGGAAGCTATGCAGGAGCTGAAGGATCGCATCGTCAAGGAGGGCAAGATTCTGCCCGGAAACATTGTAAAGGTCGACGGGTTTCTCAACCACCGCGTCGACTGTGCGTTTATGGGACGCATCGCTGATGAATTCCAGAAATTCTTTGATCTCGACAAAGTAGATCTCATTCTGACAGCTGAAGCCAGCGGCATTGCCCTTTCCGCGATCTGCGCGTACCGGTACGGCAAGCCCATGGTGTATGCGAAAAAGGCCAAGAGCGACAACATCGAGGGCGGCCTGTATCAGAGTGAGATCTTTTCCTATACCTACAAGAAGAAGGTCACGCTGCTCGTCTCCAAGGAATGGCTGCACCCGGGCGACCGTGTGCTCGTGATCGACGATTTCCTTGCCCGCGGCGAAGCGCTGCGCGGCCTCTGCGAGATCGTCCAGGCCGCCGGCGCCGAGCTGGTCGGCATCGGCTGCGCCGTGGAAAAGGGCTTCCAGGGCGGCGGCGACAAGCTCCGCGCAGCAGGCGTCAACCTGCATTCGCTCGCCATCATCGAAAGCGCAGAGCCGGGCAACATCGTCTTCCGTGAGGAGGAGGCATAATGGAAACTGTCCTCATTCTGGATTTCGGCGCCCAGTACAGCCAGCTCATCGCACGCCGCGTGCGTGAGCAGAACGTCTACTGCGAGGTCAAGCCCTGCTCCATCTCCCCTGACGAGATCCGGAAGCTTGCCCCCATCGGCATCATCCTGTCCGGAGGCCCGCAGAGCGTCTATGAATCTGTTTCCCTGCACGTGGATCCTGCGCTGTTTTCGCTCGGGGTCCCCGTTCTTGGCATCTGTTATGGATGCCAGCTCATGGCATATTCGCTGGGTGGCACCGTTGCAGCAGCGACGGAAGCGACTGCCCGCGAATATGGCAAGACGCTGACCGAGTTTGACACCCAGAGCGCCATCTTCCATGGTCTGCCCGCGTCCTCCGTGACGTGGATGAGCCACGGCGACTACATCTCGCAGGTCCCCGACGGCTTCACCGTCACTGCGAAGACCGCCGTCTGCCCGACGGCCGCTATGGCCTGTCCGGAAAAGAAGCTCTACGGCGTGCAGTTCCATCCGGAAGTGCAGCATACCGTCCAGGGCAGCGAAATTTTGCGCCGCTTCCTCTATTCCGTCTGCGGCGCCTCCGGCGACTGGACCATGGCGGATTACCGCCAGACCGCCATCCGCGCCATCCGCGAAAAGGTCGGCTCCGGCCGCGCACTGCTGGCGCTGTCCGGCGGCGTGGACTCTTCTGTCGCTGCAGCGCTGATGGCCGAGGCCATCGGCAGCCAGCTCACCTGCGTGTTTGTCGACCATGGCCTGATGCGCAAGAATGAGGGCGACGAGGTCGAAGCCGCCTTCGGCAAATGGGATATCCACTTCATCCGCGTCAACGCGGAGGATCGGTTCCTCTCGAAGCTCGCCGGCGTCACCGATCCGGAGACGAAGCGCAAGATCATCGGCGAGGAATTCATCCGTGTGTTTGAGGCCGAAGCCAAGAAGATCGGCGCCGTCGATTATCTTGTGCAGGGCACGATCTATCCGGACGTCATCGAATCCGGCCTTGGCAAGTCCGCGGTGATCAAGAGCCACCACAATGTCGGCGGTCTGCCCGACTATGTCGATTTCAAGGAGATCATCGAGCCGCTGCGGATGCTCTTCAAGGACGAAGTCCGGCAGCTCGGCCGCGAGCTGGATCTGCCGGAGTATCTGGTCATGCGCCAGCCCTTCCCCGGCCCGGGTCTTGCCATCCGCGTCATCGGCGATATCACGAAGGAAAAGCTCGACACGCTGCGCGACGCCGACTTCATCTTCCGCGACGAGATCGCCAAGGCCGGGCTCGACCGCAGTCTCAGCCAATATTTCGCGGTCCTCACCTCCATGCGCTCCGTCGGCGTCATGGGTGACGGCCGGACGTATGACTATACGCTGGCGCTGCGCGCGGTCAATACAAGCGACTTCATGACCGCCGACTGGTCCCGCATCCCCTACGACGTGCTCGACCGCATCTCCGTCCGCATCGTCAACGAAGTCCGCGGCATCAACCGCATCTGCTACGACATCACCAGCAAACCCCCCGCAACGATCGAGTGGGAGTAATTCCGAGAACGCCGGAAACCCGCATGAACACAGGCTTTTTTGCCCGTCAAAATGGCTCGTGATACTGGATTGATACTAATTCTTCAAATCCGGTACTCCAAGAGAATCATTCCAAAATGACAAGCAAAACCGTCCTGCTGAATGACAAATTCAGCAGGACGGTTTTTTGCTTGTCTTATTTCTTTTTCCAAGGAATATATTCCTTGCGCTCTTTGCTGTCATCGCAGGTATGCGGCCAGTTCAGTTTCCATTCAAAGTATTCCTCCCACGTGATCTGCCCCGTATGAAGCTCCTGTTGGCGCAGCAGCCATTCCTGCATGAACTCATCGACAAGACCATATTGGAAGTACATTCCCACTGGCTGTCTGACAGGCCATTCGTCGCTGTCGTTGTACTTCGCGGTGGTATCATCCCCGTTTCGCTCTTTGACCGGATTGCGGACAAGTTGAAACAGCCGGATAGACCCCGGACTATCCTCGTCCAACCAGAAGAATGTCCGCATAAAGTCCTCTGCGCACCCCGGAGCATCTGTATAGAAGTTTTGTCGGTCTACACGCAAAACCTCCGCGATTTTGTTCAGCAAGTCTTTTTTCGGAACACGGTAATTCGTTTCGTACTGGGCAACGCGATTATCCGCGCCCTTTTCCTCCAGTCCGATGGCAACGCCAAGTTCTTTTTGCGTCATACCTCGAAAGGTACGGATTTTCCGAATCTTATCCCCTACTGTCATTCATACCACCGCCTTTGAGAACAGTATAGCGCAAATTTGCGAAATACGCAAGAAAAATATTAACAAAAAAGCGAAATAAATTCTTGACATTAACATTTATGCTAATGTATAATAAGAGCGTGGATATTAACATATTTGCGAATCATCAATAAGGAGGTGCCACTATGACACAGGAATTGTTTGTACGGGCGGAGGAAGTTGCCAACGAGCTTGGCATTTCCAAACCCTATGCCTACAAGCTGGTACGGGAGATGAACGAGGAATTGAAGCAGAAAGGCTTTATCACCATCCCCGGACGGGTAAGCAGACGGTATTTTGAAGAAAAATTCTATGGCCTGCGTGACAGGCAGTAAGGAGGAAACAGCAATGCCAGCATACAAGGATAAGGAAAAAGGTACATGGTATGCGTCCTTTTACTATGAGGACTGGACGGGAAAGAAAGTCAAAAAGCTGAAACGCGGCTTTTCCACCAAGCGTGACGCACTGGAATGGGAACGGACGTTTTTGCAGCAACAGACTGCCGATCTGGAAATGACCTTTGAAAACTTCGTCGCGCTCTATGCAGCGGACATGAAAGGACGCATCAAGGAAAACACATGGGGTACAAAGGAGCATATCCTCTACAAAAAACTGGTGCCCTACTTCGGCAAACGGAAGATGTGTGACATTCATTCAAAAGAGATCATGGCATGGCAGAACGAGATGCTGAATCACCATGACGAAAACGGCAAGCCATATTCCCCGGTATATCTGAAAACGCTCCACAACCAGCTCAGCGCCGTATTCAATCATGCGGTGCGGCATTACGGTCTAAAGGTCAACCCTGCCGCCCAAGTCGGCAACATGGGAAAAGCCAAGGGGCGTGAAATGCAGTTCTGGACAAAGGCGGAATATCTGAAATTTGCAGACGCGATGATGGACAAGCCGCTCTCCTATTACGCCTTTGAAATGCTCTACTGGTGCGGTGTGCGGGAGGGCGAGCTATTGGCGCTCACCGCCGCCGACTTCGATTTTGAAAGGCAGACCGTCACGATCTCCAAATCCTATCAGCGAATCAAAGGCCGTGACGTGATTACAGACCCCAAGACACCCAAGAGCAACCGAGTGATTCAAATGCCAGCGTTTCTGTGCGATGAAATGCAAGATTACATCAAAAGTCTGTACGCTGTGCAGCCAACTGACCGCATCTTTACCGTCACAAAATCCTATCTCCACCGAGAAATGGACAGAGGTGCAAAAGAGGCAGGTGTCAAGCGCATCAGAATCCATGACTTACGACATTCACACATTTCCCTTTTGATTGATATGGGATTTACGGCATTGGCAATCGCAGACCGGGTAGGACACGAAAGCATCGACATTACTTACCGCTACGCGCACCTGTTTCCCACCCGGCAGACAGAGATGGCAAATAAGCTGGATTTGGAACGAAAGGGGGCATAAATCATGTCTGCAAAGAATCTCGACCGGCACAACCGCTGGCGCAGCAAGACCGTTGCTTTTCGGGTATCTCCGGAGGAAGATGCGCAGATTGAAACCGCTGTGCAGCTCTCTGGGCTGACCAAGCAGGATTATATTACAAGGCGACTTCTGTGCCGTGAAATCGTCGTACAGGGCAATCCAAGGGTCTATAAGGCTCTGCGCAATGAACTGAACAGCGTTCTGGAAGAACTCAAACGTATAGAAGCCGGACAATCCATCGACGGTGAGCTGCTGGAAACAATCAGACTGATTTCTACCACGCTGGACGGTATGCGGGAGGATTGATAGATGGATTTTGAACAAGAGAAAACGACTGCCCTATATCCGCCTGTTGGCGCAGACGGAGGACAGCCGCTCTCAAAAGAAACTAATCAAAGTATAGCAGAGGACACCGCAGAATACAAGACGCAAGCGGACGATTTGGAGGAAATCATGCAGCAGATACGCCGGGCCAGTGACCCGGCGTATCTGCCAACCGTGTCTATGAACGACCTTTATGAACAGGTCTTTCCCGGCAGACCGCCAGTGATTGACGGTCTGCTCTATGCGGGAACGTACCTCTTTGTGGGCGCTCCAAAGGTCGGAAAATCGTTCCTCATGGCACAGCTTGCCTATCATGTAAGTATGGGGATTCCGCTGTGGGGATACGCCGTAAATCGTGGAACTGTTCTCTACCTGGCTTTGGAGGACGATCACCGCCGCCTGCAAGACCGGCTTTACCGGATGTTCGGAGAGAACAGCACCGAAAATCTCTATTTTGCGGTCTATGCAAAGCAGCTAAACAAAGGTCTGGAAACACAGCTCAAAGGCTTTATGCGGGAACACCCGGACACGCGGCTTATCATTATCGATACGCTGCAAAAAATCCGGGAGGACGGCGGCGAAAAGTGCAGCTATGCCAGCGATTATGAAATGATGGCCAGTTTGAAAAGCTTTGCCGACGAAAGCGGCGTTTGTCTGCTGCTGGTGCATCATACACGCAAGCAGCAAGCCGATGATCGATTCGATATGATTTCCGGCACAAATGGTCTGCTCGGCGCAGCGGATGGCGCGTTCCTACTCCAAAAGGAGCGCCGGACAGACTGCTCTGCGACGCTGGACATATCCGGGCGTGACCAACAGGATCAACGGCTCTATCTGACACGGAACAGCGAAAGGCTGATATGGGAATTGCAGCGGGCAGAAACAGAATTTCACCATGAAGCACCTGATCCTGTTTTAGAAGCAGTTGCGGCATTTATAACGTCGGAGCGCCCGGTCTGGTGCGGCACAGCAACCGAGCTGGCTGCTGCGCTGGAGATAAACATGAAGCCAAATGCTCTGGCAATGCGGCTCAATGTGCGGGCGTGGCAGCTAAATTGTAAATATCATATCTGCTATGAAAGCGCCCGCACCCACGCCGGGAGAAGCATCCGTCTGACGCTCGATCAGACTGTGTGTGACGACCGTGACGGCCGTGACGATCTTCCCGATACCGGCTCTGCTGTCTAAAAAGCTGTCACAGCCGTCACGGTTGTCACGGGGCGCGGGGACAACTGTCAAGGGGGCATACTTGCGGGTGGAGATTGCCACAAGGCAATACAACCCGAACCCCTTGACAGTTGGCACACGGGAAACACTTGCCGGGTGAGCGGAAAGGCGTGTGCCTTTCCGCTCTGCCTAACGGCGAGTGATGAAGTTTAGGTGGGGTGCAGGGTGCCCTTTTCAAAGGGCAGCCCTGCTGGGGGTGCTGTCCGCAGACAGCGGGGGCAACGTCCCCACACCACCCCGTAGGGCGCAAATGCGCTTTTGATGGCCGCTGGCTGTCAAAAGTGCTTTTGCGTTACTTTCGCAGAAAGTAACAAAGGCACGCCGCTTGCGCGGCGGAAAGGAGTGAATGAATGAAACGAACGATCAGTGCAAGGGTTGGACGCGGCTTTGTAAATCACAACACCCGAAAGTTTCACGCAAAGAACACTGACCCGGAGCGTTCTCACCTGAATATCACCTATTGTGAGGAAAATATCAAAGCTGTTTACCACGAACTGTTTGACGAAGCTCTTGCACGATACAATGCCAAGCAGACCAGAGCAGACCGAAAAATCAAAGATTATTATGAGAAAATTCGTGCCAGCAAGCAGGAAAAGACGTTCCATGAGATTATTCTGCAAGTCGGAAATAAGGACGATATGCACACAGGGAGCGACGAGGGTGAGCTTGCCGTGGAAATCTTAGAAGAATACATGACCGGCTTTCGGGAGAGAAATCCGCAGCTCCGCGTGTTTTCTGCACATCTGCACATGGACGAGGCCACACCGCATCTGCATATTGATTTTGTTCCATTTACAACCGGCAGCAAGCGCGGCTTGGAAACGCGGGTATCTCTCAAACAGGCGTTGGCTGCACAGGGATTTCAAGGCGGCAGCCGCGGCGATACGGAGTGGAATCAATGGGTACGCTCGGAAAAAGATCAACTTTCGCTTGTGATGCAGCGTCACGGAATTGAATGGGAGAAGAAAGACACACACGAAAAGCATCTGTCTGTATTGGATTACAAGAAAGAGCAGCGGACAAAAGAAATTGCAGCGCTAGAAACCGTCAAATCAGAAAAAGAGAGCGAGGTTGCGGAGCAAGAGCAACGTCTAAGTGAGCTTGCCCCGGCGGTAAAGAACATGGAACGGCTGGCTGCGGACTTTTCCGCCAACCCGGAACAGATTCTACCGGAGGCAGGCGCATTGGAAACAGGACGCTCCTACCGCGAGAAAAAAGCAAAACCGCTGCTTGCACGAATTGTCAAGGTGCTGCGGGCATTATACCTTGCCTACGTCGAGCTGAAAGGAAAGTTTGAACGGCTACAAGCGGATTATGGACAGGTTCAGAAGGCCAACAGCCGCCTGTCTGAACGCTTGCAGGAAGTCAAGCTGGAAAACAAATCTCTCCGGCGCAACTCTGCCGACTATGCGCAGCTCAAACAAATCCTCGGCGCAGAACAGATTGAAGCAACGTTAAATGCCGCCAAACGGCTGAAGCAGTCGGAGAAAGGCTGCAAGCAGCCCCAGCGCTCCGTTGACCACGGAGTACGGTAAAAACGGATGGACTTTCCTACATACTTATAGTATATTTATTTTTGGAGAAATATGATAACGGCACACATAAAGAGCCAATCATAGGAAAAGGATGGGAGTAAAAAGAAATGTTTGTATTAATAGTATTATTCATAATAGTAATAATTGCACTCGTCAAATTAGCTGGAGGCACGCAGAAAGCGGATGTGTATGTAACCGTTAAAAGTCGCCAGACATTGGAAAAATATGATGCCATATCTTTTTTTAGAGAAAACAGCGAAAAACTAACGGAAGCAGAAAATGTCATCAAAGAGAAAGCAGGATCAAATGATGAAGGAACTTATATAATCAGAGTTCGTTATGTATCTCCTGCTGGAAGAAAATCTGCCTTCAAAGATATTACTGTGCGGCAATATGATATAGACAGATTTAAAAATGATCCCTCTTTGCTTATGAGCAAAGGCGAATATAATAAATACATTAAAGAGCAGCAGAAAGAAGCATTAGAACAAAAGCAACACGAATATTATAATCGTGTAAACAACATCATTGATTACGCAAATAAAAACAGGGATTCCTTGGTTACTGATGGTGGTCAGAAACAATTAGACCGTTTAATTGGTCAGTTATTTGATAGAACAGTTAACAGTATCAAAAAGATTAAGGTCATTGATAGCGAAGAATGGTCACTGATAGGGGAATTTATTGCGCGCATTAAAAATGAAGTTGAGAAAAGCGTAAGCGTGAATCAGCAGATACTTGAATATTATAAATCGCCTGATTTTTTTAAGATTAAGGAAACCTGTGAAGCATTGATGAGTTCTCAAAGAGAGTTCAATGAATACATCAATGAAAAAGTGCAAGCTATTTCTCACCTCTTTGGTACAAGAGTAATTCGGAATGAAACAATTAATGATGATGAATATAACTATATTCGTCCATACAAAAAGACTATCACGCCCTTTACCGCAGAGGTTTCAGCAGCGGTATTCGCAAGTGCTGAAAACAATCCTCTTGAGTATATTGTAAAGTATTTCTATCCTAATAAAAGAGCATATCCCGAACAAATCCAGAAACTCTGCCACCTTGTGGAAGAACTTGAAACTTTAAGAGATGCAAAACAAATCATTGAGAACTACAAAGCGGAATATCAGCAGTATCTTGGCGATGTTCCTGCCTATATTATGGAAAACGATGAAGCCGGTTTCTACTCGCGGCTTGGATTTGCTACCATTGATGAAAGTGTGCTTACCGTAGAGTACAAATTCTCCTATACTTCTAACGGCGGACTGGCGCAGCGTTCATTTACAGTTCCAATGACAGAAGAAACCATTGCGGAACTTATTAAGGTGCTTGAAAACAAACTTACTGTAAGTGCCTTTGCACAAGAACAACGAACCCTGATGACAAAAAAGCTGCGTGAGTTTATCAAAAATCGCGACAATTTCACTTGCTGCCTTTGCGGAAACTCCACTCATGTTGAGCCCAATCTATTACTTGAGATAGATCACATTATCCCCGTGGCTAAAGGCGGCGAAACAGTGGAGGATAATCTCCAGACATTGTGCTGGAAATGCAATCGTGCAAAGAGCGATAAAATCATTGCCTGAGTCTTAAAATGTGCTTTTCACTAAGCGTGAACAAAAATCCCGGTTTCCACCCTTATGAGGGAAACCGGGATTTTTCTACTTTTTATTACTTTTGCCTATGCCGTTTAAGATAGCACCTTTAACCCCATGTTCAAGCACGCCCTTGATTGTTCCTCTTGTATCTAACCCCAAGGTATCATCAACTAAAGCAAATGCGTCTTTGATCATGTTTGACCCGCGCGTTGCCAGCGTCGTGCCTGTTACTGCGTTCACGATTTTTGCAGTAAACTTCCGTGCTTCAAGCATACCAGAAAATACGATCGTGATATTTTTCCCGACTGTCTGTACTTCGACATCTGCACCTTTTTGTTTGATCTGCGCAGCATCATTATAAAGTTTCACACTTTCAAGTGGAATTACATCAACTAATTCGCGCTCTTTTTTGAACAACCCCTTTTCTTTTTCAAAGACTACTTTTTGCGAAGTCAACGTTAGCTGCAAACTCCCCTTGTAAGTCTTACAAGTTACGTTCCCCTCATACAAGATCACTTCATCTGGCTGCAATTCATAGGTTGCCATAGTAGTATCCTCTCCCTCTTTATGAATGGTCATAAGAGCAGTTGCGTATTTCGCGAGATCCACTGTATTATAAAATACTACCATAAAACATTCAGATTGTGAACGCCTTATTTTGTGCAGCCTTGAGCATATTCTGTGTTATTAAAAACTGCTCTCTTACTAAGGCGGGCAAGGCCAACGGCACTTGCCCGCCTATATTGATTTTGTGTAGCGGCGCGTCCTGTCCCGACATGGGAGCGCACACGCTCCCATGTCGGATAATTGCAAGGCTGAAAGCCTTGCAATTCCTCATATTCTGTGATACTATTTTGATACTAAAAATTAAGCAGTCGCAAATACGAACGCAAGTCATTAACATATTTGCGAATGTTTTGCTTGTAAAACTATTGTAAATAAGCACCCCTATACTTGAATTTGCCGAGTGGGAATAAAAACGAAATTGCCCGGAAGTCTTGTATGCAAGGCTTCCGGGCTTTTTTGCTGTCATGAAAAAAGTTCGGCGGGATTCATCCTTTTGGGGGTGCTTCTGCGTTATACTGACAGAAAAGGCGGTGAGGCGGTGGAATATAGCGATCATGAACTGGTGCGCGGGATCAAAGGCGGAGATAAGAGCGCACTGGAGCTTTTGGTTCGCCGCTGGTATCCGCGAATTTACGGATATGTTTTCAAATTGACCGGGCAGGAGCAGGACGCTTATGACTTGACGCAGGATGTTTTTATCGCAATGATGCAGAGCATCGGCAGCTATACGCCGTGGAGGAAATTTGACAGCTGGCTGTTTACGATCGCGCATAACAAGTGCATGGACTACTTTCGCTTTCGACAGAAAATCGTTCAGGCGGAAGACACCATGTTCGACCGACCCGATCCGGCTGCCTCGCTCGAAGATATGGCAGCGGTCTCCCTGTCCGTAAAAGCCGCGCTGGAGAAGCTGCCTGCCGCACAGCGGGAGGCAGTAATCTTACATTATTTCCATCAATTTACCGCAAGCGAGATCGCGCGAATGACGAACACACCGCTGCCGACGGTCAAATCACGGCTTCGTGCCGCCAGAAATACACTCTCAGATAAACTGCGGGAGGACTTCGAATGAACGATCGAATGGAACAGGAAATCCGCCGCACTATTTTGCGGCTGCAAGCGTCTATGCCGGAGCCGAGGAACCGGCAGACGCCGGTCTTCACGCTGCTGCGGATCGCCGCAGGTGAAATAAACGCGGGCCTGCTGCTTGGGCTTTTCGCGGGTGCATTGATTTTCGGTCTGCTCAGCGTCAGGGCTTTGTCCATGCCGATGCTGACGATTTTCTGTACCGCACCCATGCCGATGCTCCTGCTGTTTCATCGGTACGTGCTCGCCAGTAACCAGAACATGCGTGAATTGGA